>Ga0247813_10000556_pt1 | contig 33531 bp, 27 predicted proteins | sample UWRJL169409C1_FD_180719 | JGI IMG/M metagenome (GOLD analysis project Ga0247813, IMG submission 180719) | Plant litter microbial communities from Arlington Agricultural Research Station in Wisconsin, United States - UWRJ-L169-409C-1 | ecosystem: Environmental > Terrestrial > Plant litter >... | reverse complement strand
AAATATTGGAATGGCGGTTTTAAATTATGATGTCCGTAGATTATACGTGTAACGCTCTATTATCTGTAGCGGCCAATGCTGCTTCTTTTACCGCTTCCGCGAAAGTTGGATGCGCGTGGCTCATTCTTGAAATATCTTCAGCAGAAGCTTTGAATTCCATTGCTGTAACCGCCTCAGCAATTAAATCAGCTGTACGGGCTCCAATCATATGAACTCCTAAAACCTCATCCGTTTTAGCATCAGCGATGATTTTTACGAATCCGTCTAAATCTCCACTTGCTCTTGCACGACCTAAAGCTTTGAATGGGAAACTACCCACTTTGTATTCCGTTCCTGAAGCTTTAACCTGCTCTTCTGTTTGTCCAACAGCTGCAACTTCTGGCCACGTGTAAACTACACCAGGAATTAAGTTATAATCGATATGTGGTTTTTGACCCGCTAAGATTTCAGCAACCATAGTTCCTTCTTCTTCCGCTTTGTGTGCTAACATTGCTCCACGAACAACATCTCCAATTGCGTAAATATTTGGAACGTTAGTTTGTAAATGATCGTTTACTTCTACTTGTCCTCTGTCTGAAATTTTTACTCCTGCTTTGTCAGCGTTTAATCCGTCTGTGTAAGGACGACGACCAACAGAAACTAATGAATAATCTCCTTCTAAAGTGATAGTTTCTCCTTTAGCATTTTCAGCCTGAACTACAACAGCATCGCCATTTCTTTCAACTGATTTTACTTTATGAGAAACGTAGAATTTCATTCCTTGTTTTTTCAATACTTTAGTTAATTCTTTAGACAAAGCTCCGTCCATTCCAGGAATGATTCTGTCCATGAATTCTACTACAGAAACCTGAGCTCCTAAACGAAGGTAAACTTGTCCAAGCTCGATTCCGATAACGCCACCACCAATAATTACTAAGTGTTTTGGAACTTCTTTTAAAGCCAAAGCCTCAGTAGAAGTGATGATTCTTTCTTTATCAATTTTGATGAAAGGCAAAGAAGATGGTTTTGAACCTGTAGCGATTACAGTATATTTTGCTTCGATAGTTTCAGATGTTCCGTCAGCTTTAGCAACTGCAATGTGCGTTGCGTCTACGAAAGAACCTAAACCATTAAAAACAGTAATTTTATTTTTATCCATTAAGTAGTTGATTCCACCTACGGTTTGATCTACAACTGCTTGTTTGCGCGCGATCATTTTCTCTAAATTGATTTTCACATCACCAGAAACTTCGATTCCGTGATCTGCGAAATGAGCAATTTCTGCATAATGATGAGAAGAAGAAAGTAATGCTTTTGAAGGAATACAACCTACGTTAAGGCAAGTTCCGCCCAAAGAGTTATACTTTTCTACAATTGCTGTTTTGAAACCTAATTGTGCGCAACGAATTGCTGATACATATCCGCCAGGACCTGAACCTATAATGACTACGTCAAATGAACTCATAGTTTGTCTATTTTATTTTTAGCGATACAAAATTAAGGAATAAAGTTTTGTTTAAAGTTTAAATTTCAATGTTTTTTGTGTGAAATTTGTGGGGAGGGCTTAACCGCAAAGAGCGCTAAGATTTACGCAAGGTTCGCTAAGTTTTTTGTTTTTTAATCTCGCAAAGTCGCGAAGTCGCAAAGTTTTTTTTTTGATTTTTGATAAGCAAAGTTAAGTCCACAAAGCGGAGCAACCTGAAACTTGGAAACCTGAAACAAAAAAACCTTTGTCCCTTTGCTCCTCTGAACCTTTGTACCTAAAGTTACGGCTTCCTCTGAGGATTTCGTGAGGTATGAAAAACAGAATGAATAATTATTTCATTTCCGCTAATTTCATAAATAAATGACAAATGGGAATTTAACCAATGTTAATTCGCGAAAACAAGGCTGCTTTTTAATTTCGAATAATTGAGGATTTGTTTTTAAAACTTTTAAGTAAGATTTCAGGTAAAGCAGAAATTGCTTTCCTAAACCTTTACTTCTGCTTTCGTAAAATTCAATAGATTCGTCAATTTCTTTTTCTGCTAATGGTAAAATAATAATCTTAAAAACCATATTTAGCATTCAGGCGTTTTTCCACTTCTTCCCAGGAACTTGACTGATTTTCTCCGGAAATATACTTTTCTCTTTCTTCAGCAACTAAATCGTAGTGGGAATCGGAAACTATTGACTTTTTTTCATCATTATTTATGGCATCAAAAACACTTTCTAAAATTTCTAATTTAGAATCGTCTTCAATGAATTTTCCAAAATCCTTTATTAGTTTACGTCTTAATTCTTTCGTTTCCATTATCGTCGCATTTAAAATCAAATTTACGGCTTTTTCGTTTTGAATTTTGAATTTGGCGTGTGAATTTTACCGCAAAGGGCGCTAAGACTTACGCAATCCCGTTAGCTATCGGGACGCAAAGGTCTATTTTTTTTAGTCTCGCAAAGTCGCAGAGTCGCAAAGTTTTTTTTTAAGCAATGATTATACTGAAGTATTTGTCAGAAATGACAAAAATGAGAATAAAAAACCTTTGTTCCTTTGCCTCTCTGAACCTTTGAACCTAAACTTAGAACCTCAGCAACTTAGTCCCGAAGCCTCGGGATAGCACCTTTTAAAAAATCACCGTCGAATTCTTTACTTCACTAATCATAAAAGTGCTTTGTGTGCTTCCAATATGCTTTAAGGTTGTCAGTTTGGTTACCAGGAATTCTCTGTAAGCTTCCATGTCTTTTACTAATACTTTTAATATGTAGTCGTAATCTCCGCTTACGTGGTGGCATTCTAAAACTTCGTTTAGTTTGATCACTTCACTTTCGAATTTGGTTAGGAATTCTTTGGTGTGCTGGATGAGTTTTAAATGACAGAAGACCACAAATCCTTTTTCGATTTTGGATTTATCAACTAATGCTACATAGTTTTTGATAATTCCTTCGCGTTCCAGTTTTTTGATTCTTTCATAAACTGCTGTTACCGAAAGATTCAGTTTTAATGACAATTCTTTGGTTGTTTTTTTACTGTCGGTTTGTAATAGAACCAGGAGTTTTTTATCGGTGGCGTCTAAGGTCATTTGCTGTTTGTTGTTTGTTGTTTGTTGTTTGTTGTTGTAACGAAAAAAAATCTATTGATTTGGGTTTTATCAAACAAATTTAAATTAAAAATCTATTATAAGAACACTTTATAGTTTTAAAATCTAATTATCAAAACAATCATTGATTAATTTTCTTAATAAATGTTATTTTGAACTGATTTTCTTTTGAAAACGAATGCCCTAGCCCAGATTGAAGAGTAAAGCCCGGAGTAAAAAAGGCAAAAGTTTCCTGGTCTAAAAAAGCGACCAGCGGAAGCTCTTTTTAGACCATTAGAAACTTTGCCTTTTTTATGAGGACTTGAAACGGAAAGCTGGAATAGCTTCTCAAAATCAAGGTTTAAATTATACGCGCTAGAACTTGAAACTTGAAACAAATAAAAACTTGAAACAAAAAAACATATGAAAGACTTTAATCCCGCAGATAAAATTCAGGATTTGCAATACTTTGGGGAATTTGGGGGTGTGAATCCTTCGATTTCTGACTCTTCTACTTATACTTTCCTTTCGGCTAAAACGATGTTTGATACTTTTGAAGGCAACATGGAAGGCTGTTATTTGTATTCGCGTCATTCTTCGCCAAGTAATTTGTATTTGGATCAGGCTTTGGCGGCAATGGAAGGAACGGAAACGGCAAACGTATCAGCTTCTGGAATGGGAGCAATTACACCTACGCTATTACAGCTTTGCGGTGCGGGCGACCATATTGTATCAAGCCGAACTATTTACGGCGGAACGTATGCTTTTTTAAAGAATTTTACACCTCGATTCGGAATTGAAACGAGTTTTGTAGACATCACAAAACTGGATATTGTAGAAGCTTCGATTACGCCTAATACGAAAGTTATTTACTGTGAAACGGTAAGTAATCCGTTATTAGAAGTAGCTGATATTGCTGGCTTGGCTAAGATTGCTAAAAAACATAATCTGAAATTGGTGGTTGATAATACCTTCTCGCCCTTATCTGTTTCGCCTACAAAATTAGGCGCTGATATCGTGATTCACAGTTTAACGAAATACATAAATGGAAGCAGCGATACGGTTGGCGGTGTGACTTGTGCATCGAAAGAATTTATCAATTCACTGAAAAATGTAAACTCCGGAGCAAGTATGCTTTTGGGACCAACTATGGACAGTTTACGTTCGGCTTCGGTAATGAAAAACCTTCGTACGCTTCATATTCGTATCAAACAACACAGTCATAATGCACATTTTTTGGCAGATCAATTTGAAGCTGATGGCTTGAAAACGGTTTATCCAGGATTGAAAAGCCACCCGAGTCATGAACTTTATAAAACGATGATTAATCCAGAATATGGTTATGGCGGAATGATGACGATTGATGTCGGAACCCTAGAAAAAGCCAATGAATTAATGGAATTGATGCAGTCAAGAAACTTAGGTTATTTGGCAGTAAGTTTAGGGTTTTATAAAACACTTTTCAGTGCGCCGGGAACCTCAACTTCCAGTGAAATTCCGTTAGAAGAACAAGCTGAAATGGGATTGACAGATGGTTTGATTCGTTTTTCTATTGGGTTGGATAATGATATTCAGCGTACTTATGAAATGATGAAGACTTGTATGGTGGAGCTTGGGATTCTTTAGCCACAGATTAAAAGATTAAAAAGATTTTTTTTTCGCCACGAATTCACGAATTAATTTGTTTTAAAAATTCGTGAATTCGTGGCGATCTTTTTTTTACGATACACACCAGTTTGTCATTTCGACGTAGGAGAAATCCCCGCAAGTAACTCTACAAAGATTGGCCCTTTCTCTACGGAGCTACTTGCGGGGATTCCTCCTCTGTCGGAATGACATAAATGCGATAAAAAACAAAAAAGCCGTTCTGAAAATATTCAGAACGGCTTTTTACATATAATTTCTAACTTTTAACTTCTAACCTCTTCAGGGAAGTTCAATTTACTATTTTTTCTACTATAAGTAAAGTAAATAAACAACCCGATTAACAACCAGATCGTAAAGTAAATCCAGTTCCAAACGCTTAACTCGGCCATCATGTACAGACAGCAGATCAATCCTAAAAGCGGAATTAAAGACAAGTTTTGTCTGAATGACCAAACGGCTAATCCAACCAAAACCAAAAGGAAAATCCACATTGGGATTTTGTGTTTGAACAAGCTGAAACCTGATTCGTATTTTAGAGAATCGTTGATTGGCAAGCCTTTTACAACCTCAGCATATTTAGCGTCGTCGTCCTGGTATTGGCTTAATAAATGTTCTAAATCTGAAGTTTCGGCTGTTTTATTTTTAACGTCGATGCTTTCCAAATAATTGAAAACTTTAGCCGACTGTTCTTTGTCTAAAGATGTAATAATCGTCGTTGCGTCGTTTGTTTGCGCTTCATTATTAATAAAAGCCATTGTCGCTTTATTGTTGAAAGCAAAAGCATAATATATTCCGGCAATCATTAAAACCGGTAAAATATACTTCGAATTTACATAAGGTGTTTTAAATTTTCCTCTCGGAATTTCAGGTTTGTTTTGTAAAACCAAAACTCCGGCGCAAACTAATACAAAGGCAAATAAAGTTCCGATACTGCATAAATCCGTAACCATTGTTAAGTTCAAAAATAAAGCCGGAACCGCTACTACAAAACCGGTTACAATAGTTGCAAATGAAGGTGTTTTGAATTTTGGATGCACAGTAGAAAATTTCTTTGGTAATAAACCGTCACGGCTCATACTCATCCAGATACGAGGCTGTCCCATTTGGAAAACCAAAAGAACGCTCGCCATAGCAATTACGGCACTTACGGCAATAATTCCAGACATCCATTTTAAGTTTAATTTATCGAAAACAAATGCAAGAGGATCTCCAACATTTAATTCGTTATAACGTACCATTCCAGTTAAAACCAAGGCAATAGCAATATATAAAATCGTACAGATAATAATCGCCCACATCATTCCGCGTGGTAAATCACGTTGTGGATTTTTACATTCTTCGGCTGTTGTCGAGATCGCGTCAAAACCAATATAAGCAAAGAAAACGGCTGATACTCCTTTTAAAACACCGCTAACGCCATTTGGAGCAAACGGATCCCAGTTTGCTGTATCTACATAAAATACACCCACTGCAATAACTAAAAGTACGATGCAAAGTTTTACAACAACCATTGCATTACTCGCGTTACGAGATTCTTTCATTCCTCTGTAAACCAAAGCTGTAATTAAAACAATGATGAATAAAGCCGGTAAATCTGCCACAAAATGAAAAGAACCTATTGTTGGTGCTGTTGTCCAGGCAGTATAAGAGGCCTGTAATCCTGCACCTAAATTTTCGTATGTTTTTCCGCCTTGCATTAAAGCTGTGGCATCATTAAATCCGTTTGAAGCGGTAAGATAATCCATCTGAACCCATTGCGGTAAGTGAATCCCGCCACTCTGGAGCAGTCCTGTAAAATAATCACTCCACGATATCGCCACCGTTATATTTCCGACGGCGTATTCCATGATTAAAGCCCAACCAATAATCCAGGCAATAAGTTCTCCAAAAGCTACATAAGAATAGGTATAAGCACTTCCTGAAACCGGAACCATTGAGGCAAACTCGGCGTAAGCAAAAGCAGCAAAACTACAAGCCAATGCGGTAAATAAAAACAGAAAAATAACGGCTGGTCCGCCATCGGCACTTGCTTTTCCGATAGTACTAAAAATTCCCGCTCCAACAATTGCTGCGATTCCAAAAGCAGTTAAATCCCTGGTCGTTAAATGTTTTCCTAATGCATTATGACCATCTGCTTCGTTTTTTGCAACTTGCTTGAGAATATCTTGTACCGTTTTTTTTCGGAATAAACCTGATAATGCCATATATGATTTTTGCTTTTATAAATTAATTTTATGTAGGTCTTTGTGGTTTTATTTTGCAAATAATGCAAAAATTATCCTGATTTCAAATATATAAAACCATTTTGTTTATCTGTGATTTTTTTGCCGGGAATTTTGGCACACGTATGATATGGTTTTTGGCGGATTGACGCTGAGTTTTGTTTCACACAAATTTGAAAAGATTTAAGCAGATGAGCGCAGATTTTTAATGACAATTGCGATAAAAAAATCAATTTAAACCTGCTTTCATCTGCAAAAATCTGCGTGAAAAAACTTTGCCACAGATTTAATGATTAAGATAAATCTGCGGTCATCTTTCTAAATCCGTTACATTCGCGGTCCATTTTCTACATATCTCTACACAAATGTAACATTTATCAAAAAAGGCTTACTAATAAATTGATATTTAACTTAAACGATAAACTTTATGGAAAAAATTACAAGACGATCCTTTGTGAATAAATTTGGTATTGGCGTTGGTGCATCCGTTATTATAACCACTCTTCCATCTTTTTTATCAGCAGCCGAAGAGAATAAAGTTCCTTATACTGGAAAAAAATTAAATATCGCGCTTTGCGGTCTGGGCAATTATGCTTCAATGTTGGCAGAAGGAATTAATGTTTCTGAATTTTGTAATCTTGCAGGAATCGTTACCGGTACTCCAGCCAAAGCCGAAAAATGGAAGAGTCAATATAATATACCCGACAAGAACATTTATAATTATGAGAATTTTGATGACATAATCAAAAACAAAGATATCGACTTAGTGTATGTGGTATTGCCAAATGGCCTTCACAAAGAATTTGTCATACGCGCTGCAAAAGCCGGCAAACATGTCATTACCGAAAAACCAATGGCGATTACGGTAAAAGACTGCGAAGAAATGATCAAAGCCTGCAACGATAATAAAGTGCAATTGGCAATTGGTTATCGCTTGCATTACGAACCCACTCATTTAGAAATTAAAAAACTAGGACAAGAGAAAGTTCTGGGACAAGTTCGTTTTATAGAAGCTTCTCTTGGTTATCAAATACATGATCCGCGAGATACAAAAAGCACTGTGAATTTGAATGACCGAAACGAATGGAGACTGAACAAAAAATTATCTGGTGGCGGTCCGCTAATGGATTTAGGGGTTTATTGTATTCAGGCAAGCCGTTATATTTTGGGAGAAGAACCGACTGCCGTTACGGCACAATTTGGAACCGTATATAACAAACAAATTTTCTCAGAAACGGAAGAAAGCATTTCGTGGCAAATGGAATTTCCAAGCGGTGCGGTCGCCAATTGTAATACTTCTGTAAATTACAATATTGACAGATTATACGCTTCCGCAGATGAAGGTTTCTTTGAGTTAAGTCCAGCGTTAAGCTACGGACCATTTGAAGGAAAGTCATCAAAAGGGCCATTGAAATTCCCCGTAATCAACCAACAGCAAACGCAAATGGATGAAATCGCGAAGTTATTATTAGAAAACAAAAAGTTACCAAACCACATTACCGGCGAAGAAGGCCTGAAAGATATTAAGGTTATAAACGCCATTTACAAAGCGGCTGAAACCGGAAAGAAAATCTCGTTGACGTAATTTTATGGCCCGAGGATGACACTGATTAATGCGGATTAGTGCAGATTTATTTTTTCACGCAGATTTTAGCAGATGTGCACAGATTATTTATTTACTAAGATTAAAAGTCTTTTTAAATCCGTAATAATCTGCAGAACCTGCGTGACAAACTGCCAAAGATTAGCAAAAAAATCAGAGAAAATCCGCATTAATCAGTGTTATCCGCTTACCATCTCTCCTTTAAAATACACTTCTATAATTTTTCACAAATTAGAAAAATTCTCACATTTTTTTGTTTTAAACCTTCATAAGAAATCTTGCTTCTTTTATTACATTTGTTACATTATGATAAATGTAAATCACACACTACAATTTCTAATTGTTTTTTAATGAGCATTTTACAAAAACCACCAATGTAATATTTCTCAAAAATCACCTATTAACAAACCACTTTACTTAAAACCAAACCACATGGAAAAAATTTCAAGACGATCATTTGTAAATAAATTTGGGGCCGGCGTTGGAGCCTCCGTGATCATAACAACGTTGCCTTCTTTTTTAACGGCACCCGATCCTGACAAAATACCTTATACCGGAAAAAAATTAAATGTCGCGCTTTGCGGATTAGGAGTTTATGCCGATCTGGTAGCGAAAGGCCTTCAGGTTTCTGAATACTGTACGCTTGGCGGAATCGTTACCGGTACTCCCGCAAAAGCAACCAAATGGAAAGCCAAATACAACATCCCCGAAAAGAACATCTATAATTATCAAAATTTCGATGAAATCATCAACAATAAAGATATTGATTTAGTTTATGTGATACTGCCTAACAGCATGCACAAAGATTTTGTTGTTCGTTCTGCCAAAGCCGGAAAACATGTCATTACCGAAAAACCTATGGCGATCACAGTCGCAGAATGTGAAGAAATGATCAAAGCCTGCAACGATAATAAGGTACAACTGGCTGTTGGGTATCGTTTGCATTATGAACCAACACACATGGAAATTAAACGACTGGGACAAGAGAAAGTCTTCGGAAAAGTACGCTATATAGAAACATCCCTTGGTTATAAAACCTATGATACGATTGCTAAAAAACCGGTTGATATAAATGATCCAAGCGTATGGAGGTTAAATAAAAAATTATCCGGCGGTGGTCCCTTAATGGATTTGGGAATTTATTGTATTCAGGCAAGCCGTTATATTTTAGGCGAAGAGCCAATCGCAGTAACAGCGCAATTCGGAACCGTAAATGATAAAAACAGATTTTCAGAAACGGAAGAAAGTATTTCATGGCAAATGGAATTTCCAAGTGGCGCAATGGCAAACTGCAATTCTTCTGTTGGATATTATATTGACCGAATTTATGCCACTGCCGATGAGGGTAATTTTCAATTAAGTCCCTCTTTAAGTTACGGCCCGTATGAGGGAAAAACCTCGAAAGGTCCATTAAAATTTCCCGCAATCAACCAACAGCAAACACAAATGGATGAAATCGCAAAAGTACTGTTAGAAAACAAAAAACTCCCAAGCCACATCACCGGCGAAGAAGGTTTAAAAGATATTAAAGTCATAAATGCCATATATAAAGCCGCCGAAACCGGAAAGAAAGTTTTGCTAAAGTAGTTTTACCACAAAGGCTCTAAGCCACAAAGTTTTTAAATTATTTCAATTCGTGAATTCGTGGCTATTTTTTCCGCCACGAATTCACGAATTATTTTTTTTAATAGATCTTTGCGAACCTTGCGTAAACCTTAGCGAACTTCGCGGTTAAGCCTTCAGGCAGCTTCTTAAAATACTAACCGGATGCTGTGCTTCCCTACTCGTTCCATCATAAATTTGATGGCGACAGCTTGTTCCTGCAGCAGCGATCTTGACGTTTTCGGCGGTGGCACGCACTTTTGGGAATAAAGTATCTTCTCCCATTTGCATGCTCACCTGGTAATGTTCTTTTTCATAACCAAAAGATCCCGCCATTCCGCAACAGCCCGAATTGTAAATCGTAACCGTATTATTCGTTGGTAAATTCAACATGGCGAAAGTCGCTTCAACAGAACTCAATGATTTCTGATGACAGTGCCCGTGAATCTTGATTTCTTTCTTTTCTTCAGAAAATGAATCAGGCTTAATTTTACCATCTATAATTTCCTTTTTAAAGAATTCTTCAATGGTAAAAGCATTTCGGGATAACTTCTCAGCTTCTTCCTTATCATCTGCCAGGCGAAGATATTCATCCCTGAAAGTTAAAATGGCAGAAGGTTCAATACCCACTAAAGGCGCATTGCCTAAAACCAAATCTTTAAAAATGTTGACATTATGATTGGCTATTTTTTTTGCTTCCTCCAAAAAACCTTTAGATAAATACGCCCTTCCACTTTCTTCATGTTCGATAACCAGAACTTGGTACCCTAGTTTAGTTAATAATTCGAAAGCATCGATTCCTATATTTACATCATAATAATTGGTAAATTCATCTACAAACAAGTACAATCTTCCGTTCGGAAAATCCGTAACTGTAGGTTTATGATTTTCATACCATTTTCTGAAAGTCTTTTTCGCTAAAAGCGGCACTTGTCTTTCCGGCGCAATTCCCATACTTTTTTTAACCAGCGACTGATTCGAAATAAAGTTGGTTATCGACGGAAACAAACTTCCCATTTTATTCAGTTTTGCATTGTGTGCAAAAATCTTATTTCGGGTTGAGAAACCGTTTGCTTTTTGGTATTGGTATAAAAATTCTGCTTTTAAGGTCGCAACGTCCACATTACTCGGACATTCGCTGGCACAGGCTTTACAGCTCACACACAACTCAAAAACTTCGTATAATTCTTTCTGGTCGAATTTATTTTCTTTTTCAGAATACGTCAAATATTCACGCAACGCATTCGCTCTCGCACGCGTCGTTTCTTTTTCGTTTTTAGTCGCACGATAACTCGGACACATCGCTCCTCCTGCCGATGGCAATTTTCGGCAATCACCGGAACCGTTGCATTTTTCGGCTGCACGCAAAATCCCTAAACTGTCTGAGAAATCCTGAAACGTTTTAATATCCGGTTCTATCCTGCCCGAAACCACACGATGGTTTTCATCCATCTTTAAAGCGTTCACAATCTTCCCGATATTCAAAACCGAATTCGGGTCAAAAGCCAGTTTAATGCGTTTCAGCAATTCATAATTCGTTTCGCCAATCATAAACGGAATAAACTCTCCGCGCACAATTCCGTCGCCGTGTTCGCCGCTTAGCGAACCTCTGTATTTCTTCACCAAAATAGCCACATCGGTCGCGATGGTTCTAAAGAGTTTTAAGTCAGATGTTTTCTTCAAATTTAAAACCGGACGCAAATGCAGTTCTCCCGCTCCGGCATGTGCGTAATAAATCGCACCTTGTCCGTGGCGTAACATCATCGCCGAAAACTCTGCAATGTAAGCGGGTAAATCGCTCAATTCTACCGCTGTATCTTCTATGGAATCGGCTGCTTTGTCGTCTCCAACGATACTTCCTAAAAGTCCTAGGCCGGCTTTTCTCAATTCGTTTACTTTTTCAATATCTGCTCCGTAAATTTTCACGAGTGCGTAGCCAAAGTTATTTTTTTCTAAATCGGCTACCAAAGCATTAGCTTGTCTTTCTGCATCTTCAGGATCGTGCGAAGCCACTTCAAACATCATAATTGCTTTTGGTTCTCCAACCAAAAAGAATCTATTTTTTACATGTTCCCTGCTTGTTTTCGTACAATCCAAAATCGTATCATCGATCATTTCTGCTGTGTACAAATGATGTTTCATCGCCACCACAACAGATTCCAGCGATTCCTGAATACTATGATAATGTGCCACCACCATAATATTATTGGCCGGCGGTAAATCGTCTACTTTTAAAGTGATTTCATACGTAAAGGCCAAAGTTCCTTCGCTTCCGCAGAGTAATTTCCCCAGATTTATTGTTGGTTCGGTTCCGCCAAACAAATCCGATTTTAAGAGAATATCAACTGCATAACCCGTATTTCTTCTGTGAATCTCCGGTTTCGGAAACTCTTTTACAATTTCATCCTGCGTTGCTTTTACCGAAAGTTCGTCGTAAACGCTTTTGTATATTTTATTTTCTAAAGTATCGCCTTTGGTTTTCCCGATAAATTCCGCCGAAGTCAGTTCCTTAAAAACCACTTCAGATCCATCGCTCAAAATCGCTTTGATCTCCACAATTTTATCGCGCGTCACGCCATAGCGAATCGAAGTCGTTCCCGAAGAATTATTTCCCACCATTCCGCCAATCATACAGCGATTTGAAGTGGAAGTATTCGGGCCGAAAAACACGCCATGAGGTTTCAGAAACAAATTCAGTTCATCGCGAATCACGCCGGGCTCGACCGTAACCGTTTTTTTAATCGGGTCGAAATTCAGGATTTTGGTAAAATTCTTCGAAACATCGACCACAATTCCGTCACCCACCGTTTGTCCCGCAAGTGAAGTTCCGGCTGTTCTTGGTGCAATCGAAATCTGATGCTCCCCCGCAAAACGAATCAGTTTACTAATATCTGCGATCGTTTTCGGCACGGCAACCGCTTTTGGTTTAATCCGGTACACCGAAGCATCGGTCGAATAAAGTGTTTTATGAAGATCATCGTATAAAAGTGTTCCTTCTAACGATGCTGATAATTGTTCTAAATCCTTAAGTAGTGACATTTTTGCTGAATATGATTTGACAAAAATAGGTTTTTTTTAAGGTTCTGAGGTGCAAAGGGACAAAGGTTCAGAGGTTTTTTCCACGATTGTCATCCTGAACGTCCCAAGACTTCGGGAGAAGGCTTTTGAAAATTGGAATTTGGGATTTTTAATATTGGAATTTCAATTTCATTTTTAATTAGGAGCTGATCCTGCTATCCGTTTCAATCTTTTGTGTCCGCCGCGGTGGACACAAAAGGATTTTCTACCGAGACTTCGGGACCATCAGGGCTAGTGCACTCTTTTTGATAAGAAGGTTTATCCAAAGTTAAAATTTGTAAGAAAATTATTTTATTTTAAGAAAAATATTATATTCGTTATTTATAAGTTTTTATTTACAATATAAAAACAATATCTATCCGATTTAAGAACAAAGTAACTAATTATAAAACCAAATCATGAGCGGAAAACACGTAGTAGTTCAAGGTGCAGCAGTAAAATGCAAGTTTAGTGAAAAGCCCCAGACCGATATTTTAAAAGTAAAATCGCAGAATAAACATTTTGCAAATGATAAGGATGCATCAAAAAAACTAATTGCAACAACAAAAGAAACGGGACAAACTTTAGAAAAAAATACTTTCGGCAATTGCAAATTACAGCCTACAGGAAGCAATTACAAACCTTGTCAGGCTGTAATAACGCAATGGAATGGCGCTTATGAAAAAGTAACATTAAGTAATCAAGGCAAAATTTTAGTGGAGGACAGCAAGGCAACCTGCCCAATTGGCGGTCCGGATTGTATTACGGTGGACAAACACGGGCAAAAAGCCGAGCCCAGCAAAAAAAACGTCAGGAATGCCAATGATATGATAAGCAATCAAATTAATCCACTGGTTAATATGGCTGAGTTTAGAGAGAGTTTAGAGGACCATGATGCAATTTGTAAATAAAATAAAGTAACATGTCAGATTTTAAAATAATTGGAAACCCAAATCCAGTAGTTGGTGTTTTAGAATTTTATACCATCAGCGATTTTTTTTCGGAGATTTCCCCAAGTCAGGAATTTGTTTATATACCAAAAAGCCCAGAAAATCAAGTAAAATGGGAAGTGTATGTTTTGGAGTTCGGCAAATGGCGTAAAACAAAAGAAAATGACAAAACAGGAAAGCAAGTCACTTATACCTTCTTCGAGAAAAGCCTAACCAGAAAAGGTATTCGTTTATTGGCAAGAAAAGGCGAGAAAGTCGCCAAACTTGACATCAAGCCATTACCTGCCAATCCAAAAATAGATCATGTCGAGTTATTGGATAAAAACGGCAGTAAAATAACAGGACATCTGGCATACGGGCAAACAGTCAAGGCCAGAGTATTTTGCCTGAATATGGAAAAGCGCCGTGTACATGTTACCCTTTGGGAAGATGATGTAAAAGGAGCTGGACACAGCAAAGCCAATGAAAAAAATTTCATAGAAACGCGCTCTGCAATTGTCAATTATGGAAAAGCTGATATTGATTTTCTATTGAGACCTAGTTTTGCGAAAATTGCAACAAAAGGAGGTCCAGAAAATGATAAAATTCATGAATATTATGTGACGGCAGAGTACGACAAAGAAAAAACAGCCAGTAACAATGTTAATGTCAATGCTCCGGAAACACCGGTGGCTCCTTATAAAGGCAAAACAACTCAAAAAACGACTGTAGTCACTAAAGCACCAGCAAAACAACCTAAAACGGAACTACCGAAATCAGATAAGCCAAACGCTCCTGCAGAAACAAAAGGAAAAATTAATAGCGTGAATATTACTGATACTTCAGGACATGCAATAAAAGGAAAATTTAGAGAAAAACAAATCAAGGTTTGGATCAATTCAAGTAATTTAATTGGAAAAGAAGTTCGCCTTAAATTATTTGATGAAGATTATGGAAAAGATGATTTATTATTCCACAAGGAATTTACCATTCAATCAAATTTGCATGCAATAGTGGTTTCCCTCAATACAATACCAAGAAGTTGGGGCGGGAATTATTTAGAAGAAGGAAACGAACAGGAATTATTTGCAGAAGTTGAAGTTTTACAGACACATGCTTTTACAAAAAGTGCAATTGTTGATGTTGATGCTAGTGTTTTTAAGCAGGATGCTGTAGAGGTTACTAATAAGGTTTTGAAGGTTGATATGCCTATTAAAACAGAAAAGGAAGATGAAGAAAAAGATACTTGTCCAAGATGTAAAATATTGTCTGAAGATGAAATGACAAAAATATTTAATGGAGCTTGCAAAGAAGATAAAGATTTATTGAGAAAAGCTTTTAATAATGCAAATACAAAATTTGGATTGAATACTTGTCAGCAAAAAGCTCATTTTTTTGCTCAAGTTATGCAGGAAATAGGTATTAGTATGAATGTAAGTGATGGTGAAAGTCTTAACTACACTGCTCAAGCTTTACCTGTTCACTTTACTAAATTTAGTACAACTGGGTTATTAAATGGTCCTCCAAATAGTTTAGCTTTTAAATATGGAAGAACTGAGGAAATTAAAAATGGAATAAAAGTTATTACTCAATACGCTGATAAAGAAATGATAGCCAATATAGCTTATGCTAATAGAAATGGAAATGGCGACATTGCAAGTGGTGACGGCTGGAAATATAGAGGTAGAGGAATTATACAAATTACAGGAAAATCCAAATACATTAAAATTAATAACCGAATTAATTCTGATTATGTAGATTTTACTAACTATATAGATGCAAATAATATCAACAATATAAATGAAGGAACCGTTGCAAGTATGGCTTATTGGAAAGAATATAAATGTCTGGAAGAAGCCAATAAAGGATATAAAAAAGAACATTTAGATAAAGTAGTAGATATAATAAATAGTAAAACGCCAACAAGAAATGCAAGGTGGGAAAATTTAAAAAAACTAGTTGAAATATTTAAGGTAAAGGAGTGTTCTAAAGATAAGGAAGTTGAAGCGACAGAAGGGCTCTCTGAATATTACATTTATAAATCGGGAAAAGTTAAACTGAAGAAAGGAACCCAAAAAAAACATGCCTATTATGTTGAAAAGTCGGACAATAAATTTAAACTACTTTATACCTTAGATGAAAATGATTTCGGAATGGTTAAGATACCAGATTCAGGTAGTGGATTTAATAGATATGGAGGTGTAGATGCAGGGGGGATTTCAGGAAGGGAGACAGTCGGTGAAGGAGATCACTACTTGCTACCTAAAACAGCATCTGCGATATTTGGCATTATCAATAATGTTAATGAAAAAGGATGGGAAATTCATTTCGGGGATATGTCATCAAAAAACGGTAGCGATCCGTGGGGAGCTGGTTCATTTCATCATGCAGGTCATGGTCATAATGGTACGAGGAAAGGTTTAGATTGTGATTTTAGATATTTAAATACTTCCGGGAAAAGTTATCAAGGTTTAAATACTAGTTCAGTTTTCGACCAAGAAAAAAATAAAGATATTTTTACTTTCGCTTATAAATATGGCTTTAGAAAAAACTTTTGTGCTAATCCGGTCACTGTTTTAGGAACTACTGTTTCAGGTGTAATACACCAAAAAGATCACGATGATCATGGGCATATAGGATTAACAGATTTAGATATAGAAGAAGTTTCCTCAATTAATGTAATAAAAATATGAAAAGAATTTTGATGTCTATGCTGACCCTATTCTTAATAGGATGTAATGGTCAAACAAAAAATAATAATTTAGATAATAAAACTAATACCATTACTTTAAAATTTAAAAATACTTCTGTGTTTATTGATGGAATAAGTAGCATTAATGATAATATTAAGGGAGATTACAATATTAAAAATGAAGCAACTAATATTTTAATAGAACCATCTTTTTTGGAAAGTGACTTATTAGACGGTAAGGAATTAAGATTTTCAAATGAAGCTGTCAAAAAAATTAAAATTACTTTTAGTTACGATGCTGTTTTTTGTGCAGAAGAAAAAATTAATTCTACTCTTAGATTTAAGCGAGATACTACAATAATTTTAAAAGTTTATAATAAAAAAGTTCAAATTCCGAGTTTTCAAGATATTAAAAAGGCAGTAATCAAAAAATTTGAAAAGAAAGAAGTTTACGATGTAGCATATTTAGCCAACCAAAACTATTTTAATAAAATTGTTGAAAACTCTGAAGATTATGGTGGTAAAGATTCTCCTGATTACAAATCAGCTGTTGCATTTTTAAAGAGTAATAATAAGCCTCGAAAATTAGAAGATTTATTTATAAATATTGATTTCATAAAATTTAATATCGAGTTTGAAGATAATCACAACCTGCCTTATTCTATAATTTTTGATCGTATGTTCAAAAAGTGTGACGTTTCAAAAAATGAAAAAATCTCAAATACAGGCGAAGTAATTCCTAAAGGATTTTATGTTTTAGACAGTACCATAATTAATTTAAAAAATGTGGAGTTTAAAGTAGTGACACTAGAGAAAGATGAGATAAAAAACAATGAAAATGTTCAACACAATTCTAATCCTATAATTATTTTACAAAAAAAGAATAATCAATATCAAAAGATAAATGATAATTATGACATAGTTTTTAAATATGATGATAATTGCCCTGCTGACGGATACGGAGGAATTGTAAGTAAAAATAATTATTTTACTGTTCAACAGATATTTTGTATGGATTTTTTGTTTGTGAACTCATATACAACATTTAAAATAGATGAAAACACCAGCAATATAACTCTTCATAAATATGGGGAAGAATACACAGATCGAAGTAATCCAGATTTGAAAATTCCATCAAAAATTTGGTCGATAAAAGATTTTGGAATCGTTAAGTTTGAAAATGTAAATGAAGATTTTTTAAATGATCTTAGAAATAAGAAACCATTAAAATAAATATAAATGAATAATATTCCTCTGCTGGCGCGAGCGTCCCGCTCGTGAACACATAGACTTTTTTAGTTATATAGATTGTGCGCACGAGCGGGACGCTCGCGCCAGCAGGAGAAATTGAGCGACATATTCCTAAAAAAATTAAAAGTGGTTTCGAAAACAAATACAAATATGTTTACCATGATAAGAAAAAAACAAAGAACATGAGATTTGTATAGTTGATAAACACGAAACTTTTGAAAAGAAAAATGGAATTAAACCAGGATCTAAACCATCGCATTCTGAAATAATTTCTGATCAAAATATTTCAGAAGGTCAAACAACTAGAAGAATAAAATTTAAAAATGGGGATATTGCAGAATATGGAGCTAATGAAGGATTATCTTTTTGGGTTTTATATTTAGTTACAGGCAAAAAAATAGAATTAGTTAAAATGCCTGACTCGCTTAATTATTCTATGTCTGATGTTTTAATAAAATACGAGTTTACTAATACAAAAAGAAGGTATATCGGACCCGATTATCTTGCAACTTTTATCGGTGTATTAGCAAAATGCAATTTTAATGATGTCAAAACTACAGGAAGTTACTTTTCTGAAGCATCTTGTTTTCCTAGTGTTGAACATGTAAACGGAAAAAGCATTGACACGATTTATTTAGATGATGAGAGAGAACAGAAATTAATTGATGCTTTTCATTATTATGGTATAACTAAACAATTGAGAGGAACTAAGAAAAAACATTTTTCTAACACTTCAGATGGTGGAAAATTACATAACAGCCACCTTCATTCAGGAATAATTTCCGCAGGCAAAATAAAAATCATAAAAGAATAAAAAATGAAATACTTATTAATAACCCTACTAATAGCATTTATTAGTTGTAAAAAAGAAAATACATCAAATGATAAAAATGAACTCATTATTGAAAAACAAACAAAAAATGAGAGCTTTCATTATAAAGAATTTGGAAAATCTTTAGTTGAGAGTACTAATTTTCCAAAAGAATGGGAAATAAACACGTATCAAGACATAGCTAAGAGAATCAAAAAAGAAGATTTAGATTTTCAAAAAAAATTTAATGCCCTTGATTATTTCGATGAGAAGAGTGGTAAAAAAATAAGCGATAAATCTTTTTTTAATAATTATATAGAAAATGATAGTCTTTTAAAATTAAGTAAAATAGAATCGCTTAGTTTATTAGATTCATTAATAAGTAATCAAAAAAAGATATTCTACATTAAAACCTCTTCTGTCATTAACAGTTTAGATTATGAGATGCCGTTGGTTATTAATAAAATTGATTTAGCATTATTCAATGAAAAAACATTTATCAAATCAATTAATTTATATATGGAAGTTGATTATCCTTACTCCTCAAAACAAAACATAGGTTATCTAAATAATAATGGCATTTTATTTTATAAAAAATTTAGAGTTGATGAAGATAAAACTTATTATTTAGGAATATCCAAAACAAATCTTAATGAATATTTCACTAAAAAATGAAAACTAAATTTCTACTAACAATATTTCTGGTAACTATTTTATTTAGTTGTAAAAAAAATAATGGGTTAAGTGAAAAGCAAAATAAGGAGATCTTTTTAGGGGATTCAATAATTATGGAAAATAACTATTTTCAAAATTTAAGTGAAGCTAACGGCTATTCGATATTGAATACTCAGAATAATTTATACCAAAAAAAATATTTCAATTTTAAAAATAGTGATGTTTCTCAACTTAGGGATAATATCTACTTTAAAATTGAAAAGCAATTTATAAATAAAGGGAAAAAATATCGAGTTGTTCTTTACACATTAATTAATAATATAAAGAAAGATTCTATTGAGTTTTATAAAAATGTCAAGGACCTACAATATGAACCTAGTAATTATACTTCTTTATCTTATTTAGATCTAAAGCATAATGAAATTTGGCAAATTAAATATTTTTTCTCCTCTGTAGACAAATCTGTAGGTTATATTTTATATGCAAAAAATAAAATATTGGAAAATGGAAAAATTGAAACAGATTCTCTTTATTATCTTGATGAATCGCTGGACATTGAAATGGAAAAAAATAAACTTTATTATTGATTTAATAAATAAATAACGTGCTCTGCAAAATCTCCCTACTTCGAAGCGACAAAGATTAACAAATACAGTTATTAAAAGAAAACTTAAGTTGTAAAAAGAATATTAGAACGGATATAACAATGCTCTCAAGCAAAATTCACAATCCCTACTTACAGCACTTTATTTTGATTTGTTGACAGTGTAAATTCCGCCCACAAGTAAAAAGACGCCCAGTCCTAAATAAAGGTATCCCTGTTGTTTACCGGATTCGTTGGACGCATTAATTTTTAGTCCTAAAAAATTAATTTCTTTTGTATTATCAGCTATTTTGTTGATACCTATATATCCCAAACCGAGACTAATAACGATTAGAATAATTCCTATTATTTTTGATGGATTCATGTTTTTTGAATTTAATTGTTTCTCTAATTTAAGAAAAATATTTTTCAATCAGATGATAATATTCATTTTATCCTAATTGACTAGCGATATAATAGGTAGTAAATATTGGAACGGGTACGAACAGCAAAACTTCACGTTTCGAGAAGACTTTGGAGAGCAGGGAGTTTTATTTAAATCTACTCATTTTTATTAAATATTTTTTGTTCTAAACTTTGCCTGCACGAGCGGGACGCTCGCGCCAGCAGGGGAATATGAAACCCTTCAAACCCAAATATTTTCCTTAGAAAACAGCTTTTTTTGGCTGAATGAATTAGCCGAAGTTTTAAATCCTATTTGAGTTTGGAATAGGATTTTGATTTTACAATAAATGAAAAAACCTCGATTTTAAAAAGATCGAGGTTTTTTGTTTGATTTGGTTATGGGAGCGGATTGAAAATCCGCGCTATCGGTATTGAGAATATTTTACCTGTAATCGTAGAATAAATTGTTTGCACGAGCGAAGTCTAACGGCTTTGTAGCTACAACGATTGGCAAATACGGTTTTAAGACCAAAAAATTAAAGTTGTAAAACGCAACTATCAGTACGATTTTTAAATAATTAAATGTCTTTTAATTTAGCCATTTATATATTGATCTTCACATTTTTGGCAAATATTATTTCCATTATTTTCCGCCTCAAATTCTTCTCCGCAATTTTCACAATTTTGAGCATCATTTTAAATTTTATATATATGACCCTCCCCAATATTTTCTTTATCTGCAGAAGTATCTATAAAATAAGGCAAACCACAACCTTCACATTGTTTTTCTTCATTATATTCACCTTCCCATACTGAATTTAATGTCCCACAACTTGCACATAGAAAATGTTCTGTACTACACCAGCTACAATTCGCAACCTGAATTGATGTATATCTTCTTTCTCTTTTTGTAATAGGCAAAATAATTTTTAGATCTAATTTTTGTTGATCAGGGTCTTCAACAATTAAGTTAGATCTTTCATCAAATAATTCGATAGGCTTTCCAAAATAAATTTCATTATATCTATCATTATTATCACTACAAATTTCACAATAGTAAATTTTCCTTTCTAATTCTTCTTGTTGTCGTTTAATAAATGCTAATTCCTCTTTAGTAATAATATCATTTTCAATAGTATTCATTGCTTCTCCGACAATTGTATAAAAAACACTTTCACTTTCAATAAAATGTGGTAATAAATCATTATGCAGTTGTTTTCGTTCGGATATTTTTTCACAAAAATCGACTATATTATAAGTAATAAATATTGCACCTTTAATATTTTCAGTTTTTACATAATCTATAAAACCAAAAAAAATCAATGCATCAGCAAAACTATTTTTATTATGAAAAGGAGCCTTCTTTTCTAAAGCAAATTGACCTGCTTTAAGAATTAAATGATCTTTCAATTTAATAATAACTGTATTTTTATGTTTAAATAGATCATCTATGATTTTTATATTATTAGCTATTGCATCTTCAATTTCTTTTCTTTTTTCTTTAAATTTTTTGATAAAGTTTTTCATGTCATCTTTTTCATTTTCTTCAGAAAATAAAAAATTAAATTTTTCTTCATTTGACGTTCCTAATAATTTATCAATTCTATCTAAGGCATCATTTACATCTTTGTAATGTTTTAACCCTCCCTGTCTAACTCCTCTTTCTTTATTTTTATTCCATTCATTAATAATAATTTCTGGCAAAAGAATAGTTATATTACCTCTTTCGATTTCTCTTTTGATAAAAACTAATATTTTTACTGGTTCAGTACCATTAGCTAAATAAATCCAAGTATTTGTATCTAGTGTTATGTAATGCATTTTACTTTGCTTTTAAGACTTTTGTTGATTTTATGTAATTAATTTTCAATTTCAAAATTTATAATTTCAATAAATCTAGCTCTTGACTTAGTCCTTTTTGCCAAACCCGATACTTTAATATTTTGCTTTAATTTATGGGCTTCGATTGCAATTTTATAATGCTCACTACTGAGATTTGCTATAGCAGTCATTAATAAATTATCATGAATTCCTGTAAAAATTACACTATTTTTTAATCCATCAGGATCTTTTGATTTTAAAGCAATAATATGCCCATTAAAACTAAACTCCCCTACTTCAAATGAATGAGATTCAATTTGCTCAACAAACTGATTCAATTTGTGAAGTTTATGCTTAGTTACATTTTGATTAACAATTGTCTCACTATTACTGATATTATGAAAGGAAAAATCGATATTCTTAAGATGCGCTTTCTCAAAAAATGAAGAAATATTTTTAAGTAATTTTATATTTATTTTGGATTCGTTTTCAATAAGATAATCTTCTGAAACTTGTAAATCTCCTTCAAAAACATTTTGATTTACAAAAGAAAGAACTTCACTTAATTTTTGATTAATTTCTTCTGAAAAAATTTCTTGTCTGTCAAATAATTCGCTATCCTTAATCAGTTCTTTTGAAGGGAGTTGTATTTTAGCAACAAAACTACCTTTTTCCGTCTGCATGAAATTGCAAAGATTCAAATACCTACTTACTTCTTCTGGTATTCTAGTCGATGTAACACTCCTGTCAATAACAAAACTTGCTGTATCAGATAAAATAAATCGTATTTTTTCTATTAGTTCTTCAAATCTTGTTAGCGGAATTTTTCCCTCTTCTGTTTCAACATCATATATTCTAATTTTTAAAACAGTATTTTCATTTTTAAGAATAACACTTAAATCATCAATTGTCAAACTATAAAAATCCGCAATAATTTCTAAAATATTATCAATAAATCTCTCGGAATCTATTTTATTAGTTTGTCTTGGAATATGAAGTTTAAATTCATTATCTAATTCAAATTCGTGTGGTGCTTTTAGCGAAATAAACGAATCTGAACGATTAGCTATTTCCCATCCTCTGTTTATTAAAAAACTTATTATCTTATTAATAATCATAATTTAAGGATAAAATTGTTGATGTAGATTATTAAAACAATTTGCCCCTAGCATATTTGCTTTTGGTATTTCAATTCTTATTCTATGACCATTGCCTGTTGGCAGTGCCCCATTAGGTGGCGTGAACCAATATGCATGCTTTCTAAGTCTAATTTCCGTATGATCTATGTCAACCCATAAGTTTCTATCATGTGGGAGAACAAATAAAATTAAGACTAAAGGAGCAATTCCATTCAATTGTCTTTCCACTAAATCATTATAGGTTTTAGCTTCTAAGTCGTATTTTATCGAATGATTATCATCCAAAATTGAATTTTCTGTAGTTGCTTTTAATTGAAGATCAATGTACCTACTATCATAAGTATGCCTAGTTTTACCTGTAGGCAATAAATATGTTGTTGTTTTTTTCAATTGGTAATCTATCCCTAAATCTAAATCAGGTTTATCGATTACAAACCCAACATTTGATGCCAAAATACCTATAAATCTATTTGATAATTGCTCTTTAATTTGTTCTTCAGTCATTATCTTATGCTTCTTAATTCTGTAAATAATTCACTACAAGTAATCATTATATATTAATAAATTGAATAGTATAACTCAATCTGTTTCTAGTTTATAAATAAAAGAATGTTACTTGACAAATTTTAAATCCAAGCTTGAACAATTTCAAATTATTCTTGTTCATCCCTGCTTTACAAAATTTTAATTAAATATGTAGTGATTTATTTTTGTGTTATTTTATCTTTATTCCTATATAATCAACAATATAACTATTCATTTAAATTTAGCTAATATATAATTATTTATGCTGAATAAGCCCCGTATTTTTACCTAAAAAACTATTAGAAAAAATCACTCTCAATTCCCTAAATTTATCCCCAAATAAATCCCATTTTAGCAGTACCAAATACAACACTTCCTTAAAACATCATTTTAATGAATAAAAATATAAGTGCCCTTTTTGAAATCGCTCAAAAAGAGACCCGAAAAATAATAGGTTTAATGTCCGGCACTTCGCTTGACGGATTGGATATTGCGCTTTGTGCTGTTTCTGGTGCGGGCGAAAATACGGCTGTAAAAATTATGGAATTCGAAACCATCAATTATACCGAAGATACTAAAACCGAAATCCGTAAAGTGTTTGCACAGAAAACAATTGATTTTCAGCATTTGGCTTTGTTAAACGAATGGATCGGTCTTTTGCATGCCGGCATGGTTAACGATTGCCTTCAAAAATGGAATATTCCCGCGAATGAAGTCGACTTAATTGCCTCGCACGGGCAAACGGTTCTGCACGCTCCGAAGTTTTTGCATCAACAGGAAAAATTCCCCAATGCGACTTTGCAAATTGGCGACGGCGATCATATTGCCGTAAAAACGGGAATTATAACCTTATCTGATTTCAGGCAAAAACATGTTGCGGGCGGTGGCGAAGGCGCACCTTTGGCGGTTTATGGCGATTATTTATTGTTCAGCAAAAAAGGCGAAAACCGCATTATGCTCAACATGGGCGGCATTGCAAATTTTACTTATTTACCCGCCTCCCAAAACGCCGAGGAAGTTTTCGTAACCGATACCGGAACCGCAAATACGTTAATCGATATTTTTACCAAACACTTTTTCCCTGAAAAAAGTTACGATAAAGATGCCGAAATCGCCCAAACCGGAACCGTAAACCAAACCCTTTTAACCGAATTAAAAAGCAATGCTTTCTTCCAGAAAAGCTTCCCAAAAACCATCGGTCAGGAATTATTCAATAAAGCTTTTGTCGATTCGGCATTGGCAAAAACCAAACTCGAAAATATTTCGGCACCAGATTTGCTTGCCACTTTAACAAGACTAAGCGCCGAAACGATTGCAGAAGCGATTCTGTTTGTCGTAAAAAACACAGGAACGCCAATCGAAGATTTCACGGTTTATATGTCCGGAGGAGGCGCAAGCAATCCGTTATTGGTAAAGTGCCTAAAAGAATTATTGGCGTGTAAGTTTCAAAAAAGTGATGATCTCGGCATTTCAGGTGACGCCAAAGAAGCGGTTTTATTTGCCGTTTTAGCAAACGAAACCGTTGCCGGCGGAAATTATAACTTTGGCACAAAAAAAGGAATCCCTTCCATCACAATGGGAAAAATTTCTTTACCGGATTAGGAAGATAGCCACGAATTCACGAATTATTTTTTTTTAATACTTTGTGAAAAATAATTCGGAAATTACTTCGTCTATTCCCTTCGGTCGGGTCGTGGCGGAAAAAAAGCTTAAAAATTTTAAACACATAGAGAACATAGATTTAAAACTTCAAAAAAAGGTGTTTTTAAAAAATCTAGATTTTAACACATAGCTCTGTGTTTTGAAGCAAGTGAAACGCCTTTATAGACACAGAAAAACTATGTTCCTATGTGTTTAAAAAAGATCGCAAGCATTTTTATTATATGCAAGCATTTTAAAAGAAATAATTCGTGAATTCGTGGCGGAAAAAACTATTCAACAAAAACCTGAATCACGTATATGAAATTCAAATTAATACCGTTAAAATTATAATCTATTAATTATTTACGATAATCAGCTAAAAAAACTATTTTTGGTTTCTGTTAAAAAAGATTGCAATGCATAAAAATCAGCCACTACTATTCTCTATCATATTCTTACTTTTCTTCGGATGGACATCCAACGCGCAGGAAAAACTAAAACATCCTAAAAACGAATTTAGAGGTGTGTGGATCGCTACCGTCGTCAATATCGACTGGCCAAAAACGGCGCAAGACGTCGTTGCCAAAGAAAAAGCCGATTATATTGCCACTTTAGAAGCGTACAAAAAACTGAATTACAATGCCGTAATTGTTCAGATCAGAAGTGTGGGCGATGCCTTTTATCCTTCAGAACTAGCACCCTGGTCGCGTTTTTTAACGGGTAAAGAAGGTCAGGCTCCAAATCCGTATTACGATGCATTGGCCTGGATGATTGAGGAAGCTCATATTAGAGGTTTCGAATTCCATGCCTGGCTAAATCCTTACCGCGCGACTTTCGATTTAAATAAAAATCTTTTGAGTCCAACGCACGATATTTTCAAACATCCGGAATGGATGATCGAATACGCCGGAAAATATTATTACGATCCTGCGTTGCCTGAAGTTCAGGCACATTTGACGAAAGTTGTAAAAGAAGTCGTGGATAAATACGATATCGACGCGATTCATTTTGATGATTATTTCTATCCTTACACCGTTCCCGGAAAAACATTTAACGACAACGCATCGTACAGAAAATACGGAGCCGGCTTAAGTCTTGCCGATTGGCGTCGTGCGAATGTGAGCAACTTTGTACATACGATTTCTACCACTATTAAAGCAAGCAAACCGTGGGTACAATTCGGAATCAGTCCGTTTGGGGTTTGGAGAAATAAATCACAGGATCCTAAAGGTTCTGAAACACAATCAACTTCAAACTACGACGATTTATACGCCGATCCTGTTTTATGGATGGACCAAAAATGGATCGATTATATCATGCCGCAATTGTATTGGAGCATGAATAATCCGAGAGCATCGTATTCTAAATTGGTAAAATGGTGGTCTGAAAATTCAAATGATAATACGGCACTTTATATCGGTCACGCTTCGTACAAAATCAGAGGCGATGCTGATAAAAGCTGGAACTACGTAAATGAAATTCCAACTCAAATTGATTATGCCAGAAGTTTCAAAAAAGTCGGTGGAAGTGCTTATTTCAGTTCTAAATGGTTCATGGATAAAAACTTTGACATTACTAAGCTTTTAGAAGATAATCAATATAAATATCCTGCACTTCCAGCGCCGGTTCCAAATTTAAAACATGTTATTATAGATACGCCGGTTGTTAATGAATATCAAAAAGACAGCACAAAATATTCCTTCAACATCAAATCTCCATTAAATACAAAAGTACGCTACGTGGTTCTATATGGTGCAGAACATATTTCAAAAGTAGATATTAATGATGCGTCAAAAATAATTGACAAAATAATGGTGAATCAGTTTGACGGAAGCATTTCATTTTCTATACCAGCTCAAAAAATGAGTCAGTATAAAGCTTGCGCTGTAACATTTATTGACTATTTTGCAAACGAAAGTACACCAACTTTTATTGACTTAAATAACACATTTAAAATCGTTTACCCTAATCAACCGAATGAAAACAGATAATAAACCCTGGTATTGGATTCCGCTTCTAAATTTTGCATCTGGATTACCTTATGCCGTCATCATTTCCGTTTCGGTTATCATGTACAAAAATCTCGGAATCTCTAATGAAGATATTGGAGTTTACACCAGTTTATTATATCTGCCTTGGGTTATAAAACCGCTCTGGAGTCCGTTTATTGAGTTGAAGGGTACCAAAAGAAAATGGTTTTTATCGATGCAATTGCTTATTTCGATTGCGTTTTTACTGGTCGGTTTTACCATTCCTGCTAGTGGATTTTTCATTATGACTTTAGCTATTTTTTGGGTTGCGGCATTTGCTTCGGCTTCAAATGATATTGCCAGCGATGGTTTTTATTTATTGGTTTTACCAAAAGAACAACAATCGTTTTTCCTCGGAATCAGAAGTACTTTTTACCGACTTTCACTTTTAGCCGGAAACGGATTAATTGTATTGTTTGCCGGATATTTGGAACATAAATATGGTGACAATACCAAAGCATGGTCGTACACAATGATTGCTGTTGGTTTATTAATGACTTTTATTACGGTTTATAATTTCTTTTTTACTCCAAAAAATGAAATCAACGCTGACGAAAACCACAAAATCGTTCCGCATCAAAACTTTGCCACCATCTTTGTAAGTTTCTTTAAGAAAAAACAGATCGGATTGGTTTTGGCTTTTATTCTGGTTTTCCGTTTGGGAGAATCTCAATTGCTTAAAATGCTTAGTCCTTTTTTATTAGACAAAAAAGAAATAGGCGGAATGGGATTGGATACTGAAGCTGTCGGAATCATCTACGGAACGTTAGGAATTTTCGCTTTAACTGTTGGAGGTATTTTGGGCGGTATTGCGATCTCTAAGCAAGGACTTACCAAATGGATGTTTCCTATGTTTTTGGCGATGCATTTGCCTATTATTGGATTTATTGGATTGGCTCATTTTCAGCCCGAAGAACTTTTCCACCTGCATATAAACCTTTATTTTTTCGAAATAAATTCCCCGCTTAACCTTTATACCTGTATCACGGTTATATTGGAACAGTTTGGATACGGTTTTGGATTTACTGGCTTTATGATGTTTTTAATTCATGTTGCCGAAGGAGAATCAAAAACAGCACATTACGCGTTGGCAACCGGTTTTATGGCTTTAGGAATGATGTTACCGGGAATGTTAAGTGGTTATATACAACAATTTTTAGGCTATCAAAACTTTTTTGTATGGGTTTTGTTGGCAACAATTCCGGGATTGATTCTTTCCCGTTTTTTAATTTTCCCGAAAGACTTTGGGAAAAAATCTGAAGAAGTTTAACCCCAAATCAAACATCTTAAATATGGAATTCAACGAAAATCTGCAAGCCGAACGCAACCTAAAAGGGGCTGAGTTCGAGAAAACAGGAGATTTTGAAAAAGCAATTGAAGTATATGAAGAAAATGTCGCGGAAAGCTTTAAAGGAAATCATCCTTATGATCGGTTAGCTACGATCTACAAAAACCAAAATGATATTGACAACGAAATTCGGGTACTCGAAAAAGCTATTATAGTTTTTGAAGAAATCACACTCGAAGACCGACTGGAAGGTTTGCCGAAACTTTTCCGTTTCAAAAACCGATTAGAAAAAGCAATTGAAACCAAAAAACAATTGGCTAAACAAAAGAAAGCAAAGTTGAAATAAAAAAACAATCTAAAAATCTTAGCAAAAGAATGAAAACAAAGATTTACATAACAACATTAGCAATGATGTTGTTATTCTCTTGCGGACAAACTAATGAAAAGAATAAGAAATTGTTGGATAAAAAACAGCCTGCTGTAAAAATATTTGAGCAAAGAGAAAAACAGCGTTTAGAAAAAAGAGCTGAAATTGAAAAAGAGGAAAAAAAAGATAGCATAAGACTAGATAAAGTTTTATCTGAAGCTTTGAAAATTGCTACTCTGGAAATCCATCAAAAAAAATTTCAAAAGAAATATAAAGTTAGACCTGATAATGAATACGACGTTCAAGTTGAAATAAACATAAATGATTATTTCACAAAAAACGATCCTCATCTTATTATCCGAAGATTAGAACCAAATAATTTATACATTGATATTTATTCTAAAGATGGAAATAAATTCAAAAATGTTCTCTCTCATAAGCAATGGACTTTAACTTACACGAATGACACTATTAGAGATATTAATGGTGATGGTTTAAAAGATTTTGTTGTTAATTGGTATGGTGCAACTGGCTGCTGTTTAAAAGGATTTAGTAACATTTATTTACTAAGAAAAGATAAAAAAGAATTCTCAAAAGGCTTTGAATTTATCAATCCTACTTTTTCTCCTCAAGAGAAAATAATTAGAGGCGTTCAATATGGTCATCCCGGAGAAACTGAAATCTATAAATTCAAATGGAATGGAGAAGCAATTGACACTTTAGAATACGTTTATTACGACACCAATAAAGAAGGAAAAAAAACTGGAAAAATAATTATTTCAAAAAAAAGAGCTTACAGCGAAAATAAAAAAGATATCCAAAAACTAAATTCGATACCTGCTGAATATAAAAAAATTGAAGGCTTCGATTGGTTTACCGGAAAGGGTTATGAATAAATAAATGAAGAATAAATTTTATCTTAGCTAAAAATAATTACTACTAAGATCATTTTTTACAAACCGAGAACGAATTTATTATAATGATTACTTTGAAGAGAACAAACTCTGACGATACTGATTTCAAAAATCTGGTTGTTTTATTAGACCAGGATTTAGCCATCAGAGACGGAGAAGATCACGCCTTTTATAATCAGTTTAATAAAACCGATAAAATAAAACATGTTATCGTTTTTTACGAAAATGAAACGGCGGTGGGCTGTGGGGCTTTTAGAGAAAAAGAATCAGATACAGTAGAAATCAAACGTATGTTCGTTCATCCAGATTTTCGAAAAAAAGGATTTGCATCTGCCATTCTAAAAGAATTAGAAATTTGGGCGAAAGAAGTAGGTTATGCTTACACAATTCTGGAAACCGGAAAAAATCAACCGGAAGCGATTAATTTATATCAAAAACAAGATTACACTATTATTCCAAATTATCCGCCTTACGAAACAATGGATAATAGTGTTTGCATGAAAAAGACTTTATAATAATGAAAATGACAGCTGAAGCATTAAGACAAAAAGTGGGACAATTCTTTTTTCCCGCTGTTTTCATCAACGATACCGAAGAAAATATTCAGGAAACCGAACGTTTAATAAAAGAACACAATATTGGCGGACTGACTTTTTTTCACAGCCGTGCGAGCGCGGCAACAAATTATGAAAGCAAGAAAAAGGTTGTTTTTAATGATGACAGCTACGAAAAAATAAAAGCTTTAATTGTTCGTTACCAAAAGTCGGCTTCTACCCCACTTTTAATCAGCATTGATGCGGAATGGGGTTTAGCAATGCGCATCGAAAAAACACCGCAATATCCGTACGCGATTACGCTTGGCGCTTTGCCGGAAAGCAAATCGGAGTTGGTTTACGAAGTTGGAAAACAAATTGGTTTAGACTTAAAAGCAGCCGGAATTCATTATAATTTATCGCCTTTAGCAGACATCAACAACAATCCGAATAATCCCGTTATTGGTTATCGTTCTTTTGGTGAAAACAAAGAAAAAGTAGCCAATTTTGCTGTGGAGTATTTAAACGGAATGTCGGAAGTTGGCGTTTTAGGCTGTCTAAAACACTTTCCCGGACACGGAAACACCAATGTCGATTCGCATTTAGGATTACCGGTTTTAAAAGAAACGTTAGAAGAATTATTAGAAAACGAATTATATCCGTTCATCAAAGGAATCGAAAATAATGTTGATTCGATTATGATTGGACATTTGGCCGTTCCGAGTTTAAATAACGGAAAAGATACTTCGGCCACTTTATCAAAAGCGGTTATTCAGGATCTTTTGCGTGAGAAATTAGGTTACGATGGCTTGGTTATTTCTGATGCCTTAAACATGCACAGCGTTTCTAAATTGTACGAAACAAAAGGCGATTTAGAATGGGAAGCGTTCAATGCCGGAAACGATGTTTTGTGTTTTGCAGAAAATGTTCCCGAAGGAATTGAAGCGATTCTTAAAAACGCTTCACCGGAAAGAATCGAAGAAAGCTTCAACAGAATCATGAAAGCCAAGAAAAAAGTTGGAATCTTATCTGAAAACAACTTTACCTCAGGCGAATTAAACTTCAAAAAAGCATCCGAATTAAACTTCGAAATCGCTCAGGATTCCATTACAAAAATCATTGACAATTCCAATACAGAATTGGCTTTTGAAGCGCAGAAAAACAATAAATTAGCCAAATTGAGTTTGTATAAAAATGTCGAAAATACCTTCTTCCAAACTATAAATTCAAAATTAGAATCGCCTGAATTTGCTTTTGAAAATTTAGAAGTTTCTGATATTGCTACAATCAAAAAAGAGCTGGAAAATTTCGAAACGATTCTAATTTCCTTATTTGTTCCAAAGGCAAAACCAATGAATAATTTCGAAATAAATGACGAAGTTTTAGCATTGCTTTCAGATTTGCTTCAAACCAAAAAATGTATCCTTTACGTTTTCGGAAATCCTTATGTTTTACCTATTATTCCGAATCTTTCTAAGGCTTCAGGACTAATTCAGGTGTATCAGGATTTTGAAGAATTTCAAAAAAATGCAGGAATTCAATTTTTAGAAAATAAAACCTGTAACGGAATTCTTCCTGTAAATATTGACCTTCAATAACTTACACAATAATGATTTCAACCCATAACTAAATACTATCACTAAATAAATTTTTATAATTACATCTTATTTTAAGTAACTCTACTTATACCCTACTTTTGCACCACAAATAAATTTTAACTTTAAAACGAAAAATATGTCTTTAGTAGGAAAAAAATTCCCAAGTATTGCAGTAGACGCTATCTCAGAAATGGGTGATAACTTGAAAATCAACATTTTTGAAGAAGCAGTAAATAACAACAAAAAAGTATTATTGTTCTGGTACCCAAAAGATTTTACTTTTGTATGCCCAACTGAATTACACGCCTTTCAAGCTGCATTACCAGAATTTGAAAAAAGAAATACTATCGTAATTGGAGCTTCATGCGACACAAACGAAGTTCACTTTGCATGGTTAAATACTCCAAAAAACAACGGTGGAATCGAAGGTGTAACTTACCCAATCTTAGCGGATACAAACCGTAACTTATCTAACATTTTAGGAATTTTAGATATTGATTCTACAGAATACAGCGAAGAAACTGATTCAGTTATCATCGAAGGTTCAAACGTAACGTACAGAGCGACTTACTTAATTGACGAAACTGGAAAAATCTTCCACGAAAGTGTTAACGATATGCCATTAGGACGTAACGTAAACGAGTACTTACGTATGGTTGACGCTTACACACACATTCAAACTAAAGGTGAAGTTTGTCCTGCAAACTGGGAAGCTGGTAAAGAAGCTATGTCTGCAGACAGATTAAGTACAGCTGAGTACCTTAGTGCTAACTAAGAAAAAATAAATTCCAAATTTTTAAAATTCCAAATTCCAAGTTTTGGGGTTTGGAATTTCTAAATTGGAAATTTCATTTCAAAAAACAATACAATTTCAATATTATTATTCTTTAATCTCAATACTAAGTTTTTGGAATTTGGAGTTTAAAATATTGGAATTTCATTACAAATCAATAACATTTCAAAGTAAAAATTTCTAAGTTCAATAATAAGATTTGGAATTTGGAATTTATAAACTTGGAATTTAAATTTATAAGGTATGTTAATCGACTTAAACGAAGATACGTTAGCAGATTTAGTTGCTAAAAACGAAAAAGTAGTAGTACAATATTCAGCTTCATGGTGTGGAAATTGCCGTATTATGAAACCAAAATTCAAAAAATTAG
>Ga0247813_10000553_pt1 | contig 33642 bp, 32 predicted proteins | sample UWRJL169409C1_FD_180719 | JGI IMG/M metagenome (GOLD analysis project Ga0247813, IMG submission 180719) | Plant litter microbial communities from Arlington Agricultural Research Station in Wisconsin, United States - UWRJ-L169-409C-1 | ecosystem: Environmental > Terrestrial > Plant litter >... | reverse complement strand
GAGTTCCTTGCTCATCAGCGTCGTGCCGAGCACCACCGCCATCGCGCCAGACTGCGACACGATGCCGACGCCGGGCCGCCCGTTCAGCCGCTCCGGTGGGGTCTGTACGAAGGTCAGCGGAATACCGTCGACATAGTTGGTCATGCCCAGGCAGTTCGGTCCCTCGACGACCATGCCGCTCTCCGCCGCGATCCGTGCGACCACGCGTTGTGCGGCGAGCCCTTCCTCGCCCCCCTCGGCGAATCCAGCGGAGAAGATCACCGCCGCGCCGACGCCGCGTACCGCCAGCGCGCGGATCGTATCGAGCACCGCGCCGCCCGGAATTGCCAGCACCGCCGCGTCGACGCCTTCGGGCAGGTCTGCCACCGAACGCAGGCAGGCGCGGCCGGCGATCGAGTCCCGCTTGGGATTGATCAGGTGGATGTCGCCGGTGAATCCGTGCCGCTCGAGATTGGCCAGCACCTGGTTGCCAAGGGCACCAGGCTTGTCCGAGGCGCCGAGAATCGCGACGGACCGCGGACGGATCAGACGGTCGAGTGCGTTTCGGGCTGGTGCGATCGTGTCGGTGGTCATTCTGGAACCCTTCCGTCACCCGGAACAGCGTCCGGGGGCCGCCGATCGGCAACGTGGCCAATCGGCGATTGTGCAAGACCGTGACCCCGAACCAGGTTCGGGGTGGCGGAAAGGGGGCTCAGCCCGCCTGCTTCGACGTGTCGTACGCGCCGAGACCCGGCTTGAACGTCTTGTCGTCGATGAACTGCTTGATGCCTTCCTTGCGACCTTCATTGTCGTAGGAGTTCGCCGCCTCCTGCGCGCGGATCAGGTAGTCCTCGGCATCGTCGTAGCTCAGCACGCCGACGCGGCGCACGGCGTCCTTAGTCGCTTTCAGCGCGACCGGGTTCTTCTTCAGCAACACATTGGCGACCTGGGTCACGCGGTCCTTCAGCGCGTCCAGCGGCACCGCCTCGTTGACCAAGCCCCAGTCGGCGGCGGTCTTGCCGTCGACATTCTCGCCCATCATCGCGTGATACATCGCCTTGCGGAACGGCAGCAGCTCGACCGCGACCTTGGTGGCGCCACCGCCGGGCAGGATGCCCCAGTTGATCTCGCTGAGGCCGAACTGCGCATCCTCCGCCGCGAACGCCAGGTCGCAGGCGAACAGCGGGCCGTAGCCGCCGCCGAAGCACCAGCCATTGACCATCGCGATCGTCGGCTTCTGGTACCAGCGCAGCCGCCGCCACCAGCCATAGCTCTCGCGCTGCGCCTGACGGCTCGCGCCCAGGCCCTTGGCCTCAGTTTCGCGGAAATACTCCTTCAGGTCCATGCCCGCCGACCAGGCCGATCCCTCGCCCGACAGCACCAGCACGCCGACATCGTCGCGGAACTCGAGAGCGTCCAGCACCGCCATCATCTCGCGGTTGAGCGTGGGGTTCATGCAGTTGCGCTTCTCGGGACGATTGAAGCGCACCCAAGCGATGCGATCGACGATATCGTAGGCAACGGTGCCGTGCGGGGAGGTGGTGGTCATGACTGTCTTTCATGCTGCCCTCCCGCTTGGGGGGAGGGGCTGAGGTTAGCGCCCGGTCCAGGCCGGCGGCATCGGTGCGACAAGGCGCAGCCGCCCATTCCGCGCGCGGGAAGTTGGAGCCTTAGATCGGGTAATGGCCAGGCTGCGTCTCGATCGTGACCCAGCGGAGTTCGGTGAAGCTGTCGATCCCGGCCTTGCCGCCGAAGCGGCCATACCCCGACGACTTGACCCCGCCGAACGGCATCTGCGCCTCGTCGTGCACGGTCGGGCCGTTGATGTGACAGATGCCCGACTTGATCAGTTTGGCGACGCGAAGTCCGCGCGCGGTATCGCGCGTGAACACGGCCGCCGACAGGCCATATTCGGTATCGTTGGCGAGCTCGATCGCATGGGCCTCGTCGCGCGCGCGGGCGATGCCGACGACCGGGCCGAAACTCTCGTCGCGGAACAACTTCATCGCAGGCGTCACCCGGTCGAGCACGTGTGCGGGCATCAGCACGCCCTGCGACGGGCCGCCATTCAGTTGCACCGCGCCTTGTGCCAGCGCGTCCTCGATCAGCGATCCGACATGCGCGACGGTCTTGGCATCGACGACCGCACCAAGCGGCGTCTTGCCATCGCGGGGATCGCCAACCGGCATCGTCCCGACCTTGGCCGCGAACTTCTCGGCAAACGCGTCGGCGACGCTATCGACGACGATGATCCGCTCGGTCGACATGCAGATCTGGCCCTGGTTCATGAATGCGCCGAACGCCGCAGCCTTGACCGCTTCGTCGAGGTCGGCGTCGTCGAGCACGATCAGCGGGGCCTTGCCGCCCAGTTCGAGCAGCACGGGCTTCAGATGCTCGGCGGCACGCTTGGCGATGATCCGGCCGACATGCGTCGATCCGGTGAAGTTGATGCGCTTGACGGCCGGATGGTCGATAAGCGCGCCGACGATCTCGCCGGCATCGGCGGGGGCGTTGCTGATCAGGTTGACCACGCCTTCGCCGAGCCCTGCGTCCTCGAACGCCTCGACGATCAGCGCGTGCGTGCGCGGGCATTGTTCCGACGCCTTGAGCACCACCGTATTGCCGCACGCCAGCGGCATGGCGATCGCGCGGACGCCCAGGATGATCGGCGCGTTCCACGGTGCGATGCCGACCATCACGCCGACGGGCTCGCGGAGCGCCATCGCGATGCAGCCTGGCTTGTCGGAGGGAATGACTTCCCCCTGAATCTGCGTCGTCATCGCCGCCGCCTCGCGCACGATACCGGCGGCGAGCATCAGGTTGAACCCGGCCCAGCCCTGCGTCGCGCCGATCTCGCTCATCATCGCCTCGATGAACTGCGGCGCCTTGGCCTGCAGCGCGTCGGCCGCCTTGTTGAGCAAGGCGCGCCGGGCGTTGGGGCCGAGCGCCGACCAGGCGGGAAAGGCGGCGGCAGCGGCGGCGCAGGCGGCATCGACGTCGGCGACGGTCGCCGCCCTGGCGGTGGTCGCGACCTTGCCGGTCATCGGGTCCAGTCGATCGAAGGTCGGACCGGTATCGGACATCGTGCTGCCGTCCGCCGCCGGAATTGCGGTTGCCATCAAGCTCTCCCTTATTATTGCTATGACGCATAACGTATAGTTTTCGACGGAACAATGATTTTGTTGGGGAGATTGCGTTCCGGTCGATCGATCAGGGTCGGGTGCTATCCGTCGGCGACGCGCGCGACGCCTGCTTCACGTGAGGGCGTCGAGCGCGGAGGTCCGGTACCGGCGCGGGGATGTCCCGACCCGCCGTGAGAAAAAGCGTGAAAAATAGGCGGGGTCCGTGAACCCTACCGAATAGGCGACCTGCGCCACGCTCATGTTGGAGTAGAGCAGGAGACGACGCGCCTCCAGCACCGCGCGTTCGTCGAGCATCAGCGCTGGCGACAGTCCCGCAGAGCGCGTGCAGGCGGCACGAAGCGCGCTCTCGCTGACACCGAGCGCTGCGGCATGGACAGCGACCGGCTCACGCTGGCGATAGCGGGCTTCGATCCGCTCGCGAAAGCGCGCGACCAAGGCGGCCTGCTGGCCGGGGCGGACCGAGTCCGGCCGCGCGTCCGGGCCGCGGCTGCGGATCGCGATCACCGCAAGGCTGAGCAGCGACGCCTCGACCGCGGCATGGTGACCGACCGCCGACCAACCGAGTTCGCGCATCAGCGTGTCCATATGCCACTGCGTCGACTGCGCGGCATCGTCACCGAGCGGTATCACCTCCGCCGCGGCGAACAGCCCGCCGATCGTCGGGTCACGGCGCGCGATCTCGGTCAGCTGGCCGTTCGCGAGGGTCAAGACCGATCCGGTCGACTCGGAGGTCCAGCTGAACCCGTGCACGACCGAGGCCGGGACGATGATCAGCGCCGGCGCCACGAACCGAAAGACCTGCGCTTCCGCCTGCATCGCGCCGCCGCCGCTCGCGATCCAGAAGACATGATGCAGTCCGGCATGCGCGTGCGGCAGGATCGTCCATTCGCTGGGGCGCGAGCGATCGTCGAGATGTTCGACATGGATGAAGCCGTCGGCGACTGCCCGGTGAGGCTCGCCGTATAGATAGAAGGTGGGAACGGGGTTGGCGGGCATGGTGCCATCCTAACCCCGGTGCGCGGATCGTCCAAGTTTTACGCAGGTCCCGGCATGGTGGCGCGCGGCTATCCGACTAGGATCATGGCAAGCGGGCCAAGATCCCGCACGGCGAGAGGATCTGGTAGTGCGGACACAAGTCGCGATCATCGGTGCCGGACCGGCCGGCATGTTCCTGGCGCACCTTCTGCATCAGGGCGGGATCGACGCCGTCGTCGTCGAGCGGCGGGACCGCGCCTATGTCGAGGGCCGCGTTCGCGCCGGCGTGCTCGAACAGGTCACCGTCGATCTGATGCGGCGGCTTGGTTTGGCCGAGCGGCTCGACCGCCTGGGCCTCGTCCATGGCGGGACCAATTTGTCGCTCGACGGCAAGATCTTCCACATCGACATGAAGGCGCTGACCGGCGGATCGACCGTCACCGTCTACGGCCAGCAGGAAGTGATGCGCGACCTGTTCGATGCGGCCGAGGCGAAGGACCTTGCGATCATCTGGGACGCCGAGGACGTCGCGCTCGCCGATATCGACAGCGATCATCCGGTCGTGACCTGGCGCAAGGACGGCGCGGACCAGCGGCTCGACTGCGATTTCGTGGTCGGCTGCGACGGCTATCACGGCGTCTCGCGCCAGGCGATCCCGGCCGACGTGCTCAAGACCTTCGAGCGGGTCTATCCGTTCGGCTGGCTCGGCATCCTGGCGGATGTGCCGCCGGTCGATCACGAACTGATCTACGCCAACCACGAACGCGGCTTCGCGCTCGCCTCGATGCGCTCGGCGACGCGCAGCCGCTATTACGTGCAATGCTCGCTCGACGATGACGTCGCCGATTGGTCGGACGACCGCTTCTGGGACGAACTGTGCTTGCGGCTCGGGCCGGAGATGGGCGCCAAGGTGACGCGCGGGCGTTCGTTCGAAAAGTCGATCGCCCCGCTGCGCTCGTTCGTCGCCGAGCCGATGCGATGGGGGCGGCTGTTCCTCGCCGGCGATGCCGCGCACATCGTGCCGCCGACCGGTGCGAAGGGGATGAACCTCGCGGTGTCCGACGTGACGATGCTCGGCGAGGCGCTCGAACAATTTTACGGCGCGCGCAGCAGCATCGGGATCGACGGGTATTCGGCGCGTGCGCTTTCGCGCGTATGGAAGGCGGAGCGATTCTCGTGGTGGTTTACCTCGATCACGCACCGTTTCCCGGCGATGGACGGGTTCGACCGCCGCATCCAGATGGCCGAACTGGACTATATCCGCGGCTCGCAGGCGGCACAGCGCGCGCTGGCCGAAAACTATGTGGGGCTCCCCCTGGAGGCAGCATGACGAGCAAGATCTACGATACACCCGCCGCCGCGCTCGATGGCGTATTGTTCGACGGCATGACGATCATGTCGGGCGGGTTCGGCCTGTCGGGCAATCCCGAGAGCCTGATCCCTGAAATCCGCGCCGCGGGAGTGAGTGGACTGACGGTAATTTCGAACAACGCCGGGGCCGACGGGTTCGGGCTGTGGATGTTGCTGGAAAGCCGCCAAATCGCCAAGATGATCAGTTCCTACGTCGGCGAGAACAAGCTGTTCGAGCAGCAATATCTGAGCGGCGACCTAGCGCTCGAGCTAACCCCGCAGGGCACGCTCGCCGAGCGGATCCGCGCGGGGGGGGCGGGCATCCCGGCGTTCTTCACAAAGACCGGTGTCGGCACCGTCGTAGCCGAGGGCAAGCCGGTCGAAATGTTCGACGGCGAGGCGTATGTCCGCGAGACTTGGCTTAAGGCGGACCTGGCGATCATCAAGGCGTGGCGCGCCGATCCGGCGGGCAATCTGATGTTCCGCAAGACCGCGCGCAACTTCAATCCCGACATGGCGACGGCCGGGCGGTTGACGGTGGTCGAGGTCGAGGAGATCGTCGAGGCGGGGACGCTCGATCCCGATTGCGTCCATGTACCGGGCATCTATGTCGATCGCATCGTGCTGTCGACGATCAACGAGAAGCGCATCGAAAAGCTGACGGTTCGTCGGCGGGAGACAGCATAATGGCCTGGACTCGCGAACAGATGGCGGCGCGCGCCGCGCAGGAGTTGCAGGACGGCTATTACGTCAACCTAGGCATCGGCATTCCGACGCTCGTCGCCAATTACATCCCGGCCGGCGTCAACGTGACGCTGCAGTCGGAGAACGGCATGCTCGGCATGGGGCCGTTCCCGTTCGAAGGCGAAGCCGATCCCGACCTGATCAACGCCGGCAAGCAGACGATCACCGCGCTGCCGACGTCGAGCTTCTTCTCGTCGGCGCAGAGCTTCGCGATGATCCGCGGCGGGCATATCGACATGGCGGTCCTCGGCGCGATGGAAGTCGCTGCCAATGGCGACATCGCCAACTGGACGATCCCAGGGAAGATGGTGAAGGGCATGGGTGGTGCGATGGACCTGGTTGCCGGCGTCCGCCGCGTCGTGGTGGTGATGGATCATGCCAACAAGGCGGGCGAACCCAAGATCCTCGAACGCTGCACGCTGCCGCTGACCGGCCAGGGGGTGGTCGACCTGATCGTCACCGATCTGTGCGTGCTGGCGTGCGACAAGAAGGCGGGCGGGTTGACGCTGATCGAGCTCGCGCCCGATGTCACGCTCGCGGAGGTGACCGCCAGGACCGGCGCGCGCTTCGATGCGAGCACGTTTGCGGTGGCGGTATGAGCGACGTGCTTCCCTATTCGTCCGAAGCGGCGGATTTTCCGCCGTCGCTGGCGCCGGACTATCGCTCGACCGTGCTGCGTAGCTCGCGCCAGCCGCTGGTCGCGATCCCGCCGACGCTGACCGAGACGACCGGTCCGAGTGCCTGGGAGCGGCTGATGGTCGGCCCCGCGGCGATCGACCTGACGGTCCAGCATGACGGCGTGGCGCAGGGTCAGCGGATCGTCGTCACCGGGCGCGTGCTCGACGATCGCGGCCGTCCGGTGCCCAACACCGTGATCGAGATCTGGCAGGCCAACGCCGCCGGGCGCTACATCCATTCGGCGGACAATTGGGATGCGCCGCTCGATCCGAACTTCACCGGGGCGGGGCGCGTCGTCACCGATGCCGATGGGCGTTACCGCTACGTCACGATCCGGCCAGGTGCGTACCCGTGGGGCAACCACAGGAATGCTTGGCGTCCGGCGCACATCCATCTTTCGCTGCTCGGGCCGGCCTTCGCCACCCGGCTGGTGACGCAGATGTATTTTCCCGACGACCCGCTGATCGAGATCGACCCGATCGCCAATGCCGTGCCGATGCCCGCACGGCAGCGGATGGTCGGCCGGTTCGACATCAACGCGACGCAGCCCGCCTGGGCACTGGGCTATCTGTTCGATATCGTGCTCAAGGGGCGCGATGCGACGCCGTTCGAAGAGGGCGATCATGACCACTGACATCCCCCTCCAGATGGCCGCCGAAACGGCGGTCGAGGACCGCGAGACCGCACCACGGCTCGACAATCAGGATCCCTCGATCTTCGGGCAGACGCCGTCGCAGACGGTCGGTCCGTTCTTCCATTACGGCCTGCCATGGAAGGGCGGTGCCGACCTGGTCGGCAAGTCCGACATGGGCGCGCGACCCGATCTGTTCGGCGAGGCGCATTACCTGCTCAATCTGTCGGCACCAACGGGCACACCCGAAGGCGAGGTCATCGAGATTGCGGGGCAGGTCTTCGACGCGAACGGCGACGTCGTCGTCGATGCGATGATCGAGATATGGCAGGCCAACGCGGCCGGGCGCTATGCGAGCATCGACGACACGCGCGACGACGTGCCGCTCGACCCACATTTCATCGGCTTCGGGCGCGCGTCGGTCGATGCCGACGGCATCTACCGCTTCCGCACGATCCGCCCGGGCCGCGTGCCGGGACCAGGCAACACGCTGCAAGCGCCGCATCTGGCGGTGTCCGTCTTCGGGCGCGGGGTGATCAAGCGTCTCGCCACGCGGCTGTATTTCGAGGACGGCGAGGGGAACGACGCCGATCCGGTGCTCGGCGTCGTTCCCGCCGATCGGCGCGAGACGCTGATCGCCAAGCGACGCGACGACGGTCGCTGGTGGTTCGACATCCATTTGCAGGGCGACGCCGAGACGGTGTTCTTCGCCCTATGAGACGCGCATGAGCGACTTCCTGCGCACGCTGCCCTGGACCACGCTGGCGATGCGCGCGGTGTTCGCCGACGCGGCCGTGATTGGTCATGCGCTGGCGTTCGAAGCGGCGTTAGCGCGCGCCGAAGCGGCGGAGGGGGTGATCTCGACCGCCGTCGCCGCGCAGATCGTCGAAGCGTGTCGCACGATGTCCGTCGATCCGGTGGCGCTGGCGGAGGAAGCGGCGCTGGCGGGGACCTTGGCCATTCCGCTCGTCGCGCGACTTCGCGATGCGCTGTCTGGCGACGCCGTGGCGGCTGCTCACAGGGGCGCCACCAGCCAGGACGTCGCCGACACCGTAATGATGATGCAGGCGCGTGCCGCGAGTGCACTCGTTCTGACGGATCTCGACCGGGTGAGCGTTGCGCTGGCGGACCTTGCCGCCCGTCACGCGTCGCGTCCTGCGATCGGGCGCACCCTGCTGCAAGACGCGCTGCCGTTGAGCTTCGGGCTGAGGATCGCGCACTGGATGACCGGCGTCGACGAGGCCGCGCAGCGCGTGCGCCACGAAGCCGCGCGCTGTCAGGTGCAACTGGGCGGCGCAGCGGGCACGCGCGCGGGCCTGGCGGATCGCGGCGCAGCGATTGCCGCGCATGTCGCCGCCGATCTGGGGCTGGTCGCGGCCGAGCCGTGGCAGGCACGACGCGGCGACATCGCTGCACTTGCCAGCGCGGTCGCCATCGCCATCGGCGCGCTCGGCAAGATGGCGCGCGACATATCCCTGCTCGCGCAGAACGCCGTCGGCGAGGCCCGCGAGCCCGCGATTGTCGGACGCGGTGGATCCTCGGCGATGGCGCACAAGCGCAATCCGACCGGCTGCCAGGTCGCGTTGTCCGCAGCGATACGCGCGCCGGGGCTCGTTGCGGCGATCCTGTCCGGTTTGCCACAGGAAGAGGAGCGTGGGCTGGGCGGCTGGCAGGCCGAGGGTCCGGCGCTCGCCGATCTGTTCCTGCTCGCCGCCGGCGCGGCCGACGCGATGGCGATCGTCGCCGAGGGGCTCGAAATCGACACGGTTGCGATCGCCCGCAATCTTGCCGCCGCCGAGATCGGCACCGACATCGGCGAGAGCGCCGCGATCGTCGCCGCCTTGCTTGCCCGCCACAAAGGATAGCGCGCTTTGCCTTTCACGCTTCGCGGTGACGTCCGCCTCTATTGGAAACTCGACGGGGCGCCGGATCGCCCGACGGTCGTGCTGCTCAACTCGATCGGCTCCGACATGGGACTGTGGGACACCGCCGTCCCGCATCTGCTGCCGGCGTTCCGACTGCTGCGGATCGATACGCGCGGTCACGGCGCATCGGATGCACCTGACGCGGATTATACGCTCGATCTGCTTGCCGACGACGTGGTCGCGGTGATGGACGCGGCGGGGATCGACAGCGCCGCGATCGCCGGGGTTTCGCTGGGCGGGATGATCGCGATGGCGATGGCGCTGCGTCATCCGATGCGCGTTGCGGCGCTCGCGTTGGTCTGCACCTCGGCGACGATGGACGCTGCTGCCTGGACCGACCGGATTGCCAAGGTGCGCGCCGGCGGCGTGGCGATCATCGCCGATCTGGCGATGGGGCGGTTCCTGTCGCCACGCTTTGCGGCGAGCCATCCCGGTCAGACCGCCAGCGTGCGCGCGGGACTGCTGGCCACGTCGCCGGCGGGCTATGCCGGTTGCGGCGCGGCGATCCGCGACATGGCGCTGGTCGATCGCTTGCCGCAGATCGCGGTGCCGACGCTGGTCGTCGCAGGCGACCGCGATACCTCGACACCGTTCGTCGGCCATGGCGACCATATCGCCGCCGCCATTCCCGGCGCGCGCGTCATGCATGTCGATGCCGCGCATCTTGCCCCGATCGAGTCGCCGGCAGCGTTGGCGGACGCACTGCGGCGGTTCCTGCTCGCGGATACGGACGCCCTCGATGCCGCCGAGATTTTGTTCGATGCGGGGCTGGTCAATCGCCGTCGCGTGCTGGGCGATGCCTGGGTCGATGCCTCGCTCGCCAAGCGCACCGCGTTCAATGCCGATTTCCAGGCCATGATCACGCGCATCGCGTGGCAGGAAATCTGGGGCCGTCCGGGGCTGGACGATCGCAGCCGGCGCTTCATCGTGCTCGCGATCACCGTCGCGCTCGGCCGCTGGGAGGAATTCGCGCTGCATGTCCGCACCGGCCTGATGCGCGACGGCTTCACCCGCGAGGAACTCAAGGAAGTGCTGATGCAGTCGGCGATCTACGCCGGCGTGCCCGCCGCCAACACCGCCTTCGCCGAAGCCGGTAAGATCATCGCCGAACTCGATTCGGCCAGCGACAAGGACTGACCCATGGCCGACGCTTTCCTGTGCGATGCGATCCGCACCCCGATCGGACGGCTCAATGGTTCGCTCGCCAGCGTGCGCGCCGACGATCTCGCGGCGATCCCGATCCGTGCCCTCGTCGCGCGTAATCCAGGCGTCGACTGGGGCGCGGTCGACGACACGATCCTTGGCTGCGCAAATCAGGCGGGTGAAGACAATCGCAACGTCGCGCGCATGGCGGTGCTGCTCGCGGGCTTGCCGGAAACCGTCTCGGGTTCGACCGTCAACCGGCTTTGCGGGTCCGGGCTGGACGCGATCGGTTCGGCCGCACGCGCCATCCGCAGCGGCGATGCGCAGCTGATGATTGCCGGCGGCGTCGAGAGCATGACCCGTGCGCCGTACGTGATGGGCAAGGCCAGCGCGCCGTTCGACCGCACGCAGAAGCTGGAGGACACCACGCTCGGCTGGCGCTTCGTCAATCCCGCGATGCGGCACGCTTATGGCGTCGATTCGATGCCGGAGACGGGCGAGAACGTCGCGGACCAGTGGCACGTCAGCCGCGAGGATCAGGATCGCTTCGGCCTCGCCAGCCAGGAAAAGGCAGCGGCCGCGCAGGCGAACGGCCGGCTTGCCGCCGAGATCGTGCCCGTGACGATCCCGCAGAAGAAGGGCGATCCCGTCATCTTCGCCGCTGACGAACATCCGCGTGCGACGAGCCTGGAGGCGCTGGCGAAACTGAAGCCGGTGGTGCGTGCCGATGGTACCGTGACCGCGGGCAATGCCTCGGGTCTCAACGATGGCGCGGCGGCGACGTTGATCGCGTCCGAAGCCGCAGCCGCGCGTCACGGCCTGACGCCACGCGCGCGCATCGTCGCGATGGCGGCGGCCGGCATAGCACCGCGGATCATGGGCGTCGGCCCGATCGAAGCCGCGCGCAAGTTGCTCGCGCTGGGCGGGATCACGATGGATCAGCTCGATGTAATCGAACTCAACGAGGCATTCGCGAGTCAGGCCATCGCGACATTGCGCGATCTGGACGTCGATCCGTTCGAGGATCCGCGCGTCAATCGCAACGGCGGTGCGATCGCGCTCGGACACCCCCTTGGTATGTCCGGCGCGCGGATCACGTTGAGTGCGGTCGAGGAGCTGCACCGTACCGGCGGACGTTATGCCATGGCGTTCATGTGTATTGGCGTCGGGCAGGGGATCGGCCTGCTGCTCGAGCGGGTCTGATCACCTGAGGCGCGGGCTTTGACACGCGCTTGGTGCGTTTACTGTGTGACGACGCGCGCATAGGCTGGGCAGCGAAACCCTGCCGAGGAGTAAGCGCCATTCGCACCTTCATCATGCGTCGTCCTGCGATCAGCGTTGCCCTTGGTGTCGTCGCGCTGTCGACGACCTTGCCTTCGATGGCGGCCGGTCAGGCGGCGACCGCGCCGGCTGCGTATGTCTCCGCGGCAGATATGCAGGCCGAGATCGTAAAGATGCGGTCGTCGCTGAAGCCGGGGCAGACTTTTGCGTATCATCCCGTGCTTCGCGCCGGTGATACGAGTGCGGCGATCGAATATTGGTTGAAGCCCGGCAAGCCTGCGGTGCATCCAGACCAGGCCGAATATGTGGTGGTGCTGGCCGGCGGCGGTACGATGGTATCGGGCGGCACGATGACCGACGCCGCCACGACAAACCCGACGCTGATCGAAGGAACGCGGATCGTCGGGGGCACGACACGGTCGCTGCGAACCGGCGACGCATTCCTGATCGCCGCCGGCACGCCGCACTGGTTCGGCGTTACCGGCGATCGGCTCGTGCTGCTGGGCACCAAGATCCCGCAACAGCCAAAATAGGCGACCGATTTCGGCTGTGCGTCCGTGCCGGGCATGCCATGGTGCCCGCGTGAGACAGGGCGCCTAGATGTCCGGATGGAGACGAGCATGACGATAGATGTATCCCGGCGTAGAGTGCTCGAACTGGGCGTCGGTGCGGCACTGGCAACGCCGGCGCTGGCCGCGGCGGGGGGTGCCCCGGTGGCCCAGCGTGATCGGGACTCGGTCGGCGTTGCCGTGGTCGGGCTCGGGAAGCTCAGCCAGGAGCAGATACTGCCCGCGCTGAAGCGCACCAAAGGTGTTCATCTCGCGGCCTTGGTGAGCGGCGTGCCCGCGAAAGCGAAGAAATGGGCCACCGAGTTCGGTCTCTCCGACAGCGCCATCTACGACTATGCGAACTTCGATACGATCGCCCGCGATCCAAAGATCCAGATCGTCTACATCGTCCTGCCCAATTCGATGCACGCCGATTTCACGGTACGGTCGTTCAAGGCGGGCAAGCACGTCCTGTGCGAAAAGCCGATGGCGGTCACGCTGGCCGAGTGCGAGCGCATGATCGCGGCGGGCAAGGCGGCGAAGCGGCAGCTCATGATCGCCTATCGCTGCCAGTTCGAGCCGGTGAACGTCACGGCGATGCAACTGATGCGAAAGGGCACGATCGGCGTCCCGCGCCTGATCAACACGGTGATGGGCAAGCAGACCACGCTATCGTATTCGTCCGATGCATGGCGGCTCGACATGGCGATGTCCGGCGGCGGGGCGCTGGCCGACATGGGCATCTATGGCATCAACGCCACGCGCTACCTGCTGGGCGAGGAGCCGACCGAGGTGCGCGCATGGGCACGGACGGACAAGAGCGATCCCCGCTTCAAGACCGTCGAAGACATGATCGTGTGGCAGATGCGGTTTCCGTCCGGCGCGATCGGCGACGGATCGTCCTGTTTCTCGCAGCCGGGCACCATGACGTGGCAGGCGATCGGTACCGAACGGCGCCTCGTCGCCGATCCCGGCTGCTTCTATGGCGGCAATGCGATGAGGATCGTCGGTGGGCAGAACGAAGCGCAACCGAAGGTGGCGGAGATCGACCATTTCGGCAACGAGATGAACTGGTTCGCCGACGTCGTTCGGGGGCGTTCGCCCAACGTCGCGCCGGGTGAGGAAGGCCTGCAGGACATGCGGATCATGCATGCGATGATGCAGTCGGTGAACACCGGCGGTGCCGCGGTTAAAACCGTCTACGGCTACAAACGTACCTACGATCCGGCGGCAACCGTCGGCATCCGCACCGAGATTTGACGCGGGAGCGTGCGGCGTGCCGCTCGTCTCAGCGCACGCTGCCGGCGCGGTTCACCAGAACGACCTTCGACAGCTCAGCGGTTTCGGCAACGCCGGGGAGGTGCGAGGTGAAGCCGATCCCGACGTAGAACGGCGCGGTCAGTTTCAGCGTGATCGGTGCCCCGTACTGATGCATCGGTTCGCCCTGCTCGCTCACCCAGAGCGTGAATTGATCGCCCTTCTTCTCGATGCCGATCCGCTTTGCATGCAGCGTCACCAGGCTATCCGGGGACTTGCCGCCAGGCAGGCCGCCACGGCTGCCGATGCGATATTCCATGTCGCTGATCCGCCGTCCGCGCTCGGGCCGCTTGGCGAGGTGGATCATCCCGTCGCCATGAAGGCCGACCAGCGCTTCCTTCGCGTCGTCGTCCAGCGACTGACGGACTATCAAGACGGCCTTGTGGTCGCTGAAACCGCCGGCCGGATAGGCGATGTCCGCCGCCAGCGAGACGTCGCCGGACAGCCGCTTGAAGAGGAAGCGAAACTCGTCGCGCGTGTACCAGACGTTATAGCCGGCCGAGCGGATCATGTAGGTGTCGCCGGCAAAGGATGCGCTGCCCGGGACGACGGCACCGCCGACATCGGCCTGACCTTCGAAGACGCCGATCGGTGTAGCGTCGATCCTCGTATCGCGGTGGAAGCCGGCCGGCGGCCCGACCTGATTATGGACGGTCGACTGCGGATAGGCCCAGTCCGGCGCAAGCGGAGCACCGGGCGGGCTGTTGCTGGCCGAGGTCCCGGGAACCTCCGCCTGCTGGCCGGACACCAGCGCGGAAACGCCCGTCAGCGCCGCGGCGGTGAGCCACCGGACGGGCTTTCGCATCGGTCCCATGCTCATCGTTGTGGATCGGGTGCGCGGAACGGCGAGCAGCATGGTTTGCCGATCGCGTGGAATTCCATCAGCTCCGCCCGCGTGCCATCGGGGTCGAGCAGATTGAGCTGCCATTTGGCATCGCGCCCGATCTTCGGCGTCTGGTCCTGTCCCTGAAGACGATCGCCGTTCCACAGCAACGTATAGGCGGCCCGCGCATCGGGAATGCCAAGCGCAAAATGGTTGAGGACCCCAAGGTTCGCGGCCGACATCTCGGGCGGGATGCCTTTGGTATCGGCTGTCCCGACGACCATATACTCGATCCAGTCGCGACCATCCGGCAATTGCAGCGAGATCCAGGTCGGATGGTCCTCGCGCATGCCGCCTTCCCAATAGGGCCGCAGGCCCAGCACGTCCTTGTAGAACCGATCCTCGTTCGCGCGATTGTGCACGATGAAGCCGACATGCATCACATGGCTCGACAGCGGGTTGACCGGTATGTCGGGCAGTTTTGCAGGAGGCTGCATGAACTGAACGACGAGGCCCTCGGGATCGGTCACCGAAAACCAGCGGCTACCGTCGGCGGCAACGTCCAGCTTTGCGGGCACCTTGACGCCCCGCGCTGCGAGATATGCGCGCATCGCTGCGGCATCGGCGGTGGTGAAGGCGATGTGCGCCAGTCGGTTGATCGACCGCTGGCCCGGCGGCAGCGGCAGTACCTCGACGTACTGGGTCGGCGCGAAATAATAGCGTGCACCCGATGGCTGTTCCGGATCCGGCATCTTCACGGCGCCCAGATCGTGGACATAGAACCGCTCGCTCCGCGCAGGATCCTGTGCATAGACCGCAATATGCGAAACGCTGGCGAGCGGCGGTCGCGTCGCCGTCTTCGCCCCGCTCGATCCGGCAGGCGCAAACGCTGCCAATGCCGTACACACGCCTATCGTCAGCCTGTTCATCCATCCCCCCTTTGCCTGCGCTGGTCACGCTAGTTACCGTTGTGTAGATCAACCATCGGTGTGTGGCGAGTGTCGCGTAATCAATGCGTACGCCGGATATCGGGCATTGATCGGTGGATTGGGAGACGATGGTGAAGCGTGAACTTGGTTTAGCGATGATTGCAGCGGTGAGCATGGCCCTGGCGGGATCGTCAGGCGCAGCCGAACGAACCGGCAGCGCTCCCGGATCGAACCCGATCATCCGCGACAAGTTCACGGCAGACCCGGCCCCGCTGGTCGTTGGCGATACGCTTTACCTCTATGTCGACCATGACGAAGCGCAGCGCGACGAGATGTTCAACATGCGGGAGTGGCTCGTCTATTCCACGACCGACATGAAGACCTGGAAACCGTACCCCGCGGTCATGAAGGTTTCCGACTTCAAATGGGCCAAGAAGGATGCCTGGGCGCCGCAGGTCATACAGAAGAACGGCAAATTCTACATGTATGCGCCCGTCGAGCATGACGCCACGCATCCGGGCAAGGCGATCGGCGTCGCCGTATCGGACTCGCCGACGGGCCCCTTCGTCGATGCCCGCGGCTCGGCGATGATCACCAACGAGATGACGCCAAAGGGCAAGCATAGCTGGGAAGACATCGATCCGACCGTGCTGACCGACGACGATGGAACGACCTGGATCGCGTGGGGCAATCGCGAATGCTATATCGCCAAGCTGAAGCCGAACATGACCGAACTCGACGGCCCCATCACCGAGATCGTCCTGCCGCATTATGAGGAGGGCCCTTGGCTGCACAAGCGGGGCAAACTCTATTACCTGACCTACGCATCGCTCGACCGGTCGACGCAGCGCGACGAGCATGTTTCCTATGCCACCGCACCGGCCATCAACGGTCCGTGGACGTATCGCGGCGAACTGACCGGCTCCGGCAAATACAGCTTCACGATCCATCCCGGGATCGTCGAGTTCAAGAAGAACTGGTATCTGTTCCTGCACAACGCCGACATCGCGATCGGCGATCAGAGCGGCGCGATCGGGCGGCGCGCGGTTACCGTGGAGCATCTGCGCTACAACCCCGACGGGACGATGAAGCCGGTCATCCAGACCAAGGCAGGCGTTTCGGTTCCTCCGTCCGCCGTTCCTGTGACGGAGACCAAAAAGCCGGCGCGCGGGAAATAGTTTTCCCTGAGATCAAGCGGATGACGTGGCCGTCCGCGCTGTGGTGGCCGCTATGTTGGAGGCTCGCACACACGTAATATCGTTCAGACGTTCGTGCGGGCCCGATCGCCGCCGCTCCGCGTTCACCCCCGCATGACGATGACGAACCCCGCACGGCCGGAACCACGGCTGACCGTCTGGCACGACGGCAGCTGTCCCCTCTGCCGCCGCGAGATCGCGCTGATGCGGAAACTGGATCGGGCGGGGCGGATCGCGTTCATCGATGTCGCGAACGATCCGGCGAGCGTCTGCCCGCTCGATCGTGCGGACCTGCTGGCGCGGTTCCACGCTCGCGAGAACGGCGTGCTGCTGTCGGGCGCTCCGGCATTCGCGGCGATGTGGCGCGCGATTCCCGTCTTGCGTCCGCTCGGCCTGATCGCGCGCAACCGGCTGGTGCTGGCGAGCCTGGAACAGGTCTATCGCGCCTTCCTGCGGGTACGTCCGCGGTTGCAACGTCTCGCACTACGACTGGAACGCGCATGAAACCCGTGCCCGACATGCCGAAGCCGGGGCAGGAAAGCGTCTGGTCGTTTCCGCGACCGGCGGTCGCCGAGCCTACCGACGCGCACGTCGTGATCGCGCATCGTGGCACCGTGCTGGCGGACAGCCGGGCGACGATCAGCACGCTCGAGACGAGTCATCCCCCGAGCTACTACATCCCGCGCGAGGATATCGCCGAAGGGATATTGCGCCAAGCGGAGGGCTGCTCGTTCTGCGAATGGAAGGGCACTGCGGTGTATTGGGACGTGGTTGTCGACGGCGTGGTGCTGCCGCGCGTCGGCTGGAGCTATCCGAGCCCGACGCGACCGTTCGCACGGCTGAAGGACCATATCGCGTTCTACGCAGCACCGTTCGATCGCTGCAGCGTCGATGGCGAGACCGTCGTGCCGCAGCCGGGCGGCTTCTATGGCGGCTGGATCACGCAGGCCCTTGCCGGCCCGTTCAAGGGTGTACCGGGCAGCCGGCTATGGTGATCGCGGCATGACCGACGAGCGGAACGGGCCCGGCAGATCGGTACCGCGCGGTCGGCTGTCGCGGCTTGGCGTCTTTGGGCGGCTGGCGGGCGGCGTCGCGGGCGGTGTGCTGGCCGAGGGCGCCCGGCGGATCGCCGACGGACAGCGGCCGCGGATGAGCGACCTTTTGCTGACACCGGCGAATATCGGTCGTGTTGCCGATCAGCTTTCGCACCTGCGCGGCGCGGCGATGAAGCTTGGTCAGATGATCTCGATGGATTCGGGAGACTTCCTCCCCGACGAACTGACGCAGATCCTGGCGCGGCTGCGCGACCGCGCGCATCACATGCCGCCGGCGCAGTTGCAGCAGGTGTTGGCGCGCAGTTGGGGCACGGACTGGCGCCGGCGGTTCTTGCGGTTCGATGCGACGCCGATCGCCGCTGCGTCGATCGGACAGGTCCACCGTGCGGTTACCCCGGACGGCCGCACGCTCGCGATCAAGGTGCAATACCCCGGAGTCCGCGAAAGCATCGATGCCGATGTCGACAATGTCGCGACGCTGCTGCGCATGTCGGGCATGTTGCCCGGGACGATCGATCTCGCGCCGCTGCTCGGCGAGGCGAAACGGCAGTTGCACGAGGAAGCCGATTATCGCCGTGAGGCGGCCATGCTCGCGCGGTTCGGCGCCCTGCTGACCGACAGTCCTGCGTACGTCGTGCCGGTCCCGGATGACGAATTCAGCGGCGACGACGTGCTGGCGATGAGCTTTGTCGAAGGGGTGCCGATCGAATCGCTGGTGGATGCCGAACAGGCGGTGCGCGATGCCGCCGTGGAATCGCTGATCGCGCTGGTGTTGCGTGAAGTGTTCGAGTTCGGGCTGATGCAGACCGACCCGAACTTTGCGAACTACCGCTATCAGCCCCAGACCGGAAAGCTGGTGCTGCTCGATTTCGGCGCGACCCGCATGATCGCGCCGTCGGTCGCGGACGGGTATCGCGGCTTGCTGACCGCAGGACTAGCTGGTGACCGTGATGCTGCGCGCGACGCGGCGATCGCCGCCGGTTTCCTGGGCGAGGCGGCGGTCACCGGGCATCGAACCCAGGTCGATGGGATGATCGACGTGATCATCGGCGAGATGACGCGTGCGGGACCGTTCGACTTCGGCGACCGCGCGTTCGTGGAGGTGCTGCGCGAACAGGGCATGACGATTGCGAAGGACCGCGCGACGTGGCACCTGCCGCCTGTGGACACGCTTTTCGTCCAGCGCAAGATCAGCGGCACTGCGCTGCTCGCCGCCCGACTGAAGGCGCGCGTCGACGTGCGCAGCATGAGCGCACGCGCGCTCCACCGATAAGGCTCGGCCTTGCGGGCCGGCGATCACACGGGCGTGAGGAGATCGCCGTTGACCTGCAGACGCTCGATGTCGCGGCGGGGCGGCGCGCCGAAGAGGCGGGCATATTCGCGATTGAATTGGGACGGGCTTTCATAGCCGACGGCAAAACCGGCGCTGCCCGCCGTCGTGCCGCCCGACAGCATCAGGCGACGCGCCTCCTGCAACCGCAGCTGCTTCTGGTAAGCCAACGGCGTCATCCGCGTCACGGCCTTGAAATGTTCGTGCAGCGACGACGGACTCATCCCGGCGGCGGCGGCTATATCGCCTATCCGGAGGGGCCGATCGAAGCCGGTACGGATCTTCGCGATCGCACGGCTGACCTGATGGAGGTGGCCGCCCGCGATCGCCATCGAGCGAAGCGCGGAACCGTGCGGTCCGCTGAGCAGGCGATACAGGACTTCACGCTCGATCAACGGCGCCAGCACCGGGATGCTGTCGGTCTGATCCAGCAGTCGCATCAGCCGGCACGCGGCGTCGATCAGGTCGTCGTCGCTACGGTGTACCGCCAGCGCGGGCAACTCGCCCCTTGGCGCCTTGCCGCCTTCCGCCAGCACCACGCCGGCCAGTGCCGCCGGATCGATGTCGATCTTGCAACAAAGATAGGGTGCGTCCGGATCCGCCTGCGTGACATGCCCGACCAGCGGCAGGTCGACCGAAACGAGCAGATAACGGGACGCGTCGTAGATCAGGCTTTGTTCGCCCAGCGATACCCGCTTCGAGCCTTGGGCGATCAGGCAAAGCGACGTGGTATAGACGGCGGGCAGAGGCACCGTCGGCTGATCGGCGCGGAAGAGGGTCAGCCACGGCACCGACGTCCCCATCATCCCGGTTCTCGGGATGCGGCGCGCGATCAGCTTCGCAAGCTCGGCGATACCATTCATGGATTATCAGTCGTTCCAGCCAAACGTCGATGCAAGTTCGCCATCGCGCTTTCGGAGGATCGTGCAACATTTCCGGACGATCGCTCTCACGATCGATGCGCATCAGATGCCATTTACGTGGAGCCCCAGGGCGACAGAAAGGACCTATCATGACCGACATCATCGACAAGACCATACTCATCAGCGGCGCATCGAGCGGCATCGGCGAGGCGACGGTCCGCGAGCTGGCCGCAAGGGGCGCACGCCTGTTCATCGGCGCACGCCGGACGGACCGGCTGGAAGCGTTGGCCGCCGAGCTTGGCGACCATGTCGCGTGGCAGGCTCTGGACGTGACCGATGCGGCCAGCTTTGCCGCGTTCGCAGATGCCGCGGAAGAACGGTTCGGACATGTCGACGTGCTCATCAACAACGCCGGCGTCATGCCGCTATCGCCACTCGCTGCGCTGAAGCAGGACGAATGGACTCGTATGATCGACGTCAACATCCACGGCGTGCTGAACGGTATCGCTGCGGTGCTGCCACGGTTCGTTGCACAAGGCTCGGGCCACGTCGTCAACGTCGCATCGATCGCCGCGCATTTCGTGATGCCGAGCGCCGCAGTCTACTGCGCCACAAAATACGCGGTGTGGGCGATCACCGAAGGGTTGCGCCAGGAGCATGACGAGATCCGCACGACGATCATCTCGCCGGGCGTCGTCGCGACCGAACTCGGCAACGACATCACCGATCCGGGTATCGCTTCGGCACTGACGACGTTGCGGCAGAAGTCGCTCACGCCCGACGCGATCGCGCGGGCGATCCGATACGCGCTGGAACAGCCAGCGGATGTGGACATCAACGAGGTTATCGTCCGTCCCACCGCCGCTGGAATGTAAGTGCCGCAGGGACGTTCGGACGCGTAAGCGACTTGGCTTTCGCTGCCGGCGCGCATCCGGCGACAGTGTTCGAGAGGCGGCTCAGGTGAGCAGCCTCTCTCCCAAAATTACTGCTTCGGGGCTTCCGGTGCCGCGGCGGGGGCCGGCGGTGTGGCCGGCCCAGGCCCGGCGGCGCGATCGTCCGGCCTGCCGTCTCCGGGGCGGCGATCGTCGCCGGGTCGACCGGGACCATGCCGGTCGAGCGGACCGAGCGCGGTGACCTTGCCGTCCGCCGCCACGAGGAAGGCGGCATGGATGAAGCCGTCGTCGTATCGGCCCTGGACCGTGACCGGGTCATTGCGCTTGACGAGCGCGTCTTGTCCGCCGGGGCCCGCGTCGACCAACGCACGGCCGGTCGCGTCGGCCATCACGAACTTGTTGCCATAGACTTCGGCGACTCGGCCGCGGATGGTGACGATACCGTCGGACGCAAGCGATCGGATCGCAACCGGGGTTGCGGGCGCCATCGTGACGCTCGGCCGGGTTTGCGCGATGGCGAAGGCGCCGCCGGCACCGCCGACGGCGACGAGTGCGACGGCAGCGATCGTGCGCTTGATGCGCATCGTGCGTTTCGGGTGTTCGGTCGACATGGTTTTGTTCCTTTTTCGGGGTTGATGGGTGCATCCTACACTCGGGTGCCCGACCCCCGCTGAACCGGCTCGTTCAGTTTCGGTTTGGCTTGGTGCGGTAGGGCGACCGAGGAGGTGGCGATGCGCGTGTTGCTGGTGGAAGATGATGCGGCACTGGCCGATGGTCTGGCGCGTGCGCTGAGGGCCGAGAGTTTCGCCGTGGACGTCGCGTCGAACGGCGAGGACGGCGGGCATCTGGGGTCGACCGAACGCTATGACGTCGCGGTGCTCGACCTGGGGTTGCCGAAGCGCGACGGGCTGTCGGTGCTGCGCGAATGGCGCGCGACCGGTCGCACGCTGCCGGTACTGATCCTGACCGCGCGCGACGGCTGGTCCGAGAAGGTCGAAGGGTTCAAGGCGGGCGCCGACGACTATCTGGTGAAGCCGTTCCGCATGGACGAGGTCGTGATGCGCTTGCGCGCGCTCGTCCGTCGCGCCGCTGGCCATGCAGCGCCGCGGATCGTGTGCGGTCCACTCGCCTTCGATGCGCAGATCGGCACGTTCGAACTGGACGGCCTGCCGCTGAAGCTGACCGCGTTCGAGTGGCGCGTGTTGACGGCTTTGACCTTGCGGCCGGAGGCGGTGATCGAACGCGCCGAGCTGATCGAACGCGTTTACGAAGGGGATGCAGACGTGGACTCCAATTCGATCGAGGTCATCATCGGCAGGCTGCGGCGAAAGATCGGCGCAGCGATGATCGAGACGGTACGCGGACGCGGCTATCGATTGACGGCAGGCGGATGAAAATTGGAACGACATCGTTGCGCGGGCGGCTGCTGCTGGTCGCGGCGCTGTCGACGATTGGCGCCCTGTTGTTCGCCGCCTTTGCGATCGGTCATGTACTCGAGCGCTTCGTGATGCGGGGCCTCGACGACCGGCTCGATGCGCAGGTCATGGTCCTCGCCCGGGCGGTCGGCCCCGATGGTTCGCTCGACACGGCGAGGGCGATCGACCTCCCCCTGTTCGGCGAGCCGGGATCGGACTGGAACTGGCGGGTCAACGCCGCCGACGGGCGCCACTGGGCGAGCAGCCCTGGCGCCTCCACCGTCCGAGCCGAACAGCCGGACGATCGCGAACGACGGCGTCGCGGTCCTGAGCAAAACGGGATCTACCCGGCGGAGGCCGCGGGACCGCACGGCGAACGCCTGCATCTCCGCACGATGACGGTTGCGACCCGTGTCGGTCCGGTCGTGATATCCGCATCGGGTCCACGGCGGATGGTCGAGGCGCCGTTGCGCGAAGCGCTGGTGCCGATGCTGGGATCGCTCGCGATATTGGGCGCTGGATTGGCGCTGGCGACGCTTCTCCAGTTGCGGCTCGGGTTGCGTCCGCTCGCCCAGTTGCGCGTTTCGCTGGCCGATGTCCGCGCGGGCAAGCAGCGCCACGTACCGCCCGATCAGCCCGAGGAACTGTCGGGTATCGTCGACGAACTGAACGCCCTTATCGATCAGAACGAGGCGGGTTTGACCGCGGCCCGGCGCCACGTGTCGAACCTGGCGCACGGCATGAAGACGCCGCTGGCGGCACTGTCGGTTCGACTGGGCGAGGGCATGCGCGATCCGGACGGCGAGTTGCGCGCGATGGTGGCGCAGATCGATGGCCGCATCCGCCATCATCTCGGCCGGGCGCGCGCTGCGACTCCCGCGGGCCGAAGTCGAGCACGAACGATGCTGGCGCCAGCGGTCGGCGACCTGGTCACCGTGCTCGAACGGATCCACGCCAACCGCGCGATCACCGCAAGCGCCGAAATCCCGAGCGACCTGATCCTGGCCGTCGATCCGCAGGACCTGGACGAAATGCTCGGCAACATCCTCGATAACGGCTGGCGGCACGCGCGAACCGCCATCGGGATCGGCGCGACCGTCATCGATGGGATGGCGGTGATCGTGATCGAGGACGACGGTCCGGGATTATCCGACGACGCGATGCGCGCCGCGTTGATGCCGGGTTTGCGACTGGATGAAGCGGGGGAGGGCTATGGCTTCGGCCTGTCGATCGTGCAGGAACTCGCCGAACTGAACGGGGGAACCACCGCTTTGACGCGTTCGCATAAGGAGGGCTGGGGGCTGGCGGTCGAACTCGTTCTGCCGCTCGCGATCGGCGAATGAGGTCGGATTGCCGTTGCGTGATCGATCTCCTGCCTGACGGGTTCGGCACCGTTTCCGACCGATCTCAAAGCCAGCCAACCGGCACGATCAAAGCAACGATCGGCAAAGCCTGAAATGGCCACGCCTGTCGCGGGCGCTGCTATCGTTCCGCTCCGGCCGCGTCGGTGGACCGTAGGGAGAATGCCGTGATCGACCCAATCGTCTCGACCGCCGCCGGTACGCTGCGCGGCCGTACGGCACACGGCGTGCGCCGGTTCCTGGGCGTGCCTTATGCCGCACCACCCGTTGGAGCCAATCGCTTTGCGCCGCCGCAGCCGGTCGCGCCGTGGCAAGGCGTGCGCGACGCGACCAACGCCGGCCCGAACGCGCCGCAGCGGACGAAGGCGTTTCCCGGCGTGGATGTCGTACCGCTGATCGGTGAGGGCTGGGTGCCCGGCGAGGACTATCTGACCGCCAACATCTTTCGTCCGGATGACGACCGTACCGACCTGCCGGTGATGGTGTTCATCCACGGCGGCGGGTTCGTGATCGGCAGCAAGGATGCGCCGGTGCAGGACGGCAGCACGTTCGCGCGCGACGGCGTGATCTATGTCGCGGTCAACTACAGGATGGGCGTGGACGGCTTCCTGCCGATCCCCGGCGTGCCGACCAATCTGGGCCTGCGTGACATGATCGCGGCGCTGACCTGGGTCCGGGACGGCATCGCCGCGTTCGGCGGCGATCCCGGCAACGTCACGGTGTTCGGGGAATCGGCCGGCGCGATGGCGATCGCCGACCTGATCGCCTCGCCGCTCGCCAAGGGGTTGTTCAGGCGCGCGATCGTCCAAAGCGGTCATGGCGGGATGACGCGCTCGATCCCGGTGATGCAGCGGCTCGTGAACAAACTCGCGAAGATGCTGAAGATCACGCCCGACGCGAAGGGCTTCGGCGGTGTGGCGTATGAAAAGCTGATCGACGCTGTCGAGGCGGTATCCGCACCGACCACGCGGATCGACCTGCGGGACGAGACGGGTCGCGAGCCGGTGTTCGGGATCAGCCGCTTCGTCCCTGTCCACGGCGACGACGTACTGCCGCAGCGTCCGCTAAATGCCGTGGCGAACGGCGCGGGGGCGGACGTCGACGTGCTGATCGGCACCAATGCCGAGGAGATGAACCTGTACCTCGTCCCGACCGGCGTACGCGACAAGATCGGGCGGTTGCTGGCGACCTATGTCCTCCACAAGTCGCAACCTCACGCGCGCAAAGTGCTGAAGGCCTACGGGATCGGCACGAAGGGTAGGAAGCCGGGTCAGGCATTGACCGATGCGCTGAACGACCTCGTCTTTCGCTGGCCGGCGCGGCGGTTTGCCGAGGTGCACACCGGGCGCACGCACATGTACGAGTTCGCGTGGCGATCGCCGATGTTCGATGGCGAGCTAGGCGCGTCGCACGGCATGGAGCTGCCGTTCGTGTTCGACACCCTGACGTGTGCGACCGGCGAGCAGGGTCTGTGCGGACCCAATCCGCCGCAGGATCTGGCCGAACGGATGCACGCGCTGTGGATCCGGTTCGCAACTGACGGCAGTCTGCCCTGGCCTGCGTTCGATACCGAGACTCGGCAGGTCTATTCGCTCGTCCGACAGGAAGCGCGGCACGAGCCGGTCATGCCGGCCGCACCCTTCCTGCCTTGAAGGACCGACCATGTACCTCGAACGACTGAAGCTCACCGGCCGACGCGCGCTGGTGACGGGTGGGGCGGCGGGGATCGGCCTCGCCTGTGCCGAAGCGCTGGCGGAGATGGGCGCGCACGTGACGATCGCCGACCGCGATGAGGCGGCGATCGCAGTCGGACGGGCGGCGCTGGCGAACAAGGGCTATGCGGTCGACGGCATAGCGATGGACGTCACCGATTCCGCGCGCGTGACCGGTGTCGCCGACCGGCTCGGCGCGATCGACATCCTCGTCAACAATGCCGGCATCGCCCGCAGCGAAACCGCGGCGGAGGACGTCGCCGACGAGCATTGGTTGAACGTGCTGGACGTCAATCTCAACGGCACCTTCTGGTGCGCGCGCGCCTTTGGCCGGCACATGCTGGCGGCGGGGAAGGGTGCTATCGTGAATGTCGGGTCGATGAGCGGGTTCATCGTCAACCGGCCGCAGCCGCAGAGCTATTACAATGCGTCGAAGGCCGCAGTGCATCAGCTGACCAAGAGCTTGGCCGCCGAATGGGCGCCGCGTGGCGTGCGGGTCAACGCAGTCGCGCCGACCTACATCAACACCGTCCTCAACAGCTTCGCGGACCGCGAAGGCGACATGTACAAGCGTTGGATCGACGGTACGCCGCAAGGGCGTCTGGGCGAAGCCGAGGAAGTCGCATCGATCGTCGCGTTCCTCGCGTCGGACGCGGCCAGTCTGATGACCGGCAGCATCGTCCTTGCCGATGGTGGCTACAGCTGCTGGTAGCGCGCCGATCGGCCAAGTCCGCGAGCCGGACGGCATAGCCCACGACCTTTCATACAGGTAAGCTATCGGATAGCTCAGGCCTTGGAAGTAGCCGACGATGGATCGGCGCTCTAAAGGGATGAGGATCCAATGCGCTTCAAGACATTGCTCGCCGCCGGATGCGCCGCCGCCGCTCTCACAGCCGCACCGGCCGTTGCGCAGGACGCGACCAAACCAACGCAGCAGGTAAGCTCCGACGACATCATCGTCACCGCCCGCCAGCGCCAGGAATCGCTGAAGGACGTGCCGATCGCCGTCACCGCGATATCGGGCGACAGGCTGAAGGAATTGCAGGTCAATACGGTGAAGGACATCGCGTCCTACACGCCCGGCCTCAACATCAATTCGGACAGCGTCGGTCGCGCGTTCGTCTCGATCCGCGGTATCGGCACGACCCTCATCGACACGGTCCAGCCCGGCGTCGGCATTTTCATCGACGGCATCTACCAGCCGAATACGTCCTACCTGAACTCGCCGATCGTCGATGTCGCGCGGGTCGAAGTGCTGCGCGGGCCGCAGGGGACACTGTTCGGCAACAACACGCTGGGCGGCGCGATCAACGTCATCACCCGCCAGCCGGGCAACGAGTGGGAGGGCCGGTTCGACGCCGCGATCGCCGGCACCGACAATTACGCTTCGGTCTCGGGATCGGTCAGCGGGCCGATCGTCCGCGACCTGCTGCAGTTCCGCCTGGGCGCGTCCTATCACGAACAGGACGGCTTCATGCGCAACACGCTGACGATCGGCGACATGAACCCGCTGAAGCAGCAGAGCGTCGGTGGCACGCTGCGCTTCACGCCGGCCGACTGGGCGGTGTTCACCGTCAACGGCAATTACGACCGGACCGCAGGCGGCAGCACGTCCTACATCCATGTCGCCGGGCCGACCGATTACCGCCTCGACGGCGCGACCAACGTCCTGAACCGTGCGGTGATCGATTATTACGGCGCCAACGTGAAGGGCGAGTTCGATGCTGCCTCGCTGAAAACCAAGATCACCGCGATCGGCGCCTACAACCAGAAGAATGTCGCCGGGATCAACGACGGTGATTTCGGCCCTGTCGACCTGCTCCGCACCCGCGGCGGTTCGACCTTGAAGACCAAGACTGCCGAACTGCGCTTCGATACGCAGTGGAGCGACGCGTTTTCGACCCTCGTCGGGTTGTACGGCAACCGCTACACGCAGGAGAGCGATCAGCTGACGACGATCGATTTCCGCGCGCTGCTGGGGCCGACCTTCCCGGCGCCGGCCTCGACCACGCCGTCCTCGACCTACGTCCGCAACGACACGCGCGCGATCTTCGCCACCGCGTTCCTGAAGGTCGGCACGCTCGATCTCGCGGTCGGCGGGCGGTACGATCACCAGAAGCTGGTCGCGCGCCAGGTCAACGGCGTCACGCCCTATACCGCGCCCGATTACAAGAAGGACCAGTTCCAGCCGCGCGTCACGCTGACGCAGCACTGGACGCCGGCGGTGATGAGCTACGCCTCGGTCGCAAAGGGTATCCGCGGCGGTGGCCAGAACGGTCCGGGTACGCGGCCGGAGGATGCGACCTACAAGGGCGACAATGTCTGGACCTACGAACTCGGCACCAAGTTCGACGCGTTCGACCGTCGCCTGACAATCAACGCCGACGTGTTCTACAACGACTATAAGGACTTCATCGGCCAGAACTCGCTCGCGCCCAACACCAGCGGCGGGTTCGTCGCGATCAACCTGAACACCGGCACGGTCGAAAGCTACGGCGCCGAAGTCGAGGCGCATCTGCGTGTGACGAACCAGTGGCGGATCGATGCCGGCGCATCCTATCTCCATGCCCGCATCACCGACGACAGCCAATATTTCGCGACCACCGGCGTCCACGTATCGAGCGACCGGGTGATCTTCACGCCCGATTACAACTTCAACTTCAACACGACCTACACCGTGCCGGTGGGCGACAATGCGGTGCTGCTCGACGCCGGGATCTTCGGCAAGGGCAGCCGGGTCGGCTCCTCGCTCGACCCCAATGTCGCGCCGAGGCTCTCGCCCTATGCGATCACCAACGCCTCGCTCGGCTTCCGTTTCTCGAGCGGCCTGACGATCACGGCGTTCGGCACGAACCTGTTCAACACCAAGTTCATCGAAAGCTATATCGACAAGTCGGCGCTGGTGCGGGCCGGGCTCGCGCCGCTGGCGTCGAACCTGGCGATCCAGGGCGATCGCCGTCGTTACGGCGTGCGCGCGAGCTTCCGGTTCTAGGATGACCATGCATTTCGACCCCATAGAACGCGCGCCGCTCGACCCCGCGTTCGTCGCGGCGCTCCAGCAGCGGTTCGGCGATGCGCTCCAGATGAGCGACGCGATGCGGCTCCACCACGGCAGCAGCGAAGCGCATTTCGCACCGATGCTGCCCGACGCGGTCGTCTTCGCGCGATCGACTGAGGAGGTGGTCGATCTCGTCAAGCTGTGCACCGCGGCCAAGGTGCCGATCGTGGCGTTCGGGGCTGGCACCTCGATCGAGGGCAACACGCTGGCGGTGCACGGCGGCGTCTCGGTCGACCTGTCCGAGATGACACAGATCGTCACGGTCAACGCCGAGGATTTCGACTGCACGGTGCAGGCCGGCGTCCGCCGCGAGCAGCTGAACGAGCATATCCGCGACTTGGGGCTGTTCTTCCCGATCGATCCCGGCGCCAACGCGACGATCGGCGGGATGGCGGCGACGCGGGCGAGCGGCACCAACGCGGTGCGCTACGGCACGATGCGCGAGGCGGTACTGAGCCTGCGCGTGGTGACGCCCGACGGCCGCGAAATCCGCACCAGCCGCCGTGCGCGCAAGTCGGCGGCGGGGTATGACCTTACCCGGCTGTTCGTCGGCTCCGAGGGGACGCTCGGCATCATCACCGAGGTGACGCTGCGGCTGCACGGTATTCCCGAGGCGATCTCCTCGGCGGTGTGCAGCTTCGACACGCTGAACGGCGCGGTCGATACGGTGGTGCAGGCGATCCAGATCGGCGTGCCGCTCGCCCGCGTCGAGATCCTCGACGACATGCAGATGAAGGCGGTCAACGCCTGGTCGAAGCTCGACTATCCCGAACTGACGACGCTGTTCTTCGAATTCCACGGCTCGCCGCGCTATGTCGACGAACAGGCCGAGACGGTGCGCGAACTCGCGGCGGCGAATGGCGGCGGCGACTTTCGCTGGTCGAACCTGCCCGAGGAACGCTCGAAGCTGTGGAAGGCGCGGCACGAGGCCTATTACGCAGCGGTCAATCTGCGCCCCGGCGCGGTCGGCTGGGCGACCGACGTGTGCGTGCCGATCAGCCGGCTGGCCGAGTGCATCGGCGAGACCAAGGCCGATCTGCAAGCATCGTCGGTCCCGGCGACCATCCTCGGCCATGTCGGCGACGGCAATTTCCATGTCGTCTTCTCGATCGATCCCGAATCCGCGGAGGAGCTGGCCGAGGTGTCGGCGATCAACGCACGGATGGTCGAGCGTGCACTGGCGATGGATGGCACCTGCACCGGCGAACACGGTATCGGCATCGGCAAGCAGGACTGGCTGGTCGCCGAACTCGGAGATGCGGTCGATCTGATGCGGACGCTGAAGCATGCGCTCGACCCACACAACCTGTTCAATCCGGGCAAGATCTTCGCGTTCTGAAAACTGCTCCCCTCCCTAGAAGGGCGGGGCTGGGGGTGGGTCGGCTCATTGGCAAGCGCTAGTGTTCGCCTCAAGCCAACCACCACCGACCCCTCCCCTTCGGGGAGGGGGGAAGAAGGACTTGAAATGGACAGCCTGCACCTCGTCGACCCTACGCTGCGCCCGTTGCTGGAGATGATGCCGCAGATCTCGCTTACCGCGGATATCCTGCCGGCGATGCGCGACCGGCCTTCGATGCTGCCGCCGGCCGACGAGTCGCTGGCGACGCTTGAAATCCACACCGTTCCGGGACCTGCGGGCGCACCCGACATCGACCTGCACGTCTACCGCCCGGTGGGCGTCACTGGCACGCTGCCCTGCATCTACCACATCCACGGCGGCGGCTATGTGATGGGGAGGGTCAGCGAGTACGACCCGCTGGTTCGTCCACTGATCGCCGACCTGCACTGCGTGATGGTGTCGGTCGAATACCGCCTCGCGCCCGAGACGAACTTCCCCGGCCCGGTCGAGGATTGCTATGCCGGGCTCGCCTGGACGTTCGCCCATGCCGAGCAGATCGGCATCGATCCCGCGCGGATTGGCGTGTTGGGACAGAGCGCGGGCGGCGGCTACGCCGCGGCGCTGGCGTTGATGGTGCGCGACCGTGGCGAGTATGCGCTCGCGTTCCAGCATCTGATGTACCCGATGCTTGACGACCGTACCTGCACCCGCGCGCCGAACCCCTATGCCGGCGAGTTCGTGTGGACCCCGCAGAGCAATCGCTTCGGCTGGAGCTCGCTGCTCGGCCACGCCCCCGGCGGCGACGACGTGTCGCCCTACGCAGCGCCCGCACGGGCGACCGATCTCGCGAACGTGCCCCCTGCCTATATCGCGACTGGCGCGCTCGATCTCTTCGTCGACGAGGACATCGACTACGCGACGCGGTTGATCCGCGCGGGCGTGCCGGTCGAGCTTCACGTTTATCCCGGCGGCTATCACGCCTTCGACATCTTCGCCGACGGTCCGGTTTCGCAACAGGCGCGCCGCGACAGCCACGAGGCACTGCGCCGTGCGCTTGCATAAGGACCTCACATGACCGATTTCGCCCGCCCGATCGACGCGGCCTCACCGCCGTTCGCCAAGACGCTGTTGCCGCTGCTGGCGCTCGCGCTGGCGATGGCGATCGGCTTCACCATGATGGGCTCGTTCGGGACGGTCCAGGAGGGGGCGAAGGCCGAACTCCACCTCAGCGACTATACGCTGAGCCTGATCCAGGGACTGTCCGCGGCGCTGCCGCTCGCCGTGTTCTCGATCCCGATCGGTATTCTAGTCGATCGCTACAACCGCGTGCGGATGATGATTGGACTCGCGCTCGTGTGGACGCTGGGCACGGTGCTCACCGGTTTCGCGCAGGGCGTGCCGCTGCTGTTCGTCGCGCGCATGCTGACCGGGATCGGCACGACCGGCGCGTTGACCGCAGCGCTGTCGCTGTGCGCCGACTTCTGCGTTCCAACGCAGCGGGGCAGGGCCATGCTGATCGTCAACCTAGGCAAGTCGCTCGGCGTCGCACTCGCCCTGGGCTTGTCAGGTGCGCTGTTCGGCCTGTTCGCCCATGGTGGCGCGCCGGCATGGTTCGCAGGCATGATGCCGTGGCGTAGCGTCCATCTGGGCCTCGCTGTCATCAGTGTGCTCGCCATATTGCCGCTGTTCCTGCTGCGCGAACCGGCACGTCAGGAGGTTGCGGCTGGTACGCATGCGCCGTTCAAGATCGTTGCCGGCGAACTCTGGGCACGGCGCGTGTTCCTGATCCCGTTGTTCATCGGCCAGATCAGCGTGGTCATGGCCGATGCCGCCGCCGGGATCTGGGTCTCGCCGGTCCTGTCGCGCAATTTCCACCTGCAGCCCGACCAATTCGCCGGCTGGATGGGCACGCTGCTCTTTGGCTCGGGCGTCGTGGGTGCGATCGTCGGTGGCCTGTCCGCCGACCGCGGGCAGAAGAGCGGACGGCGCGGCGGGTTGCTGATCGGCGCGATTGTCGCCGCCGCGATGGGTGTGCCGGCAGCATTGTTTCCGATCATGCCCTCGGTCCCGCTGTTCGGTGTCGCCGTCGGGCTGTTGATAACATGCGGCGCGGTGACCGGCGTCGTGACGTCGGTGGCGTTGACCGTGCTGATTCCCAACGAACTGCGCGGACTGTGCATCGGCGCGTTCATCGCGATCGCCGGACTGATCGGCTACGGCCTCGCGCCGACCCTGGTCGCGGCGGCGAGCGGAATGCTCGGCGGCGAATCGCACCTTGCCCAAGGGCTAGCGATCGTCGGCGTGGTGACGAGCACGATCTCCGTTCTCGCCTTCACGATGGCTATGCGTCGCGCGCCGGTATCGGCTACAGCATGACCTGTCAGATAGCTCTTGCATGAGCTATCCGATAGCTTCATAGTCGCTTCGACCCCGACAAACGGGGACGGGAGATCGGTGTTGGGCGAGGCAGGCATGCAAAAGGTTCGCGTCACGGTATCGCCGGAGATGGCGGCGTTCATCGGTGACGGCGTGGTCGACCCCGCAGCCTATCCCGTCGATGCGGTCGTCCTTTGCTTCTCGCTGGGCGAGGATGCACCGGCTCACCTGACGGTCACAACCGGCACCGCGCCCACAGACGAGCAGGCGGTACTCGTCCTCGCGGTCGAACGCGGCGCCTGCCTGCGTGTGTTCGATTACGCGCCCGATGAAGATATCGCCTGCCATCTGCCGAGCGAATTGCGGACGATCGTCGCCGCGATCCGCGATTGCGTCCTGCCGGAGCCGTGGTGCAGCACGCACCGATCGGCGAAGTGCATCGAACTTCTGTCCACCACGTTCCAGCGGATCGTCGAGCAGGACCTCGTGCCGCTGGCGGGCTTCGGGCAATTGTCCGCGCGCGACAGCCAGCGGATCGTCGCGGCCAGGCGGATGATCGACGAGCATTGGGGTGAGAAGATGACGCTCGATACGATCGCCCGTGCATGCGGATTGAACCGCGCGAAACTGACGCGGGGGTTTCGCGACATGTTCGCCTGCACGGTCGCCGATGCGCTGACCGACCGTCGGCTCGGCGCCGCGCGCCAGATGCTGATCGCGACCGACCTGCCGGTGTCGTCGATCGGCTACCGCTGCGGCTATCTCAACAATGCCAGCTTCACGCGTGCCTTCTCGCGGCAGTTCGGCACGACCCCGTCGTCGCTGCGCGCACCGCGGCTCGCGGCATGAGCGGGCCGAGCCTGAGACTGGTAGAGGGCGGCTCGCTCGTCGATCAGGCGGTCCATGCGGTCCGCACGCACATCCGCGCGAACGACATGAAGGTCGGCGATACGCTGCCATCCGAAGGGCATTTCGCTACCGAACTGGGCGTCAGCCGGCCGGTGCTGCGTGAGGCGTTCGGTGCGCTGGCGGCGCTGCGGTTGATCGATGTGGGCAATGGCAGGCGCGCGCGGGTCGCTGCGATCGACGGATCGGTGATGGCGACCTCGCTCGATCACGCGGTGGCGACCGCGCAGATCTCGATGGTGCAGATCTGGGACGTCCGTCGCACGCTGGAACTGCGTACGGCCGAACTCGCCGCGATCGAGCGGAGCGACGACGAGGCCAGGACGATCGCCGACTTGGCGGAGGCGATGGAAGCGTCAGGCGCCGACGTCGACGCGCTGACCAGGCACGACATCGCGTTTCATCAGGCGATCGCAAAGGCGGGACGCAACGCGCTGTTCCTCCAGATCATCCGCTCGTTCGCGCCGATGATGATCCATGCCGTGCCAGCCGCCTGGGCGACGCGCACCACCGCGCGGCAGCGTAACGCGGTGTTCGCGCATCACCATAACTTGGCACGGGCCATTTCCGGCCAGGATCCCGACGCCGCCGTCGCCGCCATGAGCACGCATTTCGTCGCCTCGATCGGCGACTTGTTCGCGCTTCGTGAGAACGACATGGCCAGCTGAGCTG
>Ga0247813_10000552_pt1 | contig 33671 bp, 33 predicted proteins | sample UWRJL169409C1_FD_180719 | JGI IMG/M metagenome (GOLD analysis project Ga0247813, IMG submission 180719) | Plant litter microbial communities from Arlington Agricultural Research Station in Wisconsin, United States - UWRJ-L169-409C-1 | ecosystem: Environmental > Terrestrial > Plant litter >... | reverse complement strand
CTTTGCTGTAATGCATGTGCATCAAAGAAATAAACACTATTATAAAACTCCCCTAAGAGGTTCCATTCATTGGATTTCACCACTGGCGGCAACTGGTGAAGGTCGCCGATAAACAACACCTGTACACCACCGAAACTTGCATTGTTTTTTCTGACATACCGGAGTACCATATCGATAGCATCCAGCAGATCTGCACGGAGCATACTGACCTCATCGATGATCAGCAGTTCCAGGTCCTGAAAAATCCTCCTCTTTGTCGTATTCATCTGCAGATGCCGTACGATAGAACGTGGTGTATTGTATTGCTGGTTTACAGGTTCTGTAGTAGGCTGTTTAGGCAGATAGGTGCCGAAAGGCAGCTGGAACAATGAGTGTATGGTTACACCTGCCGCATTGATAGCCGCAATTCCTGTAGGCGCTACAATTACCGCTTTTTTATGCGTCAAATCAATTAGGCCCCTTAAAAAGGTCGTTTTCCCGGTGCCAGCTTTCCCCGTAAGGAAGATGTGCCGGGAAGTATAATTGATAAATTTAGCCGCAATTTCAGCAGGGTTGTATTCAGACATATTTTGCACCGGTTTTGACCCCAAAGGTACTAAACATTGGAACAAATTAATTAAAGAAACAATTAATTACCGGTAAATAAAGAGTTGTCAGAATTAAATAAGGTCTTAATTGACCAATAACTTATAACCTTTACCATGTACATTCAGGATTTCTACTTTCGGATCTTCCCGCAGGTATTTGCGGAGCTTGCTTAGAAACACATCCATACTTCTTCCGTTAAAATAGTTATCGTCATGCCATATACTTAGCAATGCCTCTTCACGGGTTAGAACGGCATTTTGTTTTAAACACAGGAGCTGTAATAATTCCGCCTCTTTAGTAGATAGCTTCTGCTGCTGTCCATTGTGCTGGATCAGCTGGGTGGTATAATCAAATGTATAACTGCCAATCTGGAATTGTGACTGTACAGGCTCCACCGTTTTAGTTTCTTTCGCAGAAGATGCCCTTTTTAACAGCGCATTAATCCTCAGCAGCAATTCTTCTATGCGGAACGGCTTGGTAATATAATCATCACCCCCAAGGTCATAAGCAGAAGCTTTATCTTCCATCATCGCCTTTGCCGTAGCGAAGATGATCGGTACACTCTCGTTAATTTTACGGATTTCCTTACCCAATGCAAAGCCATCCTTTTTTGGCATCATTACATCAAGGATACAAAGATCAAAAGGTTGTTTGTTAAATGCGCGCAACCCTTCTTCACCGTCAGCACACAGAACAATATTGAACTTACCCTTCAACTGTAAATAATCCTGCAATAACATGCCAAGATTCGGATCATCTTCTACCAATAGAATTTTCTTCATTTTAATTTAGGGGTATAATTATTTCAAACACTGTTCCTTTATCCTTTTCACTGCGTACATGGATGTTACCGTTCATCTGAGTGATGATGTCCTGCACATAGTTCAGCCCGAGGCCAAACCCTTTTACATCATGGAGGTTACCAGTAGGCACCCTGTAGAACTGGTCGAAAGCACGCTTGCTTTGTTCCTTCGTCATCCCGATACCTTTATCCTCTATTTCTATAACCAGCTTTTTACCTGAATTTCTTGTAGTCAACTTGATCTGAGGCTGATTAACACTATATTTATTCGCATTGTCGATCAGGTTAAAGATTACATTGGAAAGGTGCAGCTCATCTCCTTTCACCACTGAACGCACAGCATTAAGCTCAAGTGTAATCGTTGCTTCTTTTTTCTGTAATTGCAAGCTCATGCTATCGGCAACCGCAGCAATCAGCTCATTCATATCAACCTGTTCTTCTTCTAGTTTTAATTCTTTTTTATCCAGCCTGGCTATACTGAGCACACGTTCGATATGGTTACCCAAACGCACATTTTCATCATATATAATACCTGCGAGTCGGCCTATCCTCGCTTTATCTTCCAATATCTCGGGATCTTTTAACGCTTCACTGGCAATCATGATAGTAGATACGGGTGTTTTAAACTCGTGCGTCATATTATTGATAAAATCTGTTTTCATTTCAGAGATCTTCTTCTGTCTCAATATCGCATATAACGTATAAGAAAAGATAGAAAGCAGTACCAGTAGCAGTCCGGCCGAAGAAGCCATAGTCACGCTCAGATTCTGAAAAATAAGTTGATTTTTCTCGGGGAAGTTGATGTATAACATGCCCGGGTCCCGGATTACATCATTACTAAACAATGTTGTTTTGTAAGTATTGGCGGGTAAAATATCGCCACTTTCGGAAGAAATTTTACGAAAGAGCACCGAATCCCGTGTGACGCTTTTCAGCCAGAAATCGTATTTTAAATTAATATTTTTATTGATCAGCTCAGCATGAAGCAAAGTATCCAGCGCCGCTTTTGAAATCCGTTCGTTCAAAGGGACATCCAGCTCGCTCATTTCTTTCGCTGCAGCTTCCAGGATATTAAAATCACCTTCGTTAAGCGGGTTAACCGCATCCGATTCCAGCGCCGCCATTCCATTTGCACGCCGGCGGGAAGCGATTTCGTCTTCAATATCAAATTTAACACGCATATCACCATTCAGGCTCGGTAAAGAGATCCGGAGTGGCTGGTCATCTTCACGGCGGTATACAAGATATCGGATACTGTCGGGCAGTTTTTTGGGCTCAATATCAAATGTTTTGGCCGACTTCATCCGGAAGGTTTTCCGTACGTTGCCATTGATGACGTTCAGGTTTTCATCAAACCCCAGACTTACATCAACATTCAGCGGAGTAGTAGATTCATTGGCTAAAGCATAAAATTCAGCATCAGAAATAATCACGGGACTTTTATAGATCCTGCGGATCATGCTGTCCTGATAATTGAGTTCATCAATCATCTGTTTCTGTTGTGTGTATTTTCTTTTCCGCTCTTCAGCCTTAAAATTCTGATCGAGTTCCAGCAGCCTCCGTGTTTTGTCACGACGCTGGTTTTCCATTTTCATCCTCCACTCGAAATCCTTTTTGGAGATATGGTTAACCGCGTTTAAGCGCTGAACTTTATTTGCTACCGCACTCAAAGCCTGGTTTACTTCCTGTTCAAAAAGCTGAGATTTTAGACGATAGGCCTCCCTGATGTAATACAACTGCATTACAAACACACCAAGCAAAGCAATGGTCATGAGGCCGGTGATCAGCCAAAGGCTTTTTTTCTTCATTAGCTATTGGTTCAAAAATAAGGAAGAACAGGCTAGGATCATCTATTTTAACAATTTTTAACAATGTAACCGTCAAACACTTGAGGCAAAAAAAAATGCCGGGAAATAATTCCCGGCACCTGCAGTACAATTTGTTTTCTTAAAAAGTCTTTAAAATGGCAAATCATCTTCCTCGCCCGGTGCGTTGTTCACGTCTGCCGGCGGGGCATATTGTGGAGTAGATGCAGCACCCGCACTGTTAGTCAATGCATTGATACGCCAAACTACTAAACTGTTAAAATATGATACTTTTCCTGTTTTATCAGTCCATGGACGACCACGCAGATTAAATGAAACCTCTACATCATCACCGGTTTTTAAGCTGTCAAACAAAGCAGTTTTATCCTGCAATGCTTCAAACCTGATATATTCAGGATAAGTTGGGTTTTCTGCATACTCAATAATGAGATCACGCTTCTTAAAAGTCTCACTCACCTGCTGTAATGCACCTATCTCGTGCACTTTTCCTTTTAATTCCATAACAAATACTCTTTTATTCTACTTACTTGTTCAAATCTCTATATTTTTATTGATAACTTCGCACAATAAATTATGCAAGTTTTCCACAACAAAAGTAAGGTTATTTTAACCTGTAACAAAAGGCTTTCGCCGTACCTGGTAGAAGAGGTAAAGGCGCTTGGCTATGAAATCGTAAGGGATTTCCCGACAGGAGTAGAGCTGAACATCACTTTAACAGAGTGTATTAAGCTGAATTTAAACTTAAGATGTGCCAGTCAGATCTTATACTGTTTAAGCAGCTTTAAAGCGAACAACCCGGAAGAGCTATACCGTGAGCTGGCAGATTTGCCATGGGAAGACCTGATTGATTTTTCGGGTTATTTCTCTGTTACTTCAAACGTGGACAACCCGACGATCACTACCCCGCTTTTCGCCAACCTGAAAGTTAAAGATGCGATTGTTGATAGGATAAAAGATAAAAAAGGTATCCGCCCGAATTCGGGTTCAGACGCCAATAAAACAGTAGTGCATCTGTACTGGAAAGATGATGAAGCGGATATTTTCCTGGATACTTCAGGAGAAACTTTAGCAAAACATGGTTATCGTAAAATCCCGGGAAAAGCACCAATGCTGGAAGCCCTTGCTGCAGGCGTGGTGATGAGTACGAAATGGGATCAGAAATCACCGTTTATTAATCCGATGTGCGGTTCAGGAACACTGGCAATTGAAGCCGCATTAATGGCAACCAACCGCAGGCCCGGATTGTTCAGGATGAATTACGGGTTTATGCATATTATGGGTTATGACGAGGAGGTGTTCTTTGCGGAACGCCGGATTTTGAAAGACCAGGTAATTAAAAATGCGGACCTGCAGATTGTTGCAACTGACATCTCTGAAGATGCGGTCGACATCAGCCGTAAAAATGCAAAAACTGCCGGTGTAGATACGCTGATTACTTTTGAAGTTTGTGATTTCGCAGACACACCCGTTCCTGAAGGTGGAAAAGGTGTTGTAGTTTTTAACCCGGAATACGGGGAACGCCTTGGTGTTCACTCCCAGTTGGAACTAACATACAAGCGTATTGGTGATTTCATGAAAAAAGACTGTAAAGGTTACAGCGGTTACATCTTTACCGGAAATCCTGACCTTGCGAAAAAAATCGGATTAAAAGCTTCCAGAAAAATTGAATTTTATAATGGCAAATTAGATTGCCGTATGCTGGAATACGAGTTGTATGACGGATCAAAAAGAGCTGACGACGAACGCCCGCAGCCAAAAGAACAAAAACCAGAGAACTAAATGTCGTTTTTATCTAACATAGGGAACTGTTTCTGCCACATTGCCGCATAGGCAGAGTTACGCCGGAGCAGTTCCTCATGTTTACCCTCCTCAATTAAAAGCCTATTGTTCAGTACTGCGATTTTATCTGCGTTAACCACCGTACTTAAGCGATGTGCAATCAGGATAATTGTCTTCCCCTGTTCCCGTAGATAAGTAATTGTACGCTTTCAATAAACAACTAACAGAATAAATACAGCTCATTTTTCTAAATACAAATCCTATATGGAACGGGTATCGTTTTAGCAACAGATTATCCGGAAAATACTAAACGAATTTACAGGCCAAGATTTAAGCCTAATCATTTTGAACTTTTAAATGGGATAACTATTGAGATCAAAATATTAATACAGCTATTTAGCCTGTCAAAAAACTCCTTACCCAATGTAGTTGTGCTAATTACATATAAACAATTAGCAATTCTGCCTGTTAATTTATTTTTTTTGCTATTAATTCATCAGTCCTTAAATCCGCCATCTTTCTTTTTTCGTTAGTTAGAAATCAGTAATTAAAAATTGATTTTATGAAAGACCCACTGGAGTTAAAGCCAAAAGTTGTAGCTGGCAACATCAGAAAAATTAGAGAGCATAGAAATTATACACAGGATTACCTGGCGGCCAAGCTGGCAATTTCGCAAAATGCGTATAGTAAAATTGAGTTAGGGTATAGTAAACTTACTTTAGACAGGTTATTTCAGATTGCTATTATCCTGGAGGTAAAAGTGATGCAGCTGATCTGTATTGATCACAGAAGTTCAATAAATCTGGATCCTCCTGTAGGGCCTTCTTAATTATAATCGCTTTGCGTTATATTTGAGCCATGCAAACGGACATAGATAACGCAATAGAACAAACGATTGAATTTGTAAAAAACACACTTGCGGGCGCAGAGGCGGGGCATGACTGGTTTCATATTGAAAGGGTTTATAAAACTGCTCTGAGTATCAATGCTGTAGAAAAAGGCAATTTGCTTATTGTAGCTCTTGCAGCATTATTGCATGATATTGCCGACAGTAAGTTTAACAATGGAGATGAAGAAATAGGCCCCCGGATTGCCGGATCGTTTATGGCCGGTATTGACCTTTCAGAAGACATCATTATACATGTGCAGCAGATTATCAGGAACCTAAGCTATAAGGCCAGTCTGGGAACTATAAATTTCAATTCCAAAGAACTGGATATTGTGCAGGATGCCGACAGGCTTGATGCGATTGGCGCCATTGGTATTGCCCGTGCCTTTACTTATGGCGGTTATAAAAACAGGGTTATGTATGATCCTGAGATTTTGCCCGACCTTAACATGGATAAAGAGGCTTATAAAAACTCTGCGGCACCTACAATAAATCACTTTTATGAAAAATTGCTGCGTTTAAAAGAACTGATGAAAACAGATAAGGGAAGAGAACTGGCCGGACAGCGCCATCAGTTCATGTTAACCTATCTTGATCAGTTTTACGCAGAATGGAATGGGAAATTGTAACATTCCCTTAAAGAGTACGTTAAACTAAATTAATTAGTATAATAATGCTATATTTGTTAGTAAATATAGCATTATGTCTGAACGTATTAGAGAAAAACTTAATATTTTAGCCGATGCGGCAAAATATGACGTGTCATGTTCTTCCAGCGGTGGAAACAGAAAGAATGACAACAAAGGAATTGGTAACAGTTCCAATGGTATTTGTCATACTTATACGGAAGATGGACGATGCGTATCGCTGTTAAAAATCCTGCTGACCAATCATTGTATTTTTGATTGCGCTTACTGTGTATCACGTAAGAGCAATGATATAGAACGAGCCGCATTCACAGTTGAGGAAGTGGTGCAACTGACCATGAATTTTTACCGCAGAAATTATATTGAAGGGTTATTCCTGAGTTCGGGAATATTTAAGAATGCCGACTTCACGATGGAGCGGTTGGTACGGATTGTAAAGAAGTTACGGCTGGAAGAGCGTTTTAATGGGTATATACATTTAAAAACAATTCCCGGCGCAAGTGATGAACTGATAAAAGAAGCTGGTATGTACGCAGACAGGATGAGCATCAACCTGGAAATGCCAACAGAAAGCGGACTGAAGTTATTGGCGCCAGATAAAAGTCATCAAGATGTGATTAAACCTCTCGGTTTTGTTCAAAACCAGATTATTCAGTTTAAAGAAGAACGCAAATTGATTAAAAGCGTACCGAAATTTGTGCCTGCAGGGCAGAGTACACAAATGGTAATCGGTGCTACGCCGGAAACAGATAAAGACATTATGCATACCGCAGATGCTTTTTACAGGAACTTTTCCTTAAAAAGGGTTTATTATTCTGGCTACATACCGATCAGTAATGACAATAGGTTGCCGGTACTTGGTTCACAACCGCCATTGGTAAGAGAAAACAGGTTATATCAGACCGACTGGCTGATGCGTTTTTATGGTTTCCACGTCAATGAACTGCTGAACGATGCAAACCCGCATTTAGATATTGACATTGACCCTAAACTAAGCTGGGCATTGAGGAACCTGCAACATTTTCCCGTTGATATTAATGTAGCAGCTTATAAATTAATCTTGCGTATACCAGGGATTGGCGTCGGTTCTGCAAAAAAGATCATTCAGGCACGGAAGTTTGGAAAATTAAGAATAGACCAGCTGCAGAAAATAGGCGTTGCTTATAACAGGGCAAAACATTTTATTAAATGTGCTGATACCCCGTATCAGTTGAAAGATTACCAGGGTACACAGATCAAATCGTTCATCCTTGCTGAAAGCCAGAGTAAATATCTGAAAAACGATGTTAACCAGCTTATTCTTTTTTAGATGACTATTTTTGTATTTGACGGAAGTCTCGAAGGGCTGCTTTGTGCGGTCTTCGAATGGTTTGAACGTAAACCCGGGAAGGTCTTACTGAAAACTGCCGCAGCCTACCAGCCGGATGCGTTTGTACCCTCCATGCAAGTCTACAATGACATAAAAAAAGCAGACAGAGTCTGGAAAGCACTGCAATTAAAATTAGGAAGCGACTGGTCACGCCGCTTTTACTGCACCTATTTATCAGAACTGGAAAGTGCTTTAACAGCGCTTTTCGAATTTGCCTGTTATATCTTGTCCAACCCTCCCGGAGCACAGCAGAATTATGGGAATCCCTATGTTTTGGAAGTGAGCCAGGTTGCCAAAAAAGTGGACAGGGAAAAACATCGGATGAAGGCATTTATCCGTTTTCAGCATACGGCTGACGGATTATTCTATTGTGGTATTGATCCTGATTTTAATGTTCTGCCTTTAATAATGAAACATTTTAAAGATCGTTACGCCGATCAGCCGTGGATCATTTACGATATCAAAAGACATTACGGCTTATATTATGATCTGGATAAAGTAGAAGAAATCAATATCAGCTTCAATGAACAGAAAGCAATGCTGCAGCCATCAGAACATCATCTGTCCGATAAAGAAAGCCTGTATGCTGTACTTTGGAAAGATTATTTTAAAAGCGTAAATATACCCGCCAGAAAAAACACAAAACTCCATGTTCAGCATGTACCTAAAAGGTACTGGAAATACCTTACCGAAAAACAGTTTTAAATCTTTACATCCAAAATTATCTGTATTTATTTTTTACGAGCAAAAACTATAAAGATTGACGGTGAAATTAACATGTATTTGTAAAATTATCATGTAATTTGCTATATGAAGTTAAGTGTTCTTGTTCTCATCACCGCGCTTGCCGTAGCGCTGTCCATCGCCCTTGTAAATTTCCATTTTCAGCAGAGCTGGTATTTCATGCTGGTTTCTTTCGGGATCTCATTTGTAACCAGCTTTATCCTTTTCTATTATATGCTGGAGAAGTATATCTATTCGAAAATCAAACTCATTTACAAGCTGATCCATAATTTAAAACTGGGCAAAGATCTGAAAGATGCGCTTGGGGAGTATGTTAGTTCCGATCCGATCAATGATGTTGAAAGTGAAGTAATGGAATGGGCAGGTGCGAAAAAGATGGAAATTGAGGTGCTCAAAAAGCAGGAACAGTTCAGGAGGGAGTTTTTGTCAAATGTATCGCATGAATTTAAGACGCCGCTTTTCGCTATTCAGGGATATATAGAAACTTTGCAGAACTGCATTGTGGATGATCCTGATATGGCGGTAAGATTTCTGCAGAAAGCGGAAAAAAATGTGGAACGGCTGAGTTACCTGATTAATGATCTGGATTCGATTGCCAAACTGGAATCGGGAGAAATACCGATTGACTACCAGAAGTTTGATTTTGTGGTGCTGGCGAAAGAGGTAATGGAAGGACTGGAAGACAAGGCTAAAAAAAGAGACGTAAAACTGTCTTTTAAAGAAAAATACATGCACCCGGCTTTTGTAAAAGCTGACAGGGAAAAAATAAGGCAGGTAATGATTAACCTGATCTCCAACTCTATCAAGTATGGTAAACAACCAGGGTCTACAGCTATAAAAATTTTCGAACTGCATGACCAGTACCTGATTGAGGTAACGGATGATGGTATCGGAATCGATGAAAAACATTTACCCAGACTGTTTGAACGTTTCTACAGGATCGACTCTCACCGCTCCAGGGAAGTTGGCGGGACGGGGCTGGGCCTCGCCATTGTTAAGCATATTTTGGAGGCACATGAACAGATTATTTCAGTCAGAAGTACGCTGCAAATCGGAACTACCTTTGCATTTACGCTCGAAAAGACAAATTAGTATTTAAAGAAATAATGAAGATATGTTAACACTTAACACTAACTTAACATTGACTTACTACTTTTGTAACCATATTTTATAGTTAACATGAATAACATCTTTAAGTTCTTTACACCCAAAGACAAAAAATTCCAACCGCTTTTTGAACAAGCCGGAAGCAATGTATTGAAGATCTCTGAAGCCCTTTTTCTTGCTTTAAGCACGAAAGACCTGGAGAAAAGAAAAGAATATATAAAAGAAATTGAACGTTTAGAGCACGTGGGCGATGATATTACCCATTCTATCTTCCTGGAACTCAGCAAGAACTTTATCACTCCATTTGACAGGGAGGATATTCATGCCCTTGCAAGTGCTGTGGATGATATTGCGGATTATATCCATGCTTCAGCTACCAATATAGAATTATACAACATTAAAAACATCGGTGACGCAATGATCAAACTGGCGGAGTTACTGGTCGAAATGTGTACAGATCTTGATAAAGCGATCAAAGAATTGAGAAGCTTTAAAAATATCCGTGTAATTGCTGATGCTTGTGTACGTATCAATAGTGGAGAGAACCAGGCGGATTACGTTTGTAATATTGCGATTGCAAGGTTATTCGAATTTGAAACCAATGCGATCGAATTGATCAAACAGAAAGAAGTTCTTCAAACACTTGAGATGGCTACAGATAAATGTGAAGATGCCGCAAATGTGTTGGAATCTATTTTGGTTAAGAACGCTTAAAACTAATAAAAATGGTAACTACCTTATTGGTCGTTGTAATTATACTGGCTATCGGTTTTGATTATATCAATGGCTTTCATGATGCAGCCAACTCAATTGCTACAGTTGTCTCTACCAAAGTACTGACTCCTTTTCAGGCTGTACTTTGGGCGGCACTTTTTAATTTTGCTGCTTACTTCTACTTTACAGACCACAAAGTAGCCAACACCATTGCCAAAACAGTAGTGGAAAATTTTATCACGCTCGAAGTAATTCTTGCGGGACTGATCGCTGCGATTACATGGAATTTATTTACCTGGTGGTATGGTATCCCTTCCAGTTCCTCTCATACACTGATTGGTGGTTTTGCGGGTGCGGGAATGGCGAAAGCAGCTACATTGGGCGTAAGTGTAATGTCTGCGATTAACCTGGCACCGATATTAAAAGTTATTGCGTTTATTGTACTGGCACCAGTGATCGGAATGTTTATCTCGGTAATCATCTCAATTATATTGCTTCACTTATCAAAAAACGCAAGACCGTCTGTTGCTGAAAAATGGTTTAAAAGACTACAGCTGATTTCTTCTGCTGCATTAAGCTTCACTCATGGAGGAAATGACGCCCAGAAAGTAATGGGTATCATCTATGTGGCGATGGTTGCTTCGAATGTATTAAAAAACGGAGATCCGATGCCAGAATGGATCCCGATTTCATGTTATGCCGCTATATCTTTAGGTACAATGAGCGGCGGATGGAAAATTGTAAAAACAATGGGTTCAAAAATCACCAAAGTAAATGCTTTTGAAGGTGTGGCTGCTGAAACTGCCGGTGCGGTAACATTGGGATTAACAGAACATTTCGGTATCCCTGTATCAACAACGCATACGATTACAGGATCTATCGTAGGTGTGGGTTTACTGAAAAGGGTATCTGCTGTCAGATGGGGCGTTACAGTAAGCTTGTTATGGGCATGGGTATTAACTATCCCGGTATCAGGTATACTGGCCGTAATTATTTTTAAAGCAATTGATATTTTCTTTTAGACCGTATATATTATATATCAAAAAATCCCCTTGACCTGTTGGCCGAGGGGATTTTTTGATTAAAAGACAATCGTATAGCTGACCTTACCATTTGGCGTATGCGGTTGCTCCCAGCGGGGTCCGTCTTTGATCAGCCGTATGGCTTCTTTATCTAAATCCTCAGCTGCGCTTTTAGTTACTTTAATGGCTGATGGGTTGCCCGACTTATCGATCATAAAACTAACTTCAACTGATCTTTCTGGCTTACCGGCATTTGTCAGCTTGTTATTTTCACGCATGTATTTATCGAGCGCCGCCCATCCACCTAACGGCGCAGATACAGTGGAAGCAGGTACTACTACGGGCGCCATATTTACTTCAACCACTTTAGGTTGTGTTTTAGCAAGCTGTTCGCGGTTCTGGCGTACCCGTATTACAAAAATAATACTGACAGAAATAAACATCACCGCCGCCGCAGTAGCTATACTCAGGCGCTGCCAGGTATAAACTGTTCGTTTTTTCTGCACCTGCTGTTCAGCAATGCGTTCATATAATTGTTTCTGGAGCAGGGATACCGATTGTACCGCCATTCTTGGCGATTCACTTAAACCTGCGAGCGCCTGCGCGACAAACGGGTCTTCCAGCGCCTGCCGCTCAATCTGATGCATAGCTTTACTATCCAGCTTTCCATCAAGATAATCTTCCAGCAATTCTATATCTAACCAATCGTTATTCACCACTGTTTTTTTCTATACAAATTTTCAAATTCCTTTTCCCATTCTGAATATAGCTCTTTACTTTCAGCATTTCAAAACCGGTTATTTCCGCCACCTCTTTATAACACTTTTCCTGAAGATAAAACAGGTCTACACTAACCCGTTGTTCTTCTGGCAAAGCATCCATACACTTTTCCATCACAGTAAGTTGTTTTTCTTTTGTATCCTCTATATCCAGATGCACAAATTCCGCATTTTCCACAAAAACATCATCCAGCGAGACGGTATTATTTTTAGATGCTTTTCTAAGCGCCATTAAACAATGGTTTCTTGTAAGCACGTGCAACCAGCTTTTAAAGTTCTGTACCTCGTGATGCCTCAGTTTTACAATGAGTTCCTCAAAAATCTGCATAACAGCATCTTTACTGGCTTCCTCTTCTTTAAAATAATTGAGACAAACACCATATACAAGGTGCATGTACCGGTTATAAAGTGTACCCAGTACTTCCAGGTTGCCAGTACGTTTGTATTGCGCAATCAGGGAAAGATCATCCTGGTCTTTTGTTCCGGCTGTATTCTTTATAAATTTCAATGGATATAATGAGGAAAATTCTTTTCAAGTATAAAAATATTTTCCGGATAGTTACCACAATACTTCAATTTAATCATCAGCACCAACAGCGACCAGAAGAGTGGTCATAAATGAAGCTCCGGGTTGCGGCTATTTTCAGACAATAGCTGTAACTGGTATTGAGGCACTGATAAATGCAGTATTTAACTTAATGGCTGAAGATTTGCTTATTATTGATTAATAGAAACAAATTACATGAACAAAATCAATTTTTTGCTTATCGCTGTATGTGCGATGATGATCAGCAGCTGTGATGTACAAAGCCAGTCAAAATTAGGAAGTATAATCAAACAGTTGCCCACAGCTAATCCCTCCACCGCAGAAATTGCTTCAGGTATTAAACAGGCACTCGAGATAGGAACCTCTCATGGGGCCGACTTACTATCTGCTAAAGATGGCTTTTTAGGTAATGCAGCGGTTAAAATCCTGTTCCCGCCAGAGGCGCAAAAGGTAGAAAAAACCTTAAGGGCAATCGGGCTTGGATCACTGGCTGATAATGTAGTGTTAAGCCTCAACCGTGCTGCGGAAGATGCCGCCAAAGAAGCGAAGCCTATTTTTATATCTGCGATTAAACAAATGACAATTACAGATGCAACAAACATATTGTTAGGAAACCAGAACTCTGCTACAGAATATTTTAAACGGGTAACTACAGCACAGCTGATGGAAAAATTCAGCCCGGTAATTACCAATAGCTTAAGCAAAGTAGGCGCAACAAAATACTGGACGGATGCATCCACCCGCTATAATAAAATACCATTGGTAAAACCGGTAAACACTGATCTTTCAAACTATGTAGCGCAGAAAGCCATTGATGGTATGTTTATCCAGGTTGCACAGGAAGAACTTTCGATAAGAAATAACCTTGGTGCACGTTCTACTACATTATTGCAAAAAGTATTTGGTTACGCCGACAAGAAAAAATAACCTGACCGATAAAACCATCATGAACTTCTATCTGTCAGCAAATCATCATTAAGTACCTGATAGCTTCCTCACTGATTCAAAAAAAGTATAAACTAAGGAACCCATCAAGAGCTTACAAAAGCTTTTTTCTGATTATAAGCTCTTGATAGCTTTATATCCATTAAAAGAAAATTACGTTCTGATAAAAATAAAAGGTACTTTTATACAGTACAATTACGAATAACATACAAGTATATTGGATTTCAAAGATTTTAATTTTAACCCTGATCTTTTAGAGGGTTTATTAGCGATGGGTTTCAGAAATGCAACTCCTATTCAAACGGAGGCAATTCCCCTTATCCTGGCAAAAAAAGACTTAATAGCCTGTGCGCAAACTGGTACAGGTAAAACCGGAGCATACCTGCTGCCGATCATGAACATGATCAGCCAGACAGAAAACCGCCATAACAATACATTGATTCTTGCACCCACAAGAGAGCTTGCCCAGCAGATAGACCTGCAGGTTGAAGCATTATCCTACTTTACCAACATCAGTTCATTAACTGTATATGGCGGAGGCGATGGTATTGCTTACGAACAGCAGAAACGAAGTATGCGTGAAGGGGTAGATATCATTATCGCTACTCCAGGCAGACTGATTTCCCACCTTTCTTCAGGTTTACTGAAACTTGACCAGCTTCAGCACCTTGTGCTTGATGAAGCAGACAGGATGCTGGACATGGGTTTCTATGATGACATTATGCGCATTGTGAGTTTCCTGCCGGCAGTAAGACAAACCGTGTTGTTCTCGGCAACAATGCCACCAAAAATCAGAAAACTCGCAGGCAGTTTATTGCAAAACCCTGAACAGATCAGTATTGCGATATCTAAACCCGCAGCCGGCATTAACCAGCAGGCTTATATCGTTCATGATTCTCAAAAAGTGAAGTTATTGACTGAACTGATGAAAAATGTGGAGTACCCGAGTATTCTGATCTTTGCTTCTACGAAAGAAAAGGTTAAAAACCTGGGAAAAGTATTCCGTGGTCTGGGCTTTAAAGCCGAAGCTTTCCATTCTGATCTTGGTCAGAAAGAAAGAGAAGCTATCTTATCAGAATTTAAAAACAAACGTGTTCCTGTACTGATTGGTACCGATGTACTCTCACGTGGTATTGATGTAGAAGGTATATCATTAGTGATCAATTTTGATGTACCACATGATCCCGAAGATTATATTCACAGGATTGGCCGGACGGCTAGAGCTGCAACTACAGGAACAGCTATAACACTGGTCAACGATAAAGACAAACGTAAGTTTGCAAACATTGAGAAGCTGATCGACAGAACAATCGACAGGATGCCTTTGCCAGCACACCTTGGGGAAGCACCAGTGGAGACAGACGCAACAGCAGATAAAACACCCCGTACGGATCAGAAAAAACCGCAGCGGAAGTTTTGGAAAAAGAAACCAAAAGTTGCGGGAACCGCACCAAAATCTGAATAATATAAAGCAGGAGCAATAAAAATTGCTCCTCTTTTTTTTATCTTTACTTTTATGCAAAACCTACCTCCATTAGCAGAACGCATGCGTCCGCAAAATCTGGATGAATATGTTGGCCAAAAACATTTAGTAGGGCAAGATGCAGTATTACGCAAAGCAATACAAAGCGGACAGCTCCCGTCTATGATCTTCTGGGGGCCTCCGGGAGTTGGTAAAACCACACTCGCCTATATTATATCTCAGGCACTGGATCGCCCCTTTTTTAATCTAAGTGCTATTAACTCCGGTGTTAAAGACATCAGGGAAGTAATTGACAAGGCCGCTTTACTAAAGGACAGCTTTTTAGGTTTGCCTATTTTATTTATAGATGAGATCCACCGTTTCAGTAAATCACAGCAGGATAGCCTGCTTGGAGCTGTAGAGCGGGGATTAGTTACCTTAATTGGTGCAACTACAGAAAATCCTTCTTTTGAAGTGATTTCCGCATTGTTATCACGCTGCCAGGTCTATATCCTGAAATCACTTGATGAAGCTGAGCTATCGGGATTGCTGCATACGGCCATCAAAGAAGATATTGTTCTCAAGGAAAAAAACATTACGATCAAAGACCACGAAGCACTGATCCGCTTATCCGGAGGTGATGCACGGAAGTTACTGAACGTCTTAGAAATTGCCATTAACGGTATTGGCGGAAAAACGATTGTACTCACCAACGAAAATGTGCTTGAGCATGCCCAGCAGAACCTTGCACTTTACGACAAGGCCGGGGAACAGCATTATGATATCATTTCTGCATTTATCAAATCGATCCGGGGCAGTGACCCTAACGCAGCGGTATACTGGCTGGCCAGGATGATCGAAGGCGGGGAAGATCCATTATTTATTGCCCGCCGTCTGCTGATCCTTGCCTCAGAAGATATTGGTAATGCAAATCCTAATGCCTTATTGCTGGCAAACAATTGTTTTCAGGCAGTGAATGTAATCGGTTATCCGGAGGCAAGGATTATCCTTTCGCAAGCGGTTACCTATATGGCCTCCTCTGCAAAGAGCAATGCGTCATATGAAGCCATCAATAAAGCACAGCAGCTGGTTAAGCAAACAGGCAACCTGCCTGTTCCGCTCCATATCAGAAACGCGCCGACAAAACTGATGAAAAACATTGGTTATGGTAAAGATTATAAATACGCCCATGGATATGAGGGAAATTTCGCAACGCAGGAATTTTTACCGGACAGTATCAGCGGCACAAAGTTGTACGACCCGGGAAATAACCCTGCAGAACAAAAGCTCAGAGAAAAATTAAAAAAAGACTGGAAAGATAAATACAACTACTAATTATGCTCTTAACATTTTTAAGTCATCAATGGACCGGCTTCTGGAGATCCAAAAGCAAAACCGGCACCATTGCAAGCCAGCTCATCATGGGTTTTCTGATACTTTACTTGATCGTCGTATCTGTTTTTGTTGGATACAGCGTAGAGGAATTGATTGAAACCTTACTTCCCGGTAAAGATATCATGATTGTCTTCAATGGAATAGTGCTCTATTATTTCGCCCTGGAGTTTCTTCTGCGGATGCAGATTCAAGAACTCCCTACCCTGGCAATCGTACCTTACCTGCACCTGAATATCAGAAAGCAGACACTGGTAAATTTCCTGAACCTCAGTGCAATTTTTTCTCCGTTTAATATCCTGCCTGTACTGTTGTTTTTTCCTTTCATTATCATGAACATCAAGCTTGATTATGGTCTTTTTGCGTGTATCATGTACCTGCTGACTATTGTATCGTTAACTGTATTTAATAATTACGCAGCGCTGTATTTTAAGAGGGTATCTACAGGAAATATGAAAATTATTATGGCCGGAGCCCTACTCTTACTGGTGATCGCCGCAATGGAATATTTCCATGTATTTTCTATTTCTTCCATATCAAATATTGTATTCCATACGATTTCCAACTACCCTGCGGCGGGCATTGTATTCATTCTGATCGCCGCTGTTATGTTTCTGATCAATTCGAGGTATTTGAAGAATAACCTGTATATAGAAGAATTAAAATCCGGTGTATCCAGGAAATCAAGTACAGATTATCCGTTTCTGGACAGGTTTGGTGATGCGGGAACATTGGTTGCGTTAGAGATTAAACTGATCCTTCGTAATAAACGCCCGCGTGCAACTGTATCAAAAGGGCTGATTTTTATTTTTTACGGTTTCCTGTTTTATAAGAAAAGCCTGATGGCAGATAACGAGTTCGGAAAAATGCTTTTCGCTGCTTTATTTATGACTGGTAATATGATTTTACTTTACGGGCAATTTATGTTTGGGTGGCAGGGCGCCGAATTTGATGGTTTATTAGCCAACAAAACAAATATCAGGACCTTTTTTAAGGCGAAACTATTAATGCTGACTTTGTCTGCTACAATCCTTACTGTGGTGGCGAGTCTTTATGGTTTAATCAGCTGGAAGTTATTACTGATACACTTTGCCGCCTATTTTTATCATATTGGTGTCGGTGCCGTGATTGTTCTATATTTTGCTACGCGTAATTACAAGTATATCGACCTGAAAAAAGGCGCTAGTTTTAACTGGCAGGGCGTAGGCGCATCATCAATGATTATGGCTTTACCGGTCATACTGATACCGTATCTGCTTTATTACCCTTTCGCTCTGCTTTTTAATCCATACTGGGGACTGGCAGCAATTGCCATAACAGGTATTGCAGGATTATTATTTCGTAATTTCTGGCTGGATACCCTTGTTAAATCTTTTAATAAAAGAAAATATAAAATTGCCGCGGGCTTTAGAGAACAATCATGATCATAGAAATTAGCAAATTAAATAAAACTTACGCAGGACGAACGGTTGTGAATATTGACCACCTGGTTATCAACGCTGGTGAGACAATTGGAGTAATCGGCAATAACGGAGCCGGAAAAACAACGTTATTCAGGATGCTGCTAGACCTGATCCGGCCCGATACGGGGGAGATACAATCAAAAGGTATCAACGTTGCAGATAATGACCAATGGAAAAATTATACTGCTTCTTTTCTGGATGAAGGTTTCCTGATCGACTATCTTACACCCGAAGAATATTTCCTGTTTATCGGAAGCCTCCATCAACGGCGTACTGCGGATGTCATCGACCATCTGGAAAAATACAAGGAATTCTTCAATGGTGAAATCCTGGATAGCGGCAAATACATCCGTGATTTTTCTAAAGGCAACCAGAATAAAATTGGCATCGCCGCGGCGCTGATGCAAAACCCGGAACTACTGATATTGGACGAGCCATTTGCGAATCTAGACCCTACTACCCAGATCAGGCTTAAATCCCATATCAAATCATTGAAATCTTCACAACTCACTACCCTTATATCCAGCCATGACCTGAATCATGTGACTGACGTATGTGACAGGATCATTTTGTTTGAAAAAGGAGTTGTGATCAAAGATATCTATACGAATGAAAACACCTTAAATGAACTTGAAATTTATTTTTCCAGCTAAACATTGTACACAATTGTAGTCAATTTGTTACTAACCCGCCTAACCAATGATATTTACTGATGGATCTATATATACTATATTCCTGCATCTATCCAATATTTTGAATAAAAGTTGAGGATGAAAATCTACTATTGATCAGATTGGCATCAGGTTTGATTTAGTGGGTTTATTAATTAACAAACTAATAATTATCATGATTACTTCAAAATTTAAAATAGCAACGTTCAGTATAGCGTTATCAATAAGTGCAATGGCTTTCCAGGGCTGCGATAGTTTAACAAAAACACAAAAAGGTGCTGGTATCGGTGCTGCAGCTGGTGGGGTTTTAGGTGCTATTATTGGTAAAAAAGCTGGTAATACTGCGGTTGGTGCTATCATTGGTGGTGCTGTAGGTGGTACTGCTGGTGGGTTTATCGGAAAACGTATGGATAAACAGGCAGCTGAAATCCAGAATGCTATTCCTAATGCAGAGGTTGTTCGTGAAGGTGAAGGTATCATTGTAAAATTTGATAGTGGTATCCTGTTTGATTTTGACAGTGCAAACTTAAAGGCACAAGCTAAAGACAACGTTAAATCATTAGCAAGTTCTTTAAATGAATATCCTAATACAGAGATTAAAATTGTTGGTCATACTGATAACAAAGGAACAGAAACTTACAACTTAGGTCTTTCAGAAAAAAGAGCCGCGGCGGTTAAAGCTTATGCAGTAGCGCAGGGTGTACCTTCGTCACGTCTGACAACTGTTGGTAAAGGATTCTCTGAGCCAATTGCTGATAACACTACAGATGCGGGAAGAGCTGCCAACCGTAGGGTTGAAGTAGTAATTGTTGCTAATGATCAATTGAAAAAAGAAGCAGCAGCGCAAGCTAATTAAAATAAACAATCTACCTATTAAACGAAAAAACCGGAGTGCTTAACGCACTTCGGTTTTTTTATTATCTGTCTTTCCGGATATTATCAGATATTTTCAGTATTCAGAATTTATCCGTAAATGTCATCAAAGTAAGAGATCGTTAGTGATTTCAGCAGTAACTCCTGCTCCATCATGGCAAACGACGGAACAGGCTTAACAAGTTTCCAGTGCGGCCACCCATCCTGGTCCAGCCCCTCCAATTCATAAAACCCCATTTCACTCATTAAGCGGCATGTGGCAATATGCATCAGTTCTTCTTTCTGGCGCTTACTGTATTTTCCCGGCCCTTTACCCAGTTCCTGAACGCCTATTAAAAATAACATCACCTTTAAATCGGGTATATCTGAATCAAATTCCTCAGCAATTTTCTGCTGTAGAATTTTCCATTTTGCATTAATTTCTGCTGGCTTCATGGTGCAAAGATAAAATTAAACAGGGCTGTGCTACAATATAATTAAGGTTTATGACAATAGAATTAAGACACCGGTTTCAGGATTCGGTACTTTAGCCTCTACAAGTTAAGCCTGCGCAGATGGCGGCCGACAAACAATAAGGCAAGTATGCAGGTTGTATTACTATAAATTTAAATTGATGAATAAAATTATTTCAGTCGGCCTGATGGCCTATGGTATGTCGGGTAAAGTATTCCACGGACCATTTCTTAATACACATCCAGGTTTCAAACTCCATGCGGTAACAGAACGCCATCAGAAGAACGCAGAAAAAGATTATCCGGGAATAATCAGTTATGATGACATTGATTCACTATTTGCAGATCCTGAAATCGAACTGATCGTGATCAACACCCCGAATTTTACCCATTACGATTATGCAAAGCAGGTATTAGCTGCTGGCAAGCATATCCTGATAGAAAAGCCATTTACAGCGACCAGTGCAGAAGCAAAAGAATTATTTGAATTGGCGGAAAGTGCAGGCCTGAAGATATTTGTTTACCAGAACCGCCGTTGGGACAGTGATTTTACAGCAGTTAAAAACATCATCCAAAGTGAGAAGCTAGGTAAGCTTTCTGAAGTACATTTCAGGTACGACCGTTACAAAGCAGAACTGAACGTAAAAACGTTTAAAGAAGAAAATGTAGCTGCCAGTGGATTACAATATGATCTCGGTCCGCATCTGCTGGACCAGGCGATCAGCATTTTTGGTAAGCCAGACAGCTTCCACAAAATCCTTGGAAAAAACAGGCCAAATACATTGGTTGACGATTATTTCTCTATTCACCTTGCATATGGCGACAGGTTAAATGTATTTGTGCATGCAAACCTGCTGGTAACGGATGTACAGCCTGCTTTTGTATTACATGGAATTAATGGCAGTTTTATTAAAGAACGTGCAGATGTACAGGAAGAACAGCTGTTAAAGGGAATTAAACCAGGTGAACCAGGCTTTGGTGCGGAAGCGAAAGGCAAAGAAGGAAAGCTGACACTCAGAGAAGAAAACGGAGAAAAAATTGAAGAACTGATTCCGTCAGAGTTATCCAGCTACATAGCTCTATTCGAAGATCTTTATCAGTCACTGGTTAATGACAGCCCATATCCTATTAAAGAGACGGAGATACTGGCTCAATTAGAAATACTGGAATCTCAGTAATGATGCCCTACTTGATATTAGCAGCAGCATTGCTGATTGCCCTATACCTGATCTTCCGAAAAAAGAAAACGACAAAAACAGGTGCAGAAAGTATTGGAGAGGCCGACAGGCAACTGCTGCTGAGCCATGTAGTTTATTATCAGCAACTGGGTACTGACGACCGCAAAAAGTTTGAGGGTCTACTGGAATCATTTTTAAGTGATGTCAGGATAGAAGGCGTAGGAATTACCTTAGAACCTGTCGACCGCCTGCTGATTGCCTGTAGTGCAGTTATCCCGGTGTTTGGCTTCGGCCACTGGAAGTACCAGAACCTGAGTAGTGTTCTGCTGTATCCGGATACTTTTAATAAAGATTTTCAGTTTGAAGGCGGAGAAAGGAACATCATGGGTATGGTAGGAACAGGATATATGAACGGACAGATGATCTTGTCACGTTCGGCCCTAAGACAAGGTTTTTCTGTAAGTTCTGACAAAGAAAATACGGCTATACACGAATTTGTTCACTTGCTGGATAAATCTGATGGTGCCACAGATGGTATTCCGGAAAACCTGATGCCGCACCAGTATATTATCCCCTGGGTCAGGATGATCCACCAGGAAATAAGTAAAATTGAAAATGGTAAATCTGATATCAATCCATATGCGATTACAAACGAGGCGGAGTTTTTTGCTGTAGTCTCAGAATATTTTTTTGAAAAACCAGAGCAGTTTAAAGAAAAGCACCCGGATTTATACCAGGTGCTTTCAAAAACTTTTTTGCAGAATCCTGCACAGCAATAGCAGTTTATAATCCGCCTAATAAGGCAACAATAAACTCTGTGGGCACTTCCAGATGCGGAATGTGTCCACATCCCTCAAATTCTATCAGCTTGGCTTTTGGTATCCTGGCAGCAATCTGTTTGCCGAGTACTTTGTATTGACCGTGTAAAGCTTGTTCCTGTGGACTCAAAAGTCCTTTACCTACAATAGTTTTATCTTCTTTGCCTATAAACAGCACAGTAGGTACAGTTATGTTCTGAAATTCATGCACTACAGGCTGTTCGTAAATCATAGTAAAAGTCATCGCTGCCACTTTTGCCCATCTCGGATAATCCGCACTGAAAGTAACACCACCTCCGATCCTTACCAGTTCATCATATTCAGGTTTCCATAAAGTGAAATAAGATCCCTGGTAATATTTTTTGATACTTTCTGCGGTAGATTTCAGCTCGGTTTTATATTGTTCTTCTGTATTGGCATATGGCACAAACTGGCGGTAATCCTCCAGCCCGATAGGGTCTTCCAGTAATAGTTTTTCTGTCGCCGCAGGGTACATCAACGCAAACCTTGTTGCCAGCATCCCACCCATAGAGTGGCCCAGGATATTCGCTTTCTGTATGCCTAAAGTATCCAGTAAGGCTTTATTCCATCTTGCCATCTGATGGAAACTATAATGAATAAAAGGTTTTGAAGATTTACCAAAGCCAATCTGATCTGGCACCACTACCCTGAACCCCCGGACGGTCAGTGCTTTAATCACATTTGTCCAGTAATAACCACCAAAATTCTTTCCATGAAACAGCACTACGGTTCTTCCGTTAGCATTTTGGGTTGGTGCAATGTCCATATAGGCCATACGCACATCCTGTCCTTCTGTGTGGATCGGGAAAAATTTAACCGGATAGGCATATTTTACATTCTCGAGAGTAATAGATAAAGTATCTGCTTTTTGTGCGAAGGCAGAAGTCGACAAACAAAAGAGGAGCGCGGCTGGAAATAAAACTTTCTTGAACATATTATAGTTAACTGAGGTTTAGTCTTCAAAACAATAGTGAAGACCCAAAGTTCTAAACTTAATGATTTTTTACAAAAAAGCCCCGTTCCCTCAATAGGAAACGAGGCCGCCCATTGTGTGTGATAAACTATTTTTTAAGCGTGAAGGGGATGTTGACGCCAAAGGTGATGTTGCGCCCCATGTTGTAAATACCTAATGCAGGATCTTCATCGCTTAAACGTCCGGGTTTAAAACGGCTTAAATGATCGTAATAAGCTTTATTTAATAAGTTCTTACCAGCAGCATAAATAGTAATATCCTGGTTTTTACTCAGTTTTACGGTTGTCCCGATTGAAGCATTCAGTAAAGTATAACCCGATGAAGCAATTTCAAAACTATCTACTTTTCTTTGTTTCCAGAAGTTATCTATCCCTACAGAAATGTAAGGATGTTTCATACCAGAAATTGTGGGTTCAAACCGAAGTTCATTACGTAGGGCTGCTGCTGGAATATAAGGCAGCGACTCTTTAGTGGTGCGGTTTGTTGCCCTTGTATAAGAAAAACTGTTTTCGAAATGGATGAAACTAACCGGATGCAGGGTTAACGACGCTTCTACACCACGAAGAAAAGCCTGATCCTGCACGAAATTATAAACCGGATAATCCCTGTCGTCAATCAGCCTCGATTCACCGTCAGTACGGTAATAAATATAGTTATTAATGAAGTTAGCGAAAGCGCCTAAACTTGCGCTTACATACTGGTTCTGATAATCAAAAGAAGCATCAAACTGATAACTCTGTTCTGGTTTAAGATCTGCATTACCTACTTCGTAGCGGAATACACCTTCATGTACACCATTAGAAGCTAGTTCTGCAATATTCGGTGCTCTGAAAGCGGACCCTGCATTCGCTTTAAAACTAAAGGCATCATTAAATTCATGTGTGTATCCTAAAGCACCGGTAATATGGGAGAATTTATTTGAAAATGCATCAAACTCCGAGTCACCGCTAAATGCTTTACCTGTCATTTTCCTATAGTCGAAACGTATCCCGGCGTTGAAAGTATCATTGTCCCATGTCTTTTTTACATAACCAAAAGCGCCAAATGCCTGTGAATCGTAATCAGGGATCAGCTGTTCTTCACCTGTGGTATTTAAACTGTGGATGTATTCTCCTGAGATGCCTAATACCGGCGCCCAGCCGTTTACTTCCTTCAATGAGTATTTAAGGTCGTAGCTATAAGTGTAGCTATTTAAAAATAAAGCCGGATCTTCTCCCGCTGTTTCCAGTTCCCTGCGCAGGTTATGCTGATAGCCTAAGGTTGCTTTTAAGCTACCGTCTCCCAACAGGATATTAGTGTTTAAGGCAATCTTGTAATGGCGGACATCTTGTTTGGGATATGCCAGGGTCCGGTCCTTACTCTGGTCTTCGGTAAAAGTACTCCCCTCATCATCCGTCAACTGACCGCTTTCATTTCTAGCCGGCTCGTAGAAGCCGAGGTTTGTGCGAAAGCTGGACGCATCCAAATGTGCGTAACCCCAGCTTTTGTTAAGGCCGATCTGCCCTTCAAAGTTGGTTTCATTAAAACCCGAGTTAGGCACGTATTCAGTCGGGGTTTTATAAGAATAGGCGTTTTTGTAGGAACCTCGGACTTTATAAACGAAGCCGTTCTGATTACCCTGCAACATCAGGGAGTTTCCTGATAAACCATTATTTGTATTGTAGTTGGTCAGGAATTCCCCTCTTAATGTTCCGTCCGGTGCGGGCAGCCCATCCAGAATATTGATAACTCCACCTAATGCGTCAGAACCATACATTAAACTCGCCGGGCCTTTTAAAATTTCTACATGGTCCGCACTGTACTGGTCAATTTCAATACCATGCTCATCGCCCCATTGCTGACCTTGCTGTTTTACCCCATCGCTCACCGTAACGACACGGTTTCCGCTTAAACCACGGATAACCGGTTTCGAAATACCTGCACCTGTAGTAATCTGTGAGACACCGGGCACACGGGATAGCGCATCAATCAAGTTAGTGGAAGGATGATATAACAATTCCGCTTTGCTTACTGTAGAGATAGAAGTACTGTTCTTACGCTTGTCTGAACTGGATCCCGATCCGGTAATTACTACTTCTTTTCCTTCAATCACGCTGGGCTGCAAGGCAAATTCCAGCAGACCTGGACTGGCAAGGTCTACATATTTAGTAATTGTTCCGTAACCGATATAGCTGACCTGCACGAGGAAGCGACCTTTGGCGGGTATATTTTTAAAAGTAAATTCTCCATCAGCATTGGTTAATGCCGATTTGTTTAAATCCGGGATTGATATTGTAGCACCCGGCAATGCCGATTTAGTCTGTGCATCAATAATTTTCCCTTTAAATTCTATCACATCAGCAGCAAACGTGCTGTTAACAGTAAAAACAGCAAGCATTACAACTAATAACAGGTGTATCTTTTTCATATAAATTGGGTATTTCCCGGGTAATATCCCCGGCATTGGCCGAAGCCGGTAAACAGTAATAGCGTGTGTAAATTGGTTGGATTACAGGTTATTTATCATTGCGCATAGCTATGCCCAAAGGCACGTTGTTAAACGTCATCCTAAATAACCGAAAAAGTAAATTGCTGTTAAACTGTTGGGGGACCCCGGAGTGAAGTACTGATCAGTGCAGTGTATGCACTGGTGATCACGTTGTAATTTCTTAGTACAGTTTTGCTTTGTTGAAAGGTCCTGAACTGTCCGGCTGGTGTAATTACATCTTTAGTAAAATGTGCCGAGCAGATCAGACAATTATGCCGCTCGCTGCCAATGTGCACCTTGTGCATACATGTTTTCGTATTTTCCAGACCATGGATATCCTCCTCTTCATGATGATGGAGAGAACTCCAGGGTATAAGTGCTATGGCAAATACGCAAAGCAGCAAAGACGCAAGGATCCGGTTGATATGTAAACGTTTGTTTTTCAATCGAGCAGTAAAAGTAAGCAAATATGCAGTAATCAGACAGTCAATAAAAAACATTGCCAAGTAATGACCTTTATTACTAGTAAACTGTTACAAAAGTTTAAAGATGGCATAGAAACTGTGCGTTTAAAACATCTGGATTACGCAAATCCCCGTAACTAAATTAAAACACATGGCAACGTCTCAGCAAATAAAAATTGGCTATATCGATTATGTGCTTACGCATGATGAACAACCTAAATCTGTTTACAGCTTTGTTAAAAAACTAAAAATTACTGAAGCAGAATTCTACCAGTTTTATGCTTCTTTTGAAAGTATAGAAAAAACAATATGGGTAGAGCTGACGTCAGAAACGATCAGCACGATCATCCAGCAGGAAGTGTGGGAGCAATATTCATCCCGCGACAGGATGCTTTCTTTTTTTTATAGTTATGTAGAGCTACTGAAACGTCAGCGTAGTTTTATTGTTTACAGTCTTAAAAAGCAAACTTCAAGATTTGCCACACCAGATGTATTATCAGGTGTAAAGCCAATTTTTGAAAATTTCGCTGAATCACTGATCAATGAGGGACTTGAAACGGGTGAGTTGGCAGACCGTAAGTTTTTGACAAAAAGGTATAAGGATGCATTATGGATCCAGTTTGCTTTCATTGTTAACTTCTGGATCAATGACGATAGCGCAGGTTTCGAAAAAACTGATGAGGCTATTGAAAAAGGTATTAATGTAACTTTTGATCTGTTTCAGCGCTCTCCGCTTGACAACTTATTTGAGTATGGCAAGTTTTTGTCCAGAAATGGAAAATTCACCGAAAAAATGAGGAACAGATAAAACATGGACGAACAGAACAGTATTCCGGTAACTAAAGTTGAACGCTCTGCAAAATTTGTAAAAACAGGCTTCCAAATCGGCGGAAACTATATTAAACATTACTCCAAAAAACTATTTAACCCCGAGATGGGCCGTGATGAGCTGAACGAAGATAATGCTACGGACATCTATAAGTCATTGAGTGAACTTAAAGGCAGTGCATTGAAAATCGCACAGATGCTTAGTATGGATAAAAATATCCTGCCTAAATCTTACGTTGATAAGTTTACCCAATCACAATATAATGCACCACCGCTGTCAGGCCCGCTGATCGTCAGGACATTCACTAAGAATTTTGGTAAACCACCTGAAGCGATTTATGATAAATTTAACCTGGTTTCCACCAATGCCGCTTCTATAGGGCAGGTACACGAAGCACAATTAAATGGAAAAAAATTAGCTGTCAAAATACAGTATCCGGGTGTGGGGGACAGTATTTCGTCTGACCTGAAACTGGTAAAACCTTTTGCCTTCCGTTTATTGGGGATGAGCGAAAAGGAACTGAATATTTATATTAAAGAAGTAGAAGAACGCCTGCTCGAAGAAACCGATTATGAGCTGGAAGTAAGACGCTCAATTGAGATTACAGAAGCTTGTAAAGTCCTTGATAACGTAGTATTTCCTACATACTATCCAGAAATGTCGAGCAAACGCATTATTACAATGGGCTGGATCGACGGACTGCACCTGAAAGAATTTTTACAAACCAACCCATCGCAGGATTTGCGCAACAAAATCGGTCAGGCCCTGTGGGATTTCTACAACTTTCAGCAGCATGAACTGCGGGCGGTACACGCAGATCCCCATCCTGGTAATTTTATGATCACCCCTGATGAAAAACTGGGTGTAATTGATTTTGGATGTATCAAGGAGATGCCGGATGATTTCTATGAGCCTTTCTTTTCATTGATATCTTCGGATGTGGTAAATGATAAAGAAAAAACGATCGCAGCTTTCCGTAAACTGGAAATGATCCATAAAAATGATACTCCTGCACAGATAGAATTCTATTATAAAGCTTATCTGGAAATGATCCGGTTGTTTGCGAAACCTTATACCAGCACAACATTCGATTTCAGTGAACCTGAATTTTTCGCACAGCTCTATGCCTATGGGGAAAAGATTGCTAAAATGCCTGAATTTAAGCAAGCAAGGGGCGTAAAACATTTTATCTATGTAAACCGGACAAACTTTGGTTTATATACGATTTTGCAGGAGCTGAAAGCAGTGGTAAAAACTGACACTTACCAACCACATATCAAATGAAAACCGCAACAGCATAATGCCAGAAAATAAGATGAGAACGATGCTGTTGTAAGTAACACTATTTATAAATAACGCAAATGAAAATACTGCTGACCGGTGCAAATGGCTATATCGGAACACGACTGTTACCCGTTTTACTAGAACAGGGACATGAAGTGGTTTGTATGGTAAGAGATAAACGCCGGTTTACAGCGGAATCTGATTTTGAAGCGCAGGTTACGATTATTGAGGCCGACCTGCTAAAGCCGGATACATTGAATAATATACCTGCAGATATTGACGCAGCGTATTACTTAGTCCATTCCATGTCTTCAGGCGGTGCGGAATTTTCTGAACAGGAGTTTGAATCTGCTATGCATTTTGTAAAAGCAATTCAAAAAACCTCCTGCCGACAGCTGATATACCTGACAGGAATTGTAAATGATGAGGATCTTTCCAGGCATTTAACCTCAAGGCTTGCAGTAGAAAAAGAGCTTAAAAAGTCTGGTATTGCCTATACGATTCTGCGTGCGGCAATTATCATCGGTTCGGGAAGCGCATCTTTTGAGATTATCAGGGACCTTACTGAGAAATTGCCTGTTATGATTGCGCCCAAATGGGTGAATACCCGTTGTCAGCCTATTGCGATTCGTGATGTGCTCGGTTACTTAACAGGAGTCCTGATGAATGAGCAGGCATATAATGAAACGTTCGATATTGGTGGGCCGGACGTGCTTACCTATAAGGAAATGATGCTACAGTATGCCGAATCCCGAAAACTGAAACGATGGATTATTACAGTGCCTGTACTTACACCGAAGTTATCTTCTCTATGGCTTAACCTCGTAACTTCTGTTCCTTACTCACTGGCCAGAAGCCTGGTAGACAGTATGAAGAATGAAGTAGTGTGTAAAGATACCAAGATAAATGATATTGTTCCAAGAGCATGTTTTACCTATAAAAAAGCACTGAAGCTGGCATTTGAAAAGATAGAACAGCATTCTATTGTTTCCAGCTGGAAAGATGCTTTGAACAGGGGATATCTGGATACTTCTTTTATGGATCAGGTTAAAGTCCCTCAAGGGTACACTGGAATATAAAGTTAAAATGCCTTTTGATAGAAAAGCAGAAGAGGTTTTTGAAAACATCTGGGGTATAGGCGGTACACGGGGATGGTATTACCTCGACTGGTTATGGAGCTTACGAGGGTTTCTGGACAAATTGTTTGGTGGCGTAGGTACCCGAAGGGGACGCACCAGCAATGTATCTTTGCAGGCCGGTGATGTGCTTGACTTCTGGCGGGTGCTGCTTGCTGATAAAAAAAATACGCGGTTGCTTTTGTATGCGGAAATGAAAGTTCCCGGAGAAGCATGGCTGGAGTTTAAAATCATTGACTACCATGGGAAACCATTTTTGTCACAGGTTGCTACCTTCAGACCGTCAGGTTTATGGGGCAGATTATACTGGTATTCGATGTACCCTTTCCACCTGGTACTGTTCAAAGGGATGGCTAAACAAATCACTACTTATCAGCCAAAATAAAAAGGTATAGCCGCCACAACTATACCTTTTTTCTTAAACCCAAAAACTTGTATATAAGACGTATCAGAATTAAAAAGGTTTGAATTATGTGTTAATTATTTTAAACTGTCCAGTTATTTAAAATATAAACAAAATATCCGAAAGTCTTTTGTTTATAATATTTTTGAAAAAAGTAAACATAATCAGTAGAGTTAGATATATTTGCACCTAAATATTATTGCCTTGGACAAACTTTCTGCATCTTGTAAAAATGTACTTGTAATTGAAGATAACCACGCTATTCTTGACGTGATTACTTTAATTCTGCAAAGTGAATCCTACAAAGTAAATGGTTTGAACAAAAGTGCTGATATGCTGATGCATATCGAACAATTCCGTCCGGATCTCATCATTCTAGATATCATGCTGCCTGACGCAGACGGCAGGGATTTACTAAAAATACTGCGTTCTGATACAACAACTGAACATATTCCTGTACTGATGATATCTGCGAGATATACAGAACAAAATGTACAGCATGGTGAGTTTAAACCAAACGGTTTCCTTGCCAAACCTTTTGATATTGATGACCTGCTGGACAGGATCGAAGGTATTCTCGCAGGAAAGACCTATTAGGCACCTTTCCTTCCTCCTAAACTTTGCATAAGCTGGCTGTACAGGTCATCTGTTGACTCTTCCCTCGGTTTCAATTTTTTTACTGTAGCTGTTTTGCCCTTTGCTTTTGCCTTGATGATCTTCAGCAATTCTTTTGTGTATTCGTCTTTAAAACTCTCAATATTAAAGTCGGACGTATATTGTTTAATTAAAGCTAAACCTACATCGAGCTCTTTTTTACTTACAGCATCCAGGTCGGGTGTCTCAATATCTTCAAATGAGCGGATCTCTTCCGGAAAACGGATCTTTGTAACCACCAGCATATTATCCCGTGGATGGATCACACATAAATTCTCCGTATTACGGAATACAAATCTTGCAACACCAGCCTTTTTGGACTTAATCAATGCTTTTAACAGCAATGCATAAGCCTTTTTTCCCTGTTTTGCCGGCTCGGTATAATAAGAAGTTTCATAGTAAATAGGATTGATTTCGCTGATATTCACAAAATTCTCCAGTTCGATCATTTTGGTTTTTTCAGGACTGGCATCTTCAAAATCCTGGTCGTCCAGAATTACATACTTATCCTTGATCAGGTATCCCTTCACAATCTTATCGTATGGAACAACCTTTTTGGTATTTTCATTGATCCGCTGGAATTTGATCCGGGAGTGATCTTTACTATCCAGCATATCCAGGTCCAGATGACTGTTCTGAACCGCAGAAAAAAGCTTTACCGGGATATTTACCAGCCCGAATCCTATAGCGCCTGTCCAAAGTGTTCTCATGATCTACGATTAAAGTATAAAAATTAACAACCCTGCTCTTAATTTGTTTCGGTCATTTGATGCTGGTTGACGGTGTTTGGATATTATGTATCTTAGTTATAAATGAAACAGGAAATGAATACGAATGAAACCGTTATTAATCACTTTTATACCTCTTTTAAAAATAAAGATATAAAAGGGATGCAGGATTGTTATGCCAGCAATGCGGTGTTTAATGATCCGGTATTCATTAACCTGAGCGCAATTCAGGTAAGAAGTATGTGGGAAATGCTGATCAAAAGCGGTAAAGATATGCGCATAGATTTTACAGATGTGCATGCGGATAAACAAATCGGAACAGCATCCTGGCAGGCCTTTTATACTTTCTCTGTAACAGGGAACAAAGTAGTAAATAAGGTAAAAGCTTCTTTTATAATCGATAATGGTAAAATCATCAGTCATACCGACGACTTTAGCTTTTACCAGTGGGCGAAACAGGCACTGGGATTACCCGGATTACTTTTAGGATGGTCCCCCTTCTTAAGAAATAAAATACGTAAAAAAGCAGCTGAAAATTTGCGTTTATATATGGCAGCAAAGTGATAGCGGCATAAACATTGTCCACTAAAGCTTATCAAATAAAATATACATGAAGAAATTAATGACTATCGCACTTACGGTTTTGATATCGGGCGCCTATGCGCAGCTGAAGCCAGTTGCCTATACAGACGGTCCGCAGAAATTAAGCGGCTTTTCTATCGCTCCTGCAAAAGGAAATACGAAAAAAGCAGGTATCCTGATCCTTCCAGCCTGGAAAGGGATAGACAAACATTCTAAATCTGTAGCGGAAGATTTATCTAAATTAGGTTACTACGCCTTCGTAGCTGATATTTACGGAGAAGGAAATTACCCTACTGATAATAAAAGTGCGGGAGAAAAAGCCGGATATTATAAAAAGAATGTGAAAGAATATCAGCAGAGGATTAATCTTGCTTTACAGCAGCTCATCAAATCTGGTGCAGATGCTTCGAACATCGTGGTGATTGGTTATTGCTTTGGCGGCACAGGCGCATTAGAAGCTGCGAGAGCTGACTTTCCTGTAAAAGGAGTAGTTTCCTTTCATGGTGGACTGGGAAGGGACAGTGCCCGCACAGTTAATCCTGTCAAAGCAAAAGTATTAGTGTTGCACGGAGCTGATGATCCTTCTGTACCCCCTGCACAGGTGGCTGCATTTCAGCAGGAAATGAGAGATGCGAAAGCCGACTGGCAAATGATCTATTATGCAAATGCGGTACATGCTTTTACAGAACCGGAAGCTGGTAATGATAATTCCAAAGGCGCAGCTTATAATGAGCTTGCCGATAAAAGATCATGGAAACACTTTCTATTGTTTCTGGATGAAGTTTTAGCCAAATAGAGGCTAAAACTCCGCAGGTATATTCTATTGTTCTTTCAATAAAGACACAATCGCATCCGGGGTTAGCTTTTGCTGATCTCCGGACTGCATATTTTTTAAGGTTAACACACCGTTTTCCATCTCGTCGCTGCCAATCAGGATTACGAAAGGGATGGATTTAGCATCGGCATAGCTCATTTGCTTTTTAAGCTTTGCTGATGATGGATAAAGTTCTGCAGCGATATCTGCTTCTCTCAACTGCTGCAATAAAGGTAAAGCATACAATTCCGCAGCAGCATCAAAATTGCTGATCAGTACCTGCGTACCAGCCGCAGCAGATTCAGGGAACAAATTCAATTCCTGCAAAACATCATAGATACGGTCGGCCCCAAACGAGATCCCCACTCCCGTAAGCCCTTTTAACCCGAACATTCCGGTAAGATCATCATATCTGCCACCACCGCAGATACTACCCATGGCAGCTTCGTTGGTTTTCACTTCAAAAATACAACCTGTATAGTAGTTTAACCCACGTGCAAGCGTAATATCCAGTTCCAGATCAGGGTGTTTCAAAGTACTGTTGTTCAGCAACGCATTTACATAGCTGAATACGCTTTCGATTTCTTCAATCCCTTTTAATCCTGTTACAGAACCAGCAAGTACTTCTTTCAGACTGCTTAGTTTTTCATCATTGGTACCCTGCAATAAAATTACAGGCTTTAGTTTGTCGATATCGGTTCTAGTAAAACCTCTTTCAATTAATTCCTTGGTCACACCCTCAAAACCGATCTTATCCAGCTTATCAATAGCGACAGTCATATCCACAATCAGTTCTGGCTTGCCTATTATTTCAGCAATTCCCGAAAGGATTTTGCGGTTATTGATCTTGATCGTAAAATCTGTCATTCCCAGATTGCTCAGTGCCTCCTGGTAGATCAGTACAAACTCTGCTTCGTTTAATAAACTTTCAGAACCTACTACATCGACATCACATTGGTAAAACTCACGGTAACGACCCTTTTGGGGACGATCGGCACGCCAAACAGGCTGAACCTGAAACCGCTTGAAAGGAAGTGCAATTTCATTCTGATGCATCACCACATAACGTGCAAAAGGCACGGTAAGATCATAACGTAAGGCTTTTTCACTGATCGAAGAAATCAGTGCATTGGAGTTCATTGCCGAAAGATGGGTTGGGTTAGCTTTGGACAGGTAGTCTCCCGAGTTCAGGATTTTAAAAATAAGTTTATCCCCTTCATCGCCGTATTTACCAGTTAAAGTAGACAGG
>Ga0247813_10000551_pt1 | contig 33685 bp, 28 predicted proteins | sample UWRJL169409C1_FD_180719 | JGI IMG/M metagenome (GOLD analysis project Ga0247813, IMG submission 180719) | Plant litter microbial communities from Arlington Agricultural Research Station in Wisconsin, United States - UWRJ-L169-409C-1 | ecosystem: Environmental > Terrestrial > Plant litter >... | reverse complement strand
TGCGGCACGAAATGGAGACGAATTCTCTACTCGTCTACAACACGCGCAATTTGCGTCTCGGCACCGTCGACTTTCCCGCCATTCGAGAGGCAATCCGCCAGGGCATGAAGATCGATATCGACTATGCCGACGTCAACGGCCAGCCATCAACGCGGCGCATCTGGCCTTTTGCACTGGCCTATTTTGAAGAAACACGCGTGCTGGCGGCCTGGTGCGAATTGCGCAATGACTTCCGGCACTTCCGCACTGACCGGTTCACCACGATGACCCTTACCGGCATCCGTATTCCGCGCCGGCGTGACCTGCTGCTGGCGGACTGGCGGCGCACCCACCACGTCCCTCAAGACATGTAATCCTACTGCCATAAATTGACAGTAGGACAGAATAAAAAAGTCTCCGAACCCACGAAGAGGAGACTGCCATGAAAACCGATTTTGTTCTGCCTGTCGAAAGCCCGGCCGAGAGCGCCGTTTTCTACATGGCGATGTTTGGTGCGCTGCCGCTGGAGCTATCGCCGACCTATGCAGTCGTCCTGATGAACGACGCCTTGAAACTTGGTCTCGCAAAAAGAAGGAAATTGCCAGCCGCTGTGAACACCAACGGCGGAGAACTTCCGATCTTCGTCGCTGGCCGCGAGGGCGTCGATGCACTGCATGACGAGTGGCGCAAGAAGGGTGTGACGATCGTCCAGGAGCCAATCTCCTCCGCGTCTGACTATACTTTCACCTGTACTGATCCGGACGGCCACCGTTTGCGGGTTTTCACGCCGCAGGCCGCCTGACCCCGCGACTGCGGCCGCGCACCCCGATTGCGTGCGCGGCCGGAAAGCTGTATTTCACGCCGCATGACAGACATGCTTCAAACCCCTCGTCCGTTAGACAGCGGCCAGTTTCTGGTGGCAGCGCTTTATCATTTCGCCGCGTTCGAGCGCTTCGCCGACTTTCGCGAACCGCTGCAGGCGATCTGCGATGATAATGGCGTCAAGGGCACCCTGCTGCTCGCGCATGAGGGCATCAACGGCACGATCGCCGGGCCGGAAGATGGCATCCGGACCGTGCTCGCCTTCCTGCGCGCCCAGCCTGAATTCGCCAACCTCGAGCACAAGGAAAGCTGGGCATCGTCCATGCCATTCCTGCGCATGAAGGCGCGGCTGAAGAAGGAAATCGTCACCATGGGCGTCGAGGATATCGACCCCAACAAGATCGTCGGCACCTATGTGGCGCCGAAGGACTGGAATGCGCTGATTTCCGATCCGGATACGATCGTGATCGATACCCGCAACGATTACGAGACGGCGATCGGCATGTTCCGCGGTGCGGTCGATCCCAATACCAAGAGCTTTCGCGAATTCCCCGACTGGGTGAAAAACAACCCGGACCTCGCCGCCAAGCCGAAGATCGCCATGTACTGCACCGGCGGCATCCGCTGCGAAAAGGCGACAGCCTTCATGAAGGAACAGGGCTTCGAGGAGGTCTACCACCTCAAGGGCGGCATCCTGAAATATCTGGAGGACATGCCGGAAGAGGAAAGCCTCTGGGATGGCGCCTGTTTCGTCTTCGACGACCGCGTCTCGGTGACACATGGCCTGAAGGAAGGCGAGCACACACTCTGCCACGCCTGCCGCCAGCCGCTGACACCGCAAGATCTGCTGTCACCCCATCACGAACATGGCGTCACCTGCATCCACTGCCATGACAGCCGCAGCGAGGAAGACCGCCAGCGCTACCGCCAGCGGCAGCGCCAGATGGAACTGGCGAAGAAACGCGGCGAGCGGCATCTGGGAAGCTGACCATCCGGCCCGGGCGAGAAAGATACCTGCCCGGCGTATCAGCTTCTCGCGATGATGCACCGGTACGCCACTTTTACCCGGCCTTGTGATTGCCTTTCGGAAACTGTTCGGCCAGTTCCTTGTACCAGTGACCGCTCTTCTTGATGGTACGGACCTGCGTATCATAGTCGACATGGACGATGCCGAAGCGCATCTTGTAGCCTTCCGCCCATTCGAAATTGTCCATCAGGCTCCAGGCGAAATAGCCCTTCATCGGATAGCCTTCCTTGATCAGATCGGCCGTCACAGCCAAGTGATCGGCGATATAGTCGAGGCGCGGCTGGTCATCGACCACGCCGTTTTCGACGCCCATGTTGTAGGCGGCACCGTTCTCCGTGATGTAGCAATCCGGCAATGCGTAGCGGTCGTTGACCGTGCGGATGAGATCGCCCAGCGCCTGCGGAAAGACCTCCCAGCCGATATCGGTCTTCACGTCGCTGACCGGCTTGGCACTGACCGTCGCCGGGAACTCGGCGTTTGCAACCGGATCATGGGAAACGCGCATTGGCGTGTAATAGTTGACGCCCCACCAGTCGGTCTTCTGGCTGATCGTCGCCATGTCGCCATCCTCGATGACAGGCATGCGATGGCCAAGCGCCGACAGGAAGCTTTCCGGATATTCGCCCTTGAAGATCGGGCCGAAGAAGACACCATTGTGGAAATCGAAGGCCCGCTCGGCCGCCGCCTTGTCCTCGGCGCTGTCACTGCCGGCATAGACATGCATCGGGTTGATGACGATGCCGATCGGCAGGTTTGGCTGCAATTCGCGAACGGTGGCGACGCCGAGACCATGGGCGAGATTGGTGAAATGCAGCGCATGCAGCGCCGCATCCATGTTGCGCTCGCCCGGCGCATGGATGCCGTAGAGATGGCTGAGCCAGACCGAGCACCACGGCTCGTTGAAGGTCGCCACCGCATCCAGCCGGTCGCCAAGCCGGGCAATCACGGTCTTGGCATAGCGCTGATAGGCATAGGCTGTCGTCCGCGCCGTCCAGCCACCGTCCCCCATCAGCGCCAGCGGCAGGTCCCAATGGTAGAGCGTCGCGAAGGCCTTGATGTTACGCTGCGTCAGGCCATCGACGAGGCGATCGTAGAAATCCAGCCCCTTCTCATTGATCGGGCCAATGCCCTCCGGAATGATGCGCGGCCAGGCGATCGAGAAACGATAAGCCTCGACGCCGAGGCTCTGGATCAGATCGAGGTCTTCGTCCAGCCGGTTGTAGTGATCGCAGGCGATATCGCCATTATGGCCCTGATAGACCCGGCCCGGCATGTTGGAAAACGCATCCCAGATCGACGGCTTGCGGCCATCGGCCTTAGTCGCACCCTCGATCTGGAAGGAGGCGGTGGCGACGCCGAAAATGAAATCGCCGGGGAAGCGTTCTGCCAGTTTCTTTGCTTCGATCATCATCGCTCTCGTCGGATTGCGCGGCAACGAACAGGCTCCGCTCCGCGTCAGTCAAGAAATCTGAAACGTTGCAGTAATCCGGAATGACCAAAAGTCAACCGCAGAATCATCGAGAGAACGTGTCACCCCGCCCTTTTGAGGGCGAGGCGAATGTTAGCAACATGCGAGACGGATCAGACCTTGATCCAGGCCCCATTCCGCTTCGACGACTGCACGCAGGCATCGACGAAGACCATGCCCTTCATGCCGTCATCGATTGTCGGATAGATGACGGCCGGATCGACAGCCTCGCCTTTGCGCTTGGCAAAGATGGCGCGGGCGGCTTCGGTGTAGATATTGGCAAAGCCTTCGAGATAGCCTTCCGGATGACCGGACGGGATGCGGGAGACCCGGGCTGCGGCAGGGCCGGAGCCCGCGCCATTGCGGGTGATCAGGCGCTTGGGCTCACCGAATGGCGTATACCAGAGATAGTTCGGGTCCTTCTGCGTCCATTCCAGACCGCCCTTGGTACCATAAACGCGGACCATCAGACCGTTCTCATGACCGGGCGCGACCTGGCTGCACCAGAGCATGCCCTTGGCGCGCTGGCCGTTCTTTGCCTTGAAGCGCATCATCACGTGAGCATTGTCATCCAGCGCCCGGCCTTCGACAAAGCTGTCGAGATCGGCGGCAAGCTCCTCAAGTTCAAGGCCGGAAACGAAGGCTCCGAGATTATAGGCATGCGTTCCGATATCGCCGGTGGAGCCGCCCGCACCGGATTTCGACGGATCGGTGCGCCACGCGGCCTGCTTCTGGCCGGACTGTTCGATATTTTCGGTCAGCCAATCCTGCGGATATTCCATCTGCACCAGACGGACGGCACCGATATCGCCGTTCTCGATCATCTCTCGGGCCTGACGGACCATCGGATAACCGGTATAATTGTGCGTCAGCACGAACAGCGCATCGCTCTCGTCCGCCAGCTTCTTCAGCTTTTTCGCATCCGACAACGTCGAGGTCAAAGGCTTGTCGCAGATCACATGGATACCGCGCTTCAGGAACTCGCGGGCCGCCTCGTAATGCACGTGGTTCGGCGTGACGATGGCCACGGCTTCGATGCCGTTTTTCAGCTTGGCCTCGCGGATCGCCATTTCCTTGAAATCGGAGTAGCTGCGCAAGGGATCAAGGCCGAGTTCCGCACCGGAAGCCTTGGCCTTTTCCGGTGTGGACGACAGGGCGCCGGCGACCAGCTCGAAATGATCGTCTAGCCGCGCGGCCATACGGTGGACCGCGCCGATAAACGCACCCGAACCGCCGCCGACCATGCCGAGACGGATCTTTTTTTCGCGAACCTCTGTGGTTCCTTCGATTGCCATGATGTTCTCCCTTAGATCTTTGAGTTTGCGGAGACTTCCACCTCCCCCTTGGGGGGGAGGTCGCAGCGAAGCTGCGGGTGGGGGTGACGCTTGTATTTCGCGAAATCACCCCACCCCGGCACTGCGCGCCGACCCTCCCCCTCAAGGGGAGGGTTTAGACCTAAAGCCCCAGCATGCGCCGGTTGGCCGCGTCGTCGGTTCCGCTGTCGGCGAAATCGTCGAAGGCTTTTTCGGTGACGCGGATGATGTGGTGCTTGACGAATTCCGCACCCTCGCGCGCGCCGTCTTCCGGATGCTTCAGAGCGCATTCCCATTCGACCACGGCCCAGCCGTCAAAATCGTTGGCCGTCAGTTTCGAGAACACCGCGCCGAAATCGACCTGGCCGTCGCCTGGCGAGCGGAAGCGCCCGGCCCGGTTGACCCAGCCTTGATAGCCGCCATAGACGCCCTGGCGACCGGTCGGATTGAACTCGGCATCCTTGACGTGGAACATCTTGATGCGCTCATGATAGATGTCGATGTTGTCCAGATAATCCAGGCACTGAAGGATATAGTGCGAGGGATCATAGAGCATGTTGGCGCGGGGATGGTTGCCGACGCGCTCGAGGAACATCTCGAAGGTGATGCCGTCATGCAGATCCTCGCCCGGATGGATTTCATAGGCGATATCGACGCCGCAGTCTTCGGCATGGTCGAGGATCGGCGTCCAGCGGCGGGCCAGTTCATCAAAAGCGGTTTCGACCAGACCGGCCGGACGCTGCGGCCACGGATACATGAAAGGCCAGGCAAGCGCGCCGGAGAAAGTCGCGTGCGCCTTGATGCCGAGATGCTTCGATGCCGTCAGCGCCATCTTCACCTGTTCGACAGCCCATTCCTGGCGCGCCTTCGGATTGCCGCGCACTTCGGGTGCTGCGAAACCATCGAAGGCTTCGTCATAGACCGGATTGACCGCGACCAGCTGTCCCTGAAGATGAGTCGAAAGCTCGGTCACCTCGATGCCGTTTTCGCGCGCCTTGCCGGCAAACTCGTCGCAATAATCCTTCGACGACGCCGCCTTTTTCAGATCGATCAACTGACTGGCCCAGGTGGGAACCTGAACGCCGATATAGCCGCAATCAGCCGCCCATTTGGTGATCGAATCCCATGAATTGAAGGGAGCGGCATCACCCGCAAATTGTCCGAGGAAGAGCGCCGGGCCCTTGATGGTCTTCATGTCAGATTCCTCCCTGATTATCGACCGTAAACGTTTCCGAGGTGTTTTAACACGCCGTTCGTCGAGGGCAAGGCGCCTCTTACCGATAACGGCCAGCGAATGGGGACAGCCAGAATTTCAGTGCGCCGGAACCTAATCACGGACTTCGCGCGCCGACAAGAGGTACGTGCCGCAAAAACCAAATACGAAGGCCAGCGTGATTTCAGGCCATAAAAATGGGCGCCCGCTTTTGCGGGCGCCCGGTATTCAGCAAGGCCGATCAGAACGGTGAATCGGGGAAGTAGAAGTCCTTGGCATTGTCCTTGGTCACGAGCGTTGCATCGATCGTGTAGACGCCGCGAACCGGAACCTGACCGTAGAAATTGGCGACGGTCATCTCGAGTGCGGTACCAACCATTGCCGGCGGATAGAGCACGTCGACCGGGATCATCTTGTCGCCGTCCATGACCTTCTTGATCATGTCCTTCGAACCGGCACCGGCCACGACATACTGAATGTCGGTGCGCTTGGCCTGGTCGATGGCCTGCAGCACGCCGACAGCCATGTCGTCGTCCTGGCACCAGACCACGTCGATCTTCGGGTATTTGGTCAGGTAGTCCTGCATGACCTTGAAGGCATCGTCGCGGTTCCAGTTGCCGAACTGGCGGTCGAGAACCTTGACGTTGGAGCCTTCGATACCCTTGTCGAAGCCGTCCTGACGCTGCTGGTCGATCGGGATCGGCAGGCCGCGGATGATGACGACTTCGGCGTCCGGCGTGGTAGCCTTGATGTATTCGCCGGCCGTCTGGCCAAGCGCCGGGTTGTTGCCGGCCACGTAGAGGTCGCGAACGGTGTTGTCGTTGACCGACGGTGCACGGTCGACGATGGCGACGAACGTGCCCTTGCTCTTGACTTCCTTGATAGCGTTGACAAGCGGATCCGGGTCGGACGGCAGGATGACCAGCGCGTCGATGCCCTGGGTTTCAAGGTCCTGCACCGCATTGGCCTGGCTTGCCGGATCCGGCGACGTCTTGACGATAACGTTAAGGCCCGGATGCTGTGCCATCAGAAGCTTGGCGACGCGCTCGGCGTGGAACACCACGCCCGACGTCCAGCCATGGTCGGCGGCCGGGATCGAAACGCCGATCGTGACCTTCTTTTCTTCCTGTGCGTGGGCAACGCTGGTCAGCGCCATGACGGCGACGGCTGCTGCGCCCAATAGTCCTTTACGCATGTTTCTCTCTCCCTAGTGAATGCGGGTCTAATAGTCCTTACCGGGCGACCCCCTGAACCCGGTTAATCACGATTTCCGCACCAGCGAGCGCTGGACGAGCATCGCAACGATGATGATCGTGCCCTGGATGGCGCCGATCAGATATTCGCTGATGAAATTGGAAAGCAGCATGATGTTGCCGACGAGTTCCAGAATGAAGGCGCCGCAGATCGTGCCCCAGACGCGCCCCGCCCCGCCCTTCAGCGCTGTACCGCCGACGACGACGGCGGTGATCGCCTGCAGTTCCCACAGGATGCCGGTCGTTGCCGAGGTCGAACCAAGCCGCGGCACATAGAGCAGGACCGCAATCGCCACGCAAAGCCCCTGGATCACGAAGGCGATGGTGCGGACGCGGTTGACCGGAATGCCGGAATAGCGGGCGACATCGGCATTCGAGCCAACGGCAACGACATGCCTTCCATAACGGGTGCGATAGAGGATGAAAGCCGCAACGCAGGTCACTGCCAGGATCACGGCAATTGGCACCGGAATACCGAGGATCGAGCCGAAATAGGCAGGACGGTAGATTTCCTGGAGAGCCGGATCCTTCAACGTGATCGCGCCGCCCTGCGACAGCCACGTGGTGAGGCCACGATAGATGCCCATGGTGCCGAGCGTGGCGATGAAAGGCTCGATCCTGCCGACCGTGGTGATCAGGCCGTTTGCGAGACCGCACAGCGACCCGGCAACCACGGCGAACAGCACGGCTGCCGTCAGCATCAAGGTTGGATCAGCGATAACGCCGGAATTCATGAACAGGATCATCAGGCTGGCGACGAAGGCCACCATCGCGCCGACGGACAGATCAAGATCGCCGGAGGAGATGACGAAGGTCGCGCCAATCGCGATGATGGCGATGAAGGCGCTGCGGGTCGCGACATTGGCGAGGTTGTTCAAGCCGATAAAGTTCGGATTGACGAGTGCTCCGAGGATGAGAAGCAATATCAAAGCCGCAAACGGTGCGACGGCCCGAAGGTCGATATCCCGCCAGTTGCGGCGCCGCACGTCCCGGGTTTCCTCATTCACGCTCGTGTCCACTCTAACCTCCCGTCCCATTATCCCTGGGGTTTGTTTTTCAGTGCGCCGATTTCACCTGTGTAAGTTCAGGCTGCGGCCTTTTTCTTCAATCCGGCCGCGTAGCGCATGATCTCCTGTTCGGAGATTTCATCGCCTTCCAGCATGCCGACGATCCGCCCTTCGCGCATCACCGCAACGCGGGTGCAAAGACCGATGACCTCGGGCATTTCGGAGGAGACGACGATGATCGAGCGGCCATCACGCGCCAGTGCCGAGATGAAATGGTAGATCTGCTGCTTGGTGCCGACATCGATACCGCGGGTGGGCTCGTCGATGATGATGATCTCGGGCTCTGTTTCCATGACCTTGGCAAGCAAAAGCTTCTGCTGGTTGCCGCCTGACATGCGGCCGGCCACCACATTGCCGTCACGCACCCGGATATCGAAGCGGCGCCGCGCGCGTTCCAGCGCCTGCGCCTCGCTGGCGGGGCTGAGATAACCGAGCTTGCCGTGGTTTTCGAGCGACTGCAGCGTCAGATTGGCAGTCATCCGCGAATTGAGCAGCAGGCCCTTCGACTTGCGATCCTTGGTCATATAGGCAAGGCCGCGCCGGTTGGCGGCATGCACATCGCCTGACGGAACCGTCTCGCCGCGAATGATCACCTCACCCGAGGCGCGCGACCTCAAACCCGCAATCGCCTCCATCAGTTCCGTGCGACCCGAACCGATCATCCCGGAAAAGCCGAGGATTTCGCCCTTGCGAACCTCGAAAGTCGCGTCCTTGACATAGCCCGTCGAGAGCGCATCGACGCTCAGCACCACTTCCTCATCGACATTCGGTTCGCGCTTGGCCGGATAGAGCTTGGAGAGTTCGCGTCCGACCATCAGCTGGGCGATTGATTCACCATCGAGGATCGATGTCGGCGAGGTCTTGATCCACTGACCGTCCCGCAGCACGGTTACGCGGTCGGTCAACTCCATGACCTCGTCGAGCTTGTGCGACACGAAGACGAAGCTCGTGCCTTGGTCGCGCAGCTTGCGCACCTGCTTGAACAGGAAATTGGTTTCATCACGCGAAAGAACCGCGGTCGGCTCGTCCATGAAGACAACCCGGGCATCGCGGCTGATGGCCTTGGCGATCTCGACCATCTGCTTGTCGGCAATCGACAGCGAGCTGATCATCGCATTCTCATCGACATGCGAGCCGAGCAGATCGAGAACGCGGCGCGTTTCAGCCCGCATGAACTTGCGGTCAAGCATGCCGAAACGAGTGACTTCGCGGCCCAGAAACAGGCTCTCGGTGACGGTCAGATGTTCGGCGAGATTGAATTCCTGGTGGATGATGACGATGCCGAGCGCTTCGGCAGCACCGTTCGGCGGCAGCTTGACCGGTTGACCGTCGAGGATGATTTCACCGGAGGTGGGCTGCTCGAAGCCGGAAAGGATCTTGACGAGTGTGGATTTGCCGGCACCGTTTTCGCCCATCAAAGCATGGATTTCGCCGGCACGGAGATCGAAGTCGACACTGAACAGGACCTGCACGCCGTTGAACGACTTGCTGATGCGCCGCGCGGACAACACGACAGCGCCATCACCGGCGCCGCTGATCTGCGAACTCATGTAATCCTCCCTGCGGCTCCCATCCGCTTGAACATGATGTAAACCTTTACATAGATCATGTAAAGGTTTACATCGTGGCATAACTGAGAAATTCTTCGAGCAGGCTTTGACCTCCGGGTAAGTCTGTGTAGTGTCCCGCCGAGACTAAAACCAAGGCAGAGCGCAGTGTCGAATTCCACGCCGGCAACCATTGAAGACGTCGCCCGGATCGCGGAAGTGTCGATCGCGACGGTGTCGCGCGCCATCCATATGCCGGAAAAAGTCGCCAATTCGACGCGGCTCAAGGTCAGCCAGGCGATCGCCATCACTGGCTACACGACCAACGCCATGGCGCGCAGCCTCAGGCTCGGCCGCTCCAATATGATTCTCGTGGTGGCGCCCGATATCGGCGACCCAAATTTCTCCAATATCCTCGTCGGTCTGGAAAACGAAGCGCGCTCGCACGGCTACGGCGTGCTGATCGGCCATACGCAGAACGATGCCCAGCGCGGGCTGGAATATCTGAAATTCCTGAATTCCAACCAGGCAGCAGGATTGATCCTGTTCACCGGCATCCTGCCGTTTGGCCATCAGTCAATGACCGCACGGCTGCCGCCCAGTGTCGGCGTCTTCGAGCCGGTATTCAATGGCGGCATTCCCTATGTCGGCGTCGACGATACCGAGGGCGCCCGCAAGGTGATCGACTTGCTGCTCGCAGAAGGTCATCGCAAGATCGCCTTCATTGGCGATTCCCGCACCCGGCTTGCCTATAGCCGGCGCCGGATGGGCTATGAGGCCGGACTGGACGCGGCCCATGTCGGCGCCGATCAGCGTATCGTCTTCGAGGGCGATGGCACGATCGAAAGCGGACGGCTGGCGGTCGAGCAGCTGTTCATGCGCGACACGCTGCCGACGGCCTTCATGTGCGTCAACGACCAGACAGCAATCGGCGTGATGATCGGGCTGGGTGCCCGCGGCTACGAAATTCCGCGCGATTTTTCCGTGACGGGTTTTGACGATGTGCCGCAGGCAAGCTTCATGTCGCCAGCGCTGACCACCATCCGCCAGCCGCGAACGGCGATTGGCAAACATGCGATGGCGCTGCTGCTGGACCTTTTATCCAACGGCCAGCCACCGGAGACGGAAATCCTGCTTCGTCCCGATCTGGTGGTTCGCAACTCGGTTGCTGCACCGTCCTTGAAATGGGCGAAGCGCTGAACCTTGCGGCCTGACGCTTCGCCGCCCGTTTCCGCTTAAGCGTAGCGCCGCTGGTCCCGCTGACGAACAAGCGCTGGCGCCCGCCGTCCACCCGACACCGTGAACTGGTCGGCCAGAGCCTTCAAGGTCGTGCTGACGCGCATCAGATTATGGGTCGCAGCATGGGTCTGCTCAACCATCGCGGCATTCTGCTGGGTCATGTGGTCCATACCGGTGACGGCCGTGTTGATTTCGGTGATGCCGATTGCCTGTTCCCGGGCCGAGCCGGCAATGGCATCGATATGGCCGTTGATATGGGTAACCTGCTCGCCGATGGTCCGCAGCGCATCACCGGTCTGGTTGACCAGCGAGACGCCCCGCAGAACATCCTCGAACGACTTGTCGATCAGGCCCTTGATCTCCTTGGCGGCATCGGCGGATTTCTGCGCCAGTTCACGCACTTCCTGGGCAACTACGGCAAAACCCTTACCCGCATCACCCGCACGTGCGGCTTCCACTCCGGCATTCAGGGCAAGAAGATTGGTCTGGAAGGAAATCTGGTCGATGACGCTGATGATCTGGGTAATCCTGCGGGAGGATTCCTCGATCGCGCTCATGGCGCTGACGGCCTGCTCAACCACTTCGCCGGATTTGTGTGCTTCTTCAGTGGCATGACCAACGACGCGGCGGGCTTCCTCGGTGCGGATGGCCGCTTCCTTGGAAATCGTGGTGATTTCCTCCAGCGCTGCAGCGGTCTGTTCAAGCGACGCCGCCTGCTGTTCGGTGCGGCGCGCCATATCATCGACAGCGGTCACCAGTTCGCCGGCATTGCCGGACGTCTCATCGGCGGCCAGGACAATGGAGCCAAGGGCTGTGTCCAGCGTGCCGAGCGCGGAGTTGAAATTGGCTTTCAGGCCGTCGAACTGCGGCGCAAGGGCCGCGCTGAGCTTGGCGGTCAGGTCGCCATTGGCAAGGCCGGTCAGCGAGCGGTCAAGCGCCGACAGGGCTTCGTCCTGCTGTACCGAGTGTGTTTTCCGCTCGGCATCACCGATGGCCCGCTGCTCCTGCAACGCATCCAGATAGACCGAGATGGCATAGTCCATATCGACAAACGCCGCCTTCATGATGGCGGTCACCTCGATGGTGACATCCTTGGCCTTCTTCTTGTAGAGGAAACCTTCAAGGTGCTTTTCGACAACGGCCTTGATGATCGATTCCATGATCAGCGCATAACCGCCAATATACCAGCGCGGTTCCAGCCCGAGGCGGGCGTGTGTCTTGCCGATGGTGGTCACCGCCTCGACATATTTTTCGTCGAATTCGCCCGAGGCGATCTGGTCCCAGTGGCGAACCTGCCGCGACTTGGCGCTTTTGACATGCGCGTCGCTGGCAAAGAATTTTGCTGTTTCCGGAACCGCCGTCGCCTTTGCGTAGAACTTGTCGAGCGCGCCATCAAGGGAGGCAGAAATGGTCGGCCTTGCGCGCACGAGGGCAGCACGCTCTTCGCCAACAAGCCCGACGAAATCGAGACGTTCATTCAAGTGTTTGGTCATGGAAATGGGCGCAGACATGCTGAGGCATCCTAAATCGAAACAGGGAGAGGCATGCGCGCTGCGCGATCGGCGTCATGCCGGCAGATGGTTTTATAGCGTAAGATCACGACTAGGCCCGCATAGTTAAGAATGTCTTGCCAGACGAACCGGAGACGTCGCTAAATCTAGCGATAGAACCTTGTTTTCATGCCGCTTTTCTCAAAATTGCGACAAACTGACCGGCGGCGCTTCAAGCTGCAGTTTCATAAAAAGAGGCGCCACCGGCGCCTCTCAGATATTTGACAGTCCCGCCGATTTTCCCGGCGGGTTTTGTTTTTGCGGATTTCGATCTCCGCATGGGGCTGCTTCAGGGTAGGCGTCTCGCCCCTTGTTTCCGCCTAACCATACCGCCGCCCATCGCGTTGCCGCGAGCCCGCTGCAACACGGCGGCCACCGGACACGGTGAACTGATCGACAAGCCCCATCAGCGTGGTGCTGACCTGCATCAGCGTATGCGTGGCGGCACTGGTCTGCTCGACCATCGCCGCGTTCTGCTGGGTCATCTGGTCCATATTGGTGACGGCCGTGTTGATCTCCGACACGCCCGCCGATTGCTCGCGTGCCGACCCGGCGATCGCATCGATATGACCATTGATTTTGATCACCTGATCGCCAATGTGATGCAGCGCCTCGCCGGTCCGGTTGACCAGCGACACGCCCAGCAGCACGTCTTCAAACGACTTGTCGATCAAATCCTTGATCTCACGGGCGGCCTCTGCGGATTTCTGCGCCAGTTCGCGCACCTCCTGGGCAACCACGGCAAACCCCTTGCCAGCCTCGCCGGCACGGGCAGCCTCGACCCCGGCATTGAGCGCCAGAAGATTGGTCTGGAAGGAAATCTGGTCGATGACACTGATGATTTGGGTGATCTTGCGCGAGGAGTCCTCGATCGCACTCATCGCGGTCACCGCCTGCTCGACCACCGAGCCGGATTTCCGCGCCTCGTCGGTGGCATTGCCGACAACACGGCGGGCTTCGTCGGCGCGGGATGCGGCCAGACGCGAGATCGTGGTGATCTCTTCGAGCGCTGCGGCAGTCTCCTCGAGCGAAGCTGCCTGCTGTTCCGTCCGCCGCGCCATGTCATCAGTGGCGGTTACCAGTTCCCCGGCATTGTTGGCCGTCTCCTCCGCCGCACCAACAATGGCGCCGAACGTCTCATCCAACTTGCTCAGGGCCGCATTGAAATTGGCGCGCAAGCCGGCAAATTGCGGTGCCAGTTCCTTGGCAATCGTCGCCGTCAGGTCACCGCCGGCCAGGCGTAAAAGACACTCTTCCAGCGAAGCCAGCGCCTCTTCCTGCTGACCATTGAGGATCATCCGCTCCGCCTCGGCCTTTTCCCTTTCCTCCTGCAAGGCATCGAGATAGACGGAAATGGCATAGTCCATATCGACCAGCGCGGCCTTCATGATCGCCGCCACATCGGTACCGATGTCCTTTGCCTTCTTGCGATAGAGAAAGCCATCCAGGTGTTTTTCGATGACGCTCTTCAGGATCGACTCGATGATCAGCGCATAACCGCCAATGTACCAGCGTGGTTCAAGCCCAAGCCGCGCATGCGTCTTGCCGATCATGGTGACGGCGTCGATATACTGGGAATCGAATTTCGCCGAGGCGATCAACTCCCAATGCTTCGCCTGGCGCGATTTGGCACTCTGGATATGCGCTTCGCTGGCAAAGAATTTCGCGGTTTCAGGATTGGATTTGGCCTTGGCGTAGAACGTATCGAGTGCCGAGTCGAGCGACGCGGAAATGACCGGCAGCGAGCGCGCCAGCGCCGCCCTTTGCTCCTGGTCGAGATCGACGAACTGCAGGCGTTCATTGAGCAGTCTGGTCTTCGCATCGAAGCTGGTCATGCGGATGGCGCTCCCCCTGTTGCGCAATTGAGGGGCGTTACCACAACCATACCGACGCAACCGTGGTAGAAAATTACCATAACGTGAATTGGTTTTAATTGTTAAATATAACTGACAAGTAATGCTATTTCAGGTTGCTTAACTGGAGTATGCGCGCAGCATCGGCGCATGAGTTGGCTTCGGACACCACCCCAAATATAAAGGCCGGATCACCATAGGTAACCCGGCCCCTTTAAATCGCGCTGGATATAACCGCCCTCAGACGTAACGGTTGACGATGTTCTCCAGCAGTTCCTGCTTGCCGGACTTCGGCTGCGGGTTGAGATCGGTCTTTTCGACATAGGCCGTCAGCTCTTCCAGCGACATGCTGGTCAGGCGCTTCTGGCCCTCGGCCGATTGCCAGCCGGCATAGCGTGCATCGAGCGGGCCGGAGAGTGTCTTGTCTTCGACCATCTTGGCCGCGGCGCGCAGGCCCCGGGCGCAGCAATCCATGCCGCCGATATGACCGATCAGGAGATCCGCTGGATCGATCGACTGGCGGCGCAGCTTCGAATCGAAGTTGGTGCCGCCGGTCTTGAAGCCGCCGCCGGAGAGAACCTGATAATAGGCCAGCGCCATTTCCGGAACATTGTTGGGAAACTGGTCGGTATCCCAACCGGACTGGTAGTCGTTGCGGTTCATGTCGATCGAACCGAAGATACCGAACGCATTGGCTAGTGCCAGTTCGTGTTCGAACGAATGGCCGGCAAGGATCGCATGGCCCTGCTCGATGTTGACCTTGACCTCGTTTTCGAGACCGTAGGTCTTGAGGAAGCCGTAGACCGTCGCGACGTCGTAGTCGTACTGATGCTTGGTCGGCTCCTGCGGCTTTGGCTCGATCAGGATCGCGCCCTTGAAGCCGATCTTGTGCTTGTACTCGACCACCATGTTGACGAAACGGCCGAGCTGGTCGAGCTCCTGCTTTACATTGGTGTTCAGCAGCGTCTCGTAACCCTCGCGGCCGCCCCACAGGACATAGTTCTCACCGCCGAGCTTCAGCGTCGCGTCCAGGCAGGTTTTTACCGTCGCAGCAGCAAAGGCGAAGACGTCCGGGTCCGGATTGGTGGCGGCACCCGACATATAGCGGCGATGGGAGAACAGGTTCGCCGTGCCCCACAGCAGCTTGACGCCGGTGTCTGACTGCTTCCTGGCAAAGTAATCGACGATCTCGTTGAGGTTCCTGGTGTTCTCGGCAAAATTCTTGCCTTCCGGGCGCACGTCGGCGTCGTGGAAGCAATAGAAGGGCGTGCCGAGCAGCGTGAAAAATTCGAAGGCGACATCGGCCTTCAGCTTGGCTGCCTTCATGCTGTCTTCGAACCACGGCCGCTCGAACGTCTGGCCACCGAAGGGGTCGCCGCCCGGCCAGACGAAGGTGTGCCAGTAGGCAACCGCAAAGCGCAGGTGATCTTCCATGCGCTTGCCCATGACGATCTCGTCCGGGTTGTAGTGACGGAAGGCCAGCGGGTTGGTGCTGTCGGGGCCTTCATATTTGATCTTGGCGATATCGCCGAAAAAACCTGTGCTCATGGGTGTTTCCTCTCGGGTTGTAATTGGATCTCGGAATGCCCCTCATCCGCCCTTCGGGCACCTTCTCCCCGTTGTCACGGGGAGAAGGAACAAGCGGTGAATTCGGTCGCCCCCTCTCCCTGCTTGCGGGGAGAGGGTTGGGGTGAGGGACATGCGTCAGAACATTGCGGACTTGATCGCCGGATAGAGACGGCGATAGCGCTGGTAGGCATCTTCATAGGCACCGCGCAGAGCGGCTTCCGGCTGAATGGTTTCGGCTGTTTCCGGGGCGGTGAAGACAGACAGCGGATCAGCCTTTGTCGCGGCAACGAGGCCAAGACGGGCGGCGCCGAACGCAGCACCGAAGTCGCCATCGGTGGGCACATCCACTGGCAGATCGAGGGCTGTTGCGATCGATTTCAGCCAATAGCGCGAGCGCGAACCGCCGCCGATGGCCGTCACCCGGGAAAGCGTGGTCCCGGCAACACGCAGGGCCTCGAGGCTATCGCGAAGCGCGAAGGAAACGCCCTCGAGCACCGCCTGCGTCAGAACCACCCGGCTGCTTTCATGGGCAAGCCCGGCAAAGACCCCGCGGATGGCAGCGTCATTATACGGTGTACGCTCGCCCGAAAGGTAGGGCAGGAAGGTGACCCCGGACGGAGCGTTGAGGCTGTCGCCAAGCTCGGCCGTCAGGTCGGCGGCACTCTTGCCGGTGATTTCCGAATGCCAGTTGAGCGCATCAGTGGCCGACAGGATGACGCCCATCTGGTGCCAAGTGTTGGGCAGCGCATGGCAGAATGCGTGCACGGCACTGGCCGGATTGGGCAGGTAGCTGGCATTGGCGGCAAACAGCACGCCGGACGTGCCGAGCGAGACGAAGGCATGGCCCTTGCCGACGGTACCCATACCGCAGGCCGATGCTGCATTATCCCCTGCCCCGCCGGCAACGATGACGCCGGCGGCCATGCCCCACTTAGCCGCGAGATCGGCTTTCAGCGTGCCGCCATATTCGGTGCCCTCGACCAGCGACGGCATTTGGCTTTCGGTCAGCCCGGTTGCATCGAGCAGGCTTTCCGACCAGGCGCGCTTGCCCGTATCCAGCCACGAGGTACCGGCCGAATCCGACATTTCAGAAATATGTTCGCCAGTCAGCCACAGGCGCAGATAGTCCTTCGGCAGCAGGACCCAATCGACCTTTTCGAAAATATCGGGTTCGTTTTCAGCCACCCAGGCCAGTTTCGGTGCCGTGAAGCCCGGAAAGACGATATTGCCGGTCAGCGCCCTAAACTGCGGATCGGCATCGAGCGCCAGAGCCTGCTTGTAACTGCGCGTATCATTCCAGAGAATGCAGGGACGCAACACCTTGTCATTGTCATCCAGAAGCGTCGCGCCGTGCATATGACCGGAGAGCCCGATACCTTTGACGGCGGCCAGTTCCTTGGGATGAGCCGTTTTCAATCCAGCAATGGCTTCTTCCGTCGCGCGGATCCAATGGGCCGGGTCCTGTTCCGACCAGCCAGGATGAGGCCGCGACACGTCCATGGCTCCGGATGCGGAACCGATGACCCGCTGGCCGCCGTCGATCAGCAATGCCTTCACCCCGGATGTGCCGAGGTCAATGCCAAGATACATGATGATCTCCCTAGTCTTGCCTGCCCTGCTCGGGCGCTTGGTTACTGCCCTGCTCGAAGGGCATTTCTGTGTTGCTGCCCTGCTCGAAGGGCAGGTTATCCTTGATGAAAATCTCGAGGCGGATGCGTTCCTGTGCGCCAAGGACGGCAACGCCATCAGCCTTGGCTTTCAGAACGCGAATGGCACTGCGCACTTCGTGCCCGGCATCCTGATTGAGAACGACGTCGATCAGCCCGCCGTTCAATGCTGCCCGCGTATGCTGCGTCAGCTCATGGGCGATGACACAGACCGGGGCCGCATTCTTCCGCCGCTTCAAGGCGGCGATCAGACCGCGATTACCGGCGCCGAGGCTATAGATACCGGCAATTTCCGGCGATGCGGCAAGCACCTGACTGACAAGCCTCTCGACCAAGGCCGGATCGTCCTGTCCTTCGACGATAGGCAGCAAGACATGCCCGGGGAAATTCTCCGTCATCACGGCGCGAAAGCCGTCGAGCCGTTCGCGGTGATCGCGCACCAGCATCGAACCGGCCAGTACCGCCACCGGTCCGGAACGGCCGCCGAGAAACCGCCCCATCAGACTTGCTGCCGTGCGACCCGCGGCAATATTGTCGATGCCAGCGAAATGATCGCGCTTCGAACCGGCCAGATCGGAAACCAGGGTAACGACAGGGATGTGATCAGCCCGCAGGCGATCGACGGCGGCAATGACATCGGGAGAATCGATTGCCACGACCGCGACACCGGCCGGAAATTTTTCGCGCGCAGCATCCAGCGCGGCCACCAGTGCATCCGCATTGAACGCGGGGACAGTAACGATGGAGATGTCGGTGCGCTCCACAGGCGAACGGCCTATCGCCGCGCGCACCTGGGCCTCAAGCCCGCGCATGAACGAGTTATCGCCGGAGGGCAGGATGAAAACGAGGGGATAGACGCGGCTCTTGGCAAGGTTGGCGGCAGCGACGTCGCGGACATAGCCGATACGGTCGATTGCCTGCTCGACCTTTTCGCGCGTGACGGTACGGACACCGGCGCGCTGGTTCAAAACGCGGTCGACCGTCGCAAGACTGACCCCTGCCGCAGCGGCAATATCGTGAACTGTCGGGCGCATGTTTCCTCCGGGAAAAAGCCTTAGAGGAAAATTTGATGTACGTAAATCAGAAAATGGAAGCGGGGCTCCGATCCCCGCTATCCGTCGCCTGCCCCAGTCGCCGGATCAGGCAAATCGCTTGCTGAACGCTTTGAGAAAATTCACCTTGCCTTCTGTTCCCTGCGCCTCGGCAAGGACCACATCCATATAGTGATTGGTGATATGAACGGCCGCAAAACCGCCCTTGAATGTAGCGGTCGGCTTGAACAGGTCGAGACCATCCTGGTTGTAGATCATCGGCGTGTCATGCTCATGCCCGTGAAAAAGGCCCACGACGTTGTAGCCCTTGAGCACGCCAAGCAAGGCCGCGCGCTCGTCGTCACCCCACCAGTGGGCGTGACCGGACCCCTCGTCGTCAAATGTCATCTTCGCCGGATCCCATTTCTCCAGCGAGAAAGGATCCCAGCCGTAGTGCTGGAACAGGACCACTGGACGGCCATCGGCAGCAGAATTGGCGAGGTCCTGTTTCAACCAATCCAGGCCGCTGATGGCCCCCTTGTTGGTATCGCCGCCAAAACGCTGCAGCTGCACCAGATGCAGGCCGCCCCAATCCCATGAGTAATTGTCAGAATCGATATCGTAATTGAAAACCGCCACCGGCGGCTTGTAGAACACAGTCTGGCGGTGATTGAGTTCGACATAGTCGCGCAGTTCGCGGCGGTACCAGTCGACATGCGGCGGTGCTCCATCCTGATCGAGATCATGATTGCCAAGGCCGTTATAAACCGGGAAATGCACCCGGTCCGGGCCCGTGCCTTGCTGGTAGCGGCTGTTAAATTGCAGCAGCTGATGACCTTCGCTGGGAACTTTCACCTGCCCGCCGCCATCATCGGTCATATCCCCCCCGATGACGAGACCCAGCGGCGTGGCAATCTTCTCACCGGCCCCCACAAGCCCGGTGGCCACACCGCCGATCTGCGTTGGCCAGTCAAACTCCGCGATGCGGTTCAAAGCCGCCACGTGCCGTAAAAGATTGGCGTCGGTCTTGCCCTCCTGCGCGCAGTTGGGGCTAAGCACGCCGCCGGAGATGAGGCAGGTGTGAACATCGGCCGAAAATAGGAATGTCGCGTCGATGGGCGGCCACACCTTGCTTGCAGCGGTCGCAGTAAACGCCGGGCCAACTGTCGATACGACACCGAGGCCGAGGAGATTGGCGAGAAACGAACGCCTGGGAAGCAGAGGAAGCGGATGACCAGCCATACAGAAATGCCCCGAAGTTTGTCTTCGGGGCATTCTGGTGGATGAAAGCCGCGAGGTACAGGACGGATATGCAGCGGCCTTAACGGCTAGTGTCCGCCACCGCCGGCTCCCGTCGGTACCGGTTGCGGCTTCTTGATCAGGAACGCGCAGAAGACCAGGGCGCCGAACAGAGCGGTGAGGATCAGGAACACATCGATGAACGACATGACCATCGCCTGCTGGGTCACCATCCCGGACAGCTTCTGGATGGCAATGGTCGCGCCGTCGAGACCGTGCGAATTGTACTTCGCGACCATGTTGTTCAGCTGGTCCATGGCTTCCGGGTTGCCCCATTGCACATGCTCCTGCAGGCGGGCGTAATGCTCTTCCTGACGCTGCGTCAGAATGGTGTTGATCGCGGCCAGACCAACGGCGCCGCCAAGATTACGCGTCAGGTTAAAGAGGCCGGACGCGCCGCGGATACGGGCGGGTGACAAAGTCCCCAGCGCAACGTTGTTGATCGGCACCATGCACATCATCAATCCGAAGCCGCGCAGGATCTGCGGCACCAGAAGCTCGTAGAAATCCCAGTCGGCCGTCAGCGAGCTCATCAGCCAGGTTCCGGACGCAAAACTGGCAAAGCCGATCGCCATCATCACGCGCGGGTCGAGCTTGGTGGAGAGCCTGCCCGCAATCGGTGCGGTGCAGAACATCGCCAGACCTGACACGAACATCGTCTCGCCTATCATCAGCGAATCGTAGCCGCGGATCCGGCCGAGATAGAGCGGATAGATATAGGTGAGGCCGTAGAGGCCGATACCCATGACGAAGGAGAACAGCGAGCCGAAGGCAAAGTTTCGATTGGAGAAGGCCCTTAAATCGACGATCGGGAAATCGACCTTGAACGCTCGATAGAAGAACACCAGAGCGCCGATCGCCGATGCGACCGCGCCGATAAAGATGTGTTTGTCGCTGAACCAGTCGTTCTTGTTGCCTTCCTCCAGCACATATTCCAGGGCGCCGAGGAACACCGCCATCGACAGCAGGCCCCACCAGTCGAACTTCTTGAAAAGGCTGAGTTCCGGCTTGTCGAAATCGATGAAATTCCAGGTCACGATGGTGACAATGATGCCTGGGATAATATTGACGAGGAACAGCCAGTGCCATGAAAAGGCATGGCTGAGATAGCCGCCAACGGTCGGGCCGATAGTGGGCGCCAGTGTCGCGACCAGACCGATGATCGGCGAGACGATGCTGCGCTTGGAAGGCGGGAAGATCGTGAATGCGGCGGCAAACACCGACGGGATCATGCCACCGCCGATAAAGCCTTGCAGCACCCGGTAGACGATCATCTGGTCGATATTGGTGGCTGTCGCCGCAAGGGCGCTGGCGATCGTAAAGCCTGCAGCCGACACCGAGAATAACACCCGTGTCGAGACGATGCGGGCCAAAGTGCCCGAGAGCGGGATCATGATGACTTCGGCGATCAGATAAGCCGTCTGCACCCAGGCGACTTCATCGGAACCGGCGGACAGACCGGCCTGGATTTCGGCCAGCGAGGCCGAGACGATCTGAATATCGAGGATCGACATGAACATGCCGAAGACCATCGCGAAGAACGCGATCAGCCGTTTCGGATCCATCTTCTCTTCCGCGCGAGCGGCAGGAAGCGGCATCGTACCCGCTGTTGCAGTGGCAGCCATCGGCGTTGCTCCTGGCCGAGCCTCGTTCAAGTAAACGCGGCAGCCATCGTGGTCATGAAAATTGGTGCATCACAGGGTCCCGGCCTGTCGGTCCGGAACCATTCTCAACCGGTGGAGCCGCGCCGGAAACGGCGCGGCGCACGGATCACTTGACCGCGGCGGTATCCTGCTTCGGCGCGGTGCGGGTATCGACATCGACAACGACGCTCAGGCCGGCGCGAAGGCGGCCGCTGTCGAGCACGTCCTTCGGGAAGACGATACGGACCGGAACGCGCTGGATCACCTTGGTGAAATTGCCCGTGGCGTTTTCAGCCGGCAGCAGCGAGAACACCGAACCGGAGGCCGGCGAGATCGACTGCACGGTGCCGACGATCGGCGCCTCGTCGAAGGCATCCACGTGGATATTGACCTTCGAGCCCGGAACCATGTGGGCGATCTGCGTTTCCTTGAAGTTGGCGTCGATATAGAGCTGATCGGTCGGCACCAAGGCTGCCAGGCGCTGACCGGCCGACACGAGGTCGCCATCCTGGACGGCCAGATTACCGATCACACCATCGTAAGGCGCCTTCAGAACCGTGAAGCCCAGGTCGCGCTGCGCCTTGTCGCGGGCAAGTTCCAGCGACCGGATCGTGCTTTCGGCCTCGGCGCGCTGGGCACCCAGCACGGCGATGTTGGCGTTCGCAGTGGCGATCTGGGCATCGCCGCCAATCAAATTTGCCTTGGCCTGATCGACCGCAACCGTGGCGTCATCGAGCGAGGCGACCGTACCGACTGCCTTTGACTGGAGATCGCTGGCACGCTTGAACGTGGTTTCGGCACCCCGGACGGTCGCCTCAAGGGCGGTTTTCTGCGCTTCTGCCTGCTGGACGCTGGCCTTGGCGCCGGCGATCTGCGCGTCGAAACGCTGCAGCGACAGTTTTTCCGTATCGATCTGCGCCTGCGCCTGGTCGGCAGCAATGCGATAATCTTCCTTGTCGAGTGTGATCAGCGGATCGCCGGCCTTGACGTGCTGGTTGGCAACGACATTGACCTTTTCAATATAGCCGGAAACCTTCGGCGAGATCGACGCGATATCACCTTCGATATAGGCATCATCCGTCGAGATCATGAAGCGGCCGTTGGTCCACCATTCATAGCCGTACCAGCCGCCAGCAGAGAGCGCGGCGATCGCGAGGATCGGAAACACAAAATTGCGGCGCTTCGGCGCCGGCTTTTCTGCCACGACGGCAACCTGCGGCGCTGCCTGCTCTTCGGCGGCCGGCTCCGTCACGCTCTTGGCTTCAGGAGCCTCGATCTGTTCGCCCGGCGCCTTGAAGTCATCGCCGACGGGGCGGACATGGGCAGCACCGGATTTGCTTGAAACTGACATGTTGCACTACCAGCCCTGATGTGAGAAATTCGAACCGAACCGTTCAGTTCGATTTGACTTAATGCGAAACCGCTCACATATCAAGTCAAATCGAACCGTTCGGTTCGAAAAGTTAACAATGAGACAAAAATGTCCGAAGGTAACGAAAAATTGGCAGAAACAACGGCTACCCTAGACTGTCCGGGCGAAGCCCTTTCCGGCCGCCGCGCCGCCGGTGAGGACCCGGCGAAGCGCGAACAGATCATTGAGGGCGCAAAACGTGTTTTCATGAGTGTTGGCTTCGACGCCGCCAGCATGAACGACATAACGCGGGAAGCAGGCGTTTCCAAGGGCACGATCTACGTCTATTTCGAAAACAAGGATGACCTGTTTTCGGCGATGATCGAAAAGGAACGGGCCCTCTTTCTCGCGACGATCCGCACCGTGCTGGCCGCTCATGAGGACGTCGAAACCGGCCTTTATAAATTCGGCGTCAGCTTCGTCACGCACATGACCGACGAAAAGGTCATCACCGCGATGCGTACCGTTCTCGGCGTTCGCGATCGTATGCCCAACCTGTGCCAGCGTTTCTTCAAGGGTCCGGAAAATCTGCGCACGCTCCTGCAGGAATTCCTAGCGCACCAGGTCGATACCGGTAGCCTGGAGATCGATGATCTCGACCTGGCAGCGGGCCAGTTTCTCGATCTCTCCAGCGGCGGTTTCTTCAAGTATCGCCTCTTTGGAACCATGGAAGCCGCACCGCCGCCGGAGGAAATCGGCCGGGTCATCACCGGCGCCGTTCGTGTCTTCATGGCCGCCTACGGAACGCGGCGGACGACAACGGCCTGACCACTGTTCGCCTTGCAACGCTGTGGCAGCATCAATCGCGCAACCACGATCAAGTGAAGCTGCCTGATCGGCACTAAGATCATATCCGGTTTGCTGCGGGAGGCAGAATGAATGCAATCGGCAAGGCGCTCTGGTTCATCGAGAGCCATTACGCGCGGGACATTTCACTGGAGGATATCGCGGAGACGGCGGGGCTTTCCCGCTATCACCTGTCGCGTGTCTTTGGCCTGACGACGGGCTTTTCGATCAGTGGTTATATCAGGGCGCGGCGCTTGAGCACTGCGGCTCTATCCCTTGCCGAGGGCGCATCCAGCATTCTCGCAGTCGCCCTTGATGCGGGCTACAACTCGCATGAAGCCTTCACCCGTGCCTTTCGCGATCATTTCGGCGTGACGCCGGAAGAGGTCCGCAATCGCAGGCACATTGGCGATCTCGATCTTATGGAGCCCATCCGGATGAACACCGCACCCCTTCCAAGACTGGACGAACCGCGATTTGAAATCACGCCTGCCATGCTGATGGCGGGCCTGCAGCAGGCCTATAACTACGGCGCTAATGCCGGCATTCCATCGCAGTGGCAACGGTTCAACACCCATGACGGCAGTATTCCCGGCCAGATTGGACATGCTGCCTATGGTATCTGCACGCAAGAGGAAGGACAGGATAGCAGCTTTCAATATATGACCGCCGTAGAGGTTCGCGACACGGATGACCTGCCTGAAGGTTTTGAAAGCCTGAAGCTTCCCGCCCAGACCTACGCGATCTTTGCCCATCGAGGCCATATCTCCGGCATCCAGGCGACCTGCCATGCGATCTTTTCCGAATGGCTGCCGTCCTCCGGCTACCAGCACGCCGGGCTTCCCGACCTGATGGAGCGTTATGACGAACGATTCGATCCAAGGACGGGCATGGGCCTGACGGAAATCTGGCTTCCGGTGAAGAGTTAACGGTATCGCGGCCCATTTGAGCGCCCTCTAGCGCTTGCCTTGCCGCCATTTCCACTTACATAAGAAACATCAATTACACCCGCGCTGCCGACCGGCTGCGCGGGTTCCCGTATATGCACCTTGATATCGAGGAAGGAACCGCCCCTGATGCAGGATATTTTGCTCCTGATGCAAGATCCGACTGCCTGGATTGCCCTGATCACCCTGATCGTGATGGAAGTCGTGCTTGGCATCGACAACCTCATCTTCATTTCGATCCTGACCAACAAACTGCCGCCGGAACACCGCGAAAAGGCCCGCCGCATCGGCATCGGCCTGGCACTGGTCATGCGTCTCGCGTTGCTCGGCACCATCGCCTGGATCGTCCAGCTGACGACGCCCGTGTTCGAGGCCTTCGGTCACGGCTTCTCCTGGAAGGACATGATCCTGATCGCCGGCGGCCTGTTCCTCGTCTGGAAGGCCACCAAGGAAATCCATCACAGTGTCGATCCGGCCGACCATGAGGAAGATTTCATTGCAAGCTCGGTGACAACAGGCTTTGGCGCCGCCATCGGCCAGATCCTGCTGCTCGACCTGGTCTTCTCCGTCGACAGCATCATCACCGCCGTTGGCATGACGCCGCATCTGCCGATCATGGTCATCGCGGTCGTTTTCGCCGTCACCGTCATGCTGGTCGCCTCCGGCCCGCTCGCCCGCTTCATCGAGAAGAACCCGACCATCGTCATGCTGGCGCTCGGCTTCCTGTTGATGATCGGCACGACGCTGATCGCCGAAGGCATGGGCATCCACGTGCCGAAGGGTTACGTCTATGCCGCCATGGCCTTCTCGGCGCTGGTTGAGGTGCTCAACATGCTGTCGCGCCGTAAGCGGCAGAAGGAAAAGGCCGAGAAACACTAGTCGGGCTTTGGTTTGGTTATAGAGTGAATAGGGAGCGCATCCGGCTGGCTGCGCTCCTTTTTTTGTTTGTGGCTCAAGAGCAAACAGCAAAAAGCCCCGGGACTATTGTCCCGGGGCTTTTTGCTGTTTGCGTATGGTGAGGATACGAAGCCGAAGGGGTAAGAAGCTCGCCTGCCGTTTCGTTGGCCGCGAAGAGAAACCGGAAAAATCTCCGCGTTCTCCATCTCCCTCGGGTCCGGTTGGCACAGCCCCGCACTCCTCATGAAGAAAACGGTTCTGGCCAGGTTTGGTTCCCGATTTTCGCGCCCTATTTTTCGGCGAGAGATTTCACGTTTTCGAGTCCCTGGGCAAAATCGCCGCCGATCATCGTATCCATATTGAAGAACAGTCCCATCACCTTGGCAATGAGCGGGCTCGGTCCATCCATCGCCCAGGTCACCGTCGTGCCTTGCGTCGCAGGCGAGAGCGTGAACGTAGCGACGTTGTGCCCTTCGAACGGACGGATGAAATCGAGTTTGATCTGAACCTTGGAGAACTGCGTCGCTTCGGTGATCTCCATCCGGCCCGCGCCGACATCCTTGTTGCCGTCCCAATTGTAGGCGGCACCCTGGCCGCTGGTCGCGCCTTCAAACGTGCGCTTCATTGCCGGGTCCTTCTTTTCGTAGGGCGACCAGGCCTGCCACTGGTTGAAATCGTTGATCAACGGGAAGATTTTTTCCGGCGGAGCATTGATGGTCACGCTGCGCTCGACATGGAACGTATCGGGCCTTGTCGATGCAAACACAACGACGCCGAGCAGCAGCACGACGATGACGGCAAGGATAATCAGAAGAATTTTCAGCATATTCGGGTTCCTGTTGAGTATGGGAATAAGTGCCCTGAAGAGGCTGGCGCGCACTTCAGGGGAATTTCGGTTCGATAAAATTTCAAGCGCTGGCGGCGGTGGCGATGACGGCAGCGAGCTTTTCGAGGCTCTGGCTCCAGCCTTCTTCCATGCCGTCGAGCGCAGGCAGCACAGCTTCGGTTGCCCTGAGCACTTGAGCATGCAGGGTCATCTCGGTCTTGCCATCCTTCTCGGTGAAGGTCACCGTATTGAGCGCTTCAAGCATGGGGATGCCGTCTTCGCCATCATAGGTGCTGGTAAAGACCAGACGCTCGTTCTCGACGATTTCCTTGAAGGTGCCGTTGGACGGGTACATTTGCCCGTCCGGTCCCTTCATGTGGATGCGAATGACGCCACCGGGCCTGAGATCGACTTCGCAGACGGGATTGGTAAAATGATGCGGCCCCCACCATTGAGCCAGATGATACGGATCGGTCCAGACCTTGTAGACCAGTGCTGCCGGGGCATTGAATGTCCGCGTCAGGACAAGATTGGCCTTGTCTGCCGGGACAACGTCAGCTCTTGCGTTCATTTCCATCTCCCTTTTGAAGTTTTTGCAGGTAGAGATCGAGCTTGTCGAAACTCTCCTCCCAAAATTGCCGGTAGTTATCGAGCCAGGCGTTGAGATCCTTCAACGGTCCTGCCTCCAGCTTGCAAGGACGCCACTGCGCCTCCCGCCCACGGCTGATCAGCCCAGCCTTTTCCAGAACTTTCAGATGCTTGGAAACGGCCGGCAGGCTCATGTCGAAAGGTTCTGCCAGTTCATTGACCGATGCCTCCCCCAAGGCCAGCCGCGCCAGGATCGCCCGCCGCGTCGGATCGGCGAGCGCCGAAAGAGTTGTGCTGAGTTGATCCCGGGTCATTTGCATTAAACCATAAAGTTAATTAACTTGAAGGTTAAATAAATAGAACTGGATCATTTGTCAACGGCCCTTTCGAAGACCATCGCCGCCGCCGCAAACGCAGTTTTCCTTGACGCGCCCTTTTGAATATGGTCTCACGCCAGCCATACGGAATTTCCGATATTTTCCGCCGTTTCAGGCATCGATCGGGCATTTCCTTCCCTTAAAAGCATGCGCCTTCACATCCGGACGTCTCCTTTCCGGCGGAAGGCCGAAAGCACGTAAAGCACGGGCCAGGATCATGACAGACAGACCAGTCCGGGTGCGAATTGCACCTTCCCCTACCGGCGAACCCCATGTCGGCACCGCCTATATCGCGTTGTTCAACTATCTCTTCGCGCAGAAGATGGGTGGCGAGTTCATCCTGCGTATCGAAGACACCGACGCGACCCGCTCGACGCCGGAATTCGAAACCAAGGTGCTGGACGCGCTGAAATGGTGTGGCCTGAAATGGTCGGAAGGCCCGGATATCGGCGGCCCCTACGGCCCTTACCGCCAGAGCGACCGCAAGGACACCTACCTCCCCTTCGTCGAAAAGATCGTTTCCAACGGTCACGGTTTCCGCTGTTTCTGCACGCCCGAGCGTCTGGCGGAAATGCGCGAGGCACAGCGCGCCGCCGGCAAGCCGCCGAAATATGACGGCCGCTGCCTGACGCTGTCGGCAGAGGAAGTCACGACACGCATGGCTGCCGGCGAACCAACCGTCGTGCGCATGAAGATCCCGACTGAGGGTTCCTGCAAGTTCGTCGACGGCGTCTACGGCGAAGTCGATATCCCGTGGGATGCGGTCGATATGCAGGTCCTGCTCAAGGCCGATGGCATGCCGACCTATCATATGGCCAATGTCGTCGATGACCATCTGATGAAGATCACCCATGTGGCGCGCGGCGAGGAATGGCTGTCCTCGGTGCCCAAGCACATCCTGATCTACCAGTATCTCGGCCTCGAGCCGCCTGTGTTCATGCATCTCTCGCTGATGCGCAATGCCGACAAGTCGAAGCTCTCGAAGCGCAAGAACCCGACCTCGATCTCCTATTATTCGGCCCTCGGCTACCTGCCCGAAGCGTTGATGAACTTCCTCGGCCTGTTCTTCGTGCAGATCGCCGAAGGCGAGGAAATGCTGACCATGGAACAGCTGGCGGAAAAATTCGACCCGGCCAACCTGTCCAAGGCCGGCGCGATCTTCGATGTGCAGAAGCTCGACTGGCTGAATGGCCGCTGGCTGCGCGAAGGTTTGAGCGAAGACGAATTTGCCGCCCGCGTGCTCGCCTGGGCCATGGAAAACGACCGTATCAAGCAGGGCCTCAAGCTCTCGCAGTCGCGCATTTCCAAGCTTGGCGAACTGCCGGATCTGGCAGGCTTCCTGTTCAAGTCCGATCTGGCCCTTGACGCCTCTTCCTTCGCCAAGGTCAAATCGAGCCCGGAAGAGCTGGTCGAGATCTTCAACACGGTCCAGCCGGACCTGGAAAAGATCCTCGAATGGAACGTTGAGTCGATCGAAACCGAGTTGCGCGCCATCGCCGACCGCATGGGCAAGAAGCTGAAGGTCATCGTTGCGCCGCTGTTCGTCGCCGTCTCGGGCTCGACCCGCTCGCTGCCGCTGTTTGACTCGATGGCCATCCTCGGCCGCTCGGTCGTGCGCCAGCGCCTGAAGGTCGCCGGACAGGTTGCCGCTTCGATGGCTGGCTCGAAATAATGGTCGCGGCCTTCGGGCGGCGGGACACACGGGATTTGACGGCGTAACTATTTTCTCCGTCATTCCTGTACTCGTCACAGGAATCCAGCCACGGCGCGTCTGCGCCGTGAAAAAACACTCTAGGTCTCTCGCGCCCAAGGACTTGGGCGCAGTGGATTCCTGTGACGAGCACAGGAATGACGGAGGCCGCAAACCGTAACACGGAACGCGACAATGTCTGACAACAAGACCGAAACCGCCCTCTCCTCCGACGTCACCGAAGTGCGCGCCCAGAAGCTGAAAATGCTGCGCGAAAAGGTCGGCGACGTCTATCCGGCGCATTTCCACCGCACCATCACCAATGCGGAACTGGCCAGCAAATATGAGAGCCTGGAAGCGGATGTGGTGACGGAAGATGTCGTCACGGTGGCCGGACGCGTCTATTCCTCGCGCAATTCCGGCATGTTCATGGACATCCACGATGCCGGCGGCAAGATCCAGATCTTCTCCCACAAGGATACCACCCCGGAAGACGCCCGCGCGCTGCTGCCGCTGATCGACATCGGCGACATCATCGGCGTCACCGGCGTGGTGCGCCGCACCAAGCGCGGCGAACTGTCGATCAATGCCCAAGAGATCATCATGCTGACCAAGTCGCTGCTGCCAATGCCGGAGAAGTGGCATGGCCTGTCCGACATCGAGCAGCGCTACCGCAAGCGCCATCTCGACATCATGACCAACGAGGACTCCAAGCTCCGCTTCCAGCAGCGCTCGAAGATCGTCTCGGGCATCCGCCGCTTCATGGAAGACGACGGCTTCATGGAAGTCGAAACGCCGATGCTGCACTCGGTCTATGGCGGCGCCACCGCCGAGCCCTTCAAGACGCATCACAACACGCTAAAGCTCGACATGTACCTGCGCATCGCGCCGGAACTGTTCTTGAAGCGCACGCTGGTTTCGGGCCTCACCGACAAGGTCTTTGAAATCAACCGCAACTTCCGCAACGAAGGCGTCTCGACCCGGCACAATCCTGAATTCACCATGATGGAATGCTACTGGGCCTATGCCGACTACGAAGACATCATGGACCTCGTCGAGCGGCTTTTCACAAAGCTCGCCATGTCGATCCACGGCACCACCGAATTCATGTTCGGCGACAAGGAGATCTCCTTCAAGGGTCCGTTCAAGCGCGTGCCCATGCCCGACGCCGTGAAGGAAGCGACAGGCCTCGATTTCATCGCCATGAAGACCGACGAGGAAGCCCGCACGGCTGCCAAGGCTGCCGGTTTTGCAGTCGAGAAAGACTGGACCTGGGGCGAATGCCTGGCCTTCATCTTCGAAGAAAAGGTCGAAGCCACGCTGATCCAGCCGAGCCACGTGACGCATTTCCCGAAGGACATCTCACCCTTTGCCAAGGAAGTGCCCGGCGAACCGCGCCTGGTCGAGCGTTTCGAGACCTATTGCAACGCCTGGGAACTGGGCAATGCGTTTTCGGAGCTCAACGATCCGGAAGAGCAGCGCAAGCGCATGGTCGAGCAGCTGGAACAGGCGCACGCCCGCGGCGAAAAGGACAAGCAGCTGGACGACGAATTCCTCGATGCAATCGACCAGGGCATGCCGCCAGCTGGCGGCCTCGGCATCGGCGTGGACCGCCTGATCATGCTCTTGACCAACGCGCCGTCGATCCGCGACATCATCCTCTTCCCGGCCCGCCGCAACAAGGCGGACTGAGATAAAACTCAAAACGCGTCATCTGGGAAACAGGATGGCGCGTTCCCATCCGCCCATGGAACTTTTCACCGTTCTGCGCGTCTATACCAGCAGAATTTGAAAGGACCCCTCCATGCTGAAATGGGCGCTTATTTTCCTGGTCATCTCACTGATTACCGGTTTTCTCGGCTTTTCAGGCGTTTCGGCCGCAACCGCGACGATCGCGCGCGTGCTGTTCGCCATCGCCGTTATCGTCTTCCTGATTTTCGTCGTTCTTGCCGTCATCGCCGGCAACGCTATCGTCTGATCCGGTTGGCCGGTATCTCAGTAATCCCGTCAGTGTCCGGCTGGTTTTTCCAGGGGGCTCACGGCGGGATTTTTCGTTTCGGGCTCAGCGGAAGGACTTGACGGCTTTTCGCTGCCGCCACCCATAACCATGGCCAGCATGGAGCCGAAGAAACCTTTTCCTTCGGGCTTTGCCGCGCTCTGCTCCGCCGCAGCCTCAGTGCCATGTTCCGGCGCTGCAGCGTCTTCGCCATGACCGGCAGGCGCCTCGCCACTCTCCGCTTCTTCGCCATGGGCAGCTGCGGGCGGCGCTTCGCCATGCGCGCTGCTCTTTGATCCGGCAGCGCCCGGTTCTGCCGCCGCCGCGGCAGCAACCGGATCGAAACAATCCGACTTGTCATCCATCGCCGTAAGCGTGGTCTTGACGTCATCCGTCGAGAGAACGACTTCGCGGCCATAGAAGAGACCGGCGCTGTTTGCCTTGGCATCCGTATAGCGGGCAACGAAGGGAGTGCTCATTCCCGGCAGCTTGGACGGATCGGGCGCAAACAGAACCTGGGCACCGACGGCAGCGCCGCGGCGGTCGGCACGGTCCGATGGTCCAGCTGCATCGAGAACCACGACCTGATACAGATCAGCTTTTTCTTCTTTGGCAAGCAACCCGGTAATGCGCAATGCGGTGCGGACACGATCGACCCCCGCGGCAGATTCCGTACTTACATATTTGCGGATCCAGCGCTGGCCGTTACGGCGCATTTTCAGCGTCTCTATCGTGGTACAGGCGAGACCGGAGAGTGATGGTTTTTCCGGCCCGGCCATGCCGAGAAAGGTTTCCTTGCCGGAATAGACAGCGTATGCGCCGGACGCACCGGACAGCAAGAGAATGCCGGCAATGACGAACATCACCTTGCGGGGGAGACGTATCTTCTTGAAGACCGACTTCACGTGTGCTGCTCCGTCATCAGCTTCAACTCCCAGGCACGCCGCTACGCAATTGAGCGGATGCTGGCACCACCCGCCTTCTGATTAAGCGCTCACCCTATCCTGACCACGTTTCGGAAAGTTTAAGCGTCCCTGCAGTTTGTTACCGGCGGCCAGCGGGATTTGCCCTGATTTGAGACTTTGCTCGATTTCAACCAGCAAAATCGGTTGCTCTTGGCCGACACCCCGCTAAAAGTGGCGAAACACCGGACGTTGCGCCTTCGGAAATCCGCGATAGCCTTTCAATCAACGAAAAGAACACATGATGCATAAGGTAATTTTTGATACGGACCCCGGCGTCGATGACGCGATGGCCCTTTTGTTCCTGCACAATCATCCAGATATTGACCTTATCGGCATCACCTCCGTTTTCGGCAATGCCTCGATCGAGACCACGACGCGCAACGCGCTCTATCTGAAGCAGCAATGGGATATTGCAGCGCCTGTTGCCAAGGGACTTGGCGAGACACTCGACCCGTCGCGTGCCCATGTCGGCTGGCCGACCTTCATCCACGGCGATGACGGTCTCGGCAATATCGGCGTTCCCGAAACTGTCGATCTCGCCTGTGATCCGCGCCCGGCCCACCGCTTCATCATCGACACCGTTCGCGCAAATCCGGGCGAAGTCACCATCGTCGCCGTCGGCCGGATGACCAATCTGGCGCTCGCGCTTCGTGACGATCCGGACATCGCCGTGCTGGTCAAGGACGTCGTCATCATGGGTGGCGCGTTCGACATGCGGGGCAACATCACTCCGGCGGCAGAGGCCAACATTCATGGCGATCCGGAAGCGGCAGACGCGGTGATGACAGCACCTTGGCCAGTCGTCGTCGTCGGCCTCGACGTCACCGAAAAGACGGTGATGACACGTGGCCGACTGGAAGCCATCGCGGCGAGCGGCGGAAAGCGGGCAAAGCTTCTGTCGGACATTTCGCAGTTCTACATCGACTTCTACGAACAGCATGTCGATGACGGCATGGTCGTGCATGACAGCTGCGCCTGCGTCTATGTCGTTGCCCCGGAACTCTTTACGTTGCGCAGCGGTGCGATCCGCGTCGTCTGTGGCGGAATTGCCGATGGCCAGACCATCCAGAAGGCCGACGATCATATCTTCCCACCGAGCGAATGGGACGACCTGCCCAGCCAGAACATCTGCATCGGCATCGATGCCGAGGCCGTGCTCGATCTGATTTCAAAGACGCTGGGACAGAACCAAGCGGCCTGAGCCCCTTAAAAATTCGCTGTGATAGCTGGCAGTCGTGCAATTGCCAGCTATCTTCATGTCCATGAAACCGGAAACGCTGCTCTACCCGACGCCCAAGGGTCTCTTCTGCGAGAAGGGCGGCTTCTATATCGATCCCGTCCAGCCCGTCGAACGGGCCTTGATCACCCATGGCCATGCCGATCACGCCCGTTCCGGCCATACGCATGTGATGGCGACGCGCGAGACGTTGGACATCATGCGTATCCGCTACGGCGAGGCATTCTGTGTCAGCACGCAGGAGGCGACACTCGGTGCCCGAACCGCGATCGGCGATGTCACCGTCAGCTTTCATCCGGCCGGCCATGTGCTCGGCTCCGCGCAGATCGCTGTCGAAGCCCTGGGCATGCGCATCGTCGTCTCGGGCGACTACAAGCGCCGCCGCGATCCGACCTGCCTCTCCTTCGAACCTGTGCCTTGCGATG
>Ga0247813_10000549_pt1 | contig 33727 bp, 32 predicted proteins | sample UWRJL169409C1_FD_180719 | JGI IMG/M metagenome (GOLD analysis project Ga0247813, IMG submission 180719) | Plant litter microbial communities from Arlington Agricultural Research Station in Wisconsin, United States - UWRJ-L169-409C-1 | ecosystem: Environmental > Terrestrial > Plant litter >... | reverse complement strand
TGCACGCAGCACCCGGTCCTCGCACCCGCCGCACCCAGAGCTCTGAACCCGTAGCCCCGAGCCCCGGCGCACCCCACCTCGGGCACGACGACGGCGCGACGGGTGTCCCGTCGCGCCGTCGTCGCCCCGCCGGTCTGTCCGGCGAGACCTGACCGAGGTGTGCGGACCTGCGGTCAGAGGTCTCTCGTGCCCCGGGCCTCACGCTGCGTCAGCAGGCGGGATGCCGAGGCCGGCTCACATCCCCCGCGTGCCGAAGCGGTCCCGCCCGGCGTCCTGCGGTCCGAGCGACATCTCCGCGAGCACCTCGGCGCGCAGCCGGCCATGGTTCTCGGGGTTCGGCGCGGCCGAGAGCAGCAGCTTCGTGTACTCGTGCTGGGGGTTCATGATCACGTCGTCGGCCGGGCCGCGCTCGACGATCTTGCCCTTGAACAGCACGATGATCTCGTCCGAGAAGTGCCGCGCCGTCGCGAGGTCGTGCGTGATGTACAGGACCCCGAGGTTGTCCTCGCGCTGCAGGCGGGCCAGCAGGTTGAGGACCGAGAGGCGGATCGACACGTCGAGCATCGACACGGGCTCGTCGGCCACGAGGAACCGCGCCCCGGGCGCGAGCGCCCGCGCGATGGCCACGCGCTGACGCTGACCACCCGACAGCTCGTGCGGGCTGCGGCGTGCATAGCCCGACGCCGGCGTGAGGCTCACGCGCTCGAGCAGCCTCTCGACCTCGGCGTCGGCCTCGACCTGGCCCTTGACCCGCCCGTGCAGGCGCAGCGGCCGCTCGAGGTGGTGCTGGATCGTGTGGAAGGGGTTGAGCGACGCGAAGGGGTCCTGGAACACCATCTGCACGTCGTGCCTGTAGCTGGCCAGCCCCCGCCCACGGGTCGCGCTGACCTTCCCGTCGAGCAGGATCTCCCCGCTCGAGGGGGTCTCGAGCTTGGCGATCATCCGGGCGATGGTCGACTTGCCCGAGCCGCTCTCGCCCACGAGGGCGATCGTCTTGCCAGGCTCGAGCGTGAACGAGACGTCGTCGACGGCGCGGAAGCGCTTGCCGCGTCCGCCCTGCAGACGGAAGTCCTTGACCAGGTGCTTGACCTCGAGCGATGCCATGGTCACGCCCCCTCTCCGGTGCGGATGAACGAGCCGCGCTCGCCCGTCAGGCTCGGGAAGGAGCTGAGCAGGCGCTGCGTGTACGGGTGCTGGGCGTTCTCGTAGATGTTCTCGGCGGTGTCGAGCTCGACGATCTCGCCCTGGAGCATCACGGCGATCCGGTCGCTGATCTCGAGGAGCAGCGGCAGGTCGTGGGTGATGAAGATGACCGCGAAGTTGAACTCTTCTCGCAGCCGCATGATCTCGCGCAGGATCCCGCGCTGGACGACCACGTCGAGGGCCGTCGTGGGCTCGTCCATGATCATGACCTGCGGGTTGAGGGCGAGGGCCATCGCGATCATCACGCGCTGGCGCATGCCGCCCGAGAGCTGGTGGGCAAAGCTGTCGAGACGGTTCGGGTCGACCCCGACCTTGCGGAGCAGCTCTTGCGAGCGCTCTTCCTTCTCCTTCTTGCTCATGCCCGGGCGGTGCGTGGTGAAGACGTCGAAGAGCTGGGCCCGGATGGAGATCACCGGGTTGAGCGAGTTCATCGCGCCCTGGAACACCATCGAGATCTTGTCCCAGCGGAAGGCGCGCAACGACTCGCCGTGCAGCCCGCCGAGGTCGATGTCCGTGCCGTCGTGGTCGTGGAAGGTGACGGTGCCGGCCTTGAGGGCGGCCGGGGGACGCAGCAGCTGGTTGATGCCGTAGGCGAGCGTCGTCTTGCCGCAGCCGCTCTCCCCCGCGAGACCGAGGATCTCTCCGCGGTGGAGCGTGAGCGAGACGTCGCGGACTGCGTGGACCGCGGGCTCGACCTCGTAGTCGATCGAGACGTTGCGTGCGGTGAGGACGGGTTCGGCGGCACGGACCGCGCCGTCGGCACGGTGGCTGCCCTGGGCAGCGACGGGCGGGTTCACGAGGTCACCTTCTTCTGCTCGGCGCGGGCGGACTTGGCCGCACGGCGCGACTCCTTGTGCTTGCGGCGTGCCTCGCGGACGCTCTTGGCCTGGGCGGAGCCCGTGCGCAGCTTCGGGTTGATGATCTCGTCGATGCTGAAGTTCACGAGGGACAGCGCACCACCGAGCAGGGCGATGAGGATGCCCGGCGGGATGAACCACCACCACGCACCGCGGGTGAGCGCGGCACCCTGCTGGGCGTCGTTGAGCATGGTGCCCCAGGTGACGCTGCCCGTCGGGCCGAGCCCGAGGAAGGACAGACCGGCCTCTCCGAGGATCGCCGCGACCACGGCGAAGAGGAACTGCGCGGCTGCGAGCGGAAGCAGGTTCGGGATGATCTCGACGAAGATGATCCGCCACGGGCTCTCGCCGGCCACCCGGGCCGCCGCGACGTAGTCCCTGTTGCGCAGGGACCGCGCCTGACTCCTCAGCACGATGGCCGAGCCAGCCCACGAGGTGACCCCGAGGATCATCGCGATGAGCCAGATGCTGCGTCCAGGGATGTAGGACGAGATGACGATCATCAGCGGGAGGCCGGGGATCACCAGGATGACGCTGCTGATGAGGAAGAGGATCTCGTCCGTCCAGCCACCGAGGTAGCCACCGACGACCCCGAAGAAGACCGAGAGGACGACGGTGATGGCGCCGGCGGTGAGACCGATCATCAGCGAGCCGCGTCCACCATGCGCGAGCTGGGCGAGCACGTCGGCACCCAGCTGCGTGGTACCGAGCAGGTGGCCGTCCTCACCGGGCTTGAGCAGCGAGGCATTGTCGAGGGCGAAGGGCGAGGCCGTGAAGAACGGCACGACGACCGTGAAGAGGACGATCGCGACCACCATCACGAGACCGATCGCGAGCTTCGGGGACCGCCGGAGCAGCTGTCCGAACCGGCGCCAGACGCCGACCTTCGCAGCCTTCCCCGCCAGGACCGCCGTCGGGGTCTCTTCGATGATCTGGGCGGGCGCGATGCCGCCGCCGCTCGCCTGTGCTGCGAGCTGCTGCTCGCGGATGTCGTCAGCCATTGTTGCGCGCCCTCGGGTCGATGAGTCCGTAGAACATGTCCATGATGAAGTTCGCCGCGAGCACGGTGAGCGTGATCACGAGGAACACGCCCTGCATGAGCGCGTAGTCGTTGCCCTGGACAGCCTGGATCATGAGCCGCCCGAGCCCGGGGTAGGTGAACACCTGCTCCATGACGATCGACCCGGCGACCACGAACCCGAGGGAGATCGTGAACCCGGCGATCGAGGGGAGGGAGGCGTTGCGGACGGCGTAGGTCATGAAGATGCGCGACGGGCGCAGCCCCTTGGCCTCCGCGGTGGTGATGTAGTCCTCCGACAGGGTCGACACCGTCATGTTGCGCATGCCGAGCAGCCAGCCGCCGACCGAGCTGAGGATGATCGTCAGCGCCGGGAGCGTCCCGTGCCAGATCGCGTCCTTGAGGAAGGCGAAGCTCACCTCAGGGTTGTCGAAGGTCCAGGTGTCCCAGCCGCCGATGATCGGGAACCAGCCGAGGGTGACCGAGAAGATGTAGATGAGCAGCAGCGCGAGCCAGAAGTACGGCACGGACTGCATGAAGGTCGTCGCCGGGATGATGTGGTCGGCCCACGTCCCGCGCTTCCAGCCGACGTAGGCGCCGACGAAGATCCCGATGAGGAAGGAGATGAGCGTCGCGAGACCGACCAGGGCCAGCGTCCAGGGCAGCGCCTGGCCGATGAGCGTGGTGACCTGCTCCGGGTAGTTCGAGATGGAGACACCGAGGTCTCCGCGGAGGATGCTGCCGAGGTAGCTCCAGTACTGGGACCACAGCGACGCACCGTCCGAGGTGCCGAGGAGGAGCTCCACGCTCCGGATCATCGCCGGGGTGACCTCGCCGCCCTGCCGTGCAAGCTTCTGCAGCAGGATGGTCGCGGGGTCCCCCGGCAAGAGCCTGGGAAGGACGAAGTTGAGTGTGACGGCGAACCACAGCGTTGCTAGGTAGAACGCGAACCGCCGGACGTAGAATTTCATTGCTCAACACTTCCCATGCTGTCGGAGCTCCTCCTCGGTCGTTCAGGTCAGTCTGTCGGCGTCAGGTTCGTGACGACGAGACCCGAGGCCATCGCTCCCCACGACGGCGGGAAGGCGTAGAGGTCCTCGTCCGTCGGCCAGCCCGTGAAGTCCTTCACGTTCTGGAAGGTCATGGTCGAGTTGATGACCAGCGGGATGTACGGCAGGTCGGTGACGATCGCGTCCTGGATGATCGTGTACTGCTCCAGGCGGGTGGCGTCGTCGTCCGTGGCCGCAGCGGCCACGACAGCCGCGTCGACGTCGGGGTTGCTGAACCTCGAGAAGTTCCAGTCACCCTGCGGGACCGTGGTCCCCACGGGCTGGGTCTTGTCGGTCGTGAACCAGTCCAGGTAGATCTGGTACGGGTCCGCGACGTTGGTGCCGTTCATGCCGTGCACCATCAGCTGGAAGCTGCCCGAGGTCTTCTGCTCGTCGACCTCGGCCTGCGAGGCCGTCGACGCCGTGATCTCGATACCTGCGGCAGCAGCCTGCTCGGCGATGAGCTTCGCGGCGTTGTTGTAGTCGGTCCAGCCGTCGATCGACACGAGGGTCATCGCGACGCGCTCGCCGTCCTTGGCGTAGATGCCGTCGCCGCCCTTGGCGTAGCCGGCGTCGGTGAGGACCTTCTCCGCAGCAGCGGCGTCGGCCGTCTGCGGGCTCTCCTCGGGCATCCCCTCGGCGAGCCACTTCTCGTCACGGGGCATGAGGGCGAAGGTCGGCGAGATGATGCCGGCCTTCTCCGAGAACGCCTTCGAGTTGATCTCCGTGCGGTCGAGCACGAGGTTGATCGCCTGGCGGACGGCGACGTCCGTCTGCGGGCCCGTGCACCCGAGCTCGGCGTTCGAGCAGGTGTAGATGACCGTGGGGTCCTGCGGGGTGTTGACCATCGCGATGCGGCCGTCGGCGGTGACGGGCTCGGTGTCAGCGATGAACATCGCGGTCCAGTCGATCTTGCCGGTGGTGAGCAGGCTCTGCGCCGAGTTGTTGTCGTTGATGCCGAGGTAGCGGAGCTTCTCGACCGTCGGCTTCCCCTCCTGCCAGTACTCAGGGTTCTTCTTCAGGGTGAAGGCCTGCGACGAGGTCGAGTCGACCATGTAGGGGCCGGTGCCGACAGCCTCTTCGTTGGCCCAGGAGCCCGCCTCTTCGACGGTCTTGTCCTTCCAGATGTGCTCAGGGACGACAGCGGCCATGAACAGTCCGGCGACGGTGGTGTACTGCGCGGTCTCGAACTTCGCGACGACTGTCGTGTCGTCGGTCGCCTCGGCCGAGATGAGGCCGAGCGGCTTGGCCGGCTCGTAGTTCCAGGTGAAGGCGACGTCCTTCGCCGTGAAGGGGGTGCCGTCGTTCCACGTGACGCCCTCGCGGGTCTTCACGGTGATCTCGGTGCCGTCCTCGTTGAACTCGTAGCTCATGCCGAGCATCGGGACCGGGTCGCCCGCGGCAGCACGGTTGAAGTAGAAGAGGGGCTCGTAGATCGGGCCGAGCGTCCCGTTCTGGATGCCCGTGGAGTACGGGTTGAAGTTCGCCACGAGCGGGGTCTGCGACCCGGCCCAGACGTTGAGGACAGACTCCTCGCCGCTGCTCCCGCCGGAGCCGCCGTCCGAGTCGCTGCTGCACCCCGAGGCGATCAGGGCGACACTCGAGGCCAGCGCGACTGCCGGGAGCAGTCTCCTGAGGCCCTCAGTTCGGATCATCGTTAATCCCTTCGGTCGTGTGCGACGCCGCGACGCCGCTCGCCCCTCAACTGCTGCGAGGCTTTAGTAAGGGAACCTAACGAACAGACTCTGAAAAGACTAACCTCCGCACCGACTGTTACGCAATCGAGACCCACGCCACACTCCTGGTCTAGGACCTTCACCCGCCCGGTCGGAGTCCGCCGAGCCTCTGACCAGGCGTCAGGCTCAGGCTGTCGCGACGCGGAGCGCGTCGGCCGCGGCACGGGCCACCACCGGGTCTGTCACCTCGACGCCAGCACCTGCGCCGCCCCCGACACCGCCGTCCGAAGCCACGACACCCTTGGCAGACAGGTGCACGGCGTCGACGCCGACAGCCACCAGCGTCGCGACGTCGACAGGGCGCACACCTCCGCCCGCCATCACCTGCAGGCGGCCCGCCGCGACCTCGACCATCTGCTGGAGCTGCTCGGCGCCGTCGACGCTGCGCTGGGCGCCACCCGAGGTCAGGATCCTCGTGACACCCAGCCCGCAGAGCGTCTCGACGGCCGCGAGCGGGTCGACGAGGGTGTCGATCGCCCGGTGGAAGGTCACCTCTGCGCCGCTCGCCGCCTCGACGAGCCGCGCGACCTGCTCGGCGTCGACCTCTCCCTCGGGGGTGAGCGCACCGACGACGACCCCCGAGGCGCCTGCGGCGACCAGCGCACGGACGTCACGCAGGTGGACACCGAGCTCGTCGGCGTCGTAGACGAAGCCGCCCGCTCGGGCGCGGACAAGGGTGTGGACCTCGAGAGGGAGGTCGCAGCCGCCGGCACGCGGAGCCGATCGGGCCGCGTCGACCACAGCCTCGACCAGGCCGACGCTCGGGGTGAGCCCGCCTGTCGCGCCGAGCGCGACGCACAGCTCGACGCGGGCAGCACCGACCTCCGCGGCGACCCTGACGCCGGCGACATCCTGCACGGCGATCTCCAGCACGGGCGTGCGTGGCATCTGGCACTCCTTCTCGGGCGGTGGGACGGCGGGATCGGACAGCGGGCCCGGTCTACGGGCAGCTCCCTGCGGGCTACGGCTCTGGAGGCGGTCTCTCGATCCCGAGCGGGAGTGTGGCCACCCACAGATGCACCCTCCCAGCCCAGCCCGGCGCGCACCACAGGCCGTCCCCGCTGGTCAGCGTAGGGCGTCCGTCCACAGGCCGCGCTCTCGCCGGGTCGACAGGGCCGGTACCAGGTACCGTGGGTGTCGGTAAGTCTTCGCCCTCCGAGGTGCTCCCGCAGAGGCGCCGGAGACCAGCCGCACCAGAGCGAGACCCGAGCGACGACGCGAGGAGACTGACGTGCCCCGAAGGACCGCAGCAGGACAGGGCGAGAGCCCGACAGCCCAGGCCGAGGCGCGTCGCGCGCTCACGGACGCCGTGATCGTCGGGGGGAACCGCATCCCCTTCGCACGGGCGGGCGGGGCGTACGCGGACGTCGGGAACAAGGACATGCTGACCGCCGCGATCGACGGTCTGGTCGCCCGCTTCGGTCTCCAGGGCGAACGGATCGGGGAGGTCGTCGCAGGCTCGGTGCTCAAGCACCCGAAGGACTTCAACCTCACCCGGGAGTGCGTCCTGGGTTCGGCCCTCGCGCCCACGACCCCTGCCTACGACCTCCAGCAGGCCTGCGCGACAGGCCTCGAGGCCGTCGTCTCGGTGAGCAACAAGATCCGCCTCGGCCAGATCGACTCGGCGATCGCCGGCGGCACGGACACGATCTCCGACGCACCGATCGCGGTGAGCGAGGGCCTCCGCCACGCGCTGCTCAAGGCCTCCCACGCCAAGACCCTCGGCGCCCGCCTCAAGGCCTTCGCCGCAGTCCGTCCCTCCGACCTCGCACCCGCTCCCCCGCGCACCGACGAGCCACGCACAGGCCTGTCGATGGGCGAGCACCAGGCGCTGACGACAGCCCGCTGGGGCATCACCCGCGAGGCGCAGGACGAGGTGGCCCTCGCGAGCCACCACAACCTCGCCGCCGCCTACGACGGCGGGTTCTTCGACGACCTCGTCACCCCGTTCCGCGGGCTGACCCGCGACCAGAACCTGCGGCCTGACACGTCAGCCGAGAAGCTCGGCTCCCTCAAGCCCGCCTTCGGCACCTCGCTGTCGACACCCGCCACCATGACAGCGGGCAACTCGACTCCCCTGACCGACGGCGCCTCCGTGGTCCTCGTGGCCTCGCGCGACTGGGCTGACGAGCACGACCTGCCGATCCTCGCCCGGGTGGTCGACGCCGAGACCGCCGCGGTCGACTTCGTGCACGGCCACGACGGTCTGCTCATGGCCCCAGCCCACGCTGTCCCCCGCCTGCTCGCCCGCAACGGGCTGACCCTCGGCGACATCGACCTCGTCGAGATCCACGAGGCCTTCGCCTCGACGGTGCTCACCACGCTCGCCGCGTGGGAGGACGACGAGTACTGCAGGACCGAGCTCGGCCTCGACGGTGCGCTCGGCTCCGTCGACCGCACCCGGCTCAACGTCGCGGGCTCGTCGCTCGCCGCGGGCCACCCCTTCGCCGCGACAGGCGGACGCATCGTCGCGACGGCCGCCAAGCTGCTCGCAGCACGCGCTGCCGAGACAGGGCAGGTGTCCCGCGCGCTCATCTCGGTGTGCGCGGCGGGCGGTCTGGGTGTCGCAGCACTGCTCGAGTCGGTCCCGGGCGACAGCACCACAAGCACGACGGACGGAGCAGACCAGTGAGCGACGGCTACATCTCCCTCGTCAACGGCGGCATCGGCGGCAAGGTCGCCAAGACCCTCGGTCTTCCTCGCCCCTCGGTCCTGCGCAGGTATACCGAGGGCGCGACGCTGACCGCCGGCCCCGTCCTGGTGCTCGGGTCCACCACAGGGACCGGCGAAGACTCCGACATCGTCGCGCAGCTGCTGCTGTCGACGGGCTTCGCAGCACCCGACCTCGAGGTGCACCGGGCTGTCGTGGGCACCGAGCACGTCAGCTGGGGTGCTGTGGTCCTCGTGCTGACCGAGGTCGAGCACCCTGACGACCTGTCGGGCCCCGCCCTCGATCTCGCCTCGACCCTGCGCTCGCTCGCACCCGGCGGACGTGTCGTGACGATCTCCCGGGCAGCGACCGAGGACGACGCTCCGGCGGTCGCCGCAGCCCGTCAGGGCGTCGACGGGCTCCTCCGGTCTGTCGCCAAAGAGCTCCGCGGGGGCTCGACCGCCAACGGCATCGTGCTGACCGACGACGTCGACCTCAGTGCGCCGTCGGTCGGCGCGGCCCTGCGGTTCTTGATGTCCGCCCGTTCGGCGTACGTCGACGGGCAGTCCCTCACCGTCGGATCGACGGCTGGTTCCTCCTCCGACTGGGACCGTCCGCTCGACGGCCGCGTCGCCGTGGTCACGGGGGCAGCCCGGGGCATCGGTGCAGCGATCGCCGAGACCCTCGCCCGGGACGGCGCCCGGGTCGTCGTCGTGGACGTCCCTGCCGCCGGTGAGGCCCTCGCAGGGGTCGCCAACCGGATCAAGGGCACGGCGCTCCAGCTCGACATCACCGCGCCCGACGCCGGCGAGAAGATCATCGAGCACGCCGTCTCGCGGCACGGGAGCATCGACATCGTGGTCCACAACGCGGGGATCACGCGTGACAAGCTGCTGGCCAACATGACCCCCGAGAAGTGGGACGCGGTCCTCGCGGTGAACATCGCCGCGCAGCTGCGCATCAACGACACCCTCATGCGCTCTCCCGCCTTCGTGGACGCACCGCGGATCATCTCGCTCGCGTCGACGAGCGGCATCGCGGGGAACCGCGGGCAGACGAACTACGCGGCGTCCAAGGCCGGGGTCATCGGCATGGTGCGACCGACAGGGAAGCTCATGTCGAAGGTCGACGGCACGGCGAACGCCGTCGCGCCGGGGTTCATCGAGACCGAGATGACCGCACGGATGCCCTTCGCGACCCGCGAGGTCGCACGGCGCCTCAGCTCCGTGCAGCAAGGCGGTCTGCCGATCGACGTCGCCGAGGCGGTCGCCTTCCTCGCGAGCCCAGCCGCCGGCGGGATCAACGGCACGGTGCTCCGGGTCTGCGGCCAGAGCATGGTCGGCGCATGAGCGACGACCGCGGCGAGACTGCCCCGTCGCAGGCGAGCGGACTGCCGGGCGTTGCTGGTCCAGCGAGCTCGGCCGAGAGCACCCGCACCACGACCACCCTCGCGACGGTCCCGGCCCTCGGCGGCCTGTACGCACGGGCCCTGCGCCCCCGGCGCTCGCCGGACCTCACTCACGCGACACTGCCCGACGTCACGTACAGGGTCGCCGACGTCGTCGCAGACGAGGCGCAGCTCGTCGACTACCAGCGACTCCTCGGTGAGCCCGTCGACGGGACGCTGCCAGCAGGCTTCGTGCACGTGCTCGCCTTCCCCGTCGCGACGGCGCTCATGGTGCGTGACGACTTCCCGCTGCGGCTCGCCGGGATGGTGCACCTGTCCAACGCCGTCACCGTCCACCGCACGATCTCGTCCGACGAGCGCCTGCTCGTCCACGCCCACGCCGAGAACCTCCGCCCGCACCGCAAGGGCACCCAGGTCGACCTCGTCACCGAGGTGTCGGCGCGCTACGGAGCCGGTGACAGCACCGAGGTCGTCTGGCGCGGGGTGTCGACCTATCTCGCCAAGGGCACGATGCTGGGCGAGGACTCGGCCGACGGCGACCCCAGCGCTGTCGGTGGCAACGCTGACTCCGCCTCCGGCCGCCCGTCGTTCGTCCCACCGACTCCGACTGCCCGGTGGCACCTCGACGCCGCGACAGGCCGCCGCTACGCGGCAGTCTCGGGGGACCACAACCCCATCCACCTCTCCGCGCTCACGGCCAAGGCCTTCGGCTTCCCCCGCGCGATCGCCCACGGCATGTACACGGCCAGCCGCGCCCTCGCCCAGGTCGGCCCGTCCCGCGGCGAGGCCTTCGACTGGACCGTCGAGTTCGCCTCCCCGGTCCTGCTGCCCGGGACTGTCGACGTGGCCGTCACTCCGCGCCCGCACAGCCCCGACCCCGCCCCGTCCGACCGTCACAGCACGCCGGTCTACGACTATCTCGGCTGGGACGCACGCCGCACGAGGCTCCACCTGTCGGGGAGCGTCGTCCCTCTGCGCTGAGCATGCCGCGCGCTACCGCCGCCCCACCCGCTCCAGCGCCGCGAGCGCAGCAGCCCGCCCCGTCCGGGTCGCACCGATGGTCGAGGCCCCGGCGCCATAACCGGCCAGGAAGACGCGCGGGTCGCGCGGGACGTGCACGCCGTCCGTCGCGATGCCGCCGCTCGGCTCACGCAGGCGCAGCGGCGCGAGGTGGTCCACGGCCGGCTTGAAGCCGGTCGCCCAGAGGATGACGTCGGCCTGGACCTCACCGTCCTCGAACACGACACCTGTCGGCGTGATCCGCGTGAACATACCCCGGGAGACGAGCACGCCGTCGTCGATCCCCTGCTGGTACACGGGCGTGAGGGCGAGACCCGTCGCGCCGACGACACTCAGGGTCTGCAGGCCCGCCGACGTCCGTTCGACGACCCTCCGCTCGACGTCACGACCCCACTCCTGGTCGAAGCTGCGGACGTCGAAGACCGGCGGGCGGCGGGTCGCCCACGTGGTCGTGGTGACCTCGGCGAGCTGCAGCAAGAACTGGACGGCGGAGGCCCCTCCCCCGACGACCACGACGTGCTTGCCGCGGAACTCCTCGGCCGAGACGAAGTCGTGGGTGTGCAGCTGCCTGCCGAGGAAGGTCTCGCGCCCCGGGTAGGCGGGCCAGTGCGGACGGGTCCACGTACCCGTCGCACTGACGACGGTGCGGGTGGTCCACGAACCGGCGTCGGAGCTCACGACGAGGGGCGACGTCCGATCGACACCGCGGTCGTCGACCTCGCCAGTCCCGCCCTCGACGACCTCATCACCTGCCTCTCCGACGAGCGGCCTGACGTCGCGCACCCGCACAGGGCGGACCACGTCGAGCCCGAAGCGCTCTTCGTACGCCCCGTAGTACCTGGAGACGACCGCGGACGCGGGCTCGGTCGGGTCGGGGTCGCCGAGCGGGAGACCGGGCAGGTCGTGTATACCGTGCGCAGCACCGAGCGTGAGGGAGTCCCAGCGCTCGCGCCACGCTCCCCCGGGCCCGTCTCCAGAGTCGAGGACGACCATGTCCTGCCCGGGAACCAGCCCGCGCCGCCGCAGGTGGTACGCCGCCGAGAGCCCGGCCTGCCCGGCCCCGATCACCACGACGTCGTACACGCGCACTCCTTGGTTGAAGATTCAAGTACAAGCGTAACGCGGTCACCCGCCCAGCTGTTCCGAGCGATGCTGTCAGGCGCTCGTGAGAGGCTGGTCGCATGCCTGAACCGGACACCCTCGGCACCGCCGCAGCCTTCAACCCTGAGGCCTACGTCGAGGTCCTGACCTTCGACGGGACCGACCTGAGCGGCATCGACGCCGTCGACTCCCGCATCATCGAGTGCAGCTTCACCGGGACGGACCTGTCGGGCGCCGAGCTCGCCTCGTCACGGGTGAGCGACTGCTCCTTCGACACGGTCAACGCAGCGACCCTCGACATCTCGAGCGGCGACTGGCAGGACACCCAGGTCCGCGCGAGCCGCCTCGGTGGCGTCCAGGCCTACGGCTCGCAGTGGTCGCGCGTCGCCTTCCACGGCACCAAGATCGACTACCTCAACCTCCGCGAGGCCCGCCTCGCGGACGTCACCTTCACCGACTGCGTCATCGGAGAGCTCGACCTCTCCTCAGCGCGCGGTACCCGGATGAGCTTTGTCGGGACGCGCATCGCCCAGCTCACCCTGAGCCGGGCGACCCTGACCCGGACCGACCTGCGCGGCGCGGAGCTCGGTCAGCTGACAGGCATCACGGGCCTCAAGGGCACGACGGTCAGCACCGACCAGTTCCTCGACCTCGCTCCGCTGCTCGCGGCACACCTGGGCATCTCGATCCAGTAAGACCAGTCCGCTAGGACGCCCGAGCCCGGCCCCGGCACGGCTCCGCCCCGGCCGGGTGGACCAGCCGGGGCGGAGTGCCGGGCGGGCTCCAGGAGCGCCCGCGGCGGCGAGCACGGCACACAGCCGTGAGATCGTGACGGTCAGACAGGCAGCGCTCAGGCGTCGACGAGCGATCCTGCACGCGCAGCCGAGGCCTGCGGCTCCGGCACGGGGCCGCAACCAGCAGCCCCCGCGATGAACCCGGCCGCGGCAGTGGCGATGAGCCCCGAGAGACCCGATCCCTCAGGCAGCGGACGCGGGTCGTCGGCGACGGTCCAGCAGGCGTCGACGATCTCGTAGCGAGCAGTCGGGCCGTCAGTCACGTAGGTCTCGAGGGCGGCGACCAGACGGTCGACCTCCTCCTGCGTGGTCCCGACGCCCACGCTGGCCCGCACGGCGCCCGAGGCGTAGCCGAGCCGGGCGAGGAGCGGGTGGGCGCAGAACCGACCGTCGCGGACGCCGATACCGTGCTCGGCCGAGAGGTAGGCGGCGACGAGGCCCGGGTCGTGCCCGACGACCGAGAAGGTCACCACGCCGACAGGGTCGGACGCGTCGGCCCAGGCCCGGACCACCTGGACGCCCGGGATGGACTCGAGACCGCTCACGAGGCGCTCGCGCAGGTAGGCCTCGTGCGCCTCGAGCGTGCCCGCGGGCAGCGACGCGAGGGTCTCGCAGGCCGCGGCGAGGGCCACGGCGCCGATGACGTTCGGCGAGCCGGCCTCGTGCCGCGCCGGGGCGTTCGTCCACTGCACCTGGTCGAGGTCGACCTGGCGGACGGCTCCACCACCGGCGAGGTAGGGCGTCCCGGCGTCGAGCCAGTCGCGACGTCCCACGAGGGCCCCCGACCCGAAGGGCGCGTAGGTCTTGTGGCCCGAGTAGGAGATGTAGTCGACCCCGGTCTCGGCGAGCGAGAAGCGGCGGTGCGGGACCAGCTGAGCACCGTCGATCGCGACGCGCGTCCCCGCCTCGTGGGCGATCGCGACCACGTCGGCGACAGGCAGCAGCTCGCCGGTGACGTTCGACGCGCCGGTGAGCGCGAGCAGCGCGTAGGGCGCCCGGGCGAGCTCGGCCCGGATCGCCTCGAGGGTCTCGGCCACGGTCTCCGCGCCGTGCAGCACGGTCGCACCGCCGGCCGACCGCTGCCACGGGAGGAGGTTGGCGTGGTGCTCGACGTCGAGGACGAGCACCCGGCCAGGCGTGCCGTCAGCGTCGGCCGGGACGCAGCCGGCGAGCAGGTTGAGCGAGTCTGTCGTGTTGCGCGTGACGACAGTGACGTCGTCGGGCCGTGCACCGACGAAGGCGCCGATGGTCTGGCGCGAGGCCTCGTAGAGGGCCGTCGACACCTGCGAGAGGTAGCCAGCACCGCGGTGGACGGAGGCGTAGAGCGGCAGCACCTGGGTGACGCGGTCGGCGACGGCCTGGAGCGCGGGGGCACTCGCTGCGCAGTCGAGGTTGGCGTAGGTGACCGTCCGGCCGTCGACGAGCGGGACGAGGGTGTCCGAGCCGACGACAGGCAGGCAGGACTGGGCTTCAGGGGTGGCAGACATAGATCCTCCAGGACGTGGTGGGGATCGACGCACCTGGGTTCGACCGATTCCCGCGCTTGCCGGAGACCATCTGGTTCCGGCCAGGTCGTCACCCGGGGCACCCCACCGCGGAGGAGGGTTGCCGGCCAGCAAACCGGGGTTACACGCTGGCACTCATGACCTGCGTCAAGGATTGGCGAGGTTTTCGGGGGTGTCAATCAGCGAGCGCAGTCTGTCTTGCATGCTGGACGGGCTGTCTCATTCTGGGGGTCGAGGGCGATGCTCAGAGGGACAACCATCCAGAGCGGCTGAGTGACCTGGCACGACGACGCCGCAGCAACCCCTCCGACGAGCTCGACGTCGGGGCGAGGGTGCTACCGCCACGGACCGATGGAGGCATGACATGAGCTACGCAGGCGACCTCACCCCGCAGCAGGCCTGGGACCTGCTCGAGACCACCCCCGACGCCGTCCTCGTCGACGTGCGCACAGTCGGCGAGTGGCAGCAGATCGGCGTCCCCGACCTCTCCCCGCTCGATGGTGACCGCAAGGTCGTCTTCACCGAGTGGGCGACGGCCTTCGGCCCCAACCCGCGCTTCCTCGACCAGCTGGCCGAGGCTGGCCTCACACCCGGCGACGGCCGCCCGGTGATCTTCCTGTGCCGCTCGGGCAACCGGTCGATCGGTGCGGCTGTCGACGCGACGGCAGCCGGCTTCGGTCCGTCGTACAACGTGCTCGAAGGTTTCGAGGGCGACACGGACCTCTCCGGCGGGCGGACCGTCAACGGCTGGCGCCTGCGCGGCCTGCCGAGCACCACCTACACCGCTGGGGAGTGAACGAGGATGTCGACCACCCCTGACGCCCCGGCCGGCGCTTCGGCCGCGACCGCACCGACCGTCCCGTCATCCGACCCGACCCGACCTCCGCGCACTGTCCGTGCCGCGACCGCTGCTGTCCGCGGTGGCCAGGTCCGCTCCGAGTTCCAGGAGACCTCTGAGCCGATCTACCTCACCCAGGGCTACGTCTACGCGCAGGCCGCCGACGCCGAGGCGGCCTTCAAGGGCGAGACCGACCGCTTCATCTACTCCCGCTACGGCAACCCGACGGTCCACATGTTCGAGGAGCGCCTGCGACTCCTCGACGGCGCCGAGGCCTGCTACGCGACGGCGACAGGCATGTCCGCAGTCTTCACCTCCCTCGCGGCCCTCGTGAAGTCCGGGTCCCGTATCGTCTCGGCCCGCGCGCTCTTCGGCTCGACCGTGGTGATCTTCGACGAGATCTTCGCCGACTGGGGAGTCACCGTGGACTACGTCGACGGCCACGAGACCGAGCAGTGGGAGGCGGCCCTGGCCACCCCGGCCGACGTGGTCTTCTTCGAGACCCCGTCCAACCCGATGCAGGACATCGTCGACGTCGAGCGCGTCTGCGAGCTCGCGCACGCCGCGGGCGCTGTCGTGGTCCTCGACAACGTCTTCGCGACGCCGATCCTGCAGAAGCCCTTCGAGCTCGGCGCCGACGTCGTGGTGTACTCGGCCACCAAGCACATCGACGGGCAGGGCCGCGTGCTCGGCGGGGCGATCCTCGGGTCGAAGGAGTACATCGAGGGCCCTGTCCAGAAGTTCATCAGGAACACCGGCCCGTCGCTCAGCCCCTTCAACGCCTGGGTGCTGCTCAAGGGCCTCGAGACCCTGCCGATCCGTGTCGCCGCGCAGACCGCCGCAGCGCTGCGGGTCGCCGAGCACCTCGAGACGCTGCCGGGGATCACCCGGGTCCGCTATCCGTTCCTGCCGTCGCACCCGCAGCACGAGCTCGCCCGGAAGCAGCAGACCGGCGGCGGGACCGTCGTCACCTTCGACCTCGCTGTCCCCGAGGGCACCGACCCGGAGTCGGCCAAGAAGCGCACCTTCGCCTTCCTCGACGCCCTCGAGGTCATCGACATCTCGAACAACCTCGGCGACGCGAAGTCGCTCATCACGCACCCCGCGACGACCACGCACCGCAGGATCGGCCCGGAGGGACGCGCTGCCGTGGGCATCGCGGAGACGACGGTGCGCCTGAGCGTCGGGCTCGAAGACGTGCAGGACCTCATCGAGGACGTGGAGATCGCGCTCCAGGCGTGAGAGGCAGCCGTCCGGCCGTCGCGGACGGACCGCCACGAGAGACGAGGCCCCAGCCGGAATCCGGCTGGGGCCTCGTCTGCAGAGTGCTGTGGTGCTGGTGGTGCTGAGGTGCTGGTCGTGCCGCTGCGTCAGGCGGTGACGAGCGTGCCGAGCACCGAGGTGAAGAAGGTCAGCCCGTCGGTCCCGGCGCGAGGTCCAGCCTCGGCGGCCGTCCCGAACCCGACCTCGACGGCGTGCTCGGGGTGCGGCATGAGGCCGACGACGTTGCCTGCGGCGTTCGTGATGCCGGCGATCCCGCGACGCGAGCCGTTCGGGTTCTCGCCCGCGTAGCGGAAGACGACGCGGCCCTCGCCCTCGAGCTCGTCGAGGGTGCGCTCGTCGGCGACGAACTGCCCGTCCTGGTTCTTGAGCGGGATGGTGATCTCCTGGCCGGCGCGGAAGCCGCGCGTCCAGGCGGTGTCGGCGTTCTCGACCGTGAGGCGCTGCTCGCGGCAGAGGAAGGACAGCGACTCGTTCTTGATCATCGAGCCGGGCAGCAGGTGCGACTCGGTGAGGATCTGGAAGCCGTTGCAGATGCCGAGGACGGGGAGCCCGCCGTTCGCGGCGTCGACGAGGACGTCCATGACGGGTGCGAAGCGGGAGATCGCCCCGGCACGCAGGTAGTCCCCGTAGGAGAATCCACCGGGCAGGACCACGGCGTCGACCCCGTGGAGGTCGGCGTCGGCGTGCCACAGCGGGACCGCGGTGCCACCGGCGATGCGGACCGCGCGCGCCGCGTCGCGGTCGTCGAGCGTGCCGGGGAAGGTGATGACGCCGATGCGCGCGCCGGTGAGGACGTCGCTCATGCCTGGGTGCCCTGGAAGGCGTCGAGGCTCGCGGCGTCGACGACGGCCACGACGTCTTCGATGATCGGGTTGGAGAGCACCGTGGCAGCAGCCTCGCGGGCGGCGGCCAGGACCTCGTCGGTCACCGGTCCGTCGACCTCGAGCTCGAAGCGCTTGCCCTGGCGCACGCTGGTGAAGCCTGTGAGACCGAGGCGCGGCAGGGCGTTGGCGACGGCCTTCCCCTGCGGGTCGAGGATCTCGGGCTTGGGCATGACGTCGACGACTACGCGTCCCACGGGGGCTCCTAGTGCTCGGTTCTGGTCACGCGAGGGCGTGAGGGCGGAAGCGCGCGAGGCCCCGGCCGAGAGACGGCCAGGCGGTCCTCTGAGTGCTTCGCGCACAGTTTATCGCGAGCGGTCGACGACGGTGCGCGCGTCTCGCGAGAAGAGCCAGACGCCCGGCTCCGCCGCGCAGGACCGTGGCCGCGCCGGCACCGCACGACACGGCCACGGCACGGCAGCCTCGGTCAGCGTGGCGAGACGAGCACCTTGCCAGACGCCTCGTCGGTCGCTGCCGCGAAGGCCTGAGTGACGTCGTCGAGGGGGTAGGTGCCGGAGATGATCTCCTCGGTCGGGATGCCCCCGTCCACGGCGATCGCCAGAGCTGTCGCGACGTCGGTCTCCGTGTACGCGGCGCACCCCTGCACGCGGATCTCCCAGTCCTGGACGAGAGGCATGGGGAGGGAGGCCGGCCGCGCCGGCACACCGACGACGAGGACCGTCCCGGCGCGACGCACCACCCTGACGGCCTGGGCGAGGGAACGCTCGGACGCGACGCAGTCCAGCACGACGTCAGCCGGTCCGTCGAGCGCAGACCGCACCTGCACGTCCGCGTCCGCGTCGGACGCCAGGACCCCGGCAACGGCTCCGACCCGCACAGCGCGACGCAGCTTCCCGGCGTCCAGGTCGGTCACGACCACCCGGTGCGCTCCGGCACGGAGCGCCGCCACGACGCCGAGGACACCGATGGTCCCGGCACCGAGCACCACGACACGCGCCCCCGTGAGGTCCCCGGCGATCCGCACGGCGTGCACGGGGGTGGCGAGGCACTCGACGAGCACGGCCGTCGGGTCGTCGACGCAGTCCGGGACGGGGAAGAGGTTCGCAGCGGGCGCGACGAAGGAGTCGGCCATCGCTCCGGTCCAGCGCCTGGAGGTGTCGCAGCCGATCCAGGCGAGCTGCTCGCAGGCGTTGCTCCTGTCGGCGCAGCAGTTGAGGCACGTTCCGCACGCGACGTTGGGCTTGAGCAGGACCCGCTGGCCGATCTCCAGCCCCGTGGTCCCTCCCCCCAGGCCTTCGACGACGCCGACGGCCTCGTGACCGGGCGCGTACACCTCGGTGAGGAAGGGATGGTGACCGGCCAGGGCATGGGTGTCCGAACCGCAGATGCCGACGAGCGTGGTCCGCACGAGAGCCTGCTCGTGCGCTGGCACCGGGACAGGTCGTCCTTCGAGCCTGACGCCGCCGCGGGGTTCGACGAGTGCGCCGCGCATCGTGCTGGTCGCGAGGCCGGCGGTCTCGGGCTGAGTGGTAGGGACGGTCATGACGGGCTCCTCAGGGTGGACCGGTACGGGGCCGGCACTGTAGATGGTGAGACTTGCGTGGCAGGCAGGGGCACGGTCCCCGGCTGGGGCGGGTGGATGAACAGCGTGACGACACCGCCGACCACGTAGAGGGCTGCGTAGGTCCAGCAGACCCCCACGGCCCCGACGACGGGCAGCAGCACCGTGGCGATCGCGGGACCGAGGAAGGTCGAGACGCCTGCGGCGAGGTTGTGCGCCGAGATGGCAGCGCCGGGGTGGGCAGGGGCGAGCGAGGCGAACACGGCGCCGAGCGGCACGAACGCCGAGACCCCGATGGCGAGCAGGACCGCCGCGGCGTTCATGAGCAGCATGTTCGGTCCGAACCACTGCGGGACGTAGTAGAAGGCGAGGGTCGCGACGGCGCACGCCGTGCACCCGTACCAGCGCATCTGGGCCATCCAGCCGTACCGGTCGCCGATCCGCCCCCACACGACGTTGGTCACGATGGTCACGGCGAACATGAGCCCCCACAGCCGCATCCACTGCGTGAGGTCGAAGACCCCGATCCCGCCGCCGGCCGTGGTCGACAGGTACAGCGGCATGACCACCGGGAAGCCGAAGAGCGTGAGGTTGCAGATGACCCGGACCACCGCGGTCAGGAGGATCTGACGATTCTCGACGAGGATCGTGGCACCACGGGCGAGCTCACGGACCCGAGCGCGACGGTCCGGGACCTCGGCTGCGGGGTCCACCTGGCGCACGGCGACCCGGGTGCACAGCAGCACCCCGGCGATCACCCACGGCATCGCCAGCCAGAGGGTGGCACGCTCCCCCACGGCGGGGATGATCCAGCTCGGCAGGTAGGTGCCGAGGACTCCGATGCCCAGCGAGTACGCCGCCCAGTACCAGCCCATCGCGCTCGCGAGCCGCGACCTGTCGACGGTCTGGGCGATGAGGACCACGAAGGCGTAGATGAACAGCGGGTACGCGGCGGCGCGCGCACCGTAGACGAGGAGGATCAGCGGGAGGCTGCCAGACCCGAGCGCCACCGTGAGGAACACGACCTGCAGCACGAGCCACAGGACGCCGCCTGTCATCATCACCCTCCGAGCGCCGAAGAGCTCCGCGACGACTCCTGAGCACCAGGCAGACAGCGCAGCGACGAACCCGTAGACGGTGAACACGAGGGCCGCGTCGACAGGTGAGTGCCCGAGGTCGACGAGGTACTTCGCGAGGAACGTCAGCTCGAAGCCGTCGCCTGTCATGAAGAGCGCGACGGCGACGTAGCCGAGCAGGAGCGGGCGTGGCAGACCGAGCACGATGGCATCACCTCGTTGTGATCGGCAGACTGGGAGACCCAGATCCACCGGATGGAGTGCGGACAGTCATCATCAACCGGATGTCACGGACGAACTAGCGCCGCCCGAGCACGCACTCTGGTACTAAGTTGTCTTCCGGAGACCCGAGGCGAGGCCTTCGCACGAGACGCGGTCGCTCGGCCCTCGACCCCCGTGCCTCGACGGGCTACGCCACGTCCTGAGGAGGAGAGCCATGGCACCGCGAACCATGCGACAGAGAACTGCCGGGCACGGTGAGGCCTCCCCGGCGGACCGGCCTCCGGCTCACGAGGTCGTGCTGCCCGACGTCGACAGCATGGTGCGGTGGCACGAGCACTCCTACCCGCACCCGCTGGCCCGGTGGCACACCCACCCAGAGGCCGAGATCCACCTCATCCGGTCAGGGACGGGACTGGCTTTCGTCGGCGACCATGTCGGCCGCTTCGACGCCGGTCATCTGGTGCTCGTCGGCTCGCAGGTCCCGCACAACTGGATCAGCGACCTCGACCCCGGCCAGGTGGTCGAGGGACGTGACGTGGTCCTCCAGATCAACCCGCACCAGCTACGTCGCCTCGCGGACGTCGCTCCCGAGGCGACCGAGGGGGTCCGGCTGCTGGGATCTGCGACGCGCGGTCTGGAGTACTCCGGCCGGACCGCGGCCGAGGCCTCGACGACGCTCGAGGCCATCGGGGCGAGCTCGGGCGTCGAACGCCTGGCGCTCCTCTTCAGGCTGCTCGCCCTCTTGGCCCGCGCACCGCAGGAAGAGCGACGCGCGCTCGGCAGCCCGGCGCCCCTGCCGGTGTCGGACCCCCTGGTGCAGCGCCGGGTCGACACAGCGCTCCGCTACGTCGCCGAGAACCTCCACAGCGAGGTGCGGCTCCCCGACGTCGCTGCGCTGGTCGGGATGACCCCGTCGGCCTTCTCCAGGTTCTTCAGCCGGGCGGCCGGTCGGGGTCTCTCCGACATGGTGCGACGCCTGCGGGTGATCCGGGCGTGCGCGCTGCTCAACGGGACCGACATGCTCGTCGCCGACATCTGCTATGCCGTGGGGTACGGCAACCTGTCGAACTTCAACCGACAGTTCCGCACCGAGACGGGCACGACGCCCCGAGAGTACCGGCGGACCTCGCGGTCGGGGCCGTCAGTGTCCTGAGGCGTCGTCCTGAGTCGTCCGACAGCCCCCCATGACCAGCCGTCTCGAGGTCGCTCCGGGGCGCCGAGGCCCCGAGGCTCAGGTCAGCCCTCGGCCTTGCCGCGGCGCCAGTAGCCCATGAAGGCGACCGAGCGGCGGTCGATGCCCAGGTCGCTCACCAGGTGGCGGCGGAGCAGCTTGATGACGCCTGCCTCGCCGGCGATCCAGGCGTAGCAGTCGGTCAGCGGGCGCGCCGAGTCTTCGACCGTCGGTACCTCCCACAGGATGTTCTGGTCGACGTCCACGTCGTCCAGCTCGGCCGCCGCGGGGCGGGCCGGGAGGGTGATGCGCTCGATCGGCACCTCGTGGCACGACATGTCGCACAGCCCGGCAGCCTGCTTGGCAGCGCAGAGCTGCATGTGAGACCGGACGGCGCGGTCGAGGAGGCTGCCGTGCTCGACGGGCGCAGCGCCGCGTCGGCTGCGCGGCAACCACGTGATCGAGACACCCTCGGCCAGGTCGAGCGGCAGCGCGTCGGCCTCGAGCGGGACCTCGACGAAGGCGTGCGCCTGCGTGCCGAGGGGCAGCGACTCGAGGATGGAGCAGATGGCGGGGGCCGCGGTCTCGTCGCCGGCGAGCAGCAACGTGCTCGCGGAGGCGGGCGGAGCCCACTCGATGCCTGACGGCGGGCCGTCGTAGCGGGCGTTCGGGCCGATGAGGACGCAGGGGGTCCCGACCTCGGCCGTCTGGAGCCAGCGGGCGGCGGGCCCGTCGTGGCCGTCCTCGGAGACGTGGACGACGAGGTCGATGTCGATCTCACCGAGCCCGACGTGCGGGCGGACGGCGCGGACCGTGTAGGTGCGCAGCGGGCAGCGGAGCTCGTCGGGCAGCTCGCGCCACGCGGCGTACCAGCTGTCACCCTCGAAGTCTGCGGCGTCCGGGCGGTGGCCGGCCTCGTTGGGGAGGACGAGCTTGATGCGCTGGTCGAGACCGTCGGTGCCGAAGGCAGCGGCGTCAGGCCCCGTGAACGTGATGCGGACGAAGGACGGGCTCAGCTGCTGCACCCGGGAGACCGTGACGTCGAAGACGCGGTACGCGGGCTCGGCGCTCGTGACGGTCTCGGTCGTCGCTGTCGTCGTCATGCTTCGAGTATGGCATGCCTAACCTTGGACAGGTAAGGCTTCACTGCCTATCGGCCCTGTGGAAGATCCCACACGACGTCGCTCGTCAGGTGCCGTGGAGGCGGTGCGGTGCGCTCACGTACCCGGTCGCGGCACGGAACTCGACCAGCTCTTGGACGGCCGCAGCACGCTCGGCCCGAGGCCGGAGCTCGGGTGGGACCCACCCGCTCACGTGCTTGCGCCACACCTGTCGCGCCTTCGCCCGAGGCCACGCGACGGTGCCCACGACCCCGATGACGAGGTAGGCGGGCCACGCGCTCAGCGCTGACAGGACCAGCTGCGCATCCCTCGACACGAGCGAGAAGACGGAGAAGATGAGAGCCAGGATCACCATGTACCCCGCGTACCACCGGGCCGCGTGCAGACGCCCCAGGAGGTCGTCGATCATCCAGACTCTGTACTGCTCTGGGAGATCGCTCTCGAAGACCCTGTACCGCAGCCACGGCACCAGGGGCGGGTGCTCACGCAGGCGCAGCGACCAACCCGCCAAGAGCACCGACAGCCCATCCCTGAGCCGTACAGTCCGCGCACCCGGCCCGGCGAGGTCGAGCAGCGTCCCCACGAGGTCTTCACCGTAGGCGTAGCGCCACCGGCGCGGGTACGCCCTCAGCCACAGGTGCGCAGAGTGACCGCGCCACGACGCACGACGGTCGACGTCAGACACCTGCCCCACCCCCAGCAGAACCAGCCTCACCATCGACGCGCAACGCCGCCCGGTACTGGGCCAGCTCGACGTCCGCCTTCCAGCGCTCGGACCGCGGACGCAGCTCACGCGGGAGCCAGGTGCTGATCTGACGCCGCCAGACTCGGCGCGGGCCCACGCGGGGCTGCAGGGCCGCGAGCAAGGCGACCGCCAGCGCGAACATCATCGGCGCATCCCAAGAGACTGGGATCAGCACTGACTCGAGCGACGGTACGACGGCACTGATCCCTGTGAAGACCACTGCGACCGTGACGAAGGCGGCGGCGGCGGTACGCGCCGTGTAGAACCTGTCGAGCAGGTCGTCCATCACCCAGTACCGGTAGCGGGCAGGCAACCTCATCTCGAAGAGCCTGTACCCCAACCATGGCAGCAGCGGCGGGTGCTCACGCCAGCGGAGTGACCACCCGGCCCTGACGACCGACACACCGTCGCGCACCCGCACCGTCCGCGCGTCAGGCCCGGCGAGGTCGAGCAACGTCCCGACGAGATCCTCGCCGTAGGCGTAGCGCCACCGGCGCGGATACGCCCGCAGCCACAGCCGGGCAGTCCGTTCAGCCGTCGTCATCCTGGTAGTCCCCCTGCCAGTCATGGTTCACGCACCCCCGAGCACCGGGCGACCGAGCCCTCGGGGTCGGTCGAGCAGCCGCTGGGCACGGGCCGCGAGACGCGCGAGGTTCTCGGTCTCGGCCTGCGCGGCCTGAGCGCCGAGGTCGGTCGCGCGGTAGTACCTGCGCAACCGGCCGTCGACGATCTCTTCGCCGTCGGCGGCGACCATCCCGGCGGCGAGCAGCCTGTCGAGGTTGCCGTAGAGCGTCCCGGCGGCGAGCGTGACGTCGCCCCCGGACAGCTCGGCCACCTGCTTGATGACCCCGTACCCGTGCTGGCGCTCGTCGACGAGCGTGAGCAGGATGAGGTACGCCTGCTGCGTCATCCGGAACGGGGTCATGGCACGACGCTAGCGATCCCGATATATATCGTCAAGCGATACGTGCAGGTGGGCGCTCGGACGCGAGGGGCGACGAGAGGCAGCGCGAGCGTCGCACCGCCGCACGGCCGAGCCCGCAGACGACGCGAGCAGCCCCGACGCGTCCCGCGAGCAGCCGACCGCGACGTGCAGCTCAGACCTTCGCGTGCTTCGCGCGCCCGAAGGAGTACACCCCGTACGCAGCGAAGCCGATCGCGACGAGCGTCAGCAGGACAGGACCGTAGGGCAGCCCGGCGAGCGCGTGGAGCGCGGAGTCGAGACCTTCAGCCTGCTCCGGGTCGCTCTGCACGGCGGCGGCGACGAGCAGCACACCGACGACGCCGAGCGCAGCGCCCTTGCCGACGTACCCGATGCGGCCCGCCCGGCGGACCCAGCGGCTCGGGCTCGACTCGAGGTCCTCGAGGAACTTCTCCTTCCAGCCCTTCACCACGTGGTAGACCCCGACAGCCACCACGCCGAGGCCGACGACACCTACGAGGGCGCGGCCAGCACCGGAGGACATGAGGCTGGACGTCGCCCCACCCGAACCGCCGCTCGACCCGCTCGTGAGCACAGACACCGTGGTGAAGGCCAGCACGCCGTAGGTCACGGCCTTCGCCGCCGCCTTGATGCGGTCTTTAGTCTCGCCCCAGGCGACGGCCTCGGTGATCTGCCACAGCGCGAGGAGCACGAAGCCGACGAACAGCACCCACAGCAGCACCTGGCCAGCTCCGTCGCCGGCGAGCTGCTGCAGAGCACCCTCCTGGTCGGCCTGCTCGCCGCCCGACGTCCAGGCCAGCTGGACCGTCACCCAGGCGAGGAGCAGGTGCAGGACACCGCTCGCGCCGTAGCCGAGCCGCGCGCCCTTCTCGACGAGAGGGTGGTCCCCAGCGCGGGAGGCTGCACTCTGAACGTTTCCAGTCATGGGTCGAGACTGGCATCGGGTGACTCACAGCGCACGCCCAGCCGGGACCGACGTGACGACCGCCACGTCGCTGCAGGCTCGTCGCAGGCGCCCGCCGGGACACCTCAGACGAGGCCCCACGTCACGTGACAGGGCCAGGCGTCGCTCGTGCGCAGCCCGCTCTGCCTGAACGAGCCACGCACGTCAGCCCAGCTCCTAGAGCTCAGCCCCGGTCAGCCGCCTGTACGCGTCGAGGTACCTCTCGCGCGTCGCCTCGACGACCTCGTCGGACAGCGCGGGCGGCGGGGTGCCCGCGTCCTTGTCCCACCCGGACTCTGCCGAGACGAGCCAGTCGCGGATCGGCTGCTTGTCGAAGCTCGGCTGCGCCTGCCCGGGGACCCAACGGTCTGCGGCCCAGAAGCGGGAGGAGTCCGGGGTGAGCACCTCGTCGCCGAGGATGATCTCGCCCGTCGCCGGGTCGACCCCGAACTCGAGCTTGGTGTCGGCCAGGATGATGCCGCGCTCCCGGGCGATGCTCTCGGCCCGCGCGTAGACGGCCAGGGTCAGGTCGCGCAGCCTGGTCGCGTCCTCGAGCCCGATGGTCGAGGCCACGACCTCGAAGCTGACGTTCTCGTCGTGCTCCCCGACCTCGGCCTTGGTGGCCGGCGTGAAGATGGGCTCGGGCAGCCGCGACCCGTCCACGAGGCCCTCGGGCAGCGGGACCTCGCAGACCGACCGGCTCTGCCGGTACTCGACCAGCCCAGACCCTGTGAGGTACCCGCGGACGACGCACTCGACGGGGAACATCTCGAGACGACGGCACACCATGGCGCGCCCCGCGACGGCGTCGGGGACCAGACCGTCACCGGGCATCGCCGACGCCTCGGTGCTCACCACGTGGTTGCCGACGATGTCGGTCAGCTGCTCGAACCACCACAGGCTCAGCTGCGTCAGGACGGTCCCCTTGTCGGGGATCCCGGGGCTGAGCACGGCGTCGTAGGCGCTCACCCGGTCCGACGCGACGACGAGGACGACGTCGCCGAGCGGGTGCACGCCGCCGTAGTGAGCCAGGTCGGGCTCGTAGAGGTCACGGACCTTGCCCGAGTAGACGTGCCGCCACCCCGAGAGCTGCAGGGGCGCGTCGCCCTGCGTCTGCGCGCTCATCGGGCGTCCGCCGCAGCCTGCTCGGCGATGTCCGTGCGGTGGTGCGAGCCGGGCAGCACGATGCGGTCGACACCCGAGTAGGCGAGGCGTCGCGCCTCGGAGAGGGTCTCGCCGACGCCCACGACGGAGAGCACACGCCCGCCGGCGCTGCGCAGCACACCCTCGTCGTCGGTCGCCGTGCCCGCGTGCAGCACGTGGACCCCGGGGAGGCTCTCGGCCTCGCCGACACCGGTGACCGGACCGCCGGTCCGTGGTGCGGCCGGGTAGCCGTCCGAGGCCACGACGACGGTCACCGCGGCCTCGTCGCGCCAGCGGAGCTCCGGGAGCTCGGCGAGCCGGCCCGTCGAGGCGGACAGCAGCAGCTCGGAGAGCGGGGTCTCGAGGCGGGAGAGCACCACCTGGGTCTCCGGGTCGCCGAAGCGCGCGTTGAACTCGATGACGCGGGTGCCGCGGCTGGTGAGCGCGAGCCCGACGTAGAGCACTCCGACAAAGGGGATACCGCGCGAGCGCATCTCGTCGATGGTCGGCTGCGCGATGCGCTCGACCACCTCGGCGGTCAGCCCCTCGGGAGCCCACGGCAGCGGGCTGTACGCGCCCATGCCGCCGGTGTTGGGGCCGGCGTCGTCGTCGAAGGCGCGCTTGAAGTCCTGCGCCGGGGCGAGCGGGACGACGGTCTGGCCGTCACTGATGCAGAAGAGCGACACCTCGGGGCCGTCGAGGAACTCTTCGACGACGACGCGCGGGTCTCCCCCGCGGTCCGGGTTGGCGAAGCACTCCTGCGCGTGACGCAGCGCCTCGAGACGGTCGCTCGTCACCACGACGCCCTTGCCGGCGGCGAGGCCGTCATCCTTGACGACGAAGGGCGGACCGAAGTCGTCGAGGGCGTCACCCACCTGGTCGACGGTCGAGCAGACGTGAGCCTTCGCGGTCGGCACGTGGGCTGCGGCCATGACGTCCTTGGCGAAGGCCTTCGAGCCCTCGAGCCGGGCGGCGTCGGCGCTCGGGCCGAAGACCGGGGTCCCGGTCGCCCGGACGGCGTCGGCGACACCGGCGACGAGCGGAGCCTCGGGTCCGACGACCACGAGGTCGGCGCCGATCTGCTGCGTCAGCTCGGCGACGGCGCGACCGTCGAGGGCGTCGACCTTGTGCAGCGTGGCGAGGGCGGCGATCCCCGGGTTCCCGGGCGCCGCGTGCAGCTCGTGCCGTCCCCCGGCGGGGGCCTCCTGCGCGAGCGAGTGGACGATGGCGTGCTCACGAGCACCGGACCCGACGACGAGAATCTTCACGGGACGTGAGTCTACTGATCGAGCCCGCAGACGACAGCGGGCGGGACCCGTCCTGAGACAGGTCCCACCCGCGCGGTGCTCGACGCCTCCATCCAGCCACCGGTCCCCCGGCAGCCCCGGCAGCCCCGGCAGCCCCGGCAGCCCCGGCAGCCCCGGCAGCGAGATCGTGACTCCGGAGCGAGATCGATGCCCCGGAAGCCCGAGCTCGCTCCGAAGTCACGATCTCGGGGCTAGGAGCCCAGATCCAGCCCCCTGCTCGCACCTGAGTACGGCCTGGGGCTGGAAGCTGGCCTCAGACCTCAGTCGTCGATCAGGTCGTGGCGCTGGATGGTGGCCTCGCGGCCGGGGCCGACGCCGATCGACGAGATCCGTGCGCCCGACATCGCCTCGAGGGCGAGGACGTAGGCCTTCGCGTTCTCGGGAAGCTCGTCGAAGGTGCGCACGCCGGAGATGTCCTCGGTCCAGCCGGGGAACTCTTCGTAGATCGGGGTCGCGTGGTGGAAGGCGCTCTGGTCCGTCGGCATCTCGTCGTGGCGGACACCGTCGACGTCGTAGGCCACGCAGACCGGGATCTTCTCGATGCCGGTGAGGACGTCCAGCTTGGTCATGACGAGGTCGGTGAGGCCGTTGACGCGCGAGGCGTAGCGGGCGATCACGGCGTCATACCAGCCGCAGCGACGCGCGCGACCTGTCGTGACGCCGACCTCGCCGCCGACGCGTGCGAGGAACTCGCCCCACTCGTCGAAGAGCTCGGTCGGGAAGGGTCCCTCGCCCACGCGGGTCGTGTACGCCTTGATGACGCCGACCACGCGGTCGATCCGGGTCGGGCCGACACCCGCACCCGTGATGACACCACCGGCGGTCGCGTTCGAGGACGTGACGAAGGGATACGTGCCGTGGTCGATGTCGAGCATCGTCGCCTGGCCGCCCTCGAAGAGGACGGTCTTGCCCTCGTCGAGAGCCGTGTTGAGCACGAGCGAGGTGTCGGCGACCATCGGGCGCAGGCGCTCGGCGTACTGCATGAGCTCCTCGACTGTCTCGTCGACGGTGATCGCGCGGCGGTTGTAGACCTTCACGAGCAGGTGGTTCTTCTGCTCGAGGGCGCCCTCGACCTTGGCGCGCAGGATCTTCTCGTCGAAGAGGTCCCACACGCGGATGCCGACACGGTTGATCTTGTCGGAGTAGGTCGGGCCGATGCCGCGGCCGGTCGTGCCGATCTTCCGCTTGCCGAGGAAGCGCTCGGTGACCTTGTCCATGATGCGGTTGTACGGCGCGATGACGTGCGCGCTGCCCGAGACGAGCAGTCGGGAGACGTCGACGCCACGCGCGATGAGCGCGTCGAGCTCTTGGTAGAGGACCTCGATGTCGATGACGACACCGTTGCCGATGACGGGGGTGACGCCTGGTGAGAGGATCCCGGAGGGCAGCAGGTGCAGGGCGTACTTGTCACCGTTGATGACCACGGTGTGCCCGGCGTTGTTCCCGCCGTTGAACTTCACGACGTAGTCGACCCGAGAGCCGAGCTGGTCCGTCGCCTTGCCCTTGCCTTCGTCGCCCCACTGGGCACCGACGACGATCACGGCTGGCATGGAATCCCCACCTTCAACCTGCCTGTCTGTGGCAGCCGCAGCGGCTCGACTTCGCGCTGGTGCTCAGGACTCTCGGGCGGCAGTGACCCGATCTCCCCGGCGAGTTTACCGTCCGGAACCCCCGGACGCACGGGTCGTCCCACGACTGCGGGCCCGCGGTGAGACGAGACCGCCGGCCGTCTCTCCTCGAGGACGGCCGGCGGACGTCGCGCGGGCGGGGCGGCACGGTGCTGTCGGTGCAGTGCGGCCCGGCGCTGTCAGGGCACCGGGCGCAGGCAGGTCATCCCAGCAGAGTCGCGTCCCTCAGCACGGCTGGCCCGTCCGTCAGCGCAGCGCGGCGACGGCGTCGGCCGAGACCCCGGAGTCGACGAGGAAGGTCTGGCAGCGTGCTGCCTCGTCGTCCTCGCCGATGGCAGCAGCCGCCTCCGCGAGCGCGAGCAGCGCCCGCAGGAATCCCTGGTTCGGCGCGTGCGTGACGGGGATCGGCCCCTGGCCGCGCCAGCCTGCGCGGCGCAGGGAGTCGAGGCCGCGGTGGTACCCGGTGCGGGCGAAGGCGTAGGCGGTGACGTCGTCCCCGCGGTCGAGCGCGGCCTCGGCGAGGAGCGCCCAGGCGTAGGAGGAGGACGGGACGTCCCGCGCGACGTCCTGCGCGCTGCGTCCGCCGTCGATCTCGGCGCGTGCCGCGACGTCGGGGTGGTCGGCGCCGAGCAGCGTGGGCGCCGGGCCGAGGAGGTTCGAGGACGGGTCGAGGGGTGCGTGGCTCATGGGTCCCATTGTGCCCCGGCGGAGGCGTCAGGGCGCCGGGCGCGGTGGACCCTGTGGACAGAGCCGTGCGGGGACCCGACGGAGCCGTTGCCGAGTCGTGACCGGACCAGGGTGCGACCCTGGGAGGGCGTCGATAGAGTCGGGCCTCATGATCGAGATCGCAACATCCCCGGCGACCACCACGCTCGTGATCGCCGGCGACCTCGACCTCGCCGAACGTGACCAGTTCCCCGAGATCGCCGCGCGTGTGGTCGGCCTGCGGCGTCAGCTGCTGGTCATCGACATGTGCCGGGTGACGTTCATGGACTCCACGGGTGCGGCCTTCCTCATCTCGCTCGCCGACTCCGGCCGCAAGCGCGGCGGTGCGACGGTCCTGCGCGGCTGCGACGACCGCGACCTCTTCGTGCTCGAGGTCTGCGGCGCCCTCGAGCTGTTCAGGATCGACCCGGACCACTCCTGCGCCCCCGAGACCCCGGCCACGGGCGTCCCTGTCGTCGAGCACCGCTGACGCAGGACGGCCCGTCACCAGGCCACCCGCTGACCCGCAGGATGCGTGACCGGTCCCCCGGACACCTCGTCCTGCCCCCGCCCTTGGCCACGTCGTCGCGCCCGCGCACCGCGCCGACACAGGCCCGTCCGCTGCGACGCCGAACCCGCACCACGCATCGCCGCAGGCCCGTGCGCCGCGCCCACCACCAGGGTGAAGCTCACCCGGTGTGGAGCACTCCCCATGTCCTCGACGCGCGCCGAGCCTCTAGGGTCTCCATGACGAACGAGCAGGGACGCGCAGCAGCGACGTCCACCAGGGCACGGACGCACGAACCAGACGATGGAGAGCACGTGGCACAGCTACGCATGACCGGGCACAGGGTGCTGGTCGCAGACCTCAGGGGCGAGACCATCCGAGCCGTCACAGGATCGATGGTCGCCTACGAGGGGGACGTGACGTTCAAGAACGCCGGCATGGGCGGGGGTGACGGCTTCAAGGCCGCGTTCAAGCGCAAGATGACGGGCGAGTCGTTGTCCTTCATGGAGGTGACGGGCCACGGCAGCGTGCACTTCGCGGTCGATGCCCAGCACATCACGCTGGTGCAGCTCGAGAACGACACCATGAGCGTCGAGGCCTCCCAGCTGCTCGCGATCGACGGCCAGGTCCGCATGGACGTGAAGTTCTCGGGCCTGCGCGGCGCGACCTCCGGCCAGGGGCTGTTCACCACGACGGTCTCGGGGACCGGCACGATCGCGCTGCTCTCGGCCGGTGGGCCGCTCATCGCGCTCGGTGTGACCCCGCAGACCCCGCTCGTCGCCGACCCTGACGCCTTCGTGGCGTTCCAAGGTCAGCTCAACCAGAGCTTCGTCACGGACGTGACGTGGCGGTCCGCCGTCGGCGGCGGCAGCGGCGAGGCGTTCTCGCTGCGTTTCGACGGCCACGGCGTCGTCTACATCCAGCCCGAGGAGCGGTAGAGATGGTCATGGAGATCGAGAACGGCAAGGTCCTCAAGACGACGATCACCCCGGGTGCTCAGCTCACGGCCCGCAAGGGCAGCATGCTGTACTACCGCGGCGACGTGCGCTTCGTCCCGCACTCGATGGGCGGCGGCGGAGGCATGCCCGGCTTCGGTGCGATGGCCGGCGCGGCCGGTCGCATGATGCAGGGCGAGCACGTCGCGATGATGACGGTCGAGGGTCAGGGTGAGTCGTACTTCGGCCACGACGGTCTGTACATCGACATCGTCCAGCTCGACGGCGCCAACCAGCTGACCGTCGAGGCGAGCCGGCTGCTCGCCTACGAGGGCTACCTGCAGACCGCGATCGTCCCGCTCACGCAGCAGGGCGGCATGCGAGGTGCCGTCCGCGGTGCCGTGACCGGGCAGGGCATGTTCACCACGCAGCTCAGCGGCCAGGGCTCGGTCGCGGTCCTGTCCCACGGCGGGACCTTCTCGCTCGAGGTGGGCCCGGGGCACCCCGAGGTCGTCGTCGACCCGCAGGCCTACGTCGGTCACCGCGGACCGATCACCGTGGACCTCACGGCGAAGGTCGGGTTCCGCGACGTCGTCGGCAAGGGGTCCGGCGAGGCCACACAGCTGAAGTTCACCGGCCAGGGCACCGTGTGGGTCCAGGCGTCCGAGCAGAAGTTCTGAGCAGGAGACACGACATGAGCATCCAGATCCTCGACCCGTCGACCCTGCCGACGAACGACAACCTGCCGGGCAACTCCTACGCCTTCTGCGTCGACCTCGACGGCACGCCGTGGTTCACGTCCAAGGGCGCGATGATCGCGTACTACGGCACCGTCCAGTTCGAGCCGCTGAGCCGGACGAGCGTGACAGGCATGGTCGCCTCGCAGTTCTCGTCCCCGCTCTACGCCGACGACTGGGTGATCGCCCAGGGCCGCGGCAAGCTGATCCTCGGCGACCGCGGCTTCGACATCAACTCCTTCGACCTCGACGAGGGCAACCTGACGATCCGCGCCTCGAGCCTGCTGGCCTTCGAGCCAGGACTGAGCCTCAAGCAGTCGATCGTGCCGGGGTTCCTCACGCTGCTCGGGACGGGCAAGTTCCTCGCCTCGTCGAACGGCCCCGTGATGTTCGCGGAGCCGCCGCTGCGCGTCGACCCGCAGGCCCTCGTCGGGTGGGCTGACACCCCGGCGCCCTCGCACCACTTCGACGCCGAGTGGATGAGCTCGTTCCTGAGCGCCGCGGCAGGGTTCTTCGGCATGGACTCGGGCGAAGAGCGCCAGTTCGACTTCACGGGGACCGGCACGGTGCTCATCCAGTCGAGCGAGAAGGTCCTCGACGACACGCACATGTTCCGCCACGTGGAGTCGCAGACCGCGAGCCTGAGCCAGGTGAGCCTGCAGCAGCTGCACAGGTCGATCGGCGCACGCCTGCAGCAGTGACACCGGCGGTGCCGGCCTGGGGTGCGCCCCCGGCCGGCGCCGCCCTCCGGCTCAGGCACACGCTTCACCGCCCTCCAGCTCACGCACACACCTCACCAGCCTTGACGGCCTACCTGCCCGGCGGCCCATCCGCCCGGTGGCCGACCTGCTCTCGGACGAGACGCGCTCGGACGAGACGCGCTCAGGTGGTCTGCGTGGTCTGCGTGGTCTGCGCCCGCCGCACGGGGACAGGTCGCACCTTCGCCCACACGAGCTTGCCCGTGCCGCTCGGACGCCAGCCCCAGTCGGCGAGCCGCTCGACGATCTGCATGCCGTAGCCGCCGAGCCTGTTGGCGTGGCCGTCGGTCGTCACGGGCGGCGACGGGTTGGAGTCCTCGACCTCGATGCGCAGACCGTCGCCGGTGTCGAACAGACGCAGCGCGATGTGCCCCCAGCCGTGCAGGACGCCGTTGGCGACGAGCTCGGAGACGACCAGCTCGGCGCTCGAGACGTCAGCGAGCTCCCACGCCTGGCAGGTGCGCAGCACGGCGTGCCGGGCCCGCCCGATCGACGCGGGCTCGCTCGGCAGCAACCAGCGGCGCGACCGCGGGCTGACCGCGGGTGCGAGCGCGTCACGCTCAGGGTCGGGGACCCGGACCACGACGACGGCCACGTCGTCCTCGGCAGCCTCGGCCAGCCGGGCGAGGAGGTCTTCACCGATGCCCGCAGCGTCGGTCGCGGTGATGCTCGAGGCCACCTCGGTCAGCGCCGCCAGGCCCGCCCGCAGCGGTCGGTCCCGGCGCTCGATGAGCCCGTCCGTGTAGAAGAGCAGGGTGTCGCCCGGCTCGAGCGTGGTCGCCGCCGTCGACCTGGCGCGGGAGCCGAAGCCGACGAGCGCACCCGCCGCACCGTCGAGGGGCGTGACAGCACCCCGACGCACCAGCAGCGGCGGGAGGTGCCCGGCCCGGGTGTACTCGAGCCGCCAGCGCAGGGGGCG
>Ga0247813_10000548_pt1 | contig 33786 bp, 30 predicted proteins | sample UWRJL169409C1_FD_180719 | JGI IMG/M metagenome (GOLD analysis project Ga0247813, IMG submission 180719) | Plant litter microbial communities from Arlington Agricultural Research Station in Wisconsin, United States - UWRJ-L169-409C-1 | ecosystem: Environmental > Terrestrial > Plant litter >... | reverse complement strand
ATCTCGGTGCGCGCCTGCAACGCCTGGTACACGCCGAAATACCCGGCACCGCCAAGCTGAAGCGTCGCGCCGATCAGCCCGATCGCGATCATCCAGCGGGGCGACAACCGCCTGAACCAGAACGCGATCATCGCTGCGATCGCATAGGTGTGAAGAATGTCGCCCGGCCACAGCAGGATGAAGATGTGGGCAATTCCGAACAGCCACAGCACGGCATTCCGCCAGTAATAGCGCTTCAGTACCGCCCAGTCGTCGACGGTTCGGCCGATCCGTTCGGTCAGGATCACCATGCCGGCGCCGAACAGCATCTCGAGCAGCGCCCGCGCGGTACCGTCTGCTAGGATCGCACGGATCCACCATGCGACCTGATCGGCGGCGCTCCAGCCGAAATGGCGGATGTCGGGGTCGCTGAACGACTGTCCCATGTCGTTGATGTTCATGAACAGGATGCCAAGGATCGCGAGCCCGCGCAGAACGTCGAGGGAGGCGATGCGTGGTGCGCCGTCCGGCTCGGCTGCGCTGGCGGTTTCAATGGTCAGGTTAGTCACGCGCAGCCCTCTGGATCGTGCCGCGGGGCTTAGAGACTGGACCTATCGTTCCGCAACCTGCGGCATGCCGATCAGGGCGAGGCCGGTGCGAACCGGTCCCAGGGATCGCTGACGACGAGGATTGCGTCGCTGCGGGCGAGCGCGAGTAGGGTCAGGCCGTGCTCGCGGGCGTGGTCGATCGCCAGCGTCGTGGGGGCGGAGATGCCGACCAGCATAGGCGTGCCCGCCACCAGCGCCTTGTCGACCATTTCGAAGCTAATCCGCGACGTCACGAGGATGAACGCGCAGCGCGTGCCGGCCATCGCAAGCCCGCCGACTAGCTTGTCGAGGGCGTTGTGGCGGCCGACGTCCTCGTAGGCGTCTATCACCACACCAGAAATGTCGCAGGCGGCCGCTGCGTGAATTGCACCGGTTGCGGCATTTAGGGGCTGATGTGCGCGAAGTCCGGCTAGTGCGGCGAACAGTGCTGCTGGCGCCACGTCGGGCGCGGGGGCACGTCCAGGCACCGGGCGACGCAGTTGTTCGAGCCCCGCGATCCCGCATAGTCCGCAACTCGTATCGCTGGTCCGGTGGCGCACGCGGTCGTGGATCCGGCCGCGGCATCGCTCGGCCAGCGTGATGCGGACGATCCAGCCGATCTCGCCCTCGAACACGTCGATATCGACGATATCCGCCGGCGCATCCGCCAGCCGTTCGGTCAGCATGAACCCGGTGGCGAATGCGGGCAGGTCGGCGGGCGTCATCATCATCACGGCGTAGCCGAGCCCATCGACCTCGATCGCGACCGGCGCCTCGACCGCGATTCGCCGCTCGGCCGTGGTCGTGCCGTCCGGCCGCAGCACGGTGACGGTCGCGGCCCGCGATGACGTCATAACGTCGCCAGGTCCGCGGGCGTGTTGACGTTCGGGATCGGACCTTGCGCCGGTATCGGTAGCGCGCCGATGGCCAGCGTCCAACGCCGTACCGATCGATCGGAGAACGAATCGATATGCGCGAGCAACTGCGCACCCAACGCGGCCGGCCAATGCCCGAGCACCGGTGCGTCCGGGCAATACGCAGGCGCGCGATGCGCAAGCGCGTCCAGCAATCCTTCGGGCAGCCGTGGCATGTCGCAGGCGATGGTCATGACCGACGTGTAGCCCAGGTCGCAGGCGCGATCGAGCGCACCCGCGATGCCGCCAAGCGGACCCAAGCCGGGCCGCGGCAGGTCGGCGATGTCGCCATGCTCGCCACCGACCACCAGCGTTTCCGCAACATACGGCTTCAGCAGCCCGCGCGCGTGTTCGATCAACGCGCGTCCGGCGAACACCGCATCCGCCTTGTTCGATCCGAAGCGCGACGATCGCCCGCCGGCCAACACCACGCCGAGTATCACGCCTTCTCGATCCTCACCGGCACCGATTTTGCTGCAAGAACATGGCTTTCGATAGCGTGGTGGGCAATCGGTATGAGGATATTGCACTCGGGGTAATAGGCACCGATGCAGCCGACGGGGATGTCGTATTCGACAACGCGCAGACCATTGACGCGGCGTTCCGCATTGTCGCCCGCATCGCCGACCAGATGGACGATGTCCTCGTCGGCGATACCCATGCGGGCCATGTCGGACCGGTTCATGAAGACGATGTCGCGGGTGCCTTTCACGCCACGGAAGCGGTCGTGATAGCCGTACACGGTCGTGTTGAACTGATCGTTGGAGCGCAGCGTCATCAGCCGGAAGCGGCCCTCGACGTCGTCGAAGCCCGTCGCACTCAGTACCTCTGGGGTATTGAACTCGGCTCGGCCGCTTTCCGTCTTCCATTGGCGATGCGCCGCCGCATTGCCCTTCCAGAACCCGCCGGGGGTGAACATGCGGTCATTGAACCGTGCGAACAGATCGGGATAGGTCACCTCGATCGCATCGCGGACCTTGGCGTAATTGCCGGCCCACGCGTCCCAATCGACCTTCGGGTTGGCGGGCATCATTGCCTTGGCGATCCCGGCGACGATCGCAGGTTCGGACAGCAGCGTGTCGGCGGCGGGCGTCGCCTTGCCCTTCGATCCATAGATGTGGCTGAACGAATCCTCGATCGAGACGCTCTGCGCTCCGCTCGCCTGCATGTCCGTCTCGATCCGGCCGAGGCAGGGTAGGAGGTACGACGTCCTACCCGGCAACAGGTGCGAGCGGTTGAGCTTGGTGGCAATATGTACGGTGAGGTCGAGCGCGCGCCACGTCTCTTCCATCGCCGCGGTATCGGGGATCGCGCGGACGAAATTGCCGCCGAGCCCGACGAACGCCTGGGCCTCGCCCCGGACGACCGCTTCGCAGCTTGCGACCGTGTCCCACCCCAATTCGCGCGGTGGTTCGAAGCCGAACTGCTCCTTCAGTTTGTCGAGTGGGGCAAGCTCGGGCTTCTCAGTGATGCCGACGGTGCGCTGGCCCTGCACGTTGGAGTGGCCGCGGACCGGACCGAAGCCCGCGCCGGGTTTGCCGACGTTGCCGCGCAACAGCATGAAATTGACGACCATATGGACGTTGTCGATGCCGTGGACGTGCTGGGTCAGGCCCATGCCGTAGACCGCGATCACCGCCTTCGACCGCATATACACCGCCGCGGCTTCCTCGATCGCCGCGCGAGTCAGGCCGCTGTTCAGTTCGATGGCATCCCAGCTTGTCGACCGCGCCTTGTCGGCAAAGGTGTCGAAGCCGGTGGTGTGCTCGGCGATGAAGGCGTGATCGACGATTGCCGGCGCGCCAATTTCCCGTGCCTTGTCATCGGCTTCGATAACGAACTTCGAAATTCCCATCATTGCCGCGATGTCGCCGCCGGCCTTGACCTGATGATATTGCGAGGCGATCGGCGTCGACTTGCCGGTCGCCATCTCAAGCGGGTTCTGCGGATCCTGGAAGCGTTCGAGCCCGCGTTCCTTCAGCGGGTTGAACACGACGATCTCGACGCCGCGCTTGGCACAGTCGCGCAAGGGGTGGAGGAAGCGCGGACTGTTCGATCCCGGGTTCTGCCCGAAGAAGAAGATCGCGTCGCACTTTTCGTAATCGTCGAGCTGGATCGTGCCGACCGGCGAGCCGATCGCCGATTTCAGCCCGACCGATGTGGTCTCGTGGCACATGTTCGAACTGTCGGGCAGGTTCTGGCTGCCGTACATCCGCGCCATCAGTCCGTACATGTACGAGGTTTCTAGGCTCGCGCGGCCCGACGCGTAGAAGATGACTTTCTTGGGATCATAGCCTTGCAACTTCGCGCCGATATCGGCGAAGGCTTCCTCCCAACTTACAGCGGTATAGCGGTCAGTGCTCGTATCGTATTTCAATGGGTGCGTCAGCCGTCCGGCCTGCTCCAGGTCGAAGTCCTTCCAGCCGAGCAGCTCGGTAACGGTGTGCTCGCGGAAGAAATCGGGCGTCACGCGGTAGCTTGTCAGCTCCCAGGCGGTCGCCTTCGCACCGTTCTCGCAGAATTCGGCGACATGCGGTTTGGCCGGGTTGCCCCAGGCACAGCTGACGCAGACGAACCCGTCCGGCTTGTTCTGCCGTCCGAGCTCCTTCAGCGTCTCCGGGCCGATCTTTTCGCGGGCGCTGATCTCGACCAGGGACCGCATCGACCCCCATCCGCCGGCAGGGGCCGTATAGGCTTCGATTTCAACGTCTTCGCTCATGGTCGTTCCTCGCTTGGCGTTCAAACGCGGCGGCAGCGGTTTCGATGCAGGCAAAACCCGATCCCGGCGGTTCAATTCGTCGCATCGATCCCCTAGATGGCAATAAACCGCCCAAGGACGCTTTCATGACGACGCACACCACCCGCATGCTCATTCTCGGCTCCGGCCCGGCTGGGCTGTCCGCCGCGATCTATGGCGCGCGCGCGGGGATGGCGCCGATCGTCGTCCAGGGCATCCAGCCCGGTGGCCAGCTGACGACGACCACCGATGTCGAGAATTACCCCGGCTTCAAGGACGTGATCCAGGGGCCTTGGCTGATGGAGCAGATGCAGGCGCAGGCCGAGCATGTCGGCACGCGGATGATGTGGGACACGATCGTCGAGGTTGACCTGACGAGCCGTCCGTTCCGACTGATCGGTGACGGCGGCGACGTCTACGAGGGCGACACGCTAGTGATCGCGACCGGCGCGCAGGCGAAGTGGCTGGGGATCGACAGCGAAGAACCGATGAAGGGAAAAGGCGTAAGCGCCTGTGCGACTTGCGACGGGTTCTTCTATCGCGGCAAGAAGGTGGCCGTGATCGGCGGCGGCAATACCGCGGTCGAGGAGGCGCTGTATCTGACCAACCATTCGCCGGACGTGACGTTGATCCATCGTCGTGATTCGCTGCGTGCTGAAAAGATCCTTCAGGAGCGGCTGTTCGCGCACAAGGGCGTGACAGTGCTGTGGAACAAGGAAGTGCGCGGGTTCGTCGACGGTGGCGGCAACGCGGGCCTCGTCGCGCTCGACCTGGAAGACACGGTGACCGGCGAGCATAGCCGGCTCGACGTCGATGGCGGGTTCGTGGCGATCGGTCACCACCCGGCCACCGAACTGTTCCGCGGCCATATCGATCTCGATTCGGACGGGTATATCGCGGTCGAGACCGGCAGCACGCGAACCAGCGTCGAGGGCGTGTTCGCGTGCGGCGACGTGGCCGACAAAATCTATCGCCAGGCGGTGACAGCCGCGGGGACGGGCTGCATGGCGGCGCTCGATGCCGAACGCTTCCTCGCGGCGGCCGAGTTCGCGGAACTCGCCGAAGCAGCGGAATAATCAGAGCAGCGCGAGGATTTCCGCTTCGAGCCTGGCGGCGTTCTCTGCGCCGGCGAAGCTGTGCGAGGCGGTGTCGATGATGATTGTCCGCACGGTGGCGTGCCTATCCCTTGCCGCCTCCGCATAGGCTCGGGCTGTGGAGTCCGCCTCGGCCAGGACGACCGTGGCGGACGGGCCCCAGTGGGTGATTGCGTCCAGTACCTGCGTCTCGAGTGGCGCGGCTTGTGTCGGTTTCGTAGTAAGCTTGTGCAAGCCACGGAACAGACTGCGAATATTAACGCCGCCGCGCAGCAGGCGCAGCCAAGCCCTCGGGTCTCGCAGCCGCTCTGCGTAGCGAGCGCGGATCGCCGCGGCGGGGGGCAGGTCGTCGTCGTTTTCGATCACCCAGGGGTTGGCGAGCACGACGGCGTCCAGCCCGGCTGCTTCGCCGAACAGGGCGAGTGTGCTGGCCGCGTCGCAATTGCCGAACCCGACGATCCGAGTCAGATGCGGCGCGGCCGTCCGCAACGCAGCCGCGGCGGCGACCAGATCGGGCTGCGCCGACAGGAAGCCGTGGTTGGCACCGCTTGAATCGCCGATCCCGCGCCGGTCGTAGCGCAGCACGGTGACGCTGCTGGCGGCCAGTTTTTCCGCGAGAATCGCCATGCCGCGATGCGCGCCGCAGCGGATCTCGTTGCCGCCGGACACGATCAGCAAGCCGGTGGTGCCGTTCGCCTCGTCCAGCGTCGCGGCCAGCGTCTCGCCGTCGCAGGGAACTGCGATCACGCGGCGCATTGCGCGATCCAAAGTGCGATGTCCTCGGCGATCGTCTCCGCGAGCATCACATCGGTATCCGGCTCGGAGAGCCGCCATAGTGGGCGTCCGACGACTTTGCGGTCGGCGTCGCGGGTGTCGCTCTCGAGTCGAATCGTCCGGTCGGCCACGCTCGGTGCGGCCTTTTTCAGTGCTACCAGCAAGTCGCGTGCGATCACGTTGCCCGATAGCGTGATCGGCGGCCCCGGTCGGTCGATGTCGGCCGGATCGAAGGCGCCGCCGCCCTCCCGCATACCGGCCAGTCGCGTGCGGACGAGGTCGCGAACGATGTCGGCACCGGTCGGCGGCGACAGGTGATAGCGGCCGACGACCTCTGCATCCGTATCCACCAACGCGCCGCCGCGTATCGCGACGACGTGCGCAGGCCGCGACGGGACTGCGGCGGCGAACGCGGCGCGCCAGTCGACCAGCGTGGCGTCCTCCGTCGCGATCAGGCTCTCGTTGGTCCCCGGCAGGTCGGGCAAGATGCTGGCGATACCGCGCTCGGCGAGCCCGCGCATGACCGCGACGGTGAACGCACGCAGCCGATTGGCTTCCTCGAACAGCGCCGGTGCGATCAGGACGACCGGGCCGGACGACGGTCCCAGGCACAATCGCATCTCACGACCGTGCGCCCAGGCGTAACTGTCAGACAAGCGCCTTCGACGTGGCGAAGGTGACGAGCGCGCCGAACGTCTCGAGCATCTCGCCGTCGACCTCGTCGTCCTCGATCAGGATACCGAGTCGATCCTCGAGCTCGGTCAGCACGCTGGCGACGGCCATCGAATCGAGCTCGGGCAGCGCGCCGAACAGCGGCGTCTCGGGGGTGAAGGCGGCGACCCGCGCCTCGCTCAGGCCCAGAATGTCGGCGAGGACCGAGCGCACGGCGGCGTCGACCTGGCGGGTTCCTTCAGGAATCAAGTTTCATGCCCAACGGTTGCGAACGCGCCTGCGGTATAGTGCGGGGGTGAATTCGGCAACGGCTTGGCGCTATGAGGACGCGATGATCGCGCTCGACCCAAAACCTTATCCGATCGACCATCTGCCCGGTCGCGGTGCGTGTGACGCGGTCGCGCTGGTCGATCGCGCCGGCGCGATGACGTTCGCCGAGCTGGAAGGCGCGGTCGCGGCGGCGGCGGGATGGCTGGCGGGGCGGGGGCTCGCAGCCGGTGAGCGGGTCGCGACCTGGCTACCGAAGACGCGGCTTGCGTGCGTGATGCCGCTGGCGGCGGCGCGGGCGGGGCTGGTGCACGTGCCGGTCAATCCGGCGCTGCGTCGGGCGCAGGTCGCGCATATCCTGGCCGATAGCGGTGCGGCGGTGCTGGTGACGCAGGATGCGCGGGCGGGGACGCTGGAAGCCGGCGACGTTCCTAACGGCTGTAGCGTTGTTGACGAAGCGGCCGTGCCATTGGCGTCGATTGGCCCCGGCCCGTCCAATGCCGATCCCGATACGCTTGCCGCGATCCTCTACACGTCCGGCTCGACCGGCCGGCCGAAGGGGGTGATGCTCAGTCACGCCAATCTGTGGCTCGGGGCGATTTCGGTCGCGCATTATCTGGGGCTGACGCCTGCCGATCGGGTGCTCGGCGTGCTGCCGCTGAGCTTCGATTATGGGCAGAACCAGCTGTTCTCGACCTGGGCGGCGGGGGCTTCTGTCGCGCCGCTCGATTATCTGATGGCGCGTGACGTGGTGAAGGCCGTCGAGCGCGTCGGTGCGACCACGCTCGCCGGCGTGCCGCCTTTGTGGGTGCAGCTGCTCGAAGCCGACTGGCCTGCGGAAACCGCGGGGCGGCTCGCGAGGCTGACCAATTCGGGCGGCGCGCTGACCCCGCGGCTTGTGCGCGGGTTGCGCGAGAAATTTCCGAAGGCCGACGTGTATGCCATGTACGGACTGACCGAGGCGTTCCGATCGACCTATCTGGCGCCGGAACTGATCGACGAACACCCGGATGCGATGGGCCGGGCGATCCCGTTCGCTGAGGTCAGCGTCCGCAGCGCCGATGGTACGCGGGCCCCAACCGGAGAACCCGGTGAACTTGTCCATGCGGGACCGCTCGTCGCGCAAGGCTATTGGAACGATGCCGAACGCAGTGCGCAACGTTTCCGCGTCGAGCCCGACGGCAGCCTCGCGGTATGGTCGGGCGATACCGTCGTCGAGGGCGAGGACGGATTGCTCCGTTTCGTCGGTCGCGACGATGAAATGATCAAGAGCGCGGGCAACCGGATCAGTCCGCTGGAGGTCGAGGAAGCGGTGCTCGCCGGCGGCGAAGCGCGCGAGGCTGTCGCGGTGGGGATCGCGGACGAGCGGCTGGGGCAGGCGATCGTCGTCGTGCTCGCAGGCGATGTGGCGAACGAGGCGGCGCTGCGCGCACGGCTTCGCACCGCGCTGCCGAGTTTCATGCAGCCGGCGCGCTATGACTGGCGCGATGTGCTGCCGCGCAATGCGAACGGCAAGCTCGATCGCTCGGCGATCGCGGCGGACGTGAAGGGGACGGCGTCGTGAAGCCGATGGGGCCGCTACCGCCAGAATATGTGCATCAGTCGGGCATGCTGACGATCGCCGGGTTTGGCGCCGATGCTCTGGTCGAACAGGCGGGGGCGACGCCACTGTTCGTCTACGACGTGAGTGCGGTTGCGTTGCGGATGGCGCGGTTCAGGGCGGCGATGCCGGCGGTCGACTTGCATTATGCGATCAAGGCCAATCCGCATCCCGACTTGCTCGCCGCGATTGCGCCGCTGGTCGACGGCTTGGACGTCGCATCGGCCGGGGAATTGGCGACGGCGCTGGTCGTGAAGCCGGCTGGGGCGATCAGTTTCGCGGGGCCGGGCAAGCGCGACGCCGAACTTGTCGACGCGATCGAGGCAGGGGCCACGCTTAATGTCGAATCGGAAGGCGAGGCCGCGCGCGCGTTCGCGATTGGCAACCGGCTCGGGCTCAAGCCGCGGCTTGCGGTTCGGGTCAATCCCGATGTCGAACTGCGCGGTTCGGGGATGAAGATGGGCGGGCGGCCGTCACCGTTCGGCGTCGACGCGGCGCGTGCGGCGGCGCTGGTGCGGCGGATCGTCGAGGCCGGCGCGGACTGGCGGGGGTTCCACATCTATGCGGGCAGCCAGGCGCTGGATGCGCAGGCGATCGTCGAGACGCAGGCTGCGACGCTCGCGCTGGCGGAACGACTGGCGGCTGAAGCGGGGCATATGCCGCCGTTGGTCAATCTGGGCGGGGGATTCGGTGTGCCCTACTTTGCTGGCGATACCGCGCTGGACGTGGCGGCGATCGGGACGGCGTTGGGGACAGCGATAGATCGCTCCGCGCTGACATCGGCTGGCACGCGCTATGCGATCGAACTCGGCCGTTGGCTGGTCGCGGAGGCGGGCGTCTACCTGACCCGCGTCGTTGACGTGAAGGAGAGCCAGGGCGAGACGTTCGTGGTCGTCGACGGCGGGCTCAACCACCAGCTCGCGGCGAGCGGTAATTTCGGCACGGTCGTCCGGCGTAACTATCCGATCGCGGTCGCGGCGCGGATGGGCGCAGAGCCCGTCGGCGCGGTCAGCGTCGTCGGACCGTTATGCACGCCGCTCGACCGTCTCGGCGACCGTGTCGCGCTGCCGCCGATCGGGGTCGGCGACCTTATCGCGATCTTTCTTGCCGGTGCGTACGGCGCGTCCGCCAGTCCTACCGCTTTTCTGGGACACCCGCCGGCGGCAGAACTGGTTGTCGGACGCCACTAACGCTATATTCACCTGTTAGACCCATATCGATCCTGAGTTCAGCCGACCGCGGTGAAGACCGGTGGTCGACATGACGTCAGGAGATTGTTGCCCATGCGTGCCGGACCCGTTGCCCGTTCCCTGCTGATCACCGGCCTTGCCGCCTCGACGCTGGCGGCGTGCACCAGCACAGGCGGTCGTCCCGAGTTGCCGCCTGCATCCTATGTCGCGAACAAGGAGATGCCGGGCGAGGAATATGTGATCGGCCCGCTCGATCAGCTCAACATCTTCGTCTGGCGCAATCCTGAGCTGTCGTCGAAGGTCCAGGTGCGCCCCGACGGTCGCATCACCACGCCGCTGATCAACGACATGCCCGCGGTCGGCAAGACGCCCGCGGTGCTCGCCGAGGACATGAAGAAGGCGCTGGGCCAATATATCAAGGACCCGATCGTCTCGGTCATCGTCGAGAATTTCTCGGGCACCTATAGCCAGCAGGTCCGCATCGTCGGCGCGACCGAAAAGCCCGCGTCGATCCCGTACCGTGCGAACATGACGCTGCTCGACGCGATGATCGCGGTCGGCGGGCTCAGCCAGTATGCGGCCGGCAACAAGGCGCGGCTGGTCCGCTACGATCGCGCGACCGGCAAGCAGACCGAATTCGCGTTGCAGATCGGCAACCTGCTGAAGAAGGGCGATTCATCGGCCAACGTCCGGCTCGAGCCGGGCGACGTCATCATCATCCCGGAATCGATGTTCTGATATGAACGGCATCTACGACGAAGCCCGTATCGCGCTGCATGCGATCTGGACCCGCCGCTGGCTGGCGCTGGCGGTGGCCTGGGGCGTGTGCGTGATCGGCTGGCTGTTCGTGTCGCAGATCCCGAGCAAATACGAATCGAGCGCGCGCGTGTTCGTGCAGATGCAGAACATCCTGCCCGCGGCGATGGACGGGCCTGCGCAGTCGACCCAGAAGGACGTCGACACGATCCGCCAGACCCTGGTCTCGGCGGTGAATTTGGAAAAGGTCGTACGCGGCACCGACCTGGCCAACACCGTGTCCAGCGACCGCGACGTCGCCGACCGGGTCGCCGGCCTCGCGCAGAACATCAAGATCGTGTCGCAGCAGGATAATCTGTTCCAGATCACGACGACCGCCTCCAGCCCCAAGCTGGCGCGGACGATCACGCAGAAGCTGATCGACATCTTCGTCGAACAGAATTTGGCGGGTGACCGGACTTCCACGACACAGAGCCTGACCTTCCTCGATCAGCAACTCGAACAGCGCCAGAAGCAGCTGCAGGATGCCGAGGCGAAGCGCGCGGACTTCCAGAACCGCTATCTGGGCAGCCTGCCTGGCACCGGATCGGTCGGCGACCGGATCGGCGCGTCGCGCGCGCAGATGTCGCAGGTGGATGGCGACTTGGCTGCGGCGCAGTCGAGCCTGGCGGCGGTGCAGGGCCAGATGGCCGGCACGCCGGCAACGGTCGCGGGTGCAGCCGGTGCTGCGGGTTCGGCCGGGCCGGCGCGTGCGCGACTGCAGGCAATTCAAGGGCAGCTCGCCGACGCACGTGCGCGCGGCTATACCGACAACCATCCCGACGTCGTCGCGCTGCGGAGCCAGTTGGCGGCCGCGACCGCCGCGGCACGCGGCGAACCGCTGTCCGGTGGCACCGGCGGGGCGGGGGCCACGGCCAATCCGCTCTACGTCTCGCTGCAGTCGATGATGGCCGACAAGCAGGCTGCGGTCGCCGCGCTGCGTATGCGCCGCAGCCAGCTGCAGAACGATCTGGACACGTTGAACAGCAAGATCGCCGGCGATCCCGAAGCTGCGGCCGAACAGGGCAGCATCGATCGCGACTATCAGGTTCTGAAGGACCAATATGCGCAGTTGTTGACGCAGCGGGAGCAAATCGCGTTGCGGGGGCAGGCGCAGACTCAGACGGATCGCGTGAAATTCAGCGTGATCGATCCGCCGACGACGCCGCGCACGCCCAGCGCACCGAATCGCATGCTGCTGTTGACCGGCGTGCTGATCGCCGGGCTGGGGGCAGGGGTAGGCGCCGCATTCGCGATGGGGCAGCTGCGCTCGACCTTCGCCACCGGCGCACGGCTCGAAAAGGCCGCGGGCATTCCGGTGATCGGGTCGATCGGCGAGGTGGTCACGCGGGTTCAGTCCGAGCAGCGCCGCCGCAAACTGAAGATGTTCCTGGGCGGCACCGCCGCGCTGGGTGCCGCGTACGTCCTGCTGCTGGGGGTCGAAGTCCTCCAGCGCGGGCTGGCGGCGTAAGGGGGATGACCGTGACCAAGCCGACCATCGCGCGCGAGCCGTCGCTGCTAGAACGCGCGGCCAAGGTCTATGACTTCACAGCGCACGCGCGTGCTCGTGATGTGCCGCCGATCGCGCCCGAACCGATGCCGGAGGCCGCCGTCGCGCCGGCGAGTGAAGATCCGACCTTCCTCGCGATACCCGCCGAGCTGCGTGCGCCGGTCGGCGAGGAACTGCCCGACGATTTCCATCTGCCGGCGCAGAGCGATACGGCCTTGATCGACCGCGGCATGTTGGCCGCCAACGGCATGATCGTGCCAGGGGCGCCGGTTGGTCCGCTCGCGGAGGAATTTCGCCTGATCAAGCGCCAGCTGCTGATCACGCGCGGCCGCATCGCAGAGAGCGACAGCCCCGACAAGGCGCGCACCATCCTGGTCTGCTCGTCGCGGCCCGAGGATGGCAAGACGTTCTGCGCGGTCAACCTGGCGCTCTCGATCGCCGCCGAACGCGATACCGAGGTCCTGCTGGTCGACGCCGACGTCGCCAAGCCCGACGTGATGAACCAGCTCGGCCTGGAAGATTCGCCTGGCCTGCTCGACGCGCTCGCCGATACGCAGATCGACATCGAGACGCTCGTCATTAGCACCGACGTGCCGCATTTGTCGATCCTGCCCGCGGGTACCAAGACCGCGATGGATACCGAGCTGTTGGCCAGCGCACGCACGCGCACCGTGCTAGCGCGACTGCTCGCGGCCAATCCGCGCCGCATCATCATCTTCGATTCGCCGCCCGCGCTTGCTGCCTCGCCTGCCGCGGTGCTGGCGATGATGGTCGGCCAGGTGATGCTCGTCGTCCGCGCCGATCGCACGCCCGAAGGCGAATTGCGCGCCGCGGTCAATTTGCTCGACAGCTGCGAACATATCCAGCTCGTCCTCAACGCCGTTTCGTTCGTACCTGGTGGAGCACGGTTCGGCAGCTATTACGGCCAGGAGGGCTCCAAGTGACCCGCATTTCACGCGCGATGGCCCGGGGGGGTGGCGTCGCCATGATCGCATTGCTGGCGAGCGGCCCCGCGTTCGCGCAGGACGCGCGGCGCGTGACCCTGACGCCCTATGTCGAGGCGAGCCAGATCCTCGACGCCGACCTGAACGGTGGCGATGTCGTGACCTACTCCACGCTGGCGGCCGGGCTCGACGGCTCGGTGCAGACACAGCGCGTCTCGGCGCAGGCCAGCGTCCGCTACGAGCATCGCTTTTCGTACGACGACCGCATCGGCGACCAGAACGTCGTCTCGGGTCTCGCCCGCGCCGACGTGAAGCTGACTCGCTCGCTGTCTTTGGAAGCCGGCGGCATCGCTACGCGCGCACGCTCCGACATCCGCGGCGCGGCGCCGGGCATCCTGGTCGGCAACGTCGACAATATCGCGCAGATCTATTCGGTCTATGGCGGCCCCAGCTTGGCGACCAACGCCGGGCCGATCGCGATCAACGCGAACTACCGGCTCGGCTATACCAAGGCCGAGACGCCGACCTTCGCCGACACCGGCCTCGGTACGCGCAGGCTCGATTATTACGACGATTCGATCGGCAACACCGCTACTGCGAGCGCGGGGTTCCAGCCGGGCACGCTGCTGCCGGTCGGCCTGACCGCGAGCGGTGCGTACGACCGCGAGACCGCGAGCCAGCTGAAGCAGCGCTACGAGGGCTATTACGGCCGCGGCGATGCGCTGTTGCCGGTGTCGCCCTATGTCGCGCTGACCGCCGGCGTCGGCTACGAGAAGATCGAGACCAGCCAGAAGGATGCGCTGGTCGACGCGACCGGCGTACCGGTGCTCGACGACGACGGACGCTTCGTGACGGCACCGGGCTCGCCGCGCCGCATCGCCTATCGCACCGATGGCGTCTATTACGACGCGGGCGTGATCTGGCGTCCCAATCGGCGGACCTCGGTGGAGGGGCATGTCGGCAAGCGCTACGGCTCGCTCAGCTACACCGGTAACGCGACCTATCAGGCGTCGAAGCACGTCGGCTTCTCGGTCAGTGTCTACGACGGCGTGCAGACCTTCGGTCGCCAGCTGCGCACCGGGCTCGCCAACATTCCGACCAGCTTCGTCACGCCGACTCAAGGCTTCAGCCAGCAGTTCAACGGCTGCGTGTTCGGATCGACCGGCGCGGCGCCGGGCGGGTGCCTGGACGACGTGTTCCAGTCGATCTCGACCGCCAGCTACCGCGCGCGCGGCATCGACGGCGTGATGGTATCGACCCGCGGCCGCACCACCTGGGGCGCGGGGATCGGCTATGCGAACCGCAAGCTCTACGCACCGCGCGTCGCGCCGGGCATCGTCGTGTCGGGGCTGGAGGACCAGAGCTATTACGGCCAGCTGTTCTACGCCCGTGCACTGACGCAGCAATCGGGCGTCAACGCCAACGCCTTCGTCAACTACTACGATGGCGGTGTCGGCGGGAGCAGCGGCGCTATAGGCCAGACCGAAGGCGACGACGGCGTGTGGTCATATGGCGCGACCGGGAGTTACTATCGCAACTTCGGGCGTTTGGGCACGACCGCATCGGTCGGGCTGTACAGCTTCAAGGTGGGTGATTTCGACAGCGACTGGTCGGCGCAGGCGCTGCTCGGTGCGCGTTACCAGTTCTAGGACGGACATATGTACGACGAACATTACGGACTGACCGGTCGGCCCTTTCAGCTGACCCCTGACGCCAGGTTCTGGTTCGAGACCGCTACCCACCGCAAGGCGATGGCGTATCTCGGCTATGGCCTGGCGCAGGGGGAGGGCTTCATCGTCATCACCGGCGATATCGGCGCGGGCAAGACGACGCTGGTCGGCCACCTGATGGACACGATCGATCACCAGCGGCTGAACGCGATCAAGATCGTGTCGACCGCGATCGAGGCGGACGACCTGTTGCGGATCGTCGCGACAGACTTGGGCGTCGATCCGGCGGGTCTGGAAAAGGCGCAGTTGCTGACCGCGATCGAACGCGGGCTGCACGGCGTCGCACGCACCGGCAAGCGCACGCTGCTGATCGTCGACGAGGCACAGGCCTTGCCGGTCTCGGCGCTCGAAGAGCTGCGGATGCTGTCGAACTTCCAGGCGGGCGGGCATGCGCTGTTGCAGATCCTGCTGCTCGGCCAGCCCGAATTCCGCGACCGGCTGCATGGTTCGGACCGGCTGGAGCAATTGCGCCAGCGGATCATCGCGATCCACCATCTCGACCCGATGGAGGAACATGAGGTCGCCGATTACATCGCGCATCGCCTGACGGTGGTCGGCTGGACCGGCAATCCCGATTTCCAGGACGATTCGTTCGCCGCGCTGTACCGCGGATCGGGCGGCGTGCCGCGGCGGCTTAACCTGCTCGCCGGGCGGGTGATGCTGCATGCCGCGGTCGAGGATTTGACGCTGATCGATTCGACGGTCGTCGATGCGGTGATCGGGGATCTCGACGCGGACCTGCCGACGCTGGCGCTGAACACGACCGAGCCGATGCCGATCGCTGCGCCTGAGGCGACGGCGTCGCGTTGGCGGCCGATCGAGGCTGTGGACGGCCATGCGGCACCGGCTGCCGAGGTTGCGCCCACAGTCGATACCGCGCTGGTGGCTCGGGTGGCCGAACTGGAGGCGCGCGTCGAGCAGCAGGATGCTGCGCTCCGGCGCGTGCTCACGCTGTTGGTCGACTGGGTCGAGAGCGACACGGCCAAGCCCGAATACGCGCCGATCCGCGGCGTTGCCAACTGGCACGACGCGGCCTGACATGCTGAACGGCATGTCCGTCGACGTTGAGGAATGGTTCCAGGTCGGCGCGTTCGAACGCGTGATCGACAAGGCGGACTGGCGGGGGCTCGAATCGCGGGTCGAGGCGAACACCGACGCGACGCTCGCGCTGTTCGCCGAAAGCGGCGTGCTGGCGACCTTCTTCACGCTCGGCTGGGTTGCGGATCGCTATCCGCGGCTGATCCGGCGAATCGTCGATGTGGGGCATGAGATCGCCAGCCATGGCTGGGATCACCAGCGCGTTTTCACGATGGATGCGGAGACGTTCCGCGCCGATCTCGCTCGCGCCCGCGCGACGATCGAGGATGCGGCTGGCCAGAAGGTCACCGGTTACCGCGCCCCGAGCTTCTCGATCGACCAGCGCACGCCCTGGGCACACGTCGTGTTGGCGGAGGAGGGCTATGCTTATTCCTCCAGCGTCGCGCCATTGAAGCACGATCATTATGGCTGGCGGGAGGCGCCGCGTTATGCGTTCGAACCGTTGCCGGACAGCGCATTGATCGAACTGCCCGTGACGGTCGCGGAGATCGGCAAGCGGCGGCTGGCGACTGGCGGCGGGTTCTTCCGGTTGCTGCCGTCCGCGCTGACCAACTTCGCGGTGCGGCAGGTCAACGGCGACGATCGCCCAGCAATATTCTACTTCCATCCTTGGGAAATCGACCCCGCCCAGCCGCGCGTGGCGAAGGCTCCGTTGCGATCGAAGCTCAGGCATTATTCGCGGTTGGGTGCGATGGCTGGCAAGCTCCGCGGGCTGATCGATGGGCATGACTGGGGTCGTGTCGATGCAGTCGTGGCAGGCGAAGCGACCCGGCTGCGATGACGCGGCCGGCTGTCCGCGAGGCGGACCTGCGGGACGCTGGCGAGTGTGCGCGGATCGCGGCGTTCGTCGAAGCCGCGGAGGGCGCCACGCCGTTTCACCTTCCGGCTTGGAGCCAAGCCGTCCAGACCGGCTGCAGTCAGCGCGCGCGCTATTTGCTCGCTGAGCAGGCCAACGGCGCGATCATCGGCGTCCTGCCTCTCAGCGAGATGCGGTCGCCGCTGTTCGGTCGCGCGCTGGTGTCGACAGGCTTCGGCGTCGATGGCGGCGTGCTCGGGGAGGGGGTGGAAGCGCTTGCCGCAGGCGCGTGGGAGCTTGCGCAACGCATCGGCTGCCCCTCGGTCGAGCTTCGAGGCGGCGCGGCGCCCGAAGGCTGGGTGAGCGACGACACGAGCTATCTTGGTTTCGCGCGAGACTTGGCGGCGGACGACGATGCCGAACTGTTGGCGATCCCGCGGAAACAGCGCGCCGAAGTCCGCCGCGCGCTCGGCTTTGACCTTGAGGTAGCGACCGGCGGGACGCGCGCGATGCAGGCCGAGCACTACCGGGTCTATGCCGAATCGGTCCGCAACCTCGGTACGCCGGTGTTCCCGGCAAAACTGTTTCGCGCGGTGATGGCGGCGATGGACGCCGACATCCTCACGGTACGGCACCAGCACCGCGCGGTGGCGAGCGTGCTCAGCCTGTATTTCCGCGGCACCGTTTATCCCTATTGGGGCGGCGGTACCGAGGCGGCGAGGGGGCTGCGAGCGAACGACCGCATGTACTTCGCATTGATGGGGCACGCCCGCGCGCGCGGCTGCGCGCGGTTCGACTTCGGCCGTTCGAAGACCGGGACCGGCGCGGCGGCGTTCAAGAAGAACTGGGGTTTCGCGCCCGAACCGCGGCTGTACGCGAAGCGCAGCGATGGCCCTGCGCGCGAGGTGAACCCGCTCAACCCCAAATACGCGCTGATGGTCCGGACCTGGAAAAAGCTGCCGCTATGGGCGGCGAACGCGGCCGGTCCGTGGATTTCCCGGGGCCTGGGATGAGCTTGCTCTTCCTGGCGCACCGCGTGCCGTTCCCGCCCGATCGCGGCGACAAGATACGCAGCTTCCATATCCTGCAGTATCTGGCGAAGCGGACGCCTGTGCACCTCGTCACGTTTGGCGAAGACGACGCCGATCCCGAGCCGCCTGCCACGTTCACCGACATGCTCGCGAGTTGTACGATCATACCCCGCCGCAAGTCGCAAGCGAGGGCGGCCGTAGAGGCGCTGGCAACCGGCCGCTCGGTATCGCTCGCCGCGTTCCATAGCAGGGCGCTCGGCTTGGCCCTGGCGCAGGTCCGCAAGCAAAACGCGATCCGCGCGACCTTCGTCTTCTCGGGCCAGATGGCGCAGTATCTGCTGCCGGGCGAACCTGCGATCATGGATTTCGTCGATGTCGATTCCGCGAAGTTCGCCGGCTATGGCGACGACGCGAGAGGCCCGATGCGCTGGATGATGCGCCGCGAAGCCCGGCTGCTCGGCGCGTTCGAACGCGACATTGCCGCGCGCATTTCGGCAAGCCTGTTCGTCAGCGAAGCCGAAGCTGCCCTGTTTCGGGCGGGCGGCGCGCAGGGCAGGGTGCTCGCGGTCGAGAACGGCATCGATTCCGCAAAATTCGACCCCGCCGTCGCTTATGAGAAATTGGAAGCCGCTGGCCCGCTGATCGTCTTCACCGGTCAGATGGATTATCGCCCCAACGTCGATGCCGTCACCTGGTTCGCGCGCGACATCCTGCCGCTGATCCGTTGCCGGCACCCGGCGCGCTTCGCGATCGTCGGCCGCGCGCCGACCGCCGCGGTGCAGGCGCTGGCAAGCGGCGACGTCATCGTCACCGGCGCGGTCGACGACGTCCGCGGCTGGCTGACTGCGGCGGACGTGTGCGTCGCTCCCTTGAAGCTCGCGCGCGGCATTCAGAACAAGGTGCTCGAGGCCATGGCGATGGCGCGCCCGGTCGTCGCGTCAGCAGCAGCCGCGGAGGGGATTGATCACGCCGGCACGATCCGCGTCGCCGACGATGCGCAGGGCTTTGCGGAGCGCGTCGTCGATCTGCTCGACGAGCCCGCGGCGGCGACCGCGCTGGGCACCGCCGCTCGGGCACAGGTGATCGCGCGCTACGGCTGGGACGCCCGTCTTACCCCGCTCGACGCACTGCTCGGCCTCGCCGCGTGACCGTCTGGCAGCGTCACGGCTTGGCGTTGGCGCTCGTTGCCACGATGTTGCTGCTGCTGTTCCGAAGCGACGTCGCGGACCTCGTCGGTATTTGGTGGACCAGTACCACCTTCGGGCACTGCCTGTTTATCGTGCCCGTCATCGCTTGGCTCGTGTGGCAACGCCGCGTCGAGCTTTCGCAGGTTACCCCGGTCGGCTGGTGGCCCGGCCTCGCAATCGTCGCGATCGGTGGCTTCGGCTGGCTCGCGGGCGATGCAGCGTCGGTGGGCTTCGCCCGGCAATTGGGACTGGTCGTCATGCTGCAGGGTGCAATCGTCATGATCCTCGGCCCCAACGTGACCCGCGGGCTGCTGTTTCCACTCGGATACGCGCTGTTCCTGGTGCCGTTCGGCGACGGGCTGGAACCACCGCTGCAGAACATCACCGTCGCGATCGTCATGCCGCTCCTGCATCTGGTCGGCATTCCGGCGGTGGTGGACGGCGTGCTGATCCATGCCGGGCGTTATTGGTTCGAGGTCGCCGAAGCGTGTTCGGGCGCGAAGTTCGTCATCGCGATGGTCGCGTTCGGCGTGCTGGTAGCGAACCTGTGCTTCCTGTCATGGCGACGGCGCGCCGCGTTCCTGCTGGTGTCCATCGTGGTCCCGGTCATCGCCAACGGTTTCCGCGCGTTCGGGACGATCTGGGCGGCCGATCTGACCTCGGTCGAGGCCGCTACCGGGTTCGACCACATCGTCTATGGCTGGATCTTCTTCGCGGTCGTGATGGCGGGCGTGCTCGCGCTCGGCTGGCGCTGGTTCGACCGTGCACCGGACGATCCGGCGTTCGATCCCGATCGCCTGCAGGCGGTGCCTCGCCGCCGTACCGACCTGATTGTCGCGTCGCTGCTGGTCCTCGCGACGGCGGCGATCTTCCCGGCCTGGAGCGCCGCGATCGCAGGACGGGCGCAGGTCCTTCCCGCGCATATCGATTTGCCGGAGGTGCCGGGCTGGCACCGCGTCGCGCTCAGTACGCGGGCACCCTGGCAGCCCTATTACCCGAACGCCGATCACACGCTGTTCGGCCGCTACGCCGAAGCCTCGGGCGAGACCGTCGATCTCGCCATCGCGGTCTATGGCCGGCAGCGCGAGGGTGCCAAGCTCGCCGCGTTCGGCACCGGCGTGCTGCGCGAGGAGGATCGCTGGGTGCGCGTCGCGGATCTGCCCGATCTGGCGGGCGGATCGATGATGCGAATCACCGCGCCCGGACCTGTGGAGCGGATCGTCGGGACATGGTACCGCGTCGGCCATGCAACGACGCACGACCCCGTGGCTGTGAAGCTCGCCACCCTCCAGGCCCGGCTGTTCGGCGGTCCGCAGCGCGCGGTTGCCGTGCATCTGTCGACCGAGGCGGCGTCGCCAGCGCCGATCGCGCGGTTCCTGGCGGCGATGGGACCGGTCGATCGGCTTGCCGACAAGTCCGCGGGTATTCACTAGAATGTGCGGTATCGCCGGGATCTTTCATCCCGGGACGCCCAAGCCGGTCGATCCCAGCCGCATCCAGGCGATGATCGCCGCGCTTGCGCATCGCGGGCCGGACGGCGACGGCATCTGGACCGCGCCAGGCGTCGGTTTCGGGCATCGCCGCCTGTCGATCATCGACCTCGCCGGATCGCCGCAGCCGATGGCCGACGTGGCGCTGACGGTGACCTACAATGGCGAGATCTACAACTTTGCCGAGTTGCGCTCGGAACTGATGGCCAAGGGCGCGATCTTCCGCACCGGTGGCGATACCGAGGTACTGTTGCACGGCTGGCGGGCCTGGGGTCCGTCGATGCTCGACCGGCTGAACGGCATGTTCGCCTTCGCGATCCACGATGCGGGTTCGCAGACGCTGTTCCTCGCGCGCGACCGGATGGGGGTGAAGCCGCTTCATTATGTCGAGCTGGCAGATGGATCGGTCGCGTTCGCGTCCGAACTGAAGGGGTTGCTCGCACACCCGCTCGTCCGCCGTACGCCCGATCTGCGCGCGATCGAGGATTATCTCGCGTTCGGCTACGTCCCCGACGATGCGTGCCTGGTCGCCGGCGTGCGGAAACTCGCTGCGGGCCATTTCCTGTTGATCCGGCGCGGTCATCCGGTGCCGACACCGCTGCGTTGGTGGGACGTCGATTTCTCGAACCGGGCGCGCGGTTCCGCGGCGGCGCTCGGCGAGGAGCTGGTCGAGCGGATGCGCGCTGGCGTGCGCAGCCGCATGGTCGCGGACGTGCCGCTCGGCGCGTTCCTGTCGGGTGGGGTCGACAGTTCCGCGGTCGTCGCATTGATGGCGGAGGCGAGCCCCAAGGCGGTGCGCACCTGCACGATCGGGTTCGACGAGGCGGGGCACGACGAACGCGCGCACGCCGCCGCCGTCGCGCGCCGCTTCGCCACCGATCACCGCGAGCGCGTCGTCGGATCGGACGATTACGGCCTGATCGACACGCTGGTCGCAAGCTTCGATGAGCCCTTCGCCGATGCCTCCGCACTCGCCACCTACCAGGTTTGCGCGCTCGCCCGCGAAAGCGTCACCGTCGCGTTGTCCGGCGACGGTGCGGACGAGGCGCTGGCGGGCTATCGTCGCTACAAGTTCCAGACAGCTGAGGAGCGCATCCGCGGTTTGCTGCCGACGCACCTGCGCCAGGACGTGTTCGGCACGCTGGGCCGCTGGTACCCGAAGGCCGACTGGGCCCCACGCCCGCTCCGCGCGAAATCGACGCTGCTCGCGCTCGCCCAGGGTGGCGGCGAGGCCTATGCCCGCTCGGTCGGCGTCACCACGCCCGAATTGCGCGCGCAGCTGTTCAGCGAGAGCGCGCGCGCCGGGCTGCGCGGCTACCGGGCCGAGGATCGCTACGTCGCGACGATGGCCGACGCGCCGGCCCGCGACGCGATCGACCGCGCGCAATATGCGGACATCAAGCATTGGCTGCCCGGCGACATTCTGACGAAAGTCGACCGCACCAGCATGGCGGTCGGCCTGGAAGCGCGCGAGCCTTTGCTCGACCACCGGCTGATCGAGTTCTGCGCGACGTTGCCCGCGAACATGCGGCTGCGCGGCGGCGAGGGCAAATGGCTGATGAAGAAGGCGATGGAGCCCTATCTGCCGAAGGACATCCTGTACCGTCGGAAGATGGGGTTCGTGACGCCGATCAGCGCGTGGTTCCGCGGTGGCCTGGCGCGGGAGGCGCAGGCGCTGGCCAAGTCGCGGACCTTGAGCGAGACCGGCTGGTTCGACATGGGCCAGCTGGCGCGGATCGCCGAGGAACACCACGCCGGGCGTGCCGAACACGGCCGCACGCTGTGGCAGTTCGTGATGCTCGAACGGTCGATGAAGCGCATGTTCGGCTGATCCGCAGGGTCAGCCCTCTACGGCTTCCCCCATCCACCGGTCGAACAGATGCGGCCACAGCGACCCGGGCGACCGCAACGGAAGCCGCGTGCCGAACCCGTGCCCGCCCCGCCGCAGGATATGCGCCTCGACCGGGATCTCGGCACGACGCGCTGCGGCGAGCAGGTCGAGGCCGTTGACGACGGGCACCGTGGTGTCGTCGGTGGCGTGGACCAGGAACAGCGGCGGGTCGCCGCGCTGTAGCCGGCGGTCGATCGCATAGCGCGCCTGGATCGCCGGCGACGGGTCCGGCCCGAGCAGGTTCGTGCGTGACCCACCGATGCTGCGGCCGGGATCCATGTTCGACACCGCGTACATCAGTCCCGCATAGGCTGGCCGTGGCGAATGCCGATCCGCCGCGTCAACCGGCCGATAGACCGGCAGCGCATGGTCGACGACCAGCGATCCGGCAAGGTGCCCGCCGGCCGAGAACCCGAGCACGCCGAGCGTCTCCGCCCGGATACCGTACCGCGCGGCGTTCGCCCGCAGCAATCGCATCGCGCGCTGTGCATCGGCTAGCGGCACGTCGGCGCGGTCGATCCAGCCTTCGCCCGGCAGGCGATAGCTCAGCACGAAGACGGTGATGCCGAGCGGGGTCAGCGCGCGCGCGACGTCCATGCCTTCGCCACGCAGCGAGGTGTAGGCATAGCCGCCGCCCGGCATCACGAGCGCGGCGCGGCCGTCGGGGCGAAGCGGACGGAACACGCCGACCTCGGGCCGCGCGACGCCGCGCATCAGGATATCGCGGTAGCCGCCGGGCCGTCCCGATATCTCCGGCGCCGGGCGGGGCAGGAGCTGGCGCGCGCCGGGCGGCGTGCCCGGCCAGAGCGGAAAATACTCGGCCGGCGGCCAGACCGGAATGTCCGACGCAGCGGCAGGCCTGGATTGCGCGAGGGCTTGCGGCGCGATGCCGGCCGCGAGCGGAAGGGCGAGAAGGGTGCGGCGATCGGCGATCATGCCGCTGCCGTTACGCCACCGCCGCTGGGCACGTCACGCCTAACATCGTTCGACATGCGAAAAAGGGCGGCCCGTTGCCGGACCGCCCTTTTCGTAAGCGATACTGAAGAGTCGTTTAGCGCTTCGAGAACTGGAAGCTGCGACGGGCCTTCGCCTTGCCGTACTTCTTGCGCTCGACAGTGCGGCTGTCGCGGGTCAGGAAGCCTGCTGCCTTTACGGGGGCGCGCAGGATCGGTTCGAACTTGGTCAGCGCCTGGCTGATGCCATGCTTGACCGCGCCGGCCTGACCCGAAAGACCACCACCCTTGACGGTGCAGACGACGTCATAGGCGCCATCGCGCTCGGCGATCGTGAACGGCTGGTTGATCACCAGACGCAGCGTCGGACGGGCGAAATAGGTCTGCTGATCGCGACCGTTGATCGTGATCTTGCCCGAACCCGGCTTGATCCAGACGCGTGCAACAGCGTCCTTGCGGCGACCGGTCGCATAGGCGCGGCCCTGCTTGTCGAGGATCTGCTCGCGCAGCGGCATCGGCTCGCGGACCGGCTCGTTCGAGACGGGTGCCTGGATGTCGCCTTCGGCGGCCGGAACCGTCGTTGCGGTCGGTGCCGCGGGTGCGGGCGTGTTGGTCAGGCTCGCGAGATCGGCGAGCGACTGGCGGTTGTCGGACATCAGTTGCCCACCTTGTTCTTGCGGTTCATCGAGCCGATGTCGAGGACTTCGGGGTTCTGGGCTTCGTGCGGATGCTCGGTGCCCTTGAAGATGCGCAGGTTGCGCATCTGCTCGCGGCCGAGCGGACCACGGGGGATCATGCGCTCGACGGCCTTTTCGAGAACGCGCTCCGGGAAGCGGCCTTCGAGGACCTTGGCAGCAGTGATGCCCTTGATGCCGCCGGCGTAACCGGTGTGGCGGTAATAGACCTTCTTCGCGGCCTTGTTGCCCGTGAAGCGGACCTTGTCGGCGTTGATGATGATCACGTTGTCACCGCAATCGACGTGCGGGGTGAAGCTCGCCTTGTGCTTGCCGCGCAGGATGTTGGCGACGATCGATGCCATACGGCCGACGACCAGACCTTCGGCATCGATAATATGCCACTTCTTCTCCACCTCGAACGGCTTGGCCGACTTGGTGGTCTTCATGAGCGCCTTCATGGGCGTTTGACCTTCCAGATTGAATGCAAGCGCGGCGTTCGAAAGAACAGCGCGATTGCCGGCCTAATGTCCAAGGCAGGTCTGAAAGTCAAGCATTCCGCCGCTTTGCTGACGGGTATCATGTTACCCGATGCGCGGACTGCCGATTGCGTGGGCTGCGTAGACCGCCGCGATGAGCAGCAGCGCGGCGTTCACCTGGTGCGCGACGGCGACGTGGATCTGCACGCCGGTCATCAGCGTGGCGATGCCGAGCATGATCTGCAGCGTGACGAGGCCGATGACGTAGAAGCCCGCTCGGCTACCCGCTTTGGTGGCGGCGACCGCCAGCCAGCACAGCCCCGCGGCGGCGGCGAAGGCGAACCAGCGATGGATGAACTGGACGACGATCGGGTTGTCGACCGCGTTGGTCCAGCCCGGCTGCAGCATCGGGACGCCGGCCGGGAACAGCGCGTCGCCCATCAGCGGCCAGCTGGCAAAGGCATAGCCGGCGTCGAGTCCGGCGGTGAACGCGCCATAGACCAGCTGCACGAACAGAAGCGCCAGCGCGACGATCGCTGGCTTCGCGAGCCGTGCTGGCGCCGATAGCGGCGAGCGATTCAACGCCAACAGGTCGAGGGCGGTCCATACGATCCCGGCGAGCGTCACCAGCGCGGTCATCAGGTGGACGGCGAGGCGGATATGGCTGACGTCGGTGCGTACCGACAGGCCTGAGGACACCATCCACCAGCCGATCGCGCCCTGCAGCGCGCCAAGCGAGAGCAACGCGCCCAGTCGCCAGCCATAGCCGGCCGGAATACGCTTGCGGACCGCGAACCAGATCAACGGCACAGCAAACGCCAAGCCGATCGTTCGCGCCAGTACGCGGTGGAGATATTCCCAGAAGAAGATCTCTTTGAACCCGTCGAGCGTCATGCCGCTGTTCAGTTGGGTGTATTCGGGAATCCGCTGGTAATTCGCGAACTCGGCCTGCCACTGCGCCGTCGTCAGCGGCGGGACGATGCCGGTGATCGGCTTCCATTCGGTGATCGACAGGCCGGAGTTGGTCAGGCGGGTGATGCCGCCGACTACGACGATTCCGACGATCATCGCGGCGACCGCGAACAGCCAGAGCGCGACGGCACGGGGACGGACCTTGATGAAGGCGGCGCTGGGCTGGAGCATGCCGGCGTCTTTACGCCAGTCGCCGGGGTCCGCCAAGCGCCGCCTTGTGGCGAGCCGGGCACCCGCTTACCTTGGCACCATGGCAACAGCGCACAAGCATAGCGAGCCGCAGGGCGACGACCTGACGACGGCGGCACGGACCGCGCTCGAGAAATCGGGCGAGCAATGGACGGCAATGCGCGCGACGGTGTTTGCGGCGCTTGCTGGGTTCGACAAGCCGGCGTCGGCCTACGACATCGCCGAAGCGGTTTCGAAGACCGAAGGGCGGCGGGTCGCGGCCAACAGCGTCTACCGGATTCTCGACCTGTTCGTGACGGCCAATCTTGCGCGGCGGGTAGAGAGTGCGAACGCCTATGTCGCGAACGCACATCCCGACTGCGTGCACGATTGCATCTTCCTGGTCTGCGACCGCTGCGGGCAGACCACGCACATCGACGACGATCCGGTGACCCAGGGTGTTCGCCGGGCGGCCAGGGCCGCGGGGTTCACGCCGGTTCGCCCGGTAATCGAGGTTCGTGGCGTATGCGCTGTCTGCGCGATCGAGCCGCCGCCAGCCTGACGATCAGCCTGATGGAATGAGCGATTTGCCCATCCGGACCATCGGCACGGGCGTGTCGCCAGGCGTTTCGATCCGCTCGATCGGCGCATAGCCGCACGCGCGGTACAGCGGCTCGCCCGCCAGCGTCGCCATCATCTCCGCCCGGCCGAACCCGGCATCGCGTGCGGCGTCCTCGCAGATCGACAGGATCAGTCGGCCGATTCCCTGGCGCGCGCGATCCGGGTCGGTGTACATCGCCCGGATACGCGCCGCGTCGGTCGCCGGATCGAGCAGCGCGGCATCGCGCAGCGAGACACTATGGTCGCCGCCGTACAGGGTCGCGCGTCGACTCCATCCGCCGCAACCGACCAGCGTACCGTCCGGATCGTGGACGAGCATATAGCTGCGGTCCGCGATCAACTGCGTGTCGAGTCCCATCACCGCGCGGCTCGCTGCGACCTGTTCGGGCGACAGGAACCCGGACTGCAATCGGTCGATCGCGCGCGCCATCAATGCGGTGATCGCCGGGATGTCGGCCTCGGTGGCGGGGCGGTGCGTGAAACCGGTCATGACCGAGTTCATAGCGCGACGATCGGTAACAATCGACACGATACGCCGGCTGGTTTAAGCCCGCTCGATGTCCGATATGCCTGTAACGCCGTTGCTCGACACGGTGACGATTCCCGCCGACCTCCGCGACCTGAAGCCGGAACAGCTCCGCCAGCTTGCCGATGAACTCCGGGCCGAGACGATCTCGGCGGTTGGGACGACGGGCGGCCATCTGGGGTCGGGGCTCGGCGTGGTCGAGCTCACGACCGCGATCCACTATGTGTTCGACACGCCGCGCGACAAGCTGGTGTGGGACGTCGGCCACCAATGCTATCCGCACAAGATCCTGACCGGTCGCCGCGACCGCATCCGCACGTTGCGCCAGGGCGGGGGGCTGAGCGGCTTCACCAAGCGCAGCGAGAGCGAATACGATCCGTTCGGCGCTGCGCACTCGTCGACTTCGATCTCCGCGGCGCTGGGGTTCGCGATCGCCAACAAGATCGCCGGCACGCCGGGCAAGGGCATCGCCGTGATCGGCGACGGCGCGATGTCGGCGGGCATGGCGTACGAGGCGATGAACAACGCTGAGGCGGCCGGCAACAGGCTGGTCGTGATCCTCAACGACAACGATATGTCGATCGCGCCGCCGGTGGGTGGGCTGTCGGCGTATCTTAGCCGAATCGTATCGAGCCGTGGCTTCCTGGGCCTGCGCGAACAGCTGAAGCGCCTCGCCAAGAAACTGCCGCGGCCGTTCGCCGAAGCTGCGCGGAAGACCGACGAGTTCGCGCGCGGCATGACGATGGGCGGTACGTTGTTCGAGGAACTCGGCTTCTATTATGTCGGGCCGATCGACGGGCATAATCTCGAACACCTGATCCCGGTGCTCGAGAACGTCCGGGATGCCGAGGAAGGCCCGATCCTGGTTCATGTCGTGACCAAGAAGGGCAAGGGCTACGCGCCCGCCGAGGCCGCGGCCGACAAATATCACGGCGTGCAGAAGTTCGACGTCATCTCGGGCGTGCAGACCAAGGCGCCGCCGGGACCGCCGCAATACCAGAACGTGTTCGGCGCGCAGCTCGTCAAGGAAGCGGCCAGCGACCCGCGGATCTGCGCGATCACCGCGGCTATGCCGTCGGGCACCGGGCTCGACGCATTCGCGGCCGCCTATCCCGACCGGTTCTTTGATGTCGGCATCGCCGAGCAGCACGGCGTGACGTTCGCAGCCGGCCTCGCGGCACAGGGGATGCGGCCGTTCTGCGCGATCTACTCGACATTCCTGCAGCGCGCCTATGATCAGGTCGTCCACGATGTGGCGATCCAGAACCTCCCCGTCCGCTTCGCGATCGACCGCGCCGGTCTGGTCGGCGCCGACGGAGCAACGCACGCCGGGTCGTTCGACGTCACCTATCTGGCGACGTTACCTAATTTCGTGGTGATGGCGGCGGCTGACGAGGCCGAACTCGTCCATATGACGCACACGGCGGCGCAGTATGACACTGGCCCGATCGCGGTGCGCTATCCGCGTGGCAACGGTACGGGCGTGGCCTTGCCCGAGACGCCTGAATTGCTGGAGATCGGCAAGGGGCGGATGGTCCGCGAGGGCAAGAAGGTCGTGATCTTGAGCCTCGGCACGCGTCTGGAAGAGGCGCTGAAGGCCGCCGACATGCTGGAAGCCAAGGGCCTCAGCACGAGCGTTGCCGATTTGCGCTTTGCCAAACCCCTCGACGAAGCGCTGATCCGCAAGCTGCTAACGACGCACGAGGTTGCGGTGACGATCGAGGAGGGCGCGATCGGCGGCTTCGGTGCGCATGTCCTGACGCTTGCGTCGGACGAGGGGCTGACCGATGTCGGCCTCAAGATCCGCACGCTGCGGCTGCCCGACACTTTCCAGGATCAGGACAAGCCCGACCTGCAATATGCCGAGGCTGGGCTCGATGCGAACGCGATCGTCGACACCGCGCTGAAGGCGTTGCGGCATAATCTGCAGTCTGCTGCGTCGGCCGGTTAGGCGTCGACGGCTAGTTCACAGGGGCGGCGCGGCAGGTGTCGGTGCGGGAGCCGGCGTCGGAGCACTCGGCTTGCGGCGGACGCCGTCCAGTTCGGGAACCGGCTGCACCGGCGTGGCTTCCGGCTCGGGCAGGGGTTGCGCGGCGGTGGCGCGCATCAGCTGGCGCTTCATGCACTGGCGGCCGGCGACGGGTTTGAACTGGACGCAGTTCCAGAGCGTGCGTTCGTAGCCGGCGGGCCGATCGCGCAGATAGCTGAACGATAGCGCGGCGATCTGTTCGTCGTTCAGCGGCAGGCCGAAGCCCATGTCGCTCGGGTCGGTCCACCCCATCACCTTGCAGCGCGGACGATCGCCACAGGCCCGGAGCGCCATCGCCGCGAAGGTTTCGGGCTGGCGAGGGTCGAGCGTGGTGAGGAAGCTGTTCGGATCGTTCGGCAGCGGCGCCAACCCGCGCGCGTTGAGCGTCAGGCCGGCGAGCGTCGCTTCGCCATCGGCGGCGACCGCCAGCGCGTTGGCGGTGCCATGCGCATCGGAGAGGCCGGCGAGCTGGGCCATCGCCGGCTCGCCGGTCTGGACATGGCGGTTGAACGCCGGAGGGGTGCCCCACCAGCCGGTCCAGCGGAAGAACAGGTGCGTGTGAACCGCCGCGACTTTGTCGAGGCTCGACTGCCAATAGGGCACGACCCAATCGGTATGGTAGTGCGTGGCGTAGCCGACCGGCTTGTAGACCGAGCCCGCCAGCGCGGCGGTCGCGATTTCGCGCGCGCGACGCCAGCCGGGTTCGGACGGACGCCGCGTCAGCGCACCGTCGCAGGTGAAGGTGAACTGGCAACCGGTGCTGCGCTGTGACCCTTCGAACACGACGCCGCAGACGGTCTTGGGGAAGGCCGGGTGACGAAGGCGATTGAGGATGACCTGAGCGACAGCCTGTTCGCCGACCGCGTCGTCGCCGGCTTCGTAGAGTACGGCGGCGGCGAGACAGTCGGTGGCACGCGCAAGATCGTCGGGCGCGCCGACGAACTTGAAGGGCTGCGCCGCCGGGTTGGGATCGGTCGAGAAGGGCACTGTCGCGTTGAAGCTGCGCGCGTCCTGCGGCGCCAGATCGACGAAGCGCACGGGTTCGACCGGCGGCAGCTCGGCCTGTGGCACGACACGCGTCTTCGGCACCGCCACCCGGGGTGCGGGCGGGGCGATCGTCGGCGGATTGGCGATGACGAGGAGGGGGCCGGCGATCGCCAAGGCGGCGATGCCGGCCATCCCGGCGCGCAGGACGGTGAGCCCGCGCGCGGATAATGATGCTGTCACTGTTCGGGCAGGAAGTCCGGCACCGACAGATAGCGCTCGCCGGTGTCGTAGTTGAAGCCGAGGACGCGGACGTCGTCGGGCAGGTCGGGCAGTTTCTGCAGGATCGCGGCCAGCGTCGCACCGGAACTGATGCCGACGAGCATGCCCTCTTCGCTCGCCGAGCGGCGGGCCATGTCCTTGGCGACGGCGGCATCGACCTCGATCACGCCGTCGAGGATCTGGGTGTGGAGGTTGCCGGGAATGAAGCCCGCGCCGATGCCCTGGATCGGGTGCGGTCCGGGTTGGCCGCCGGCGATGACCGGCGAGGCGGCAGGCTCAACCGCGAACACCTTGAGATCCGGCCAGGTCTTCTTCAGCGTCTCGGCGACGCCGGTGATGTGGCCGCCGGTGCCGACACCGGTGATCAGCACGTCGATCGGCGAATCGGCGAAATCAGCGAGGATCTCCTGCGCGGTCGTGCGGACATGCACGTCGATGTTCGCCGGGTTCTCGAACTGCTGCGGCATCCACGCGCCCGGCGTCTGTTCGATCAGTTCGAGCGCACGCTCGATCGCGCCCTTCATGCCCTTTTCACGTGGCGTCAGGTCGAACGTAGCGCCGTACGCCAGCATCAACCGGCGACGCTCGATGCTCATGCTTTCAGGCATGACGAGGACGAGCTGGTAGCCCTTTACCGCGGCGACCATCGCCAGGCCGACGCCGGTGTTGCCGCTGGTCGGCTCGATGATCGTACCGCCGGGCTGCAGGTGCCCGTCGCGCTCCGCCGTCTCGATCATCGCCAGCGCGATGCGGTCCTTGATCGAGCCCGCCGGGTTGGAGCGCTCGGACTTCACCCAGACTTCGGAGTCGGGAAACAGCTTGTTCAGTCGGACGTGGGGCGTGTTGCCGATCGTCTCGAGGATCGAATTGGCCTTCATGACACGGTCTCCGATTGGGCAACGGGTGGTTTGCTGACTGGGTTCGTCACTGGGTCGATCAACGTCGCGGGCGGGTCGAAGGTCCGCGCGTTGCGGATACTGGGGAACAGCCAGGTCCATAGCAAGGTCACGACGATCGCGCCGCCCCCGCCGACAAGGACTGCGCCGACCGGCCCCAGACCTGCGGCGAGGAAGCCTGATTCGGCCTCGCCCAGTTCGTTCGAAGCCGAGATCGTCAGCTGCGAGACCGCGCCGACGCGGCCGCGCTTGTCGTCGGGCGTGTAGAGCTGGATCAGCGACGAGCGGATATAGACCGAGAACATGTCGGCGGCGCCCGCGATCGCCAGCGCGATCAGGCTGAGCGGCATCGAGGTCGATACGCCGAAGATGATCGTCGCGGCGCCGTAGATCAGCACCGAAACGAGCATGCGGGGGCCGACATTGTGCTTGAGCGGTTTGATCGAGAAGATCACCGCGACCAGCGCTGCGCCGACAGCGGGAGCCGCTGCCAGTTCGCTCAGGCCCCGTGGCCCGACCTTCAGGATGTCGTGCGCGTAGATCGGCAGCAGCGCGCTGGTGCCGGCCAGAAACACCGCGAACAGATCGAGCGTGATCGCGCCGAGCACGAGCTTGTTCTGGAAGACGTAGGTCAGCCCGTCGGCGATCTGGCGCAGCGGATGCGCCTTGCCGACCGGTACGCTGCGGGGGACGGGCCCGATCAGGAACAGGCATACGAGCGCCAGTGCGAACAGGACGGTCGCCAGCGCGTACGCCGCATAGGGTGCGATCGCATAGGCATAGCCGCCGATCGCGGGGCCGGCGATCGCGCCCGCCTGCCACGAGATCGAGCTGAGCGCGATCGCGGTCGGCAGGACAGCCTGCGGCACGAGATTGGGGGCGAGCGCACCGAACGCCGGTCCTGAAAACGCACGGCCCAGCCCCAGCACGACGGCCACCGTGAACAGCACGGGCAACGTCATCGTGCCCTCGTACGTGACCAGCGTGAGCGTCAGCGCGCAGGCGATCTGCAGCGATACGGTGATTCGCGCGATCCAGCGACGGTCGAACCGGTCGGCGACCCAGCCGGTGATCGGCGTGGTCACGAACAGCGGAATGAACTGCAGCAGGCCGATCAGCCCGAGCTGCGCGGCGGCGGCGCTGGGCGCCATCGTCTGTCGGGCGATCGTGTAGGTCTGCCAGCCGATCACGATGATCATGCCGTTCTGCGCCAGCGTCATCATCAGGCGAGCCGCCCAATAGGCGCGGAAGTTGGCGATCCGGAACGGATGCGGGGGCGTTTCCATCGCGCCGGCCTTAGGCGTTCGCAGGACCGCAGGGCAACCGCGCTTTGGCTTGCGTGCCACATAGCGTGACATCATTCCGGGAACGGGAATTGATGTTCGGGTCCGACCACGCCTATAGGCTCCGCAACTCCCCTACGGAAAACGAGGTTTCCCACATCGTGGCCAAAGCCCCCCCCGCTGCCCAGCAGGCTCGCGCAATCGCCGAGCCCCCGATCACCAACCGCGAACGCCCCGCGGAGCCGAAGCTCTACGAAGCTTCGAAGGAGGAGCTGCTCGACTTCTACAAGCAGATGCTGCTGATCCGCCGTTTCGAGGAAAAGGCTGGCCAGCTTTACGGCCTCGGCCTGATCGGCGGGTTCTGCCATCTGTACATCGGCCAGGAGGCCGTGGCGGTCGGTCTGCAGTCGGGCCTGGACGGTGAGAAGGATTCGGTGATCACGGGCTACCGCGATCACGGCCACATGCTTGCATACGGCATCGATCCAAAGGTGATCATGGCCGAGCTGACCGGGCGCGGCGAAGGTATCAGCCGCGGCAAGGGCGGTTCGATGCACATGTTCTCGACCGAGAAGAAGTTTTACGGCGGTCACGGCATTGTCGGCGCGCAGGTGTCGCTCGGCACCGGGCTGGCGTTCGCGCACAAGTATAACGAGGATGGCGGCGTCGCCATGGCCTATTTCGGCGACGGTGCCGCGAACCAGGGCCAGGTGTACGAGAGCTTCAACATGGCCGAGCTGTGGAAGCTGCCGATCATCTATGTGATCGAGAACAACGGCTATGCGATGGGCACGAGCGTCAACCGATCGTCGTCGGAAGACCAGCTGTTCCGCCGCGGCGAATCGTTCCGCATCCCCGGCATCCAGGTCGACGGCATGGACGTGCTGGCGTGCCGCGGTGCTGCCGAGGAAGCGCTGGCCTGGGTTCGCGCGGGCAAGGGACCGATCATCCTCGAGATGAAGACCTATCGCTATCGCGGCCATTCAATGTCCGATCCCGCCAAGTATCGCAGCCGCGACGAAGTGCAGGCGGTGCGCGACAAGTCCGACCCGATCGAACACGTCAAGAAGTTGCTCGACGCGCAGGGCGTGTCCGAGGCTGACCTGAAAACCATCGAACAAGAGATCAGGAAGACCGTGAACGAATCCGCCGACTTCGCCGAGCAGACGCCCGAGCCGGATCCGTCCGAGCTCTATACCGACGTGCTGGTGGAGACCTACTGATGGCGATCGAGATCAAGATGCCCGCGCTCTCCCCGACGATGGAAGAGGGCACGCTGGCCAAGTGGCTCGTCAAGGAAGGCGACAGCGTAAAGTCGGGTGACATCCTCGCCGAGATCGAGACCGACAAGGCGACGATGGAGTTCGAGGCGATCGACGAGGGCACGATCGGTTCGATCGCCGTCGCCGAGGGCACCGACAACGTGAAGGTCGGCACCGTCATCGCGACGATCCTCGAAGAGGGCGAGAGCGCGAGCGACGCCAAGCCTACCGAGGCACGCTCCGGCGATGCGGCCAACGCCGCACCGAAGGAAACGCCGTCGGACGACAAGGCACCGCCGGTTCCGGAAGGTGCGTCGCCCGCCAAGGCCGAGAGCGGCACGCAGCAGCTGGTCGCGTCGGCCGAGAAGGTC
>Ga0247813_10000547_pt1 | contig 33851 bp, 22 predicted proteins | sample UWRJL169409C1_FD_180719 | JGI IMG/M metagenome (GOLD analysis project Ga0247813, IMG submission 180719) | Plant litter microbial communities from Arlington Agricultural Research Station in Wisconsin, United States - UWRJ-L169-409C-1 | ecosystem: Environmental > Terrestrial > Plant litter >... | reverse complement strand
GGGGCGGCGGTGCTGACGCTCGTGACGGTCCACGCCGCTGGGACCTGCGCCTCGACAGCCTCGACGAGCACACCGACCTCCGAGGGGTCCTGGGCCGCCACCCAGATCTCGTCGGCCGCGGCCGGGGCCCGCGCCGTGCGCAGACCGAAGGCCTGCAGCGCGTCGAGGTCGAGCATGAGCGCGGGACCGCCGAGACCGCCGGGCAGCGCGGGCACCGAACCGACGATCTCGAGCGTCACGCGCTGACCGACGACCGTCGCGTCGACGGTGTCGCCGACCGCGGCGTCGAGACGAGCCAGGAGCTCCGGGACGACGACCGCGGGGACCGCCGGCGCGAGATCGGTGGTCCCCGGGTCGAGGCTGGGGTCGGCTCCGGGGGGCAGGAAGCGGAGCCGCGCCTGGACCGCTGCGGCCTCGAGCACGCCGCTGACCGCGGGCAGCACGGCGTCCGGCGGGCTCGTCAGCGACAGGCTCCCGTCGTACCCGGTGCCCGAGGCCCCGACCAGCGCGTCGAGCAGGCTCCACGTGCCCTGCGCACCGGGCAGGTCGGTCGGCTCCACTGCCCCGTCGGCAGCAGCGTCTCCGCGGTCTGCGAGGGTCCCGACACCGGTGACCGCGAGGTCGAGGGACACGGGCCCGAGCCGAGGGTCGGCGCGCAGCTCGACGGAGACCACCCGCCAGCTGCTGGTCGTGTCTGGGACAGGGATCTCGACCTCGATGTCGGTCCGGGTCCCGTCGTCGTCCGCGAGGACCGGGAACGAGACGGGATCGGCGCTGGTCTGCACGATGCCGCCGTGCTCGTCGGCCAGCCACACGACCGTGGTGACAGGGACCGGCCGTCCGCCGAATGCAGGTGTCGGCGGTGGGAACACGAGAGCGAGCCACCTCTCGTCGATCTCCGCCTCGACGGCCTGACCGCTGAGGTCGAGCCGCAGCGCGCTGGTCCCCTCGGGCAGAGCCAGGCCAGGCAGCGCAGGGCGGGGAGCCACCACGACGAGCGACGACGCGTCGACCGCAGGTGTCCGGGAGAGCAGCGGCGCGATCTGCTCGCCGGGCACCGCGAGGACCCGGACAGGTCCGTCACCGACAGTGCCCTCGACGTCGAGGACGAGCGACGAGGCCGCGGCCACTCCGTCGTCGACGTCGAGCGCCGGGACCGTCGTGAGCGGTGTGACCACCCCGGTGGTCGTGGTCTGCACCCGGACGTCGCTGCCTGTCGCGAGACCGCCGACCCGACCGCGCAGGTGGTCCACGGTGCCGCTGTAGCCGCTCGCGAGCAGCACGGAGCCTGTCGCGAGCGCCACGAGCACGGCGGGGACCGTGAAGGCCGCGAGCCTGCGGGAGACCTGGCGCGCCGCGTAGACCGGCGCCAGCCCAGGTCTGCGGCGGGCACGACGCTCGACGAGGCGAAGCGTCGGCGCGAGCAGCACGAGGACGACGAGCACGAGGGCGAGCAGCAGGACTCCCGGGGCGGCGACCACGAGGGCCTCCGCCTCGGGGACCTCGAGCCCGCGGGCCCGCCACAGCCGCCAGCCGAGCAGCACGGAGACCGCGCCCAGCAGCACGACCACGACGACACCGACTGCGGTCCGGGCCCGGCCCGACGCGTCGACCGCCCGCACCCGGGCGAGGGACCTCGCGTCGACAGCCGTCACGACCACGAAGACCACGGCGACGAGGACTGCCACACCAGCAGCCGACCCGACGATCCAGGCAGCACCGAGCGCCGTCCACCCTCCGACAGGGCCGACGAGGGCCAGCGCAGCCCACGCGCCAGCACCACCGAGCAGCGCACCGCCCACAGCAGCCGGGAGCACCTCGACCAGCCCCAGCCGCCCGAGCTGAGCCGCCGACGCACCGCGGGCGACGAGGTTCTGGCTCTCCCTGGCCCGCACGGACACGAGCATCCGCGCGAGCTCGACGAGCGACACGAGGCTCACCACGAGCAGCAGCACCACGGGTGCCGTCGTCACGGCACGGGCCGTCGACGCCTGCGCGTCGAGGGCCGCGACAGTCGCCGTGAGCGTGCCGGTCTCGACGACACCACGGACGTCGGCAGGGCTCGCTGTCACGGCGCCGCGCACCCCCGGGAGCCCAGCGGCGAGGGTGGCTGCGTCGTCGACGGTGAGCAGCGGGGTGCGAGTCGAGAGCGTCCAGCCGACGAAGGGGTCGTCCTGGACGGCGAGCAGCGTCTGCTCGTCGACGAGGACAGGGCCGTACGGGGGCTCACCCGAGCCGGACGTCTCGTCGAGGGCGGACCCGGTCACCCCGGGGTCCGGCTCCCACAGCCCGACGACCACGAGCGGGACGTCGGCGACCACGACGGTGTCGCCGACCTCGAGGCCCAGCGGCTCGGCGGCAGAGGTCGGCAGGAGCGCCTCGCCGGGGCCGGGGACCGTGCTGCCCGCTGCGGCGGTCCGGGCGCTGACGACGACCTGCTCGAGCGGTGTGCCGTCGGCGGCGCTCGCCGAGCGGGCCTCGGTCGTCAGGGAGCGAGAGACGTCCACGGGGGTCTCCCCCGTCGCGGACGCGAAGATCTGGCGCACCGTGCCGTCCTGCGCGGTAGGGTCCGGCGCCAGCCGGGTGGTGACCCGCAGGACAGAACCAGGTCCCGTCAGCAGGTCGGGTGCGGTCCGGACGGCCTGGGTGCTGCTCTGCTCGACGAAGGCGAAGGTCCCGCCGACCGTCCCGGCGACGAGCAGGGTGACGGCGGCCAGGCCGAGGAGCGCCGCCCTGGACGCGCGGAGCCGGGCCCGGACGAGGCCTGCGAGCCCTGTCGAGAGTGTCCCGGTCGGGCTGGTGCCGGCCCGCGCCCGCTCTGGGGCACGCGACGGGGCGGCACCAGGTGCCGTCGTGGTCTTCGTCCCCATCGTCCGGGCCCCCTCCGGTCGAGCGTCGCGTCGTCGCGTCGTCCCCCGGCCGTGCTGGACGGCGACGGGGGCGTGGGTCGCGCGCGGGCAGCTGTGCTGCCCGCGCGCGACCTGTCGTGCTGGTTCTGCTGGTCGTGCTGGTCGTGCGTGGTGCTGGTCTGGCTCAGGTCGTGCTCAGCGCAGGTCGAGGTCTTCCGGACCGCTCGGCACCACGTCGAGACGTGATCCCGGGATGGCTCCGAGCAGCTCGCGCGTGTACTCCTCGCGCGGGCTGTCGAAGACCTCGTCGGTCGTCGCGGACTCGATGATGCGACCGTTCTTCATGACGCACACCTGGTCGGCGATCTGCCGGACCACCGCGAGGTCGTGCGTGATGAACAGGTAGCTCAGGTCGAGCTCGGACTGCAGGTCGTTGAGCAGCTCGAGGACCTGCGCCTGGACGAGCACGTCGAGGGCCGAGACGGCCTCGTCGCACACGATGACCTCCGGGCGCAGGGCGAGGGCACGCGCGATCGCGATGCGCTGACGCTGTCCTCCCGAGAGCTCGTTCGGGAAGCGGCGCATCGTCGACTGCGGCAGGGCCACCATGTCGAGGACCTCACGGACCCGCGCCTCGCGCTCCTTCTTGCTGCCGACCTTGTGGATGCGCAACGGCTCTTCGATGGTGCGGAAGATCGAGTACATCGGGTCGAGCGAGCCGTAGGGGTTCTGGAAGATCGGCTGCACCCGGCGACGGAAGTCGAACAGCTCCGAGGAGCCGAGCGTCGACAGGTCCACGCCGTCGAAGTAGATCTTGCCCTCGGTCGGGTCGAGCAGGTTGAGCATGATGTTAGCGACGGTGGACTTGCCGGAGCCCGACTCCCCCACGAGCGCGACTGTCGTGCCCTTCTTGATCGAGAACGACACGTCGTCCACGGCCTTGAAGTCCTGGTGCTTGCCGGACCCGCGGATCTGGAACACCTTGGTGAGGTTCTCGACCACCACGACGTCGTCGCGGCTGCTGCTGACACCGTCACCAGCGGTCGCGGCAAGGAGGTCCTGAGACTGCTCGCCGCGTGCCTTGGCCGACTGGATGCGACGCGAGGCGAGCGACGGGGCCGCCGCCACGAGGCGCTGGGTGTACGGGTGCTGCGGGTTCGCCAAGATCTCCCGCGACGGGCCGGACTCGACGACACGCCCGCGGTACATGACCACGAGGTGCTCGGCCCGCTCGGCTGCGAGGCCGAGGTCGTGGGTGATGAACAGGACCGCTGTGCCGAGCTCGCGCGTGAGTCCCTCGAGGTGGTCGAGGATCGTGCGCTGCACGGTGACGTCGAGCGCCGACGTGGGCTCGTCCGCGATGAGCAGCTTCGGCCGCGAGGCCAGGCCGATCGCGATGAGCGCGCGCTGACGCATGCCGCCCGAGAACTCGTGCGGGTACTGCTTGGCGCGGCGGACCGCGTCCGGCAGACCGGCCTCGGCGAGCAGACCGGCGACGCGGTCGTCGACGTTCGCCGTCGTGGTCTCGGCCTCGACGACCGAGCGCGCCGAGGCGAGCCCGACCTCGTCGAGGATGCTCACGGCTGCGGCCTTGGTCGTGGACCCCACGACGATCCGCTGGTCGGCCGTGGCGACAGCAGCCTCGACGGCGGGGCCGTCGACGCCGGGCTGCTCGGTGAGCGAGGTGCGCAGCACCCCGAGCAGCGAGGCCTTGCCCTTGCGCCCGATGAGCAGGTCACCACCGGTGACACCGCCCTCGGACGAGCCGATCGCCTCGGCGAGCCCCTTGCGGGTCCCGCGGGAGACGTCGATGTTGTTGGCGGCCAGCGCCTCCTTGACCTGGAAGCCGATGCTCCAGACAGGGTTGAGGTTCGACATCGGGTCCTGAGGGACCAGGCCGATCTGGTCGCCGCGCATCGCGACGATCTCCTTCTTCGAGGCCGTGGTGATCTCCCGGCCGTCGAAGCGGATCGAGCCGCCCGTGACCTTCCCGGTCCCGGGGAGCAGGCTGATGATCGCGTGCGCCGTCGTGGACTTGCCCGAGCCGGACTCGCCGACGATCGCGACGGACTGGCCGGGGTAGATCGTGAGGTTGGCGCCGCGCACCGCGGGCACCTCCCCGTTGATGGTCGTGAACGTGACGTCGAGGTCACGGATCTCCAGGAGGGGCTCCTGGCCTGCTGTCGCGCTCATCGCTTCCGCGCCTTCGGGTCGAGGGCGTCACGCACGGCGTCGCCCATCATGATGAAGCTGAGGACCGTGAGGGCGAGCGCTACCGACGGGTAGAGCAGCACGCTCGGGTTGGTCCGCAGCGACGACTGCGCGGTCGCGATGTCGTGGCCCCAGGACAGGACGTTCTGAGGCAGGCCCAGCCCGAGGAACGACAGGGTCGCCTCGGCGACGATGAAGGTGCCGAGGGAGACCGTGGCGACGACGATGATCGGCGCAGCCGCGTTCGGGATCACGTGGCGTCCGAGGATGCTCAGGCGCGAGGCGCCGAGGGCCTTGGAGGCCGTCACGTAGTCGTTGTTCTTGACGCTCATGACAGCACCACGGGTGATGCGGGCGACCTGGGGCCAGCCGAAGACCGTGAGGACCGCGACGACGTTGAGGACCGTGCGGCCCTCGGAGAAGACCTGGCCGAGGACGATCGCGGCGAGCACGAGCGGGATCGCGAAGAAGATGTCCGTGATCCTCGACAGGATCGTGTCGAACCAGCGGCCGTAGAAGCCCGCGAGGGCACCCATGAGGCCGCCGAGGAGCACGACGCCGATGGTCGTCAGGACACCGACGGACACCGACGCGCGTGCACCGTAGACGACACGGGAGTAGACGTCGCAGCCCTGGCGGTCGAAGCCGAAGGGGTGACCGGACTGGGGGTTGCCCAGGGAGTTGCGGAGCTCGCAGAAGCGCGGGTCGACCGACGTGAACAGGCCGGGGAACAGCGCGACGAGGAGGACCGCGAGGATGAGCGCGGCGGACACCCAGAAGAGCACGCGGTGGCGCAGGTCGCGCCAGGCGTCGCGCCACAGGCTCGAGGCCGGTGCGCTCTCGTCGACCTTGTCGACGACGGCCACGGGGGTCTGCGAGACGTCGGCGACGAAGTGGGTCTGGCCGGGGCGGGGGGTGCTCGCCGTGGCGTCCTCGGAGGGCCGGCTGTGAGCCGGCATGGTGCCATCAGGCATAACGGATCCTTGGGTCCAGGACTGCGTAGAGCAGGTCGACGAGCAGGTTCGCGATGATGTAGACGACCACGAGGATCGTCACGAAGGTGACGACGGTGGTCGGCTCGCCGCGGATGATGGCCTGGTACAAGGTCCCACCCACACCTGCGATGTTGAAGATGCCCTCGGTGACGATGGCGCCGCCCATGAGCGCGCCGAGGTCGGCCCCGAGGAAGGTGATCACGGGGATGAGGGAGTTGCGCAGCACGTGCACGTTGACGACGCGCCGGCGAGACAGGCCCTTGGCCGTCGCGGTGCGGACGTAGTCGGCAGAGAGGTTCTCGGCGACCGAGGTCCGGGTCAGTCGCAGCACGTACGCGAAGGAGACGGCGCCGAGCACGATGGCGGGCATGAGCAAGGACTTCAGGCTCACGTCTCCGCCGACCGTGGGCGGCAGCCAGCCGGCCTTCACGCCGACGAAGAACTGCAGCACAAAACCGATGACGAAGGTCGGCACGGCGATGACCACGAGGCTGACGAGCAGCACGGTGCCGTCGAAGATCCCGCCCTTGCGCAGACCGGCGATGAAGCCGATGCCGACGCCGAGCACGGCCTCGATGACCAGGGCCATGAGCGCGAGCTTGATGGTGACCGGGAAGGCCCGGGCGACCACGTCGAAGATCGGCTGACCCGAGAACGAGTTCCCGAGGTCGAAGGTGAAGATGCCCTTGAGGAAGAGCAGGTACTGGACGATGAGTGGCTTGTCCAGGTTGAACTGCGACCGGATCTGGTCGGCGACTGCAGGCGAGAGCCCGCGGTCTCCGCCGAGCGCCTGGATCGGGTCACCCGGGAGCGCGAAGACCATGAGGTAGATGAGCAGCGTTGCGCCGATGAACACCGGGATCATCTGCAACAGCCTGCGTCCGATATATCGGACCATGGAGCCAATCCTTCCTGCGGGCGGGCAGCTCCTTCGTGAGGAGCGCGCCCGCCACTGTACTGGACGTCGTGTCAGGCGTCAGACACGACGCAGGTGGGGTGGAGGACCGTCTGGCCCTCCACCCCACCTGGTGCACGGTGTGCGGTACTACGGGTCTGGCGTCAGTGAGATGTCACCACTGGCTGATCTCGTCAGCCTGTGCCCACAGCTCCTTGGCCTTCTCCGGGTTGTAGACGAGCGCGTCGACACCGGCGAGGGTGTCGCTCCAGCCGTCGATCACCGGGGAGGTGAAGTCGGCGGCGGGGGTGCGGGTGCCCTCGAAGATGGTGTCGGTGATCGCCTCGCGGTCGATGGCCATCGAGATGGCCTGACGGCGGAGCTTGCCCTCTTCACCCTCGAAGTGCTCGAGGTTCTGGGCGATGGTGAAGGACTGGAAGATCGCCGCAGGCTGGTTGACCGCACGGTCGCCGAGGTCGTCCTGGAACGTGCCGAACGCGCTGTCGGGGATGCCGTCGAACACGTCGAGGTTGTTGGCCAGGAGATCGTTGTACGCCGAGTCGAAGGAGTCGTAGAACACGAAGCTCACACCGGTGTTGGCGGGGGTGCGCGGGCCCGAGTAGTCGGGGTTCACGGTGAGGTCGACAGCCTCGTTGTGGCGCCATGCACCGTTCATCATGTAGGGGCCGTTGCCGATCGGCGCCTCGCCGAAAGCAGCCATGTCCGCGTACGCGACGGACGGCAGCGGCAGGTACGCGCTGTAGCCCAGGCGGAGCGGGAAGTCGGCCTCAGGCTGGTTGAGCTTGACCGTGAAGGTGGTGTCGTCGACGACCGCGAGGCCGGTGAGCGGCGAGTCGGCCTCGGCCGAGTAGCCCTCGATGCCCTCGAAGAAGTACGAGGAGAGCTGGGCGTTGCTGAGCAGCGCGCCGTAGTTCCACGCGTCGACGAAGGACTTCGCGGTGACGGCCTCACCGTTGGTGAAGGTCGTGCCGCCCTTGATCTTGATGGTCCAGGTCTGCTGGTCGTCGCTCGTGACCGACTCGGCGAGCTCGTTGACCGGCGCACCCGACTCGTCGTAGGACATGAGGCCCTGGAAGAGCGCGTCGATGATGCGACCGCCGCCGACCTCGTTGGTGTTGGTCGGGACGAGCGGGTTCTGGGGCTCGGTGCCGTTGGCACGGACGGGGGTGCCGTCCTCCTTCGTCACGGCGTAGTACAGCGGGACGCTGTTCCAGCCGAAGGCGACGTTGTCGACGGCCTCGGAGGAGCCACCGGTGACGTTGGCGTACCACAGCGGGATCGCGGGGAGGTCGGCCAGGAGGATCTCCTGAGCCTGGTCGAAGAAGCCGTTGGCCTCGTCAACGCTCGCCGCACCCTGGCCCTGCGTCAGCAGGTCGTCGAACTCGGGGTTCGAGTACTCGCCGTCGTTCGAGCCGGCGCCGGTGCCGTAGAGCGGGCCGAGGAAGTTGTAGAGGCTGGGGTAGTCAGCCTGCCACCCGGTGCGGAACGCGCCGGTCATCTTGCGCTCGGTGACGTCGGTGCGGAGCTCCGCGAAGGTCGCGTACGGCTTGCCCTCCGCGTTGATGCCCAGCGTGTTCTTGATGCTGTTCGCCGTGGCGTCGACCCAGGCCTGGTGGCCACCGTCAGCGTTGTAGGCGATGGTGAAGACGTTGTCCGAGGTGGACCCCGAACCCTCTCCGCTGCCGCCGTTGTCGTCGCTGCCGCACGCCGAGAGGGCGAGCACGCTGGCAGCCGTGACGGCTGCGACAGCGCTGAGCTTCCTGATCTTCAATGTTCCTCCTGGAAGGACTGGGGGCCCCCGCACCGGGTGCGTCCCGCTCGAGGGGCCCGGGAAAGATCCGGGCGCGCGAGAGGGAGAGAGACCGTCGTATGTAGAGGAAACTATCGGCTCTCCGGGGCACCTCTGACCATCGGGGGGCCTGGGGTGGTGATCGTTACCGAAGTGATACTGGTCAGTAACACTGGAGACACAGTGTTCACATGCTGGACATGCAGCAAGCAGATCGTTGCGATCATTGACCTGTCAGCCCATCTGAACTGGGACGTTAGCGCAGATACATCGGCCTTCCGACAGCCTGCGAGCACGGTCTGAGATCACCCTCGTCGGCGTGGTCCCGCCGCAGCCGGCCGCCGGCGCTCCCCCGGTTGCGGTCGGCTGCGACGTGCGGCAGAGCTCCCGGCGGCACCAGACGCACAAGAGGCGCCCACCCGTTCCAGCCGGGTGGGCGCCTCTGCGTGAGCCGTGCGCAGGTTCTCGAGACCTCTCAGGTGCGCAGCTCGGTGACCTCGTCGCCCAGCTGGGCGAGCAGGGCGTGGCGTGCGTCGCGTCGACGACGCTGCTCCCCGGGCTCGGGGACCGGCGCTGCGGCGAGCAGGCGACGCGTGTACTCCTGCGTCGGGTTGAGGAGCACCTCTTCCCGGGTGCCCTGCTCGACGATCTTGCCGTCCTGCAGCACGACCACGCGGTGCGCGAGCATGTCGATGACCGCGAGGTCGTGCGAGACGAAGACGCAGCCGAAGCGGTATCGCTCCTGGAGGGCCGTGAACATCGCCAGGACGCTCGCCTGGACCGAGACGTCCAGGGCCGAGGTGGGCTCGTCCGCGACGAGCAGCTCAGGGTCGAGCGTCAGGGCGCGGGCGATGCTCACGCGCTGGCGCTGACCGCCGGAGAGCTCGTGCGGGTACCGGTTGATGACGTCGCGGGGCAGCTCGACGGCGTCGAGCAGCTCGTAGACCTTGGCGAGCCTGGACTTCTTGTCGCCGATCTTGTGGACCACGAGGGGCTCGGCGATGCAGTCGCCGATCGGGAAGCGCGGGTTGAGCGACGAGGCCGGGTCCTGGAACACGACACCGATCCGCTTGCGGAGCGCCTTGGACTGCTTGTGGTTCATCGCGGCGAAGCTCGTGCCGAAGATCGACACGGAGCCGCTGACCGCCGGGATGAGCCCGAGGGCGCAGCGCGCGATCGTCGACTTGCCCGAGCCCGACTCCCCCACGAGCCCGACGATCTCGCCCGAGCCGACGGTGAAGGTCACGTCGTCGACAGCGCGGAAGGGCGTCTTGCCCACGCGCTGGTACTCGATGACGAGGTTCTTCAGCTCGAGCGCCGGCTTGTCGCCCTCGGGGGCCTCGGCCACCTCGGTGACGACGGTGCCGAGCTGACCCGGCCCGGACCCGAGGTGCGGGACGGACGCGAGCAGCTTCTTGGTGTAGTCGTGCTGCGGGTGGTTGAGCACCTCGTCGGCCGTGCCGGTCTCGACGATGGTGCCCTTGAGCATCACGGCCACCCGGTCGGCCATGTCTGCCACGACACCCATGTTGTGGGTGATGAGCAGGATGCCGGTGTTGAGCTTGTCCTTGAGCGAGCGCAGCAGGTCGAGGATGTCGGCCTGGACCGTGACGTCGAGAGCCGTGGTGGGCTCGTCGGCGATGATCACCTTCGGGTCGCAGCTGATGGCCATCGCGATGACCACACGCTGGCGCTGCCCGCCCGAGAGCTCGTGCGGGTACTGCTTGACGCGGCGCTCCGGCTCGGGGATGCCGACCATGCGCAGCAGCTCGACGGCGCGGGCCACGGCCTGCTTGCCGTAGGCGATGCCGTGCAGCTCGAGGGCCTCGGTGAGCTGCGTGCCGATGGTGAGCACGGGGTTGAGCGCTGTCATGGGCTCCTGGAAGACCATGGCCACGTCGTTGCCGCGCATGCGGCGCAGACCCTTGTCGTCGAGCTCGCCGACGACCGTGTCGCCGACCGTGATGCGCCCCGCCACCCGGGCGTTCTTGGGGAGCAGCCCGAGCGCTGTCATCGAGGTGACGGACTTGCCCGAGCCGGACTCGCCGACGAGCGCGAGGACCTCGCCCGGCTGGACCGCCAGGGAGATGCCCTTGACGGCGTGCACGGTGCCGAACTCGGTGCCGAACTTGACGTCGAGGTCGGTGAAGGACAGGACTGCTGTGCTGTCCGCAGGAGCGGGTGTCATGGTGCTCATCAGTCCTTGTTCCTGTTCTGACGGGGGTCGAAGGCGTCACGGAGGCCGTCACCGATGAAGTTCACGGTGAGCGCGATGGCCAGGATGAACAGACCGGGGAACCAGAAGAGCCACGGTCGGTTGGTGAACGCGTTCTGGTAGTCGCTGATGAGCAGCCCGAGCGAGACGTCGGGCGGCTTGACCCCGAAGCCGAGGAAGCTCAGCGCGGTCTCGAGCAGGATCGCCGAGGCGATCGACAGGGTCGCCGAGACGATGATGACGCCGATCGTGTTCGGCAGGATGTGCTTGACGACGATCCGGGCCGAACCCGTGCCGATGGCCCGCGCCGAGGCGACGAACTCGCGCTCACGGAGCGAGAGGACCTCTCCGCGGACGAGCCTGGCGAGGCCGGTCCAGGTGACGAGGCCGAGCATGATCGCGAGCCCGAACACACCCCACGAGGACGCGATCTGTCCGAGCACCGCAGCCAGGACCAGGAGCGGGATGACGATGACGAGGTCCGTGAGCCGCATGAGCAGCGTCTCGAGCCAGCCGCGGAAGTACCCCGCGAGGCCGCCGATGACGGTCCCGAGGATGGTCGCGAGGATCCCGACGGTGAAGGCGACGATGAGCGAGACCTGCGTCCCCTTCATCACGAGGGCGAAGTAGTCCTTGCCCGTCGAGTCCTGCCCGAAGGGGTGCTCGCCGAGCGTGAAGGGGAAGGAGTAGGTCGGGCGTCCGCCGTTGATGACGTCCGCGGCCTTGGTGTAGTCCTTGCCCCACCAGCCGGGGATCGGGCCGATGCCGATCGAGGTGAAGGCGAGCAGCGTGATGAGCACCAGGATGACGAGGGAGACCATCGCGCCCTTGTGGCGCAGGAACCGGCGCACGACGAGCTGGCCCTGGCTGTAGGACTTCTGCTCGGTCTTCGACGGCCCGGGGGCGTCGTGCATGTGAGCCGCGACGGGGTCGATGCCGCCGTCTGCCGGAGTCGGGATGCGCTCCGGGTTCACGGGCTGGTTGGGGTCAGTCATTGCGCTCTCCGGTGGTCATGGCGCGGGTCGCGGGCAGGGTGGTCACGGTCGTGGTGGTCGCACTGGGCATGGCCGTCACCTCCTGATCCGCGGGTCGAGGGCGGCGTAGGCGAGGTCGGCGACCAGGTTCATGACGATCGCCGCGGTGCCCGTCACGAGGAAGAAGGCCATGACAGGAGCCGGGTCCACGTTGGACAGGCCAGTCTGGAACAGCTCACCCATGCCCTTCCAGCCGAAGACCTTCTCGGTGATGACGGCGCCGCCGATGAGACCTGCGAAGTCGAAGGCGACGATCGTCGTGATCGGGATGAGCGCGTTGCGGAAGGCGTGCTTGACGATGACCACCCGCTCGGAGAGCCCCTTGGACCGTGCCGTGCGGACGTAGTCCTGGTTCATCACCTCGAGCATCGAGGAGCGCGTGTAGCGGGTGTACGACGCGACCGAGATGAGCGTGAGCACGATGGTCGGCAGGATGAGCTGCGTCCCCTGGTCGAGGAAGGTGTCCCAGAACGACCCCACGAGGTTGGGGGTCTCGGAGCCGATGGTCGAGATCGGGCGCGGCTTGAGCTTGAGCAGGCCGCTCCAGTTCGAGATCGCGTGGTCGGCGATCGTGAGGATGCCCATCATCACGGCTGTCGAGATCGAGACCGTCATCGCGAGACGACGCGACTCTCCGCCCCAGAACCAGCCGACGGCTGCGCCCACCACGACGGTGACAAGACCGAGGACCGCGATGATCCCCCACGAGGGGTCTTCGAGGATCGGCATGGTGACGAAGTAGCTGACGAGGCCAGCACCGACGGTGGTGAGGCCCGCGTAGAGCACCCGGCGGTTGCTGAGCCCGACGATCAGGACCGTGAGGCCGACCGCGAAGGCCGCCGCGACGAGGACGACCACGCCGACGCCGAGAGCCGGGCGGCGGAACCACTCGACTGCGCTGAAGTAGAACATCGCTGCCGCGACGAAGACGATCGCGGTGCCTGCGGTCAGCAGGCGCCGCTTGCGGTCACCCCCGAGGATCCCCTGCAGCGCGAAGCCGATGACCAGCGCGGTGATGATGATCTGCACGGGTGAGAAGGTCGGTTCGACGATCCAGTCGTTGAACCTGATCGCGCCGTACTCCTTGAGCAGGACCGCGACCCAGAACACGGGGAGGGAGTAGAAGAGGAAGGCCATGAAGGTCACGACGTAGTCGAAGCCCGAGTACTGGCGGATGGCCGTCATGATCCCGACGAGCACACCGATGATGATCGCGAGCACCGTTGCGAGGATCACGAGTCGGAGGGTCGAGGCGACGGCGTTGCCGAGGAGGGCTGTGACGTCTGTGCCGGAACGGTTGGTCCCGAGGTCGCAGTTGAGCGTGAAGCACTTGGACACACCGCGGAGCCAGTCCCAGTACCGCGCGTACCAGGGCTCGTCGAGCCCCATGAACGAGGTGCGCTGCTGGATGAGGTACTCGCGGTTCTTCGCGTTGCTCTCGCGGAGGTCCTTGAGGGGGTCTCCCGAGTTGATCACCAGGACGTAGAGCAACAGTGAGCCGCCGAGCAGGACGAGGAGTGACTGTCCTAGTCGACGCAGGATGAACTTGGTCACGAACTAACCCTTCAAGTTCCATTGGGAGCGGTGACCTGGGCGCGCGCACCGCACGCGTCGAGCCACAAAACTCCTTCATAGTGCCATGACCGAGAGGCTTCTGGCTCACAAAAAGCTGGGGTGGAGGCGGTGAGCCCCCACCCCAGCCGGTGTGGTGGTCAGGCGCCCGTGGCGCCTGACCACCGGGACCTCACCGAGGTCAGGTCCCTGTGGTGCTGCGGTCTCAGGACGCGCGGACCCACTGCTCGGCGTTCCACGCGACGGTGTTCTGCGTCGCCGTGCGGCGGACGTTCGAGAGCGTCGAGTCGAAGGCGCTCACACCGGGGTGCGCGAAGACCGGGATGCCGTACAGGTTGTCCCAGAGCAGCTTCTCGATGGTCTGGATCTGCGTGAACTGCTCGTCCTCGTCGAGGGTGGTCGCGAGGGTCTCCCAGGCTGCGTCGACCTCGGCGTTGGAGAACCCGCCGTAGTTCTGCGCACCTGTCGAGGAGTAGATGTTCTGACCCGAGACGATCTGGCCCGATCCGGCCCAGGCGAAGAGGGCGACCTCGTAGTCACCGCGCTCGAGCGTGCCGCCCGGTGCGAAGAAGTCCTCGTTGCCCGCGTCGGTCACGTTGAAGCCGGCCTCGTCGCAGCTGGACTTGATGAGGGCGACCTGCTCGGTGCGACGCTGGTTCGGAGCGGAGTAGCCGATGCGGACGTCGATCGGTCCGGTCACGCCGGCCTCTTCGATCTTGGCCTTGGCACCGTCGATGTCGACCTCGTCGTAACGACCGTCGTAGGAGGTCTCGAGGAGCTCGGAGTAGCGCTCCTGGAAGGGGAAGACCTCGCGGGCGTTCATGACGACAGCCTCGGGGTCGACAGGCTTGACCAGGTTGTCGACGATCTGCTGGCGCGGCACGCACATGGCGAAGGCCTCACGGAGCGCGAGGTTGTCGGCGAAGACACCGTTGTTGAAGTTGAAGTCCAGGTGCTCCCACGTGAGGGACTGCCCGGTCTCGAGGGTGACGGAGTCGCCGATGCCCTCGAGCTGCGCGACGGTGTCGACCGTGGCCTGCGGCTCGATGACGTTGAGGTCACCGTTCTGCAGGGCCTGCACCATGGCCTCGGGGGCCACGAAGCGGTAGACGAGCGTCTTGGTCGCGGGCGGGGTGCCCCAGTAGTTCTCGTTGGCCTCGAGGGTGATCGACTCGCCCGCGGTCCAGGAGGACAGCTTGTACGGGCCGGAGGACGGACGGATCGCCTCGTCGGGCAGCTCGCCCGGCGTCGGGGAGAGCCATCCGGTGTTCCAGAACTCGGCCACGGGGCGGAGCGTCTCGACGTCCTTGGCCTTGATGGCCTCGACGAGCTGCTCGACCGTGAGGCCACCCTGCTCGGCGGCGATGTGCGCGGGGAAGGCGCTGGTCACCTGGAGCTGGTAGTCGGGGTACGGGCTCTCGTAGTCGTACGTGAAGGTCTTGCCGCCGATCTCACCCTGCGGGCCCTCGAGCACGCGGCCGCCGAACTCGAGGCCGGAGACGCTGTTGAACAGCGGGACGGGGTTGCCCTCGTCGTCGACGCCGTCCGTCATGGACTGAGCGGCCCAGTCGAGGAGGTAGTCCTCGTACGCGATCGGTGTGCCGTCAGACCAGACCGCCGCGTCGTTGAGGGTGTACTCGACCGACATCGGGTCTTCGGACGTCAGCGTGAACGTGCCGTAGTCCTCGTCCTGGTAGATGGCGCCGTCGGTGCCGAAGTACATGAAGCTGCCGAAGATGCGGTCGTTGACCACAGAGTTGTAGGTCGAGTACGTCTCCGGCGTGTTGCCGTTGTACCCGAGCCACTCCTCACCACCGAGGCTGTAGGAGATCGAGTCGTCAGCCGTGACGACCTCGCCGAGGTCTTCCTTGCCGGTGCTGGTCGGCTCGGCAGAGCCACCGGTGCTCGACGACGACGCGCTGGGGGCGTCGTCAGAGTCGTCGGACGACGTGCAGCCGGCGAGCACGAGAGCGCCCGTGGCCAGCATCGCGACCGTGGCGTGAGTGCGCCTGATCTTCAATGTTCCTCCTCGAAGGATGCGAGATACCCGTGGGCCTGCGACACGTCTCACCCCTGCCGGGACGACCGGGGGGATGCGGCTGGTCTGGGGATCGTGTGTACGAGAAAGTTACCTACGTGATGTCGACCACTCGAACGAATCTCACCCATAAAGGCTGATCGTTACCGAGTTGATACTGCTCGGTAACATTGGTCATCTGCCGTTCACAATGTGGACCGTGGCTGCCGCAGACGTTGGTATCTCAGCGTTTTCAGAGATGCTGAACCGGGACCCAAGCACCACTACAACGTTCGCGGGCCTGTGGGGATGCCTTTTTAAGGTGACAAGCATCCTGAAATAGTGTCAACCTCTCGAAGCGGCACGATCTGCTCATTGCTCACCCGCCGACGATGCCGCTCCTCGCGTCCCGGTCTGCAGGGTCGTCCCACGTCCCCCACACAGTCGTCACGAGCGGTCCCACGCCCCGCGCCGGGCGACGACTAGTCTCGAGAGGTGCCGGGACGTCTCGACCGACGAGGTCGCCCCGACCTCGGACCGACAGGAGCACGACGACAGATGAGCGCCGACGCGCACGAGGCCGATCGCCTCTCCCCAGGGTTCCCCCCGCCGACGGTCGGCAGCGGCCCTCTCGCCGAGCCGGTCGCGCAGTCCTTCGCACGGCTCTCGCCGGACCAGCGCGGCGCTCTCGTCGCGGCGCGCGACGAGCTGACGCGCTTCGTCATGGCGTACCAGTTCGGCCTCGAGGAGATGCTCACCAAGGTGAACATCCTCAAGGACGAGTTCAGCTACGTGCACGACTACAACCCGATCGAGCACGTGAGCTCTCGGTTGAAGTCCCCCGAGGGCATCCTCGCCAAGGCGGTCCGCAAGGGCTGCCCGCTGCGCGTCGACGCGATCCGCGAGCAGATCTTCGACATCGCCGGGATCCGGATCACGTGCAGCTTCATCGCCGACACGTACACGATCCGGGACATGCTCATGTCGCAGGAGGACGTGACGGTCGTCGAGGTCAAGGACTACATCGCCCACCCGAAGGAGAACGGCTACAAGAGCCTGCACCTGATCGTCCAGGTGCCGGTGTTCCTGTCGGACCGGGTCGAGCACGTCAAGGTCGAGATCCAGATCCGCACCATCGCGATGGACTTCTGGGCGAGCCTCGAGCACAAGATCTACTACAAGTACGACGGCGACGTGCCGCAGACCCTGCTCGACGAGCTGCGCGACGCGGCGACCGTAGCGAACCGGCTCGACGTGAAGATGGAACGCCTGCACCAGGAGGTCAGCCGCCTCCCGCACGCGAGCGCCGCCGAGACGTCAGAACCGTCCAGCGCGCTCGAGGCTGTTCCCGCCGAGCTGCTCCAGACGCTGTTCCAGCAGATCGGGCGCGAGACGGGGACGTAGCCCGCAGGCCCGTAGCCCCCACCGTGGCGCGGGGCCGCTGGCCCAGTCGGCCAGGCTCATCCTGAGGACAGGTCCGGCGGCTGAGTCCGGAGCAGCCGGGACGTCCCGGTCGCCGGCTCGAGCAGAGCGCCCGCACGCCGTCGGTGCTCGCGGAGGGTCGTCGGATCCATCCTGTCGAGGAGGGCGACGACCATCGTCGCGCGGTGGTTGGCCTCGAAGACCGGGCGATGGTCCTCGACGAAGGCCCAGTAGAGCCCGTCCCAGTCCGCCCGCCACTCCCCCGGCGGCAGGTCTGACATCTTCCGCAGATAGCTGCTGCCCGAGACGTAGGGCTTGGTGGTGATCGCCGTCCCCGCTGCGAACTGGCTCATCGCGTAGACGTTGGGGACCATCACCCAGTCATAGGCGTCGATGAACATCTCCATGAACCACAGGTAGACCTCGTCAGGGTCGACCCGCAGGAGCGACATCGCGTTGCCCAGCACCATGAGCCGCTCGATGTGGTGGGCGTAACCCGTCGCGAGGACCCTGGAGATCACCAGGTCGACGGGTTCCAGGCCCGTCGTGGCGTCCCACCAGCCGTCGCCGAGGGCGTGGGTGTGGCCGAGGTGGTTGGACGTCCGCATGCGGCGGCCGTAGACGCGGTACGTCGCCCGCATGTACTCGCGCCACCCGATGACCTGCCGGACGAATCCTTCGACCGAGGCGAGCGGCGTGCTCTCGTCGGCGCCGTCGAGCACCGCCTGCAGGACGTCGCGAGGGTCGAGCAGACCGATGTTGAGCGCCGCGGTCAGCAGGCTGTGCGCGATGAAGGGGTGCTCGGTCGAGATCGCGTCTTCGTAGGGGCCGAAGTCGTGCAGACGCTCGCGGACGAACTCGTCCAGGTGTGCGCGTGCCTCGTCGGCGCTCGTGGGCCAGGCGAAGAGCTGTGGGTCGCCCGGGGCATCGGGGAACTCAGCGGCCACCCAGGCGATCGCGTCGTCGACCTCCTGGGGTCGTGTGGCACTGTCGCGACCGCTGCCATCTGGGGAGCTGCGACCGTGACGGTGATCGCCGTCGTGGCCGCCAGCCGGGTCGACGGCCGCGTCGACGGCTGGGTCGTCGGACAGGCCGCCAGCCGTGTCGTCGGCCGGGTCGTCGAAGAGCGACTCGAGGTCGAAGGTGCCTTCGTCGCGCAGCACGGTATGGCGGGCGAAGCGGCCGACCACGTGGGGCACGTAGCCGCGCGGGAGCTTCTTGCGGTTGTCGGCGTCGTAGGACCATCGCCCGCCGACGGGCTGGTCGCCGTCGAGCAGGACGTCGAGCCTGCGACGCTGCCACACGTAGAAGTCCTGCATGCGCGGGGCGTTCCCCGCGAACCACGCGTCGACCTGGGCGCGGTCGGTGAGGAAGCTCGGGGTCTCGAGCACGTCGTCGGCGTGGAGCGTGTACCCGCCGTCCGCGAGCGCGGAGCGGAGGTCACGTTCCATCCAGTCGTCGACCACGTCGAAGAAGGTCACCTGCACCGGGGACAGGTCACGCACGAGGGCGCAGAGCTGGTCGTGGGAGCTGCGACCGGCGTCGCTGCGCAGCGTGCGGACCTCGTGCCCGCGCGCCCGCAGGCGTGCCGCGAAGCGCTCCGTCGACGCGCGGTGCAGCACCAGCTTGTGGGAGTGGAACCTGTACTGCCTGAAGAGCAGGTCGTGCTCGACCACCACGAATACCGTGCCTGGACCGGCGTCGAGGTGCTCGTCGAAGAGCTGGTGCGGCAGGACGAGGCGCAGGTGCGGCTGTGGCGCCGGCTTCAGGGGTGGCGTCTGGGCCAGGTGCGGCGCCCGGTTCGGGTGCGGAGTCGGGCTCGGGGGTGGCACCGCGGTCATGGACGCAGTCGGCTCGCGACAGCGTGGCCGGCGCGGTCGCCCGAGAGCAGCGCCCCTTGGATCGACCCTGTGGCCTGGTGGTCGCCGGCGACCAGCACGCGGTCTCCTGTCCAGCGTGGGCGTCGGTCCCGGAGCGGCGGCGGCTGCGCGGGCAGCGTGTGCTCGACGACGTGGTGGACCAGCACCTCCCATCCGCTGGTCGACGTCCCGTAGATCCGCGCGAGGTCGCGGAGGACGTCGACCTCGCTCGCGCGGCCGTCGTGTCGGTCGAGCAGCGTGGTCGCCTGGACCAGGTGCTCGCCGTGCGGCGCGTACGACGGGGCTGCCTCGGAGACCACGGCGGTGTTCCACACCGGTCCTGCCGGTCCCCCGCCGGGACGCGAGGCGTCGAGGACGATGAAAGGGCTGGCCCGCGGGACCTCGGGCGTGCGGAACCACCAGGTGGTCAGCCCGTGCGTGACGGGGGCTGGGAGGTCGACCAGAGAGGCGACGTCCTGCGGACCGACCGCGACGACCGCTGCGCGGGCGCGGAGCGTCCCCTGGTCTGTCGACACGACGACCCCGTCCGAGGTCTCTCGCAGCTCGCGGGCCGGGGTGCCGAGCCGGACCGGCTCTGCCAGCCAGGCGGCCATCTGATCGGGCATCGCCTGCATGCCCTCGCGCGGGAGGCCTGGGGCAGCGAGGGCGAAGGAGCGCATGAGCAGCCTGACGAAGCCTGCGGACTTGCTGCCGGTGCTGTCGGCGAGGACCCCGGCGAGGAAGGTGTCGAGGACGTCGCGGCGCAGGCGGCCGGTGAGACCGACCTGGTCGAAGGACTCCCCGAGCGGCAGGTCCGGTGTCGAGCGGAACGCGGCCCTGGCGTGCAGGAGGGTGGGTCCGAGCCACCGGCCGAGCGCGACGAGGTCCGAGACCGGCGTGAGATCGCTGAGCACGGTCCCGAGGGCGTGCTGCGGGTGCCGGAGCGGGTGGGCGAGGGTCGTCCTGGTCTCACCGGTGCGCACCACGACGCCGACACCAAACCTCTGGAGCGCGAGGGACGGGACATCGATCCAGTCCCGCACGGCCGGGTAGGAGGGGTTGAGCACCTGGAAACCACGGTCGCAGAGGAACCCGTCGACCGTGTCGGTGCGGACCCTGCCGCCGACGGCGTCACCGGCCTCGAGGACCGTCACCCGCAGGCCGAGCCGCTCCAGGCGTCGGGCGCTCTGCAGACCGGCGAGACCTGCGCCGACGACGACGACATCCGTGTCCATGGGGTTCCCTCCTGATGAGGGGCAAGTCTCGCCCGGGCCTGTCGGCAGGGCAACCGGGACGCATGCCGTGACCGGGGTCGGGAGCCGGGCGAGAGGGCGACGGCGCAGGACGACGACGGCTGGGTGCCCAGGTGCCCAGGTGCCCAGGTGCCCAGGTGCCCAGGTGCCCAGGTGCCCAGGTGCCCAGGTGCCCAGGTGCAGTCTCAGGCGTCTCCGACCGCGCCGTGACGCCCGGCGGCCTCGGCGATCCCCGCCTGCTTCGCCTCGGCGAGCATGCGGGCCAGCCGGCGACGTCGACCGCGGACTGCTGACCGCAGCGCGAGCACCACCACGAGCGCGCCGAGCACCACGAGGAGCTGGGGCACGGGGAGTGCCCAGGTGGTGAAGGTCTGGACGACAGGGGCGATGGCGTCTGCGCCTGCAGCGGCCTCGGTGTCTGCTGCAGGGCGCAACGCGACCGTCGTCCGCAGCGGACCGAGGGGCCAGACCCTCTCGGTGGTGACGACGACGGGCGTCTGCGCGCCTGGCGACAGGTCGGGTGTCTGCGTGGCGACGCTCAGAGCGCGTCCCGACCACGGGGCGATGCTCGAGCTGACCTCGCTGCGCAGCCTGACGTTGCCGGTGTTGGCCACGGTCGACGAGACCGTCACCGCACCCGGGGCGAAGGGATTCCAGGACTGCACGTAGTGCGCCTCGAGGTCGTCGAGCGCGAGGGCCGGCGCGAAGTCGCCGGCGACCCTGACGTCCACCCGGACACCGACACGGTGCTCGGTCGAGACGAGGCCGTCGGCGCTCGTGACCACGCTGGCAGCGACGCCTGCCGAGTAGTCCCCCGGGGTCGCGTCGGCGGGGACCTGGAGGAGGACCGGGACGACGGCGCTGTCCCCGGCCCCGAGCTCGAGGGTGCTCACCAGGTCGACCCACGCACCGGCCTCGACCGGAGCGTGGGACCTGGGCCGCATGTCGAAGCGGCCCGAGGCTGTGAGGTAGCCGTCGTTGGCGGTGATGTCGAAGGTCACCGCGTGCTCGCTGAGGTTGCGCACCAGGACGTGCTCCTGGACGGACCCGCCCGGGGGCACGGCGACGTCGATGGTCCGGCGCCCGTCAGGTCCCTCGGCGCTGGCCGGCGAGACAGACCAGGAGACCTGCGAGGCGGGGTCCGGGGCCGACGCCCCCGCAGCGGGCACCGGACCGAGAGCGACCGTCACGACGATCAGGGTGAGCGCTGCGAGCAGCCGGGCGACGGTAGTGCGCAAGCTGGGGGACGCGGTCACGGGACCTCCTTCGGGAGCAGTGGGCGGGGCGCCGTCGGCAGCCCCGCCCACGGTCGGTCAGCCTTCGAAGAGCGAGAGGGTCAGTGTCGCGCTGTAGGAGCCCGGGGGCGCCTCGACGACGGGGACCCTCAGGGCGAGGTCGGCCGAGGCCTCCCACGACGCCCCGAACTCGCGGGCGTCGGAGGAGTCGAAGGTCGACACCAGGAGGTCGTAGCCGCCGACCACACCCGTGCCGTCGTCGGCCTCGGAGGCCACCGGGACCCCCTCGACGACCGACCCGTCGTCGTCCGGCGGGGTGCTCACCAGGCGTGGCGACCACCCGAGGTACGTCCCGGAGATCACCGAGCCGGAGTCGACGGCCTCGAAGTCGGAGGTGTCCCCCACGACAGCCCAGGCGACACCCTCGTCGTTCGTGGTGCGGGTGTCGGTCACGGTGACTGTCGGCAGGACACCTGTGAACTGCCGGACGTCGCTGTCCGAGCCCGACTCGGTCAGCGCGACGGGACTGGTGTCGACGGTCATCGCCAGGGCGCCCTGGTCGGTGACCTCGACCAGCAGCGGCACGCCGCCCTCGTCGACGGGACCGGGGGCGGGGTCAGGGGCGGCGACGGCGGTCGACGCCAGGAGGAGAGATGCTGAGCCGAGCGCTGCGATCGCGCCGGCGCGAGAGAGACGAGACATGGGTCTGCTTCCTGTCAGGGGTGTCGGTCGAGAGAGTCCAGGGGCGGAGGAAGGCGCCCGTGGCGCCACAGGGCGTCCGGGCAGCCTCCCTCGACAGGGCTGGGTCGCGCTGGGCCCGCCCGGCGGCACCGGCCGGGCCCAGCGGTCCTAGCAGGTGATCGCGTCGTAGGGCACGGACTCCTCAGACGTGATCTCGTGACCGTCGACGACGGCCGTGGCCGTCACGGTCGCCGTCCCGGCCGGGAGCGACGGGCCTCGGACGGCGAAGGAGGTGTAGGCCCGCCTGCCGACCTCGAGGGACGCGAACTCCCGAGTCCCCGAGGGGGTGGCCAGGGTCACCACGCCGAAGGGCACGACGTCGGCGTTGGTCGCCGACACCGCGACGACCGCAGAGGCTCCGAGGCACCTCGGGACCGCCTCGACGGCGATCTCGAGCTCACGCTCGGCGACGGGGGTGCCCGTCACCGTGAGGCCACGCATCCGGCCGACGTTGTCGAAGGAGCCGAAGCCCACACGACCCGAGGTGAAGGTCGTGTCGGTCGCCGTGAGCAACGGCTTCTCGAGACCGTCGAGGTAGACGGCCATCTCGCCGGTGTCGGCGCAGTGCACCACCCGGACCGCGTGGAACTCGTCGTCGGTCACCGCCGGGGGCGCTCCGACCGAGCCGTCCCACTGGTCGTCGATGCGTTCGCGGTCCTTGCCGTCGACCTTGAAGATCCCGTTGTGCGGGTAGATCGTGTTGTCCTGCGACAGGTGCGCGTAGTAGTACTGCGTGTCCGAGGTGTAGCCGAAGACCACGATCACGTCCCGGTTGTTGACGGAGACAGGCTCGTCGAGCCTGACCTCCGCCTGGATGTCGACCGACCCGAGGACAGGTCCCTCGGTGAGGACCGCGTACTCGAAGGGTCGGCGGATGCCGTCGTCAGGGTTGGTCCCCGCCTCGGCGAGGATGATCTCGTCGCCCGGGAGCTGCCACTTCGACGGCGTGCGCGGCGTCCAGCTCTCGGCTCCCATGACGTCGGTCAGGACGACCCCGGCCGGGGTGCACGAGGGCGGCGGCACCGTGACGACAGGTTCCGCTGCGTACCTGTCGTACTGCGCCGCAACCTGGTCGGCCGAGACCGCGGAGTCGAGGAACATGAGGTCGTCCATCCGGCAGTCGCAGGGGTTGGACTCCCGCGTGTTCTGCGGGAAGCTCCCGCCGATCTTGATGCCGCGCGGGTCGGACTCCGAGGCGCTCCCCGGGCCCCACGGGTTGGTCGCCGAGGTGTAGGTCCCCTCGAGCGGCTCGCCGTTCATGTACAGGGCCATCGACCCGTTGACGAAGTCGAAGGTCGCCGTGAGGTGCACCCACTCGCCCTGCTCGAGGATCTCGTCCCAGGGCAGGTTCGCCGCGTAGGTCCACGAGGCGCCGGTGTCGACCCGGCGGGCCAGGCCGACGACCTTCGGCTCGCCGTTCACGTTGATGACCTCGAGCAGCGTGCGGACCGCGTGCCCGTCGGAGGTCCCCGTGAGGATGCCTGCCAGACCGATCGCGTTGTAGCGGTCGGCCGGGTCGGCGGTGCTCGAGTTGAGTGCGGGCATCTCGCCCGTGGGCTTGAACCAGCCCATGATCGTGGTCTCGTCGGCCCCGGCGAAGGACCGTAGCGTGTCGACACCCTCAGGGTCGTAGACCCCGGCCTTCCAGTCGTCGTTCGACGCAGCCGTCGCGCTGAGCTGCTGCGTCTGGAGCGCACGGCCTGCGCCCGGGTAGGCACGGTCGGTCACCCGCATCTCCCGACCACCGTTGACCAGGTCGATCGTCGTGCCGGAGAAGCCCTGGTCGAGCTCCTTCGTCAGGTTGCCCTCGACAGGGTGGTCGAAGGTGTAGTGGGCCACCAGGCTCGGGGCGAGCTCGGGCAGCACGGTGGGCTGGACCGGCGCCGGGTCGCCCGTGCGGGCTCCCGTGACGGTCCACACCCGGCCGTCGGCCTTGGAGACGAGATAGAGCTCGCCGTCGGCGTCGGACCCGAAGCGCAGGTCGACCCGGGTGTCACCGACGAGGTCGGCGAAGGTCGTCTCGACGTCGTCGACGAAGACCTTGAGCTGGGAGATCTCGGCGAGACCGGCAGGGTCGCCGTCGCCCCGGACCATCTCGTCCTCCTCGGTCGACAGCACCCAGCCACGGACCAGGTCGGTGAACAGGTACTTGCCCTGGAGCTCGGGGATCGCACCGCGGTAGACAAACCCACCGTTGAGGGCGACACCCGCGTCCCCGGTCTGGCCGGGGTCACGGTTGTGGTCGTAGGCGGCGACAGGGTAGGTGAAGTCGAACTGCTCGGCGTCGTCGGCCGGGAGCGGGAAGATCTGACGGTTCTCGGCGACGAAGGGACCCTCACGGTCCGACCAGCCGAAGTTGTCGCCGGCCTCGACGGCGTAGACCGACTCGACCTGCCACTCGCCGATGTGCCCGAGGTACATCGTGTGCTCGCCGCCGGTGTCCCAGCTGATCCTGTGCGGATCACGCATACCGACGGCGTAGATCTCGCCGAGAGCGCCGGCGGTCCCCACGAAGGGGTTGTCCGCAGGGATCCCGTACCGCCCGTTGGCGCTGTCGTCGCCGAGAGGGTCGATGCGCAAGATCGTGCCCTGGGGTGTCGCCAGGTCCTGCGGGTTGCCGTTGCCGACCCCGTTGCCGCCGTCGCCGACGAGGACGTAGAGCTTCCCGTAGTCGGCGTCGCCGGGAGCGACCGTCGGGTTGAAGGCCAGCTGCTGGACCGTGTGCACGCGGCCGTTGAAGGGCACCCGCATCACCTCGCGGCTGGTGCCTGCGAAGGTCGTCGCCGCCGGGTCGTCGGCCGTCCACTCGGTGATCACGCTGTGGAAGTTGGTCGCCCCGAAGCCTGGGAAGTCCGGCGTGTCCTGGGTGAGCGCGGCACCTGCCTCGGTGTGGACCGTGTAGAAGATGCCGTTGGTGGCGTAGTCCGGGTGGTGCTCGACGAAGCCGAGCCCTGTGCCCAGGCCTGCGTGGTTGTGGAAGGTGTCGAGGAACTGCGCGCGGACGTCGAGATAGGGCACGTACTCCCCAGTCTCCTTGTCGACCATGTACAGCACGGCGTTCATGTCCGGCACGGCGAGCCTGCCCGAGCCGTCGGGCACCTCGTCGAGGTGCGTGATCCGGTTGTGCCGGATCAGCCGCGGGTCGCTCGCTGCCGGGGTGGTCGAGGAGGCCGGCAGCTGCACGAGCTCTTCGACCTCGATCCCCAGCTCGGAGGGTGTCGGGTCGGGCAGCGGGTTGAGGAGCGGCTCGGAGGGCACCTGGCCGACCTCGCAGTCCGCGGGGTTGCCGCTCGGGACGGCGAGGTTCGCACCGGCGGTGTCGACCGCGACGTCGTCGAGATACTGCGTCCCGGGGTTCGGCGTCCCGTTGACCCAGTAGAACCTGTCGAGTGAACCGCTCACGGCCTGCCGGAACCCGAGCTGGGTCTCGGAGCCTGCCGGGAGGCGGGTCTGCTCGGCGTAGGGACCGCCCTGGCTGTACACGGCGACGGTGTCGGTCGCGTTGTCCGCCACGATCCACACGCACTGCCAGACGTCGGGGGACCAGCTGCCCGCCGTGGCGAACGCTCCGCCGTCGCGGACGCGCAGGACGTCGTCGTTCTGGTGGTTGACGTAGGCGCGGCTGTGGCTGGTGGTGCTCGGTGCGTCGACGTCGGTGAGCCCGAAGGAGGTGTCGACCTTGCCGCTGCGGAGCATGCGGAAGAACAGCGTGCCGGTCTCGCCGTCAGCGATCGCCGGGACCTCGCGGAAGGCCCGGATGCCGGGGCCGCTCTGGGTGAGCACGAAGTTGTTGCCGTTGAGCGGGTCGGGCACGACGTCCGTCGCCGGGCTGGCGGTCCAGCCGTCCTGCCCGTCGAGCGCCCCGGGGGTGTACTGCTCGAAGTCCAGGTGCTCGGTGAATCCTGCGGAGGTGGTCGGTGGTGGGCCACCGGGGTTGTCGGGGGCCGGTGCGGCACCGGCCGGGGCTGCCAGGGGCAGGACCCCGAGGACCGCTGAGAGAAGGAGGGCGACGGCCGCTCTGCGGCGCGCCGATCGGGTGCGTGCTGACGTCATTGTCTGGCTCCTCGTCATTGGGAAGCGCTTTCAGGCATGCTCACCCTGGCACGCGCCCCGGCACGTGGCAATGGTCTGGACACAATTAGGGGAAACGCTTTCCACGCCGGCCGAGAGCGCCTGTGCTCGGACGAGCCGACAGCCCTCACGGCGCTACGAGACGTCCGTGCACGTCAGAGCACCTGTGCGTCCTCTGGTCGTGAGCCCGGCTCGGTCAGGCAGGCGGCGGCGCCGTCGAGGCACGGACGACCACCTCGAACCCGACCTCGACCACCCGCGCCGCGCCTCGCTCGGCGCGCAGCGCGAGCCCCGCGGCCTGCCGGCCCATGCTCGCCATGGGCAGCCGGACCGTCGTCAGCGCGGGTGCGAGGTCCTGCGCCACCTGGACGTCGTCGACCCCCGTCACGGAGACGGACTGCGGCACCGCGACCCCACGCTCGCGCAGGACCGACAGAGCCCCGATGGCCATGGTGTCGTTGAGCGCGATGATCGCCGTGAGGTCGTTGCGTGCCTCGAGCAGCCGGGCCGTCGCCGCCCGTCCGCCGTCACGGGTGAAGGCCGCGTGCTCCCAGGCCACGTCGTCGATCCCCGCAGCCGTCGCGACCTCCGCGATCCCCCGGCTGCGGTCCTGGACCGTGGTCATCCGCTCCGGGCCGGCCACGACACCGATGCGCCGGTGCCCGAGCGCCACGAGGAGCTCGGCGACGGCACGCCCCGCACCGACGTTGTCGGGCAGCACCGCGTGGCAGTCGAGGTCGCGGTGACCGATCGCGACGAGCCGTCCCCCCGATGCCGCGAAGGCCTCGAGCTCGGCGTTGAGCATGGTGTTCATGGCCGCGTCCCTGTAGCCGGACCCGGCGATGACGATCGCACCGACGCGCTGCCCCCGCAGCAGCCGGGCACCGGCCAGGTCGCTCGCAGGCGTGCGGTCCTGGTGGCTGACCTGCACGCTCCACCCCTGCTCGGCCGCCCCGGCGATCACACCGCCGGCGATCTCGGCGAAGTACGGGTCGTCGATCTCGTAGACCATCAGACCCAGGACAGCCGTCAGACCTCCGGCGAGCGACCGGGCGTGCGGGTTCACGGTGTAGGCGAGCGCGTCGGCGGCCTCGAGCACGCGCCGGCCGAGCTCGGGGGTGACGGCCCGCGCGCCGGACAGGGCCCGCGAGGCCGTCGCGATCGACACCCCCGCGAGCCGTGCGACGTCGGAGAGCCGGGGCTCTCCGGGGACGTGCTGCGCTCTGACCGACATCGATGGCCCCCTTGCCATGTCCGGGACTTTGTACCCTCGCCCGGGTCTTGCGCTGATGTTATCCGGGAGCATAGTGTGCGGTAACCGCTTTCCACCGGATGTTCGACGACGAGCCTCCGCAGGTGCGGTGATCCCCATTGGATGACCTTCTTACGACGAAGTAGGAGAAACACCCGTGGCACACATGACCAGCCGCTCACGCGGCACCAGCGCACGAGGCCGCGCTCTCATCGCGGCCGCGAGCGCCACAGCGCTCCTCACCGTCGCCGCCTGCGGAGGCTCGAGCGGCGGGTCCGACGGCGGGGGCGACGACCCCATCGTCATCGGCATCTCCCTCCCGCTCACCGGCGACTTCTCCGAGCCGGGCAAAGGCGTCCAGCGCGGCTACGAGGCCTGGGCCCAGATCGTCAACGAAGACGGTGGGCTCCTGGGTCGGCAGGTCGAGCTGAAGATCCTCGACGACCAGTCCAACGCCGACCGCGTCGTCGCCGACTACGAGGTCCTCATCGCCCAGGACGAGGTCGACCTCGTCTTCGGTCCGTTCTCGACCCGTCTCGTGGTCCCCTCGGCGCGCATCGCGCAGGAGTACGGGATGCTCTTCGTCGAGCCGGCCGGGGCCGCGGCCGAGGTGTTCGAGCAGGGCTTCGACAACCTCTTCTACGCAGCCCCCGCGATCGCGGACGACCACTACAACAACCTCGCGGACTACATCCTCGCGCTGCCCGAGGCCGAGCGCCCCGAGACCGTGGCCGTCGCGGCCATGGACGACCCCTTCGCGCAGGGCACCGCCTACGGCCTGCGCGACAAGCTGGCCGAGGGCGGGCTCGAGGTCCTCGTCGACGAGGTCTACCCGCCCAACACGACAGACTTCTCGCCGATCGCCGCGAAGATCGCCGACTCGGGGGCCGACGTGGTCATCGGCGGCACCCAGTACCAGGACGCCGTGAACCTCATCGTGGCCCTGCAGCAGCTCGGCTACCAGCCGGAGCTCGCCGCGTTCTCGACGGCTCCGACGAACCCCGAGTTCTCCGCGGCGATCGGCGCCAAGACCGAGGGGATCCTCTCCCCGACCGGATACACCCCTGACGCGGCATGGCCCTCCAACGCCGACTTCGTCGAGCGCTACACCAAGATCCACGGCAACCCGCCCGGTGAGGACGAGGCCAATGCCTACACCACGGGCCAGGTCGTGGCCGCTGCCGTCGAGGCCGTCGGCTGCGCCGAGCAGGGCGACTGCCAGCAGCAGCTCGTCGACTGGCTGCACGAGAACGAGGTCGACACCGTCGTCGGGCCCCTCACCTGGGACGCGACGGGCAAGCCGCAGGGCGCGCACCTGATCCAGCAGTACGTCGACGGCGAGATCACGATCGTCCTGCCCGAGGACACCGCCGAGGCCGCGCCGATCTTCCCCAAGCCCGAGTGGTGACGGCTCCGTGACCGGTTCCCTCCTCGTCCAGAGCCTCATCCTCGGCGTGCTGCTCGGAGGGCTCTACGCCCTCCTCGCAGCCGGCCTGACCCTGTACTTCGGTGTCATGCGCGTCGTCATGATCGCCCACTCGGCGTTCCTCATCCTGGCCGCCTACCTCGCGTGGTACGCCAACTCGAAGCTGGGGATCGACCCCCTGCTGACGCTCGTGGTCACCGTCCCGCTGTTCTTCGGGGTCGGCGTGGTCATGCAGCGCCTGCTCATCCGGCGGCTGCGGCCCGCGACGCTCACCATGATGTCGGTCCTGCTGACCTTCGCCATCGCGCTGTTCATCGAAGGCCTCATCGGTTTCGTGTGGGGCGGGACCCAGCGCCGCACCCAGCTGCCCTACTCCTCGTCGAGCCTCGAGATCTTCGGCGCCCGCATCGCCGTGGTCAAGCTCATCGCCTTCGGGCTCGCGGCGCTCTCGCTGCTCGCCCTGTACCTGCTGATGAAGCACACGCGGTTCGGGCAGGCGCTGCGCGCCACGATCCAGCACCCCGAGGCCGCCCAGCTGGTCGGCATCAAGACCGACCGTGTCGCCGGCCTCGGCTTCGGGCTCGGCCTGGCGACTGCGGCCCTCGGTGGGACCGCGCTCTCGCTCGACGCCACCATCTACCCGTCGCTGCACTGGCACTGGATCGGACCGCTGATGGCGATCATCGTCGTCGGAGGTCTCGGCTCGATCCCCGGCGCCGCCATCGCCGCCCTCGTCCTGGGAGTGGGCCAGAGCCTGCTGCAGGTCCCGCTCGGGACCACGTGGGCGCAGACCATCTTTTACGTCGCCCTGTTCGTGACGCTCATGGTGCGTCCGCAGGGGTTCTTCGGAGGTCGCCTTGCCCAACGCTTCTAGCACCCTGGCCGCACCGTCCCGCGAGACCACGACCCGACAGCCCACCTCGCGCCGCACCCGCCGCATCGCCGCGGCGCTCGCGCTCGTGGTCGGTGCGCTCGTGGTCGCGCTCTTCCCGTCCATGGCCCCGAACGCCTACATCCTCTCGGCCGGCGTCGTCGTCCTGTCCTACGCCTGCACAGCCACCTCGTGGAACTTCATGGGCGGCTTCACCGGCTACATCTCCCTCGGGCACGCCGCCTACTTCGGTCTCGGCGCCTACGGCACCGGCATCATCATCCGGGAGCTCGAGCTGCCGTCCTTCGTCGCGTGGGCCCTGGCCGGGGTCGTCGTCGCGATCATCACGGTCCCGATCGGCATCGCGGCGCTGCGCGTGCGCGGGGCGTCCTTCGTCATCGTCTCGATCTCCTTCGTGCTCATCCTGCTGCTCGTGTTCCAGGGCTGGGGATCCTTCACAGGCGGGTCCAACGGCCTCGTCGTCCCCCGCCCCTTCCCAGACCTCATGCGTCCCGAGCACCACCGCGTGTTCTTCTACCTCTTCGCGGCGCTCCTCGCCGTGATGCTCGTGCTGTGGTGGGCGATCGACCGCTCACGCTTCGGCATCGGCCTCAAGGCGATCCGCGAGGACGAGGACAAGGCCGAGGCCCTGGGCATCCCCACCCGCAACTACAAGCTCGTCGCCTACGTCGTCTCGGCCACGCTCACAGGCCTGGCCGGCGGCATGTACGCGCTGTGGTTCGGCGACCTCGACCCGATCTTCCAGTTCTCGATCCTGCTCGGGTCGTACATGGTCCTCATGGCGCTCCTGGGCGGCATCCGCAACCTCTTCGGGCCCCTCGTCGGGGCCGTGATCGTCGGGGTCGCGCTCGAGGTGTTCAAGCTCGAGTTCGGCGACACGCAGTTCCACCTCGTCGCGACGGGCCTGCTGCTCGGGCTGGTCGTGCTGTTCATGCCCGACGGGATCATCCCCGCGGTCCAGGCCGGGCTGCGGCGCCTCGGCCCGCAGTCGTCCTCGATCCGCGAGATGACCGCGAGCGAGCTCGCCGAGCGCAACGCCGCCGCCGGCATCAACGGCGACTCGGTGTTCTCCGGCGGGCCGGCCGCCCGCGAGCAGTCCCCCGACCCCGCCGTCGCCCGGCACGCCGGCGGACCCACCCCCGCCCCCGAGGAGGAGCGATGAGCGAGACGACAGGGACCAACCTCAGCACCCGAGGCCTGACCAAGGTCTTCGGCGGCGTGCGCGCGGTCGACGGCGCCGACGTCACCTTCCACGACGGGAAGATCAACGCGCTCATCGGGCCCAACGGCTCCGGCAAGACGACGTTCTTCAACTGCGTCACCGGGATGATCAAGCCCGACTCCGGCACCGTCACCTTCCGCGGGCGCACCATCACCGGGCGGTCGCCGCACGTGATCGCGCACGCGGGGATCGGGCGCAGCTTCCAGCTGTGCCGGATCTTCCCCCGCATGACGGTCCTGGACAACGTGCTCGTCGCCGTCCGTCGCACACGCATCCGCGATCTGCTCGCCCCCGCCCGCACCGACGAAGAGGTGGCCAAGGCACGCCAGCTCCTCGTCCGGGTAGGGATCGACCACCTCGAGGACAGCGAGGCACGCGACCTGTCCTACGGGCAGCAGAAGCTCCTCGAGCTCGCCGGGGTGCTCATGGGCGACCCCGACACGATCATGCTCGACGAGCCCGCAGGCGGCGTGAACCCGTCGCTCATCGGCCGGATCGGGTCGCTCGTCAAAGAGCTCAACGCGGAGGGCACCACCTTCCTCATCGTCGAGCACAACATGGACCTCGTGATGAGCCTGTCCCACCACGTCGTCGTCTTCGACCGCGGCAGGCCGATCGCCGAGGGCACACCCGACATCGTCCAGTCCGACCCCCGAGTCCTGGAGGCCTACCTTGGCGTCTGACCTCACACCCCAGACACCGTCGAGCCCGGGCGGCGACCTGCTCGTCCTCGACGACATCCAGGCTGGCTACGGCCGGGCGGCCATGGTGCTGCGCGGGCTCACCATCCGCGTGCCGGCCTCGACGGTGGTGTGCCTCGTCGGGCCCAACGGCGCTGGCAAGTCCACCGTGCTCAAGGTCGCGAGCGGGCTGCTCAAGCCCGCCTCGGGCCGGATCGTGGTCGACGGCACCGACGTCACCGGCCAGGGACCGCAGGAGATGCTGACCTCAGGCCTGGCCCACGTGCTCCAGGGGCACAGCGTCTTCCGCGAGATGACTGTCGCCGAGAACGTGCTGCTCGGCGCGTACACGATGCGCGACAGCGCGCAGATCAAGGAACGGGTCGAGTTCGTGCAGAACCTCTTCCCGATCGTCGGCGAGCGCTGGAAGCAGCTGGCCGGTCTGCTCTCGGGCGGCCAGCAGAAACAGGTCGAGTTCGCCCGGTCGCTCATGGTCAGCCCGAAGGTGGTCCTGCTCGACGAGCCGTCGATGGGCCTCGACCCGAAGACGACCACCAAGGTGTTCGAGCAGATCGTGCGCATGCGCGACGCCGGCGTGGCGGTGCTGCTCGTCGAGCAGAACGCCCGCCGGGCGCTCGAGACCGCCGACATCGGCTGCGTGCTCGACCTCGGCCGGGTGCACATCACCGGGCCCGCGCGCGAGCTGCTCGCCGACCCGCAGCTGTCCGACCTGTACCTGGGTGGGCGCCCTGGGGAGAACAAGAGCGCCGTGTAAGGCTGGGCGGGCGAGACCGTCGGGAGTCGATCGTCGAGAGGGGACCGTGCCTGTGGCGCGGTCCCCTCTCTGCGGTCTCAGGACCAGGTCCCGCGCTGCTGGGCCGATCACCTGATACTTGCCGACTACAGGACTGTCCGAGGAGCGCTCATGCGGACCTCACCGGATCGGTGACCAAGAGTCCCAGGTGCACAGCGACGGTCTTCATCGTCGAGTCGTGGGTCGCGACCGTCACCGGCTCGCCGACGAGGAGCGCGGTCGCCAGGTGCAGAGCGTCAAGAGTCTTGATGTGCCGTTCGATCGACTCGGCGACGGAATGTGTCTCTCGGGTGATGTCGAGCATGCCGACACGGTCGAGCAGCGGCGCCGCGTCGGAGAGCGGGCGGCCGTCGCGCCGCAAGACCCGCACCACCTCGGTCCGGAGGAGGCGTGAGGAGACGTAGGTCGTCCCGGGAGCCTGCATCCACTCCTGGAGGTTCGACCGCTCGGGGACGTCCAGGATGGTACGGAGGGCCACCGAGGAGTCGAGGTAGACGATGTGCGGCGCCACGGGTCAGTGGTCCCCGCGCATCTCGTCGAGCATGACATCGACCTGGGCGTCCGTGTACGCCGGGCCACCTGGGCTCTCGGGCCAGGGTGCGGGCGAGGCGGCGGGCGGGGTGTACCGCCCCTCACGCTCTAGCCGGACCAGAGGCGTGTCCTGCTCCCGGACGGGGCTGACACGCCACCGTGGCGTCCCCCGCTCGGTCACCACGACGTCCTCGGTCGAGGTGACCCGGTCGAGGACGGCCGCCGTGTGCTGGTTGAGCTCGCGCTTGGTCACGGTCTGCATGGGTCGATTGTACTACTCATGTCTGACATTCATCCGACGGACTGTCGACCGACATGCTGCATCGCAGCGGAGCGCCGTGGCACCGTCGCCGCGCACGACCTCGTCCGGGATCGGCTCACCCGGGGAGGAGGCGATGCCGCTCTCTCAGGGGATCTGGTGCCACGTACTCGTGCTGAAGGTCTACGACCTGCGCGATGTGCTCGAAGTCGTGATCCGCTGCCAGCACCGTCGCGTCGTTGACCAGGGCGTAGCCCGCGATCATGATGTCGACCGCACCAGCGGCTCGGACCAGGCCCGCATCCCAGAGCGCGCTCTGGATCTCGAGGACCAGCGACTCGTCCGGAGCGCGCTCGAGCGGGAACCCCAGAGAGATCTGGTCACGGAACGCACGGTGCTCGACCGGGGTGCGCGCGCTGTGACAGAACTCGAGGACCTGCGGGGCGCACGTGACGAACAGGTCCACCGGAGCCTTCTCGATGCGGCGCAGGCGATCGGTGATCCCTCGGTCTCCGCTGGCCAACCGGGCCCACACCGAGTTGTCGACGAGGTAGTCGGTCACGTCCGTCAGGCCTCGGCGGGAGGCACCACGGGGG
>Ga0247813_10000546_pt1 | contig 33955 bp, 31 predicted proteins | sample UWRJL169409C1_FD_180719 | JGI IMG/M metagenome (GOLD analysis project Ga0247813, IMG submission 180719) | Plant litter microbial communities from Arlington Agricultural Research Station in Wisconsin, United States - UWRJ-L169-409C-1 | ecosystem: Environmental > Terrestrial > Plant litter >... | reverse complement strand
GCGGCCTTGCGCAGCGCGGCCAGCGGGTCGGTGCCGATGCCCGGCAGGCCGTCCAACGACAGCGGCTTGACCGTGCCGGCGACGGCATCGACCAGCCACAGCGCGTTCGGCTCCGGATCGTTGCGGCCCACGCGGGTGCGTGTGTCTTCGAACTCTTCGTAGCCCGACTCGGTCACGTACTTGGGCATCTTGCCGCCGCGGCCCTCATCGAAGCTCTTCGGCTTGGTGACCACGATCAGGGTGCGCGCATCCGGCGAGAGCACGCTGTCGACGATCTCCACATCCGCGCCCAGATACACCGGGCCCGGTGCGCGGGTGCCATCGGCGCGACGCCAGCTGGCTTCCTGCGCCTTGAGCGCGTCGCGCTGGGCGCGGTCGTTGCGCAACGTGGCCAGGGTGCGCAGCTGCTGCTCGCGCAGGGTATCGGCCTTGGGTGCGTCATCCGGGTTCTTTTCGGCCTTGAGGCTGGCGACCTGCTGCACGCCGGCCGCGGCCGTCCAATGGAACCAGTTCTGGCCGGTGCGCCAGATCACACCGCCGTCGCGGGCGAAATTGACCGCGCTGGACTTCTCGGTGCTGCGGGTCAGCTGGGTCAGCGCGCCGCTGCGCAGGTCGCGCACGAACACATCGCCGTTGCGCACGAAGGCCGAGCGCTGGCGCGCGCTGTCGTAGACCGGGCTGTCCACATCCAGGGTGCCGCGCTGGTCATCGCCAACCTGTCCGGCCACGCCACCGGCAATCGGCTGGCGGAAGGTATCGCGCACCGGGCTGCCGTTGCGCTTGAGCTGGTACTCCACCTGCTGGCTGTTCCAGGACCACCACGCGCTCTCGACCGGCGGACCGATCCAGTCCGGGTCGGCCATGGCCTGCTCGATGGTGATCGGCGTCGGCGCCGCATGGGCAGCACCGCCGAGGGCGGCGAGCAGCAACAGGGACAAAGGCAGCGTTCTGGGCATTGCGGGCGGCACCAATGAGGAAAACCCGGCAAGCGTAGCAGCCACAAGGGCCGGGGGAGGGGGCCACAGGTCATGGCGCGGGCCCACCGACAGTATCGACAACGTGGTGACCTTGAGGCGCTGTCCATGCGCGGGGTGAGGGTGATCCCGACACGCGCCGACCGAGCGCAGGCCTTGTCCTGTCTTGCCTGCCACGTCGCAACCGCTGGCCGCGTCGACAGCCCGGAACCGCCTCTCTACGGTGGGCGTGACCCCCGGGGATTCAGGGGGGACATCCATTTCAAGGAGCGATTCGATGTTCAAGACGATCACCCGCGTGACCGTGCTGGCCGGCGCCGTGTTGGCGCTGGGGGCGTGCAGCAATCCCCGCGAGGCAAGCAAAGCCAACTTCACCCGTGCCATCCAGGCCTACCTGGATGGGCAGAGCGGGCTCTGTGTCCCGCTGCCGGCCAACGAGGTGCCCTTCACCCTGCCCGACCAGGACCTGTTCCCGCAGAACAAGACCCGCGCCGATGCTCTGGTCCAGGCGGGCCTGCTGTCGTCACACCCGACCGAGGTGAAGCAGCCCTTCGGCAGCAGTACCCGCCGCGCCACCGAATACCGCGCGACGGCGGTCGGCCAGAGTGCCCTGGTCGCCCAGGCGCCGAATACCCTGGTCCAGCGCTCCGCCTTCTGCAGCGGGGCTTACAAGGTGCAGGACGTGGCCAACTTCACCGAGCCGGGCGAGCTGATGGGGGTCAAGCTCTCCCACGTCGAGTACACCTATACGGTCAAGGGCAGCGCCGATTGGGCGCGTTCTGACGCGCTGCGCAGCGCCTACCCCGAGCTGGACAAGCACGCGCAGGACAGCGTGACCTCCAAGGCCACCCTGATCCTGACCCACGACGGCTGGGTGCACGAAAGCCTGTTCAAGCGCTGAGTGGTACTGCAGGCGGCGGGCCGTGCCCCGCCGCCTGGATGTCGCCGTAGGCTTCTGTCTGGGTCGGTCGCTGCCCAGTATGTTCCTGCTTGATGAGGTGGTGCCCCCGAGCTTCATTCAGATCGTCGATTGCAGGCAGGACAGCATCCGTCAGCGATACGGGCAGAAAGACATCCCACAACCGGAACGTCGGCGGGCTGCATGAGCCGTGCCATCGGCGTATTGCATTCCACCCCGCCGATGGTGTGGCCGAGATGCTGCGGGGTCGTCCCGGCGTCACCTGCGTTCACCTGGATGAGATCAGCGCGCACTGGGCCATGGGTGAAGGCCATGCGCCGACCAACATAGCGTATCCAGAGGCAGTGCTTGCCTTGTTCACCGATGCCTATGTGATCAAGCGAGTTTTCGACTTCAACCACTGCGAGGCCGGACGTCGCCTGCAAGCGGCCGACCTGCATGGCCTATGTGGCTACATCGCGTTGTCGCCGCTGCTTGAACGCTCGAACACGCTGGCGCACGAGAGGGAACCCCCGTGGTGTGCATCTACCACGAAGGAAACATCGAACTACAGTTTCCGCGTGGGAATGTGGAGGTGGATCAATCGCTGTACCAGCACATCGCCGACGGGGCGCGCCAGGCATTTGCCAGCGAAATGGGCGAGTTGCTGCTCTACGAGCGCGAGGGTGCTCCGCCGCTCTTCTGTGCTTTCAGTCCGTACATGGCCAACGCCACGCGCAGACAGCCATCAGTCGAAGCAGTCGGAGAAATCAACTGCAACCGATGTTCCGGTTCGTGCATCTATGTAACTGATATCCACCAACGGAGCATCACCATGCAGGAAATGATCCCGATCACGCTGTTCATTTGTATCGCCTACGCCATCCATGCTCTTGCCGATGCACGTGCACGCGGACGCCTGGTCGCACCGCATGTTCCCGAAGAAGTCATTCGTGCACTGGCGGATCTGGAAGAGGCGCGTCGACGCATGGCAGGTCTGCGCTGGGGAATTTGCCTGGTGTCCCTGTCCATTGCACTGGCAGTGCTCGAGGCAATAGGCGCACGTGACCTTACTTTCGGCGCTGCCGCAGCGCTGGTTGGCAGCGCAGGCGCAGGCCAACTGGTGGCCTACGCCTTTACCCGCGCTAGCGGCGTAAAGGCAGGCGGGACGTCGTGTTGATGGGTCGCCTACCACTCAACCTGGGGTCAAGATGATCGGCTACTACGCCCTTCTGGCGCTGCGCCGCCTTCGGCAGAACGCCATGGCTTACGCCGTCGTAGCGCTGGTTCTGGGCGCGGGTGTCGGCTGCACCATGATCATGCATTCGATCGTGCGCCAGATCACTCATGATCCCGCGCCCGGTCGCAGCGGATTCCTGTACCGTCCGGCGCTGGATGTGAGGCCGGAAGCGCAACGTCGGGCGGGTGGCGAAGCCAGCGGCAATCTGACGTGGCCGGATGCTCGGCAATTGCTGGATGCGGGCAGACAGTGGCCGCAGGTCGCCATGGCCGGTGGCCGGGCTGCCATCAAGGATGCCAGCGGACGGCCCTTCAACGTCCGCGCGCGCTACGCCACCGACGGCGTGTTCACTGTATTGGGCATAGCGCTCGAACAGGGTCGCGGGTGGACGCGTGCCGAAGGGGAGGGGGCACAGCGCGTGGCGGTCGTCTCGGCGCCGCTGATGGCGCGGGTATGCAGTTCGGGGCCTTGCCTGGACAGGATCATTGAGCTGGATGGGCATTCCTACCGCATCATCGGTGTAACCAAGCCTTGGCATCCGGTCCCGATGTATCACGCGGACCTGCCGGGCAGCGCCTTTGCCGAGCCGGACGAGGTGTTTCTGCCGCTGGCGGCCGCGGTCGCGGACGACCTGGTGGTGGATGGCAGCGTGTCGGCCTGGGGCGATGGCGGTGATACACCCCGGTTGGGTCCGACGATGGCCTGGCTGCAACTTTGGAGTTGGCTTCCGACCTCCGACGATGTGCGGCACTACGAGCAGATGCTGCGCACGCATGCCGTCTCACGAGATCTCCCCGCAGACCAGGCCAAGGTCTGGAAGATGGGCGATTGGTTGGATCTGCAGGGGCTGGTCCCGCCCGATACCCGGGTCCAACTCTGGTTGTCCTACCTGTTGCTGGCTGTGTGCGTGACGAATGCCGGAGCGCTGCTTTACCTCACCCTTGACCGCCGTCGGCACGAAATGGCGATTCGCCGCGCCATCGGCGCACGCCGCGTCGATGTCTTGGTTCAGCTGCTGCTCGAGGCGGCCGTGGCAGGTGCCCTGAGCGGCGTGGTTGCCATCGTGGTGTATGTGGGCGGGATGGAGTTTGTGCGCTCCAGCCGTGTGGTCGCATCCACGTTGACCGTGGTCGAGCCGGTCACTGCCGGGCTTGCCCTGCTCATCGGCGTCGCGGCCGCGCTTGCATGTGCAGCCGTGCCTGCACTTCGGCTCTGCACGCGCCAGGTCGCGGTCCAGCAGATCGCAACAAGTCCATAGGAAACAGCCATGTTGATCCTCAAGGCATTGCGCCACTACCTTCCCGGTGCGCTGCTGCTGACCACGCAAGCAGCGCTGGCCTGTGCGGTGTGCATTCTGTCTATTTCCGTGATCAGGGACAGTCAATCCCGATTGGGCGCACGCGTAAGTGGCGATGCAGAGCGCATCTGGATCGTGCATGCCGCCGATCCCGTAGGCAAGAAGGCTTCGCCGGAGACAATCCGGGAAGACCTCGCGCTGCTCTCAAGTTTGGCGGGAGTCCAAGGCGCAGCCGCAGCCGATGCGATCCCGTTCGGCGGGCGATCCCGGCGATTTGGCCTGTGCAACAGCGCAAAAGCCATGGAGGACGCCATCTCTGCGGGCTCCATCGAGGTGACGGGCTGTCAGCAGCCGCCCATAATCACCGCGACCGAACGCTGGCTGCCCTCGATGGGTATCCCCGTGATGCAGGGCCGGGACGCGGATCCCACGGAGGTTGCCACGGGCGCTCGCGTGATTCTGTTGAGCCAGGCGCTTGCCCGCGTTCTGTACGCCGACGAGCCAGCCGTGGGCCGTCAGGTTTACTTGGGCCCGGACGACGTGCGCACCGTGATTGGCGTGTTCGATGCCGTGGCGGGCCCGGCGCCCACGGGAAGCGACGCCGATGTCCAGTGGGCCATCCAGCCAGGCTATCCAGGGGGAAGTCAGCGCTACTTCGCCATGCACGCCCGGTCAGGGCTGGGCCGGCAGGAGGTGGTTGATGGTGCGATCGAGGGCCTCTACGGCCTTGAGGCATACCGGATGCTGGATCCGGAGAAAGCGCGTTCGCTGGCGGAGTATCGGGATGAATTCCTGCGTGCCGATACGTTCAAGGCCCGGCTGCTGGGTTCGATGACCGTGCTTGTGCTGGTGATCATGATGGTGGGTGTTTCCGGCATGGTCGGATCCTGGGTGAATCGGCGCCGCCGCGCCATCGGCATTCGTCGTGCACTAGGTGCCCGTCAGCGCGACATCCTGTCCTACTTCCTGGTCGAGAACCTGTTGCTTTCCGCGCCCGGGGCGCTTCTTGGCCTCGCCCTTGCAGCGGCCATCACGCATTTCTCCCGCTTCGAGGCACTTTCCAGCTGGGGTGCGGGCACCGCAGCCGTTGCTGTGTCAGTCGTCATGGCGACCAACGTGCTCGCCTGCCTGCAGCCCTCCCTGCGGGCTGCACGGCAGGAGCCGTTGGAGTTGCTGCGCGCACGATGAGCACGTCGGGGCACGCAAGTCCTACGGGGCCGGTCGGGGCGTCCGGTGCCGAGAAGGATAGGCAACTGTTGACCCGCATCATCGCTGGCGATCAGCAGGCGTTCTCAACGTTGATGGGGTGTCATCAACCAACCTGCGCCCGTATCCTGACTCGCATGGTGTCCCAGCAGGACGTTGTCGCCGATCTACTGCAGGAGACCTTCCTGTCGGTGTATCGGCAATTGCACCGCTTCCGCTTTGAGTCATCGCTGCGTACCTGGATTTCGCGGGTGGCCTATACCACGGCACTTCAGTATCTGCGTCGTCGTCGGTTGGAGCAGCAATGGATGGTAGCGCTGGAGGCACCGCAGGACGTTCACGCTGTGGAGGATGAGCCAGGCCCTCCCGAACTCAGCCAGGCCCTGCAGACTGGCCGGCAGCTGACTGCGGCGCTGGGGGGGCTGAGTGAACCTCAGCGCCTGATGATCGGCCTCCACTACGTCGAAGATTTCGATATCGGTGAGATCGCCCAAGTGACCGGGGTCCCGCGCGGTACTGTCAAAAGCCACCTGCACCGTGCGCGGAAGGTTCTTAAACATGCCCTCACCCGGCATGCCACCGTTGGAGAGTTGCTGTGAATCGATTCACCGAGCCCAATGATTCCGACGCCGCTGCGCTGTCCAAAGCGTTGCGTGAGCAGGAGCAGGGGATTGCAACCCCGGATGTGCGTGATGCGCTTTACAGGCGTTTGCGCCAGGAGAGCCGAGACGGCGGTGTCGGTTACGTGGCTGTGCAGGCCTTGCTGCTGGCGTCGCTGCTGGCGGCCGGGATCTGGTACGCCCTGAGCTGAATCGTGAGGGCACCAGTTGGCATAGCGACGAGGACAAATCGACGACCAATCCTGAACGAAGGCTCCGCCTGCGACAAAGTGAAGCAGCGCGTCACCGGGTCGCATGTGCCTTTCACGGATACAGGCCCAGACTGGTGCGGATTTCAGAAGCCAGTCGGAGGCGTCTCTTGGACGCGTTGTTGTTGTCCCGGATCCAGTTCGGGTTCGTCATCAGTTTCCACGTGCTGTTCCCGGCCTTCACGATCGGTACCGCCAGCTGGCTGGCCTTTGTCGAATCGCGCTGGCTGCGCACCGGCAATCCGGTCTGGCGCGAGCTGTATTTCTTCTGGCAGAAGATCTTCGCGGTCTCCTTCGGCATGGGCGTGGTCAGCGGGATCGTCATGGCCTTCCAGTTCGGGACCAACTGGCCACGGCTGAGTGAGGTGGCCGGCACGGTGATCGGCCCGCTGCTGACCTATGAAGTGCTCACCGCGTTCTTCCTGGAAGCCAGTTTCCTGGGCGTGATGATGTTCGGCTGGGGCAAGGTCTCGCCGCGCCTGCATTTCTTCTCCACCTGCATGGTGGCGCTGGGCACGCTGGTCTCCACGTTCTGGATCCTGTCCTCCAACAGCTGGCTGCAGACGCCGGCCGGTTACACGATGGTCGATGGCATCGTGCACCCGGACAGCTGGTGGCAGATCGTCTTCAACCCGTCCTTCCCGTACCGCCTGGCGCACATGGCACTGGGCTCGTTCATCACCACCTGCTTCGTGATCGGTGGTGTGGGCGCGTGGTACCTGCGCAAGGACGTGCACCGCGAAGCCGGCCGCAAGATGCTGCTGGCGGCGGTGGGCTTTGCCGCGTTGACGGTGCCGGTACAGATCTTCGTCGGCGACATGCATGGCCTGAACACCCTCAAGCACCAGCCGATGAAGATCGCGGCGATGGAAGCGCACTGGCATTCCGAAGGCGAGGGCAAGGGTGTGCCGCTGGTGGTGTTCGCGGTGCCCAATGAAAAGGCCGAGCGCAATGATTACGAAATCGCGATCCCGCGCCTGGGCAGCCTGATCCTTACCCATTCACTGGACGGCACCTTCGATCCGCTCACCTCGGTGCCCGCCAGCGAGCGGCCGCCGGTGGTGCCGGTGTTCTTCGCGTTCCGAGTGATGGTCGGGCTGGGCACGCTGATGCTGCTGCTGGCCTGGGTGTCGGCGTTCCAGTGGTGGCGCGGCAAGTTGTTGCAGTCACGCTGGTTGATCCGCGGCTGGAACTGGATGCTGCCCAGCGGCTTCATCGCGCTGATCTCCGGGTGGTTTGTGACCGAGATGGGCCGGCAACCGTGGGTGGTCTATGGCGTGCTGCGCACGGCCGATGCCGTCGGCCCACAGAGTGCGTGGATGACGGCGTTGTCGCTGGGCGTGTACATCGTCGGCTATGCGTTCGTGTTCGGCTGGGGCGTCTGGTACTTGGTGAAGATCATCCGCACCGGCCCCAAGCCGCATGATCCTGCCCCGGCGCTGGATGCCGGCAGCCACACCCCGGCGCGGCCGCTGTCTGGTGCCGATGAACCGCTGGAGGAGCGCTGAGATGGAGATGACAACCTGGCTGCCGGTGGCATGGTTTGCGGTGATCGGCTTTGGGGTGCTGATGTACGTGGTGCTGGATGGCTTCGTGCTCGGCATCGGCATCCTTGCGCCGATGGCCGAGGATGAGGAACAGCTGGACATCATGATGAACACCGCCGCCCCGATCTGGGACGGCAACGAAACCTGGCTGGTGCTGGGCGGGGCCGGTCTGATGGCCGCCTTCCCGAAGGCCTACGCCGCGCTGCTGTCGGCGCTGTACCTGCCGGTGCTGCTGCTGGTGGTGGCACTGGTGTTCCGCGGCGTGGCCTTCGAATTCCGCTTCAAGGCGCACCGCTCGCGCAGGCTGTGGAGCGTGGCCTTCGGCCTGGGCTCGCTGCTGGCCGCCTTCGCGCAGGGCGTGATCCTTGGCGCACTGGTGCAGGGCCTGCAGGTGGTGGATGGCCGCTATGTGGGCGGCGCGTTCAGCTGGTTCAGCCCGTTCTCGATGCTGACCGGCGCAGCCGTGGTGTTCGGCTACGCGCTGCTCGGCAGTACCTGGTTGATCCTCAAGACCGAAGGCCGCGAGCAGACCTTCGCACGCACCTTGACCCGCCCACTGGTGGTGGCGGTGATCGTGTTCATGGGCTTGGTGAGCGCGTGGTTGCCCTTCCTGGATTCGCGCCTGATGGCACGCTGGTTCAGCGATGGCAATTTCTGGTGGCTCTCGCCGGTGCCGTTGCTGACGTTGGCCGTGGCCACCGCGCTATGGCGCAGCGCGATGCATCCCAAGCGCGATCTGCCGCCGTTCCTGTTGACGCTGGCCCTGTTCGTGCTCGGCTTCATCGGCCTGGTGCTGGGCATGTGGCCTTACCTGCTGCCGCCGAGCATGACGTTGTGGCAGGCCGCCGCGCCGGCCTCGTCGCTGAGTTTCAGTCTGGTCGGGCTGGTGATCCTGCTGCCGGTGATCCTGGGCTATACGGCGTGGTCGTACCGGGTGTTCCGCGGCAAGGTGCGGGCGGATGTGGGGTATCACTGAGGAAAGCGCGGTGGCTATTCCCGGTTCCGTGTGGGCGAGGGCGGTCAGACCCTGCCCGGACGCGCCGTAAACCCATCCATGGGGGCTCGTGAGCGGCATCCATGCCGCTCCAACGGTCCCGGCAGGGTCTGACCGCCCTCGCCCTGATAGGCCTGCGTCGGCGGCGGGAAGAGTCAACCGCCTGGAGCCGGGTCAAGGGCAGCCGACCATGGGTCGGCTCTACCAGAGCGTCACCTCGCCTGAAACGTCGGGAAGAAGCAGCGAGCAGCCGATCGGGCGCCCTCTGCATTTGATGTTGCCCTTGCGCACCAGCCAACTGTCGAAGGGGCGGTGTGGGTGGGGTGGCGGGACCATGTGTTGCCATGGATGGCAACACATGAGCTTACAGGGACGTACTTGCAGCGGGTCCCGACACCCCACCCACGCCGACCCAGGCCAGGCGGAGCCGGCAAACCAAGGCTGTTGACTCGGAAAGAGCAGCCGACCAACGGTCGGCACTACTGACAGCGGCTCCCGACCCCACCCACGCCGACCCAAGCCAAGCGCGCCCAGCAAACCAACGCTGTTGGCTTCCGGCGAAAACTCAGCCGTGCAGCCCCTCGATCTCCACCAGCAACTCCGCCCGACACACCTCCGCATGCAACACCACGAACGGCGGGGCCGTCGGCAGTGCCGCCATCTGCGCCGCTACCGCCGCCATATCCTCCGCGCGCCGCACATACACCTTCAGCACCGACGTCGCCCCCAGCACCGGTGACAGCGACGGCCGCTGACCACGCGCCGTATCCACCAGACTCTGCAGATTCCTCAGCGTTTCGCGCAACTGCTCATCCACCGCCCCCGTGTGCTGCGACACATGCCCCACGATCGCCGCCGTCCCCGACTGCAGCAACGGCAGGCCGGTCGCCAACGGCGGCAGCAGCGCCCGCGAAAAACTCGGCGACTGCGGCCCGTACTGGCGTGGATAACGGAACGCGCTCACCTGACGCGGATTCTCCAGCGGCAGGCCCGGCTCGCGCGCTGCCAGCCAATACACCTGCAGCCGGCGCACACCGTCGAAACGACCAATGCAGGTTGCCGCCGGCAACGCGGCCTCATCCAGTTCCCGCAGGCCCCGCACGCGGCCAACGCAGAAACGCCGATAGCGTTCATCATCGCCATCGCCTTCGGTCACCGCGTCGAGATAGTTCCAGGTCCGCAGCAGGTGCGGATAACCGCAGCGCGAGAGGAACGCGCTCATCCGCGCGTAGGCCTCGGTCGCGGCCGACTCGATATCGCTGTCGACCTCGTCGATTTCCAGCACCCCGAACAGCAGGCCGTCGGTGTGCGACCAGCGCACGCCCTCGGTGATGCCGTGCTCGACCGGGGTGCTACCGCGCCAGACCTCGATCTGCGCCGGGCCGTGTTCGGCCAGCGGTACGTGCAGCCAGCGCGGGTCCTCCAGCGCCGCGTGGCGCAGACCAAAGCCGAAGACGGCCAGCGTGCACGGGTCGGCCAGAGCGGTATCGCGGTCCGCGGCCGGGGCATACGCAACACGGAGCGACGCGGGTCCGGGGGAAGGGGAAGCGACTGCCGGGTCCGCTGCAGTGTTGATCGTGTTGCTCATTTCAGAATGTGAATGCTGCCAGTGCCGAGAGTGTCATGATAGCGTGCGCACCTTTCTCGGCGCCGCGTCCGGTGCCGGACGCTGTCGACGACAGGCGCGGGCCGGCTGGCATGGGGGAGCCGCTCCGCGTTGCCCTCATGGCGCGTGCCCGTCCTGGTACCCATCCATCATGTTGGCGTGAATGATCGAGTTTTCAGTATTGGATTGGTCGGCCTGGGCGCCGGGCATCACCACCCGGGAGCAGTGGCAGGCGTGGGCGATCGCCCCTTGGCTGCCGACCGGTGAGGACACCCCGGCACTGTCCGAAGTGCCGGCCATGCAGCGCCGCCGGATCGAGCGGCTGGGGCGCATGGCGATCCAGACCGCCTGCTGGTGTGAGCAGCCCGACGACGGTGGCCAGGTGCCACTGGTGTTCGCCTCGCGACATGGCGACGTGGCCCGCTCGATGGAGCTGCTCAACACCCTGAGCGCGGACCAGCCGATGTCGCCCACGGCCTTCGGCCTGTCGGTGCACAACGCGATTGCCGCGCTGTATTCGATCGCCCGCGGGCATCGCGGCAATTATCTGGCGCTTGCCGCCGGCCGGGCCACGGTCGAGACCGCCTGCATCGAGGCCTTCGGGCTGCTGGCCGATGGTGCGCCGGAGGTGCGGCTGGTGGTCTATGAATCGGCCTTGCCGCCGGTCTACGCGGGTTTCGCTGACGAGCCCGACCCCTTCTTCGCGTGGTGCTGGCGGCTGGGGCCGGCCGACGGTCCGGGCACCCGGCTGTCGCTGGGCTGGGGCGCCGGTGGCGAAGACCGCCCGTCCGAGGGGCTGCCGCATGGCCTGGACGTGCTGCGCTTCCTGCTGGCCGGTGAACCGGCGCTGGCGCTGGACGCCGATGGCCAACGCTGGACCTGGCAACGCCATGGCTGAGCGCTGGCCGGCCCGGATCAACCATGCCTGGCGGGTGCTGGGCACGGGGCTGAGCTTTGCCGCCTTCGGGATCGGGGGGCTGGTGCTGGGCGGCCTGTTGTTCCTGTCGTTGCTGCTGATCCGCGATCCGCTGCGCCGGCGTGTGTTGGCGCGCCGCCTGGTCCAAGGCAGCTTCGCCACCCATGTCGGCCTGATGCACCGGCTGGGGCTGATGACCTATGAGATCCGCGGGGGCGAGCGCCTGCAGCGCAACGGCCTGCTGATCCTGGCCAACCACCCGACCCTGATCGACGTGGTGCTGCTGATCGCCCAGCTGCCCAATGCCGATTGCGTGGTCAAGCAGGCCGTGGCGCGCAACCCGTTCATGCGCGGCCCGGTCCGCGCGGCCGGCTATGTCTCCAACGACGACGGGGCGGGGCTGGTGGATGACTGCATCGCCGCGGTCCAGGCCGGCGGCAACCTGGTGATCTTCCCGGAGGGCACCCGCACCGTGCCGGGCCAGCCGTTGCGCCTGCAGCGCGGGGCCGCCAACATCGCGGTGCGGGGCCGGCTGGACATCACGCCGGTCCGGATCACCTGCACCCCGCTGACCCTGACCAAGGGCCAGAAATGGTATCGTGTGCCATCACGGCGATTTCACGTTCAGCTGGAAGTCGGGGAGGATCTCCCGATTGCCCCGTTTCTGAACGAGATCGGCGATGCGCCCAGGGGGGATGCCTTGGCCGCCCGGCGTGTCACCGATCATCTTGCCCATTACTTCGACTTCGCTGGAGACCCGACCCGTGCAAGCACTTGAGCACGAGATCAAGGAATTGATCATTTCATCGCTTTCACTGGAAGACATCACTCCCGAAGATATCGATTCCGCCGCGCCCCTGTTCGTTGAAGGGCTGGGCCTGGATTCGATCGACGCGCTGGAACTTGGATTGGCCCTGCAGAAAAAGTACGGTGTCAGCCTGTCAGCCGATTCGGAAGAGACCCGTCGCCATTTCTCCAGCGTGCGTGCCCTGAGCGAGTTTGTCGCCGCACGCCAGCCGTCCTAACGGCGCGTCAGGATTTACCCATGACCAAGAACGAACTTTTCGAGCGCATCGTCAAGATCCTCAAGGACAGCTTTGAGATCGAGCCGAGCCGTATCACGCCCGCCGCGCGGCTGTATGACGACCTGGACATCGACAGCATCGACGCGGTCGACCTGATCGTGCAGCTCAAGCCGCTGCTCGGCCGCAATCTGCAGCCGGAAGCGTTCAAACAGGTGCGCACCGTGCAGGACATCGTGGATGTGGTGCACGGGCTGTTGCCCGGTCAAGCGGCCGCCTGACGGCCATCGCTGAAGACTGACCATGGTCCGGGTACGCGTCGCGGCGTTTGCGTTGCTGTCGCTGGCATACCCGCTGGTGGTCTACCTGTCGCTGGGCCGGTTCGAGCCGCGCTGGTTGTCGCTGCTGCTGTTCACCCTGGCCGCGCTGCGCGCGCTGACCACCCGCCAGGCGGTGTGGTGGGTGGCCGCACTCGGCACCGGTGTACTCGCCCTGGTGGCCACAGCCTTCAACGAGGCGCTGCCGCTGAAGCTGTACCCCGCGCTGGTGAACGCGGTGATGCTGGTCATCTTCGCCACCAGCCTGCGCTTCGGGCCGAGTGCCGTGGAGCGCCTGGCGCGGCTGAGCGAGCCGGACCTGCCGCCATTTGCCGTGATCTATACCCGCCGCGTCACGTGGATCTGGTGCGGATTCTTTGTTCTCAACGGAAGTCTGGCCCTGGCCACGGCGCTGTGGGCGTCCAACCAGGTCTGGGCGTTCTACAACGGATTGTTGGCGTACGTGATGATGGGTGCTCTGTTTGGCGGGGAATGGCTGGTCCGGCGACGGGTCAAGGCGGCGCATGCCCATGGCTGAGTGGATCGCACTGGACCGGCTGGCGCTGGCCCCGCGCCCGGGTCGCATCGTGGGCATCGCCGGCGACACCGTGGTGGAGCATCCGCAGTTCCGCGCGCAGGTGCTGGGCTGGCAGCAGGCGTTCGCGCGTGCCCCCGGCGCCGACTGGGCCCTGTATTTCGATGACACGCTCACCTTCGCCGCCGCCCTGCTGGGTGCCTGGCATGCCGGCAAGCGGGTGTTCCTGGGTGGCGACAACCTGCCGGCCACGCTGGAAGGGCTGAGCCCGCGCGTGGCCGGGTTCGCCGGCGACGTGCCGGCCCGGTATGCGCCGCTGCAGCCCGATGCGGCGGCCGATCCGGAGCAGGTGCTGCAGCCGTTGGATGAAGCGGTGCTGGAGCTGGTGGTGTTCACCTCCGGCAGCACCGGCGCGCCGAGCGCCATCGTCAAACGCATGCGCCAGCTGACCCGCGAGGTGGATGCGCTGCAGGCCGCCTTCGGCGAGCAGCTCGACGGTGCGCAGGTGCAGGGCACGGTCTCCCACCAGCACATCTACGGGCTGCTGTTCCGGGTGCTGTGGCCGCTGGTGGCCGGGCGCGCGATCCAGCCGCGCCGGTTCTTCCACGAAGACCTGCTCAGCGCGCTGGGCGGCCAGCCTTCAGTGCTGGTGGCCACCCCGGCCCATCTCAAACGTCTGCCCGAGCAGCTGGACTGGTCCTCGCTGGACGGCCAGCTGCGCGCGGTGTTCTCCTCTGGCGGTCCGTTGCCGACCGAGGCGGCGCTGCAGGTGCGCGCCGTGATGGGCGTGGCCCCGACCGAAGTCTTCGGCAGCAGCGAGACCGGTGGCGTGGCGTGGCGGCGCTGGAGTGCAGCGCGGCCGCAGTGGCATCCGTTGCCCGGCGTCGCCTGGCGGATCGACGAGGGCTGCCTGGCGGTCCGCTCGCCGCACCTGGCGAGCGAGGACTGGTGGCTGACCCAGGACCGTGCCGTGGCCGACGATGGCCACAGCTTCCGCCTGCTCGGCAGGGCCGACCGCATCGTCAAGATCGAAGAGCGCCGCGTCTCGCTGGATGCCCTGGAGCAGCAGCTGCGCGCGCACCCGGCCGTACAGGAGGTGCGCGTACTGGTGTTGCCGGGCGCGCGCGAACAGCTGGCCGCCGTGGTGGTGCCGCAGGCGACGGGCGCCGCACAGTGGGATGACGCCGAGCGCCGCCGCCAGGCGCAGCAGCTCAGCGCGCATCTGGCCCGCAGCCATGACGCCGTGACCCGGCCGCGCCGCTGGCGCTTCATCGACGAACTGCCCGTCAACGCGCAGGGCAAGGTCACTGCCGCGGCACTGGCGGCGCTGTTCCGCCCGTTGATGCCGACGGCCGAGTGGCAGCAGCGCGATGACACCACCGCGTCGCTGCAGTTTGTTCTGGATCCTGACCTGGTGGCGTTCGACGGGCATTTCCCGCAGGCGAAGATCCTGCCCGGTGTGGTTCAGCTGGACTGGGCGATCCACTACGGCCGCAGCGCCTTCACGATGCCGCCGCGGTTCGTACGGATGGATGCGGTGAAGTTCCAGCATGTGGCGCGCCCCGGCGACTGCCTGCAGTTGAGCCTGGGCTGGGATGCGGCCAAATCGGCAATGAGCTTCCGCTATGTCTCCGACCATGGCGTGCATGCCAGCGGCCGGGTGGTGTTCGGTGATGCGTGATGACACGGGCAGTGGCATGAGCAGGCCGGCCTTCACCCCGCTGGTGGTGATCCCGGTCTACGACCACGCGCATGCGATCGGCGCGGTGGTGCAGGGCGTGCTCGCCAGTGGCCTGCCGTGCCTGCTGGTGGACGATGGTTCGCATCTGGACTGCGCGCAGGTGCTCGATGCCCTGGCGCACGCGCACGCACCGCAGGTGACGCTGCTGCGGCTGGCGGTCAACCAGGGCAAGGGCGGCGCGATGCTGGCCGGGTTCGCCGAGGCCGCGCGTCTGGACTACAGCCATGTGCTGCAGATCGATGCCGATGGCCAGCACGACACCGGTGACATCCCGCGCTTCGTTGCGTTGTCGCAGGTGCAGCCGGACGCGGTGATCTGCGGCACGCCCGCCTACGACGCCAGCGTGCCCAAGGCGCGCCTGTACGGCCGCTATGCCACGCATATCTGGGTCTGGATCAACACGCTGTCGCTGCAGATCCGCGACTCGATGTGCGGCTTCCGCCTGTATCCGCTGGCACCGGTGACGCGTCTGGTCGGCGAGGAAACCATCGGCCGGCGCATGGATTTCGACAGTGAAATCCTGGTGCGGTTGTTCTGGCGCGGCGTCAACGTGATCAACGTGCCGACCGCCGTCACCTATCCCAGTGATGGCGTCTCGCACTTCGACGTGTGGCGCGACAACGTCCGCATCAGCCGCATGCACGCGCGCCTGTTCTTCGGGATGCTGTGGCGCGCGCCGCGGCTGCTGTGTCAGCGCCTCGCAGGTCCTCGCGCATGACCACGCCTGCACCTGAGAGCGCGCCGCACTGGGCCGACATCGGCGAGTCGACCTCGGCCGCCGGCGTGCTGTTCCTGTGCTGGGTGCACCGCTGGTTCGGGCGCTGGCCGTTCCGCCTGTGCGTCTACCCGGTGGTGCTCTGCCATTGGCTGACCAACCGGGTCGCGCGCGAATCCTCGCTGCAGTATCTGCAGCGTCTGCAGGCGCACACCGGCGTGTTTTCCGCACCGCCGGGCCGCTGGCAGAGCCTGAAGCACTTCGCGCTGTTTGCCGACACCATGCTCGACAAGCTGCTGGGCCTGGGCGGCCGCTACCCACCCGAGCGCATCTACCTGCAACGCGACCTGGTGCTGGACAAGATCGCGCGCCGTGAAGGCGGCCTGATCCTCACCGCGCACATCGGGTGCCTGGAGTTGTGCCAGGTGCTGGCCGAGCAGGTGCCCGGCTTCCACATCACCGTGCTGGTGCACACCGCGCACGCGCAGCGTTTCAACCGGCTGATGCAGCGGCTTGATCCGCTGGCCTCGGTGGAACTGCTGCAGGTCACGGACATGGGCCCGGCCACCGCGGTCGAGCTGCAGCGCCGGGTCGAGGCGGGTGGCTTCGTGGCCATCGTCGGCGATCGCGTGCCGCTGCGCGGCGGTCGCACGGTACCGGCCTCGTTCCTTGGCCACACCGCGCAGTTCCCGATTGGCGCCTATGTGCTGGCTGCGGCGCTGGCGTGCCCGGTCTACACCATGGCCTGCCTGCACCACGGCGCAGGCTACCGCGTGCGCTTTGAGCATTTCACCGACCGCATCGTATTGCCGCGTGGCTCGCGTGACGCCGCGCTGACTGCGCAGGCTGAAGATTTCGCCCGGTGGCTGGAAGTTCAGGTCACCCAGGCACCCTTGGACTGGTTCAATTTCTTCCCCTTCTGGGATCAGGCATCTCATGGCAAGTAAGGCCGATCAGGCACCCTCCGTCCGCTTCGGCGATGCGCCGCTGACCATCGAAGACGTGGTCGCGCTCTCGCAGCGGCAGGCACAGGCCGTCGTCACCGACGATGCGGCATTCACCGCGCACATCCAGCGCGGCGCGGATTTCCTTGATCGCCTGCTGCGCGAAGATGGCGTCATCTACGGGGTGACCACCGGCTACGGCGATTCGTGCACGGTGAACATTCCGCCGGCGCTGGTGGCCGAGCTGCCGCATCATCTGTTCACCTACCACGGCTGTGGCCTGGGCCGTTTCCTGGATCCGCAGGAGACCCGCGCGGTGATCGCTGCACGCCTGGCCTCGCTGGTGCGTGGCATGTCCGGCGTCAGTCATCCGCTGCTGCAGGGACTGGCCACGCTGCTGCGTCACGATGTGCTGCCGCTGATTCCGGCCGAGGGTTCGGTCGGTGCCAGTGGCGATCTGACCCCGCTGTCCTACGTGGCCGCGGTGCTGTGTGGCGAGCGCGAGGTGATGTACCAGGGGACGCGCCGCCCGGCCGCCGAAGTGCTGGCCGAGATCGGCATGACCCCGCTGCGGCTGCGCCCCAAGGAGGGCCTGGCGATCATGAACGGCACCGCCGTGATGACCGCGCTGGCCTGCCTGGCCTATGACCGCGCCGATTACCTGACCAAGCTGGCCACGCGCCTGACCGCGTTCAACGTGCTGGCCAGCGACGGCAACGCGCACCATTTCGATGAGATGCTGTTCGCCGCCAAGCCGCACCCGGGGCAGATGCAGATCGCCGCGCGCCTGCGCCAGGACCTGCACAGCGATCGTCCGCCGCGCAATGAACAGCGCCTGCAGGACCGTTACTCGCTGCGCTGCGCGCCGCACGTGATCGGCGTGGTGCAGGACGCGTTGCCGTTCTTCCGCCAGCTGATCGAAACCGAACTCAACAGCGCCAACGACAACCCGCTGATCGACGTCGAGGGCGAGCGCATCCTGCATGGCGGGCACTTCTATGGCGGCCACATCGCTTTTGCGATGGATGCGCTGAAGAACACCATCGCCAACCTGGCCGATCTGCTCGACCGGCAGATGGCGCTGGTGGTGGACGCGCGCTTCAACCACGGTCTGCCGGCCAATCTGTCGGCGGCCACCGGTGAGCGTGCAGCGATCAACCATGGCCTGAAGGCGCTGCAGATCAGCGTGTCGGCCTGGACCGCCGAAGCCCTCAAGCAGACCATGCCGGCCTCGGTGTTCTCGCGCTCCACCGAATGCCACAACCAGGACAAGGTCAGCATGGGCACCATCGCCGCGCGCGATTGCCTGCGCGTGATCGAACTGACCGAACAGGTCGTCGCCGCGCTGTTGATCACCGCCCGCCAGGGTGTCGCCCTGCGCGAGCGCGTCGGCATGAAGGCGACCCTCCACGGCGATCTGGCCGCCATGTACCAGGACCTGTCCGAGCGCATCGCCCTGATCGAGGAAGACCGCGCGCTGGATGGTGAGCTGCGCGCCCTGCTGGACGACATCCGCGCACAGCGCTGGGAGTTGTATGTCGACGCCTGACCTGAGTTTCGAGGTGACGCTGTCGCCGGCCTTCCATGACTGCGACGCCATGGAAGTGGTCTGGCACGGCAATTACTTCAAGTACTTCGAGATCGCGCGCTGCGCACTGCTGCAGCGCCACGATTATGACTATCCGCAGATGCGCGATTCCGGCTACCTGTGGCCGGTGGTCGATGCGCGGGTCAAGTACATCCGGCCGCTGCTGTACGGCCAGGCGCTGCGCGTGCGCGCCACGATCACCGAGTGGGAAAACCGCCTGAAGATCACCTACGACATCCTGGATGCGGACAGCGGTACCACGCTGACCCGCGCCCATACCATCCAGGTCGCGGTCGACGCGGCCACCAATGAAATGCTCTACCTGTGCCCGCCGGTGCTGTGGGAGCGTCTGGGAGTGCAACCGCAATGAACCGTTTCCTGCGCACGCTGTGCGTGCTGGTGATGCTGGCCGTGGTCGCCCCGGCGCTGGCCGCCACCGATGTGGAGGCTGTCAAACAGCGCGTGGCCAAGGTCGACGTGCTGCGTGGCGAGTTCACCCAGGAGAAGCAGGTCGCCGGCTTCAAGAATCCGCTGCGCTCGCAGGGCCGCTTCGTGCTGGCCCAGGACCACGGGGTGATCTGGACCACGCTCAAGCCGTTCCCGTCCGAGGTGGTGGTCACCCGTGACCGCATCCTCAGCCGGCAAAGCGATGGCAGCAGCCGGGTCGAACTCGATGGCCGCCAGCAGCCGGCGATGCGCTCGGTCAACGCGATCATGTTCGCGCTGATGAGTGGCGATGCGCAGGCGCTGTCGGCGCAGTTCACGGTCAAGGTCGAGGTGCTGCCTGGCAACGCCTGGAAAATGCAGCTGACCCCACGCTCGGCGATGCTCGGCAAGGTGTTCGCGCAGCTCACCCTGAGCGGCGACCGTTACGTGCGCGAGGTCCAGATCAATGAGGCCAACCAGGATGTCACCCGCATCCAGTTTGCCGGCATGAGTGATACGCCGGCCACGCTGAGCACCGACGAGGGTCGCAGGTTTGAATGACGTGTTGACCTCGAATGGCCGTCTGCAGCGCATCTGGCGCTGGCTGGCCATCGCCTGGCTGCTGGTGCTGGTCGGCCTGGGCGTGCAGCAGTGGCAGCTGTGGAAGAGTGAATCGCGGATCGATACCGACATTCTCGCGCTGCTGCCGCAGGACGCGCATGACCGCCTGTTGTCCGATGTGACGCGGCGCATCGCCGATGCCAATGCGCGCCAGATCGTGGTGCTGCTGGGCAGCACCGATGCGGCGCAGACCAAGGCGGCCGAGGCGGCCTTCCGCGCCACCCTGCGCGACAGCGCCGACGGCAAGGCGCTGCTCCAGGAGAGCGGCTCGATCGAAGGCTGGTTCGATCAGGCCCGCGCGTTCTACGCACCGTATCGCGACCGCCTGCTGACCAGCGCACAGCGCGAGCGGCTGCAGAACGAACCCACTCAGGGCCTGGCCGAGTCCGCGCTGGCGGCGCTGTACGGCCCGATGGGCGCACCGCGCCTGACCGAGTGGCGGCAGGATCCGCTGTCGCTGTGGCCGCAGTGGTGGCAGGAACGGGCGCTGGGCTCGGGCCTGCAGATGGGCGACGACGGCCTGCTGGAGGCCGATGGCAAGCATTGGTCGATCGTGCAGTACGACACGGTCGGTTCGGCGTTCCAGCTCGATGGTGAGCGCCATATCGATCTGCTGCTGGACACCGCTGCCGAAGCCGCCGCCAAGCAGGCGCCCGGTCTGGAGGTGCTGCGCGCCGGTGTGCCGCTGCATGCCGAAGCCGCTGCGGTGCAGGCCAACTGGGAAATCAACACGATTGGTTGGGGCTCGCTGGCCGCGGTGCTGCTGCTGGTGTGGCTGGCATTCCGCTCGCTGCGCCCGATCCTGCTGGTCGCCGCTTCGCTGCTGATCGGCTGCGGTGTCGCGCTGGCGGTGACGGTGCTGGTGTTCGGCAAGGTGCACGTGCTCACGCTGGTGTTTGGTGCGTCACTGGTCGGTGTTGCCGAGGACTACGGCATCCACTGGTTCGCCTCGCGCCAGGCCGAGCCGGCCGACCGTCGCTGGAAGCTGCTGCGGCATCTGCTGCCGGGCCTGTGGCTGGCGTTGCTGACCAGCGCGCTGGCGTATCTCGCGCTGGGCTTGGCCCCGTTCCCGGGGCTGCGCCAGATGGCGCTGTTCTCGGTGGTGGGCCTGGCCGCCGCATTCCTGACCGTGATCTTCTGGTTCCCGTGGCTGGATGGCGGCGAAATCCGTCGCACCGGCTTCGCGCGCTGGCTCGGCGCCACGCTGGAGCGCTGGCCGCGCCTGCATGGGCGCAAGGCGGCGATGTTCCTGGGCGTGGTGACGCTGCTGTCGGCGATCGGCATCGCGCGCCTGCAGACCAACGACGACCTGCGCAGCCTGCAGTCGTCGCCACCGGAGCTGATCGCCCAGCAGATCCGCATCAGCCAGATGCTGGGCATGCCCAGCCCGGCGCAGTTCTATCTGGTGCAGGGTGACACCGCCGAGCAGGTGCTCGAGCGCGAAGAAGCGCTGATCGACCGCCTGCGCGTGCTGGAAGCAGACAAGCAGATCGGTGGCTACCGCGCGATCAGCGACTGGCTGCCTTCGCAGAAGCGCCAGCAGGCCGATGCCGCGCTGACGGCCAAGGTCGAGCCGCAGGTGCTGGCCCAGGTCGGTGAGGCCGTGGGTGAGCCGCTGCTGCGCCCCGCGTATGCCGCGCAGGATCTGCAGGCCGAAGCCTTCCTCGCATCGCCGGCGGCGATGCCGTTCCGCCACCTGTGGCTGGGCACGGTCGGGCAGGGCGTGGCTTCGGTGGTGATGGTCGATGACCTTTCCCGCGCCGATGCACTGGCCCTGCTGGAAGCACAGGCCAAGGGCATCGATGGCGTGCGCTGGGTCGACCGTACCGCCGATTTCTCGCAGCTGCTCAAGCACTACCGCAAGCTGATGAGCGGGCTGCTGCTGATCGGCATCGCGCTGGTGTTCGCGGTGTTGTACTGGCGCTACCGCGGGCAGGCCTGGCGCGTGCTCGCCCCGACCCTGGTTGCCGGTGCGCTGACGCTGGCCCTGCTGGGGCTGTTCGGGCAACCGCTGCAGCTGTTCAACGTGCTCGCGCTCATGCTGCTGCTTGGCATGGGCATCGACTACGGCATCTTCCTGATCGAGCACCGCGGTGACGCCAGTGCCTGGTTGGCCGTGTGCGTTGGCGCGGCCAGTACCTGGCTGTCATTCGGGCTGCTCGGGCTGTCGGCCACGCCGGCGTTGCGCGCGTTCGGCTTGACCCTGCTGTTCGGCATCGGCCTGGTCTGGCTGATTTCGCCGCTGTTCCGCCCCCCGCCGCACGACGCCCCGCACTGAGCGACCGCGTTTTCCTCACCTGATCTGATCAAGGATGTACCGATGAACCCGCACGTGGAACGTACTGAAATCCTGGTCATCGGCGCCGGTCCGGCCGGTTCCGTGGCCGCTGCGATGCTGCGCCAGCAGGGCCGTCAGGTGCTGATCCTGGAGCGCCAGCAGTTCCCGCGCTTCTCGATCGGCGAGAGCCTGCTGCCGCAGAGCATGGAGTACATCGAGGCCGCCGGGCTGCTGCAGGACGTGGTGCAGGCCGGGTTCCAGTACAAGAACGGTGCCGCGTTCGTGCGCGGCGAAGCGACCACCGAGTTCGATTTCCGCGACAAGTTCTCGCCGGGCTGGGGCACCACCTACCAAGTGCAGCGCGCCGACTTCGATGATGTGCTGGCGCGCGGTGCCGAGCGCATGGGCGCCACGCTGCGCTTCGGCGATGAAGTGCTCTCGGTGCAGCCCGGCCGCCCGGCACAGGTGCAGGTGCGCCGCCCGGATGGCAGCGAGTACACCATCGAGGCCGGTTTCATCCTCGACGCCAGCGGTTTCGCCCGGCTGCTGCCGCGTCTGCTGAAACTGGAGTCGCCGTCGAACTTCCCGGTGCGCGGCGCGATCTTCTGCCACGTGCGCGACCACATTCCGGCCGGCGCGGGGTTTGACCGCAACAAGATCCTGATCACCACCCATCCCGAGCACGTGGACGTGTGGTACTGGACGATTCCGTTCTCCAATGGCTGCTGCTCGCTGGGGGTGGTCGCCGAGCCGAGCTTCTTCGAGCGCTACGCCGGTACCGATCTGGAGAAGCTGCAGGCCATCGTCGGCGAAGACCCGAACCTGACCCGCCTGCTCAGGAACGCCGAATGGGCGGTGCTGCCGGTGCGCACCATCACCGGGTATTCGGCCAACGTCTCCTCGTTGTGGGGCGAGGGCTATGCGCTGCTGGGCAACGCCGGCGAGTTCCTGGACCCGGTCTTTTCGTCGGGCGTGACGATTGCCTTCAAGTCGGCGCAGCTGGCCAGCGAGTGCCTGGCGCGCGAGCATGCCGGTGAGACGGTGGATTGGGAGCAGGCGTTCTCGGTGCCGCTGCGTGCCGGGGTGAAGACCTTCCGTCGTTTTGTCGAAGCCTGGTACGCCGGTGGCTTCCAGAAGATCATCTACCATCCCGATCCGCAGCCGGAGGTGCGCCGCATGATCTCCTCGATCCTGGCCGGCTACGCCTGGGATACGCAGAACCCGTATGTCGCCGATGCCACGGGCCGGCGCCTGCGCGTGCTGGAGGAACTGTGCAGCGCCTGATCCTGACCCTGTTGCTGAGCCTGCTGCTGGCCGCGTGTGCCAGCACCCGCATGCCCACACCGCTGGTGCAGCTGCCCACGCTGCAGCTGGCGCCGTCGGCATTGCCGCAACCGGTGCAGCTGCAGCAGCGCCTGCAGTTCCGCTTCGGCAGCCACCAGCGCGAGCTGGATGCGCTGCTGGAAGTGGACGCCGAGCAGGTGCGGCTGGCTGTGCAGGCGATGGGCCAGACCGGCGTGCGCATGGTCTGGGACGGGCAGCACCTGGAGCAGACCCGTGCGCCATGGCTGCCACCGCAGGTGCGCGGTGAGCGCGTGCTGGACGACCTGCAGTTCGCGTTGTGGCCGGCGGCGGCGATCCGCGCGGCGCTGCCCGCCGGCTGGACCCTGCAGGAGAGCGATGGCGTGCGCAGCCTGGCGCAGTACGGCAAGTCCTGGCTGGTGCGCGACACGCTGCCCGATGGCCGCGTGCGCCTGCGCAATCTGGCCGAGGGCTATGAACTGGTGATCGAATCGATGGACATGGGGCAGGGCCAAGAGTGAGCAGCAGCGCGGTCTATCTCAACGAGCTGGGCGTGATCTGCGCGCTGGGTGCCGACCGCGCCGAGGTGCGCGACGGCCTGTTCGCGGCGCAGCCCGGTGGCCTGCGCGACAACGCTGCGATCCTCCCCGGGCGCACGCTGGCGCTGGGCGAAGTGCATGCACCGCTGTCGGACCTGTCCGCCCTGCCGGTGGCCCTGCGTGGCCGCAACAACGGCCTGCTGGACGCGGCACTGGAGCAGATCCGCGAGGGCGTGGCTGCTGCCGTGGCGCGCTTTGGTGCCGCGCGTGTGGCGGTGATCATCGGCACCAGCACCTCGGGCATCGGCGAATCGGAGAACGCACTGCGTACGCATCACCGCGATGGTGTGTGGCCGGTCGATTTCCATTACGCACAGCAGGAAATGGGCACCGCCGCGCGCTTCGTGCGCGAGCGGATCGGCAGCACGGGCCCGGCGTGGACGATCTCCACCGCCTGTTCGTCCAGCGCCAAGGCGCTGATGTCGGCCGCGCGCCTGCTGCAGGCCGGCGCGGTCGATGCCGTGGTGGCCGGTGGCGCCGATTCGATGTGCCGGTTCACCGTGGCGGGTTTCAGCGCATTGGAGTCGGTCTCGGCGGCGCGCTGCAATCCGTTCTCCGTCAACCGCAACGGCATCAACATCGGCGAGGGCGCGGCGCTGTTCCTGATGACCCGTGAGCCGGGCCCGGTGCGGCTCTCCGGCTGGGGGGAATCCTCCGATGCGCACCACATGTCCGCGCCGGATCCGCAGGCACGCGGGGCGATCGATGCGATGCAGCAGGCGCTGGACCGGGCCGGCCTGACGGCCGCGCAGATCGACTACGTGAACCTGCACGGCACCGCCACCGGCCACAACGATGCGATGGAAAGCCAGGCGGTCGCCGCCGTGCTCGGCACGCAGGTGCCGGCCAGCTCGACCAAGCCGCTGACCGGGCACACGCTGGGTGCGTCCGGCGCGATCGAAGCGGCGCTGTGCTGGATGACGCTGGCCGACAACCCCGACCAGCAGTTGCCCACCCACTGGTGGGACGGGCAGGCCGATGACGCCTTGCCGGCACTGGCGCTGGTGGCACCGGGGACGCGCGCCGCGCAGCCGCTGCGGCACGTGCTCAGCCACTCGTTCGCCTTCGGCGGCAGCAATGCCGTGCTGGCACTGGCCAAGGGATGAGCATGCCGCTGCCCCCCGACATCGACGCCGTGCTTCCGCACCGCGAGAGCATGCGCCTGATCCACCGCGTGGTGGCCTGGCAGGACGAGTCCATCGCGGTCGAGGTGGACGTCCCGACGCAGGGTCTGTTCTGCACCCCCGACGGCGTGCCCGCCTGGGTCGGGGTCGAATACATGGCCCAGGCGATCGCCGCCTGGGCCGGGTGCCGCGCCTGGCAGACCGGTGCGGAACCCTCGATCGGCTTCCTGCTCGGCACCCGCCGTTACACCGCCCACCAGCCATACTTTGCCGCCGGCAGCTGCCTGCGGGTGGAGGCGAACTGCGAGCTGTTGGGCGAGAATGGCCTGGGCATGTTCGCCTGCCGGATCCTGGCGGGCGATATCGAAGTGGCAGTTGCCAACGTTTCCGTGTTCCAACCCACGGATGCAGCGGCTTATCTGGAGAGTGGAGAGGCATGACAGGGAATTTGACTGTGCTGGTGACCGGCGCCAGCCGTGGCATCGGCCGTGCCGTGGCGCTGCGTTGCGCGCGCGACGGCTTCGACGTGGTGGTGCATTGCCGCAGCCGCATCGAAGACGCGCAGGCCGTGGTGACCGAGATCCAGGCGCTGGGCCGGCAGGCCCGGGTGCTGATGTTCGACGTGAGCGACCGCGATGCCGCGCGCACTGCGCTGGAAGCGGACATCGCCGAGCACGGCACGTATTACGGGGTGGTCTGCAACGCCGGCATCGCCCGCGACGGTGCCTTCCCGGCGATGCCCGCGGAGGACTGGGATGCGGTCATCCACACCAACCTGGACAGCTTCTACAACGTGCTGCACCCGCTGGTGATGCCGCTGGTGCGCCGGCGCAAACCGGGCCGCATCGTGACCTTGTCCTCGGTGTCCGGCCTGGTCGGCAACCGCGGCCAGACCAACTACAGTGCGGCCAAAGCCGGCATCATCGGCGCCACCAAGGCGCTGGCGCTGGAGCTGGCCAGCCGCGCGATCACCGTCAACTGCGTGGCCCCCGGGCTGATCGAGACCGAGATGGTCAATGAAGAAGTCGTCGAGCACGCGCTCAAGCTGATTCCCGCCAACCGCCTGGGCCAGCCGGAGGAGGTCGCTGCGGCCGTGTCCTTCCTGCTCTCCGAGTCGGCCGGCTACATCACCCGCCAGGTGATTTCGGTCAACGGAGGCATGGTCTGATGGCCCGCCCCGATCGTCGTGTCGTGGTCACCGGCGCTGCTGCCATCAGCCCGCTCGGGCAGGATTGGGCGAGCATCCGGGCGCGCCTGCAGGCGCGGACCAATGCCGTGCGCTACATCCCCGAGTGGGAGGTCTTCGATGGCCTCAACACGCGCCTGGCTGCACCCGCTGAAGAGTTCGAACTGCCCGCCAACTACAACCGCAAGACCACCCGCAGCATGGGCAAGGTGGCGGTGATGTCGGTGCGTGCCACCGAGCTGGCGCTGGAGGCGGCCGGTCTGCTCGGCCATCCGGTGCTGCGCAGTGGCATGGCCGGCGTGGCCTACGGCTCGTCCTCGGGCAGCCACGAGGCCACCGCCGAGTTCGGCCGCATGCTCCATGAGCACACCACCGAAGGCATCAGCGCCACCACCTACCTGAAGATGATGAGCCATACCTCGCCGGTGAACATCGGCGTGTTCTTCGGCTTGTCCGGCCGCGTCTACACGACTTCCAGCGCCTGTACTTCGGGCAGCCAGGGCGTGGGTTCGGGCTATGAAGCGATCCGCAGCGGCAAGCAGACGGTGATGGTCACCGGTGGTGCCGAGCAGCTCGACGCCACCGCCGCGGCGGTGTTCGACACCCTGTTCGCCACCAGCGTGCGCAACGACGCCCCGCAGACCACGCCCAGCCCGTTCGATGCGCACCGCGATGGCCTGGTGCTGGGCGAGGGCGCCTGCACGCTGATCCTGGAAGAGCTGGAGCATGCGCAGGCACGCGGCGCCACGATCCTGGCCGAAGTGGTCGGCTATGGCACCAACAGCGACGGCCAGCACGTGACCCAGCCCAGCGCCGGCACCATGGCCCAGGCGATGCGGCTGGCGCTGGAAGATGCTGACCTGGCTGCCGATCGGATCGGCTACGTCAACGCGCACGGTACCGCCACCGAACATGGCGACATCGCTGAGACCCAGGCCACCCACCAGGTGTTCGGCCCGGGCATGCCGATCAGCTCGCTCAAGAGCTACGTCGGGCACATGCTCGGGGCCTGCGGCGCCTTCGAGGCCTGGCTGAGCATCGAGATGATGCGCGATGGCTGGTTCGCCCCGACCCTGAACCTGCACGAGGTCGATCCGCGCTGCGGTGCGCTGGACTACATCGACGGCGAAGGGCGCGCATTGCAGACCGACTACGTCATGAGCAACAACTTCGCCTTCGGTGGCATCAACACCTCGTTGATCTTCCGCCGCTGGCAGGACTGACCGCTGTTTCCGGCCCGCCGTGCGGGCCGGCCGTTTCCGTAGACCCCTCGCGTCCCCCCAACAAGGAGAAAGTTGAATGCGTCGTTTTGCCCTGATTGCCGCCACCGCCCTGCTGGCTGTCGCCAGCACCGCCCAGGCCCGCGATACCCGCGTGGAGCAGTCGCTGCATGAGTTGGTCAATTCCGCCGAAGCCCGCAACGTCGGCATCGACGGCAGCGTGAAGTTCTATCTGGCCGGTGAGAAAGTCAGCGTGCTGCAGCGCCTGGGTGAGGATGTCACCAACAAGAAGACCAACGCGGCCAACAAGAGCGACGCCGAGGCCTGCCGCTGGGTGGCCCTGTCGGCGCTGCGCGCGCTGCAGGATGGCGCCAAGTCGCGCGGCGCCAACGCCGTGGTCGACATCGTCAGCTACTACAAGAAGAACGAGTTCAAGAGCACCACCAACTACGAATGCTATGCGGGCACGATCCTGGCCGGCGTGGCGCTGAAGGGCACCTACGCCAAGGTGAAGTAAGCACGCGCGACCACCGCCCCTCGGGCGGTGGTCGGTGCAAAGCGACGTATTCATCACGGCGGCATGGGCAGACTGCAGCGGCGCCCAGCTGAACGACATCGCGACATTGATGAACCTGATGCTGTCGCGCGACGGAAAACCGACAGGGGACAGTGCACGCAGCTTTCACCTGTGCCAGCTTTCCTCCACAATCAATGTCATTCACTACCCTGGGCAAAGCCCTGCGGCATGCAAGCCTACGTCTATAAAAGCCAACGCAAGCAGGACAGCTTCGTCTATCTCGCCGTTCGTGATGACTTCTCGGTCATCCCTGACGCGGTGAAGGCCTCGCTGGCGCCGTTCCAGTTCGTTCTCGAAGTGGCCCTGACTCCCGACCGTCGCCTCGCCCAGGCCGATGCCGCACAAGTGCGCCAGAACCTGACCGAGCGCGGCTTCCATCTGCAGTTGCCGCCGCCACCGCTGACGCCGGTCCGGATGCCGCGACGCAATGACTGATCCCCAACGCCCTCGCGCCGTTGCCTCCGCTGCCGCGCTCGGTGTGCTGCTGGCCCTGGCTGCGGCCGTCGGTGGCGTGCCCGGTGCCGTATGCGCCGCGCTGGCCCAGCCGGCGTTCGCGCTGGCGGTGTCGTGGTGGCGCCGGACCCGCCCCGTGCTGCCGCTGCCGCAGGTGGCCCGGCAGGATGTGCCGGCCCTGCTGGCGTTGTGGTCCCTCGGCCCGTTGCTGTTGACCCTGCTGGTGGCCTGGCCGCTGGGAGCGCTGCATGACAGTGGCAGCCTGGCGGCCGTGCTGGGCCTGAGCGTGGCGGTCAGCGCCGCGCTGCTCGGGGTCTGGCGGACCTGGCCGTTGTGGAATGACGTGGAACGCAGCGAAGGCAGCCTGGCCCGCCATTGGCAGACCCTGGCCGGGCGTGACCTGACCGCCTGGCGCGGCCTGGCCGTTGCCGCGCTGGTGGTACTCGTGTGTGCGCTGGTGGTGTTGCCGGCATGGCCCGGGCTGGTCTCGGAGGCGCTGCGCTGGCCGATCGCCGGTGCCGTCGTCGTGCTGTCGCCGTTGGCGCATCTGCTGCTGCAGGCGATCGCGCCGGCCGACGCGTTGTCCGCGACGCTGCCGGCGCAGACCCGTGATGCGCGCGAGGATCCGTTCGCCGAGCCGTATGCCGAGCCCACGCCGCTGGAATCGATCGGCCTGCACGAACAGCAGCCGGCGCTGTACGACGCCGCGCGCAGTGGCCGGGTCGACCGCGCCCTGCAGTTGCTTCAGGCCGGTGCCGATCCGCACGGGCTGCCCGATCCGGCCTGGCGCGACCAGCGCAGCCTGGCCGTGCTCGCGGCCGTGCTGCCCGACCTGCGCCTGCTGCGTGAACTGATCGCCCGCGGCGTGGGCGTCAACGCGCCGCATCGCGGTATGACCCCGCTGCTGGCCGCTACCCGCGACAGCTGGCACGGCCGCCCCGAAGCGGTGATGACCCTGCTCGCCAACGGCGCCGACCCGCGTGCGGTGGACAGCGAAGGCAACACCCCCCTGCATCACGCCGCGCGCAGTTCCGATCCCGGCGTCGCCGCGTTGCTGCGCGATGCCGCTGCCGAAGTGGATGCGCTGAACGACGATGGCTGGTCACCGTTGGCCGTGGCCTGCCAGGTCGGCAACTGGCGCCTGGCCAAGTTCCTGCTGGAACGTGGGGCCAGGACCGAGCCGGCCGAGGGCACGCCCGTGCTGCTGGCTGCCGCCGGCACCGAAGAAGACGATCCGGCCGGTGTGCAGCTGCTGCTCAAGCACAAGGCCCGCGCCGATGCGCGCGACCGCCAGCGCCGCAGTGCTCTGCACGAAGCCGCGCTGGCCGGCCATGTCGACATCATCGACGTGCTGCTCGCCGCGGGCGCCAATCTGGAAGCCCGTGACGCACTGGCGCGTACCCCGTGGCTGGAAGCCGCGCGGGGTGGCCGTGCCGGCGTGGTCGAACACCTGCTGCCGCACCACCCCGATCTCAATGCCGTCGATGGCGAAGGCCGCAACGCGGTGCTGCTGGCCTGCATGGCCGAGAACGTCTCGCCGCTGTTGATCCGCCGCCTGCGTGACCTGGGCATCGCCGTCGATGTGGCCGATCCGCAGGGCCGTCGTGCGGTGGATATCGCTGCTGGCGCCGGGCGCTGGGCGATCGTTTCGCTGCTGGACCCCGCCTATCCGCTGCCGTCCGCGGTCAGCGACGGGCTGGTGATGTCCGGCGACAGCGATGCGGCCTCGCCCTCGCTGCCGGATCGTCCACCGCTGGAACTGCTGCGCGAAGCGCTGAGCTTCGGCAACGTGGAGGGCATGGCCGCGCTGGCCCGCCTGTGTGCGCCGGAGGAACTTGGTGCGCTGCTGCACGACGCCGAACTGGCGCTGGATCCGCAGGCGCTGGACTGGCTGCTCGCCCACGGCGCGGCGCCGGAGGTACTGGATGCCTGCGGTGACACCCCGATGTTCGCGCTGCTGGCGCGGGGCATCGACGCGGTGCCTGCGCTGCAGATACTGCTGCGCCGTGGCCTGTCCCCGGCCGGTCGCGGTGGTCTGGCGCGTCTGCTGAGCGCCTGCGCCCAGCACGACCACGCCTCACGCGGGCTGGAACAGCTTGCGCTTGAACTGCTGGAACGCGGCGCGGATCCATTCGCGCCGTCGCCGGCCGGTGATCCGCCGCTGTCGCTGGCCGTGCGGCTGGGCTGGCTGCGCCTGCAGCAGGCCCTGCTTACCCAGGGCGTGGACCGCGAAGCACGCGACAGCCATGGCATGACCGCTCTGCATCTGGCCACCGCGCTCGCGCGCGAAGGCTCGATCAAGCTGCTGGTGCAGCAGGGCGCCTCACCGGAAGCCCGCGCCGCCGACGGCCAGACCCCGCTGGGCGTGGCCCTGTCGATCGGCCGCCGCGATCTGGCCGACTGGCTGGACTGGCGGGTGTGGCCGTTGCCCCGGCGCGCGCTGCGCGACGGCGACCTGCCGGCGGCCGCGATGACCGGTGACGCCGATGCCGTGCGTCGCCTGATCGATCTCGGCTTCGGCGTTGATGTGGTCGACGCCCAGGGCTGCACCGCGTTGCTGCGTGCCGCCGGTGGCGGGCACCTGGCGGTAGTCGATCTGCTGCTTACCCGTGGCGCCAATCCGCAGCATGCCGCGGCCAGCGGTGCGACGCCGCTGTCGGCGGCGGTCAGCATGCGCCAGATCGACATCGTCTCGGCCCTGCTCGATGCCGGTGCCGAACTGGAGTACCGCCTGCCGGGCGGCGTCACGGTGCTGATGCTGGCCTCGGCGCTGGGCCTGCCGGACATCGTTTCGCGCCTGCTCACCGCCGGTGCCAACGTACACGCGGGCGATGCCCAGCAGCTCGGCCCGCTGCACTGCGCTGCGCTGTACGGCTTCAGTGCGCGCGACCGTTCGCGTCTGCTCGCCCTGCTCGACACGCTGCTGCTGGCCGGCGCCGAACCGGACCAGGCCGCCGCCGGCTCGGTCACGCCGCTGCTGCTGCTGCTCGGTGCCCGCGCCGAACCGGGCACCGCCTGCGATGAGCAGATCGTGCTCGCCGCGGTGGAGCGCCTGCTCGACGAAGACGTGTCGCTGGAGGTGCGCGATCCGCGCGGTTTCGGCCCGCTGCATCTGGCAGCCCTGCACGGACTGCCGCTGCTGGTGCAGCGCCTGCTGCGTGCGGGTGCCGACCCGGATGTGCGCGATGCGCTCAACCGCAGCCCGCGCGAGATCGCGGTGATGCGCGGTTTCATCGACGTTGCCGGCGAGTTCGAACCGCTGGTGCCGGGCGTGTCTTCGATGGCCCGGTTCCTGCGCGATAACGGCTAGGTGCCATTGCGGACAGGCAGATGCTGACCACACCGGGTCAGCAGTTCGGGAAAACGATCATGCTGACTGCACCAGCGCGCGACCGGCGGCGCCAACCACTCCATCAGCTGCAGCATGTCCGCGTGGTGTTCAACCAACGGCCAATGCAGGATCGGCTCGTGGTGCGCGATGCGGTTGCGAAGGTGACGGATGCGGACAAGCGGGGTGGAGAAGTGCTTCCGCCGCAGTCCTCGTAGACCGCTGTCACGGGCAATGCGATGCAGCATTCGTTGCCACAGTGTCTCGTGCTCCTTGTTGAACATCATGGTCCAGAAGCTGAGCGTCAGGTGCGAAATCACGCCCCCGGAGGTGACGATTCGTCCCTGGCGCTGAAGATCCGCAGCGGCGGCGCGGATCTGCTCATGTTGTCGTGTGATGCACAGTACCCCTTCATGTCGCTCGAACCAGAACTCGCCATGCTCGGCTGCGAGTACCTGATGGACGCGGTTGCGAAGCAGAATCTCAAGTGTCTGCAGGGGGACGTAGAGGCTTTCGGACAACTGCAGGTTCATGGCGTACAGGCACGAGGCTGAAACGCCGGATTGGTCAGCCCAGCGCAAGTAGCTTCCCATCCGATCGCGCGAAAACCATTCGCAAAAGCTCTCGGTTTTGCCTTTCTCCATGCAGAGAATCTCCAGTAGGGGCCTTGATGCACCACCACCCCCAGCGCTAAGCTTCTCAGGCACACCCCGGTACCGTCTCTGCCTAGGCACGCGGCCGGGGTAAGTTTTTTCTGAGTACGGCGCGATGAGGGCGGTGGTGCTGCGGCAAGCCCACAGCGTGGCCTGACGATCAATGCGGCGACAGCAGAAGGCCACCCATCACGCACTAAGGTGAGGGCTCTTCCATCCGTCGGGAAAGTGCTCAGCCGTTGCGATCCGTTACGCCGTCCACACCCTTCCCATCACTCTCCGCATCCGCCTCGAACAGATGCATCAGGTCCGCACGCGCATCGCGCGAGGTCTGGATCACCGCCGCTTCGTCGTCGTAGACCAGGTACTGATCGCGCAGCAGCTTCTCGTCGTGCTCGCGGAAGCGCTGCACATGGCTGCGTGCAGTCTCCACCGACATGCCCAGCGCGATCAGCATCCGTTCGCTCAGTTCCAGGCTGGTCCCGAACACCTCGCGGAATGGTTCGGCCGACATGTCCATCAGCCGCCACGCATGCTGGCGGTTACGCGCGCGCACCAGCACCACCGCATCCGGATACATGCGCCGGATCAGCCGCGTGGCCCGCATGTTGGCGTCCGGATCATCCAGCGTGACCACATACACGCGGATATGTTCGCCGCCGGCGGCGCGCAGCATCTCCGGCCGGGTCGGGTCGCCGTAATAGAGTTTGTTGCCGAAGCGGCGCAGGTCCGAGACCGTATCCGGATTGGACTCCAGCGCCACGAACGGGATCTTCTGCGCGGTCAGCAGGCGCGCGACCACCTGACCGAAGCGGCCCATGCCGGCGATCATCACCTGTGGCTGCACATCGGTGATGTCGACCTTGTCGGCGGGCTGGGCAGGCGTCCTGGGGCCCTCGTCGCGGCCCAGCAGGCGGATCAGGCCGATCATCAACAGCGGCGTGATCGCCATCGACAGGCCCACAATCGCCACCAGCCGATCGTGGTTGGCGTTGCCAAGCAGATGCGCGCGCTGCGCCTCGTTGAACACCACGAACGCGAATTCGCCGCCCAGCCACAACACGCTGCCCAGCAGCACCGCATGGCGCGTGCGCAGCTTGGCCAGCTTGCCGATGCCGAACAGCAGGCCGAACTTCACCACCAGCAGGATCGCCACGCCAGCGGCGATCATCATCGGCTCGGCGACGATGCGGTCCAGGTCGATGCCCATGCCCACGGCGATGAAGAACAGCCCGAGCAGCAGGCCTTTGAACGGCTCGATCTGCGATTCCAGCTCGTGGCGGAACTCCGAATCGGACAACAGCACACCGGCCAGGAACGCACCCAGGCTCGGGCTCAGTCCGGCCTCCTGCATGAACCATGCGGTGCCCAGCACCACCAGCAGCGCGGTGGCGGTGAACACTTCCGGGCTGCGCGTGCGCGCGATGATGTTGAACAGCCGGCGCAGCACCGGCCGGCCGCACAGGATCACCACCGCCAGCGCGCCGATCGCGATGGCCACGTCGTTCCACTGCAGGGTGTCGTTGCGCGCACCGCCCAGCAGCGGAATCGCCGCCAGCAACGGGATCGCGATCAGGTCCTGGAACAGCAGGATGGCAAAGCCCAGCCGCCCGTAATCGCTGTTGATCGCCTTGTGCTCGGACAGCAGCTGCAGCCCGACCGCGGTGGAGGACAGCGCCAGCGCGATGCCGACGATGAGCGCGCTCTTCCACTGGAAGTGATCCAGCATCAGCAGGCTGCCCAGCACCAGGGCGCTCAGCGCGACCTGCAGCGCGCCGGC
>Ga0247813_10000545_pt1 | contig 34115 bp, 32 predicted proteins | sample UWRJL169409C1_FD_180719 | JGI IMG/M metagenome (GOLD analysis project Ga0247813, IMG submission 180719) | Plant litter microbial communities from Arlington Agricultural Research Station in Wisconsin, United States - UWRJ-L169-409C-1 | ecosystem: Environmental > Terrestrial > Plant litter >... | reverse complement strand
GACGTGCGGGTCGGCGGGATCCCGACAGGTGGTCTCCCGCACACCGAGAGCCGTACGTACCCGCTCGGTGTCGTGACGGTCTACGCTCCCGACGCCTCGACGAGCGAGAAGCTCTTGTCCCGAGCAGACGCGATGCTGCGCGGGATCGCCCTGCTCGTCGCAGCCCTCGCGCTCCGGCCGGTGCTCCGTGCTGTCGCCGCTGACCGGCCGTTCCGACGCCACGACGGTCGTCGCGTGCAGGTCGCGGCCCTGTGCGTGGTCGTCGGCGGCTATGCCGCACCGCTCCTGCCGTGGCTGGCCAGCGCGTCGGTGCTCACCAGGCTGGACGACCCCCACGGCCTCAGCGCGACGCCTGTGCACCACCTCGAGGTGTTCGTGGTCGCGGCGCTGGTGGTGCTCGTCGGTGCTGTGGTGAGTGCTGGCACGCAGGAACCACGCAAGGTGTCGAGGGCCTGACCCGTCCGACGCTGTCAGGCCGGACTGCCCGCGGGTGTGTAGCGTCTGGCGGATGAGTCACGACGCGCAGGACCATGTCTCGACAGGTCGGCTCCCCGGGCGGGACGTGGTCGGCGAGGCCGTGCAGCGCGCCTACGAGGACTTCCGGTCGCTCGGCGAGGGCGAGGTCATCCAGGACGTCCCGGCGCTCGCGGACGCCGACCCGGACCACTTCGGGGTCGCGCTGGTCCACGTCGACGGCACGGAGCACACAGCAGGCGACTCCGGGCACAGGTTCACCATCCAGTCGATCTCGAAGGCCTTCGTCTACGCGCTGGTCTGCCAGGAGATCGGCCACGAGGCCGTGCTCGGCAGGGTCGGGGTCGACAACACGGGTGTGCCCTTCGACTCGGTCCTGGCGATCGAGCACAACGAGGGCCATCCGATGAACCCGATGGTCAACGCGGGTGCGATCGCGACGACAGGGCTCGTCCCCGGGGCGAGCCGTGACGACCGCTGGGGCTTCGTGCTCGAGGGGCTGTCGCGTTTCGCGGGTCGGGACCTCGAGGTCGACGAGGAGGTCTTCTCGTCGGAGTCGAAGGAGAACGAGCGCAACCTCGGTCTCGCCCACCTGCTCCAGGGCCACGACAGGCTCAGTGGTGACCCTGCGGAGGTCGTCGACACCTACACACGCCAGTGCGCGCTGCTCGTCGACGCTCGCGACCTCGCGGTCATGGGCGCGACGCTCGCCGGTGGCGGGGTGAACCCTGTGACAGGCGTCCAGGTCGTCGACCCGTCGATCTGCCGGGACACGCTGAGCGTCCTCGCGTCGACCGGGATGTACGAGCGGTCGGGGGAGTGGCTCTTCGAGGTCGGGGCACCTGCCAAGAGCGGCATCTCCGGGGGCATCGTCACGGTGTCACCCGGCAAGGGGGCGATCGGGACCTTCTCGGCACCGCTCGACGACGCCGGGAGCTCGGTCCGTGGTCGCCGTGCCACGTCCCAGCTGGCCCGTGAGCTCGGGCTCGACGTCTTCGCCTCCCGCGCTGCGCCCCGACGCTCGTCGGCCTCCTGACCGGCCGACCGGTGCGCCGCCCTCAGGACCGCAGCGCCCACCCGCAATAGCTGCGCCATGCGTGGACCGCCGTGCGGGTACGCCGTCGGAGCTTGCGGAGGTCCTCCGGGACGCTGCCCGGCCGGGCGAGGGCACGGTCGAAGGGGAGCCTCAAGACCGCTCCTGCCGGGGCCTTCTCGAGCGTGGTCCCGCGCTGCCTGCCGTACACCTCGGTCTGGACGACGGCGACGCGGGCCAGGAGCGCGCTGTCACCCTCGGCTATCGCCGCCGTCAGGCGCAGGGCGTCGGCCGTCCCGAGCGGGGTCGCGGGAGCCGCCACGGCGACGGCGACGTCGCCCGACCGCAGCAGGTCGAGGGCGCCGGAGGCCGCGCAGACACCGACGTCCCAGATCGCCGACTGCGGGTCGACGCGGCCGACCTCGTCGCCGCCGCAGCGCTCGACGAGGCCTGTGCCGCCGGTGCCGAAGAGCCCTGGTGCACCGCGGGCGTCGTCACGGGTCGCCGCGAAGGCGAGCGCAGCGAGGGTGCTGGCCCCGGCGCCCGAGGTCACGGAGACGATCGCGAGGGTCCTCACGACTCGACCTCCGGGTCGCGGGCCACCTGGATGACGTGCGGACGCCCACCGCGGCGGATGAACCGACCACGTCCGGGCGGGAACCTCTCAGGGTAGATCCGGCTGACCAGCTGACCCTCGCTGCGCTCGCCCGACATGAGCAGGATCGAGCCGCCGGTGTCCCGGGTCACCTGGATCATCTGCGAGTACATGGCGCGGCTCGCCCCGGCGACGGGCCGGGTGAGCACGACGTGCAGACCGAGGTCGCGCGCGCTCGGCATGTACGGCATGAGCGGCGCGAAGGGGTCGGCGCCACCGGCCGAGACGATGTCGTAGTCGTCGATGAGCACGACGATGCGCGGCTCGCGCGCACGCTCCTCGGGCGAGCGGCCGGGCCGCTGCTCGAGCTCGCTCGCGATCGACTCGGCGAGCCCGCGCGCCTGGGTCGCGTTCTTGGCGTGCGCGGCGAGGTAGTCGTCCTCGACCACGTCGGGGACGTTGCCCCGCGGGTCGACGACGGCGATCGCGAGCTCGTCGCTGCTGAACCTCTCGATGAGACCCTTCGCGATGGTGCGCAGCAGCGTCGTCTTGCCGCACCGCGAGTCACCGAGGACCACGAGGTGCTGGTCGTCGTCGGTGAGCTCCCAGAGGGCGGCCTCCATGGTGTCCTGGCGCAGCCCGATCGGGACGACGTCGGGCTCGTCGAAGGCGTCGGGCAGCTCGGCGCGGTCCACGTCGAGCGGGAGCAGCCGGATCGGTGCGGCGGCCGGGCCGCTCCAGGACTCCGCGGTCCTCCGGGCGAGGGCCTCGAGCTCGTCTCCGACGGCGTCGTCGCCGACGACGTTGAGGACGGGCAGCGCGACCTGCGCGAGGTTCTTCGTGTCGAGGATCGCCCGACCCGGGGTGTCGGCCGAGAGCGTCGCGGACAGCTTGCGGTCGATGCTGGACTCGGCAGGGTCGTTGAGCCGCAGCTCGACGCGGGTGCCGAAGAGCGCCTGGTGGCCCATCCGCAGCTCGCTCCACCTGGTGAGCCCGACGACGAGGTGGATGCCGAAGCTTGCGGCCCTCGTCATGATGTCGGTGAAGGCTGTCTCGATCTCCTCGAAGTCCTGACGGATCTGCCCGTAGCCGTCGACGAGCAGCACCACGTCGGCCGCGTCGAGCTCGGGGATGCGGCCCGCGGCGTGCATCGAGCGCAGCTGCACCATCGAGTCGATCGAGTACTTCTTGAACACGGACTCGCGCAGGGCGAGCATGCCGCTGAGCTCTTCGACGAGCCTGAACAGCCTGTCCCGGTGCGAGCGCGTCGCGACACCGCCCACGTGCGGGAAGTGCTCGATGCGCTGGAGCCCACCTCCGGTCAGGTCCATGCCGTACACGGCCACGTCGCGGGGGGTGTACGTGAGCGACAGAGAGGCCGCGATGGTGCGCAGCAGCGTGCTGCGCCCGGTCTGGGGAGCCCCGATGACAGCCACGTGACCGCCCGCGCGGGCGAGGTCGAGACGCCACGGAGCCTGGGACTGCTGCGTCGGGTCGTCTTCGAGGCCGATGACCACGCTCAGCCCGGGGGTGCGCTCGCCGGCCTTCTCGAGCACCAGCCCGAGGGCGAGGCGGTCGGGGAGCGGCGGGAGCCAGACGGGGCTCACGGCGCGGTCGTCGTCGCGCACCCTGTGCACGGACTCGTCGACGAAGGTCCGGCTCGTGTCCGGGCGCGTCAGCGACGGGGTGGCGGAGGCCTGCTCGGTGCTGCCGGGGGTCGAGATCCCGTTGAAGGTGGGCAGCAGGAGCGGGCGCGCCTCGGTCTCGTCGTCGCGCGAGGCACGCTGACCGTCGACCGGGCCCGAGACGAAACCGGACCTGAACCGTGTGTAGACGCTCGTGTCGACCTTGAGGTACCCGTAGCCGGGCAGCGCCGGCAGGTGGTAAGCGTCGGGCGTGCTGAGGACCACCTGCGACTCGGGCTCGCTGAAGGTGCGCAGACCGAGCCTGTACGAGAGGTACGTGTCGAGGCCGCGGAGCTTGCCACCCTCGATGCGCTGGCTCGACAGCAGCAGGTGCACACCGATCGACCGGCCGATGCGCCCGATCTGCAGGAACAGGTCGATGAAGTCGGGCTCGGCCGTGAGCAGCTCGCCGAACTCGTCGATGACGACGAACAGGTGCGGCATCGGGGCCATCTCGGGACGCTCGGCACGGAGCTGCCGGTAGTGCGAGATGGACGGCGACGACCCAGCCTCCTTGAGCATCCGCTGGCGCCGGACGACCTCGCCCTGGATCGACGCGCGGGCGCGCGTGGTGAGCTGCGGGTCGTCGGCGAGGTTGTCGATCAGCCCGGCAAGGTGCGGGAGCCCCGCGAAGGGTGCGAAGGCGGCTCCACCCTTGTAGTCGACGAGGATCATCGAGAGGTCTTCGGGCGGGTGCGTCAGCGCGAGGGACAAGATCAGCGTACGGAGCATCTCGGACTTTCCCGAGCCTGTGGCGCCGATGCAGATGCCGTGCGGGCCCATGCCCAGCTGCGCGCTCTCCTTGAGGTCGAGGCGCACCGGGTAGCCCTGGTCGTCGGTCGCGAAGGGCACGTTGAGGAACTGCGCGGGCGACCGGGGACGCCAGAGCGTCTCGGGGTCGACGTCGTCGAGGCTGTCGATGCCGAGCAGCTCGTAGATGTCGAGGGTCCTGTTGCCCTCCTCGTCCTGGGTGGCAGAGAGCGAGAGGCGCATGGCGGCCATCGCGCGGGCTGTCGACTCGAAGAGCGGCACCCCGGTCTGGTCAGGCTCGAGGCTGACGTCGAGGGCGTCTGGTGTCCCCGGGGAGGTGGTGAGCGTCCCTGTCACGGTCCCGTCCAGCCGAGCGCGTCCTGAGCCGGTGCCGCCCGGTCCCGGGCGGCCCGCCACTGCTGAGCCCGCTACTGCCGAGCCCGCTGCGGCGCGGACCGCGCCCTCGGCTCCGGCAGCGTCGAGCGTGATCCGTACGTCGAGCTCGCTCGGCTCGTCGAGCCGGTCCGAGAGCAGGTGCACGACCGTCACGCCGAGCTCCTGGAGCGTCGCGCCGGCGCCGACAGGAAGGGTCGAGGCGCGACGACCGTGGTCGTCGACGACCACGAGCAGACGCGACGGCTGGCTGCGCACGGACCCTGTCCGCTTCGATGAGTGGGCGTGCTGGAGCCTGTCGGTCAGCGTGCTGCCGAGCACGTGCGCCAGGCTCGAGAGGTCGGGCGCGACCCTGCGGGCAGGCACCGGACCGTCGAACAGCTCAGGGTCCTGGACGTGCGGGAGCAGGTCGAGACCCTGCCAGTCCGCGCTGCGGTCGGGGGCGTAGGCCGCGGCGATCGAGAGGTCGTCGGGTCCGTGCTGCGCGGCGAGCTGGAGCAGCATGCTGCGGACCGTCGCGACGGTGTGCGCGCGGTCGCCCACCACGGCCATCACAGCGACGTCCCGCAGGTCGACTGTCACCGGCATGGCCTCGACCCGCTCCACCTGGTCGGCGATCAGCCGAGCCTCGGACAGCAAGATCGGGTCGTGCGGCTCCATCGGCGACGAGGCTGGTGGGACCGTGAGGTCGAACCACGGCACGGCGCCCGTGCCGACGCGCACGGTGAGGAAGTCGGCGTCACGGCGCCGACGCTCCCACAGGCGCCGCGGGTCGCGGACGAGGGCCATGAGGGCCGAGGGCTCGGGGTGCATCACGGCGGCGTCGCGCCGGGCGTCGGCGGTGCGGGCGGCGAGGTCCCGGCGGAGCTTCTCGAGGTAGTCGAGGTAGAGCTCGCGCTTGGCGCGCTCCTGCTTGGCCGCACGGCCGCGCGAGGAGACCGCGAAGCCGATGCCGCCGACGATCGCGACGACGAAGACGAGCGCTGCGACGACCATGAACAACGGCTGCCCGTTGCGCATGACGACCATCATGACGACCGAGGTCATGGCACCGACGATCGGCAGGAGCATCTGGAGCGGCGTGCGGCCGCCCTGGTCGTCGCCGAGCGGGGGCGGAGGCGCGATCGACTCGGGCTCCGGTGCGGTGACCGGCACTGTGGTGCGGGTCGGGCGGTGGACGATCTTGAGACTCATGCGGCGCTCCCGCGGGTGTCGGCGCGTCGGCCGGCCACGTCGACGACAGCAGCCGCCAGACGGAGCGCAGCGAGCGTGGTGGAGGCGCGGAGCCTGTGGCTGCCGACGGGTCGGGCCGCACCGTGCGCGCGGTCGTAGGGGAGCGCCACGGCGGGCACAGGGAGCAGGCGGAGCATCTCGCCGAGGGCTGCCGTGCGCTCGCGGCGCACGTCGTCGACGGCCAGGAGCACCTGGACGCCGGCCTCCTCGACGGTGCGGGCGAGGTCGACGGCGCGCTGCAGCGAGGTCCTGTCGGCGGGGGTCGTCACGACCACGGCTGTGCTCGCCGAGAGCACCCGGCCGACTGTCGAGGCGTCGCGGACACCCCAGTCGGTGACGACGAAGTCGAAGAACCTGCCGGCCGGCGCGACGGCCTCCCACCAGCGGGAGTCGTCGGCCGGACGCACACCAGCATCGGCCTCGCCCGCAGAGCCCGCGCCGTCGGATCCGGAGCCCGCGCCGTCGGCTGCGGGGACCGGCGCGGCCAGGTCGAGGCAGTAGAGCCCACCGAGGGTCTGTACCAGCCCGGCCGTCGCGGCGTCGGACCGGCGGGCTGCCCGGCGTGCCGTCTCGTCGGCCGGGGTGCTGGGCGCGGGCGTCGTGAGGCCCGCGTGCCACAGCGCTGAGCGTGCTGTGCGGGACGCGTTGACCAGGAGGATCCGCTGGTCGCGGCGGGAGGACAGGACAGAGGCCAGCAGACCGCCGACGGTCGAGCAGCCCGAGCCACCAGCCACGCCCACGACCCCGACCCGGGTGCTGAGCGCGAGCGGCGCCCGCACGGCCTCGTCGAGCCTGCGCAGCTCTTCGGCGCGGGACGGCAGAGCGGCCACGAGGGTGGTCCAGGCCCGTCCCATCAGAAGGTCCCGACAAGGTCGGCGAAGACGCCGAGGCGTGCGAGGACGAGGGGGACCAGCGCGAGGACGGCGATCAGCTCGACGATGTTCGCGAGGCCGCGCAGACGCGCCTTGAGGTACTCGCTCGGGTGCGAGCCGACGAGCGCAGCGACCAGGACGGCGACGCCGAGCGCGACACCGACGGCCTGCTCGGGCTCGGTGCTGCCGAGGTCGACGAGGAGCGCGACCAGCGGCACCAGCCCGGCGAGCATCAGCACGAGACGCTGGGGCGCGAGGGGGAGGACCCGGGTGCGCAGCAGGAGCACGACGGCGAGGCAGGCCGTGAGGACCCGCGTCGCGGTGTCTGGAGCCCCGGCGAGGACCCAGGCGCACGAGCCGACGACGACAGCCGTCGCGACCGTCGCCCAGGTGAGGGCACGGTGGGTCGCGTCGACGGCGCGGCGTGCGGCTGCCCGCGGGATGCGGTTGCCCTCGACGACACGGTCGTCGAGCCCGCTCAGCCCGCTCACGGTCATCGCGATCCCGGGCAGCAGGCCGAGCAGCAGCGTGCCGACCACGGCGACGACAGCTGCCGAGTGCAGACGCTCCCAGCCGAGGGTGTGCATGGCGGCGAGCGCGCCGACCAGCACCGTGCCGACGACCCCGCCGAGCCCGAGACCGACGTCCCGGGAGCCCGCGGCCCCGACCAGCCCGACGAGGAGGCTCGTGAGCCCGAACCAGACGATCGCCGAGGTCCCGAGCGTCCCGTCGGCATGGTCGGCGCTCACCAGGAGCGCGGCGACCGCGGCACCGCCGACGGCACCTGCGGTGAGGACGACGGCCGGGCCGGCGAGGTGGCGGCGGCAGAGCACGGACGCGACGACAGCCACGCCGGCGCAGACCGCGAGCAGCGTGACCAGCGGGACGTCGAGCGACGAGACGGCCACCAGCGCCGCGTAGGCACCCAGGACAGCGGTGAGCACCGACGCGGCGACGACTCCCCACACGGGGCGCCACGCGTCGGCGCGGCTGTCGACGGCGTCCGCGACGACGTCGGTGACGTCGGCGACCTCGGGCGGCGGCGGAGCCTCGTCGACGCGCACGATGCGCAGCAGCGCACCGTGCTCGACGGACTGCTCGGCGAGGGTGAGCGAGGAGTCCAGCTGCTCGCCGACCCGCGTGACGAGAGCGACCGGGCGCGCCGAGCGCGCCTCGCCCTCGTCGAGCAGCACCAGCACGTCGGGCAGCATCGCGGCGACGGGCTCGTCGTCGGGGAGGACGAGGTCGGCCTTGCGGCCCTCGCCCTGGATCGTGACGCGGGTGTACTCGGTCACTGCTTCTCCTCCTCGACGACGCGCTGCGTCGCCGGGTCGATCGTCACGCCCGTGGACGGGTCCGTGTAGTAGCCGGTCTCGGTGTCGAGGTACCAGTCGATGCGGGGGTCGATGACGTTGCCGTCAGGGTCTTCGGCCAGGCCGGTCTCCCGGTCGACGAAGAACCCGGTCTGCGGGTCGATGAAGTTCCCGGACACCGGGTCCGCGAGGAACCCCGTCTCCGGGTCGAGCGGCATGTCCGGGGTCTCGGGGATCGGGTTCGCGGCGAGCGCGGCCCTGAAGGACGCCACGGCCTGGTCTTCCTTGCGGTTGTCGAGCAGGTTCACCACGAAGGAGAACCCGAGGCAGCCGACCCCGGCGACGGCGGCGATGACCACCGAGCCGATGAACCTGCGGACGTTCGTGTTGACCTTGCGGCGCTGCTCGAGCGCCCCGAAGGACAGCGCAGACGACAGCCGCTCGCGGTGCGTGCGGGTCGACTCGACGAGGATCCTGTCGCGGTCGGTCACTGGGGTGCCTCCGGTCGGGTGGGGTCGGCGACGTGCAGGGTGCGTGTGCCCAGCGCGATCCGCGAGCCGGCCGGGGCGGGTGTGCGCACGTGCGGGGTGAGCGGTGAGAACTGCTGGCCGGGCAGCGCCACGGCCGAGCCGTTCGCCGAGCCGAGGTCGGTGACCCACAGCAGCGGCCCGTCGAGCTCGAGGACGGCGTGGCTGCGCGAGATCGACCTGCCGATGTCCGGGATGCCCAGCAGGTAGTGCGTACCCGTCGGGTCGACGGGGCTGCGCCCGACGATCGTCGTGCCGAGGACCGTGACCGTCGCGCCCTCGTCGGTGACCACGACGACGCCGGGGGTGCGGGCCGTCTCCTGCGCCATCCACGGGTCGGCCGGAGCCGGGGCCTGCTCGGCCGGGACAGGCACCGAGGAGGCGGGGACGACGAGCAGCGGGTCGCGGCCGCGGGCGAGGTCTGCGGTCAGCCCGCGGCCCGGGACGAGTGCCCGCGCGGACGGCATCGCGCTCGCGCGGTCGACGGTCCGCAGACGCGTGAGGCGCAGCCCCAGGCTGCGACCGGTCCGGACGCGGTCTGCCACGACGAGGAGAGCCACCACGGCCGCGAGGACGCCACCGACGACAGGGTGCAGCAAGAACCCCAGGCCGAAGGCGGCGGCGGCGACGAGCAGGTCGACGGCGGTGGCTGCCGCTCGACGAGCGCCCGCGGGCCTGACGTCGTGCAGGAGGATCGCGTGCGGGACGGCGCTGCGGTCGGCGACCGAGGTCCCGTCGTCGCGGTGCTGCTCGGCCACGGACGAGAAGGCGTGCATCGTCCACCCCCTTCGTCGGTCTGCTGCGTCTGCTGCTGTGGTCTGTCGTGCGGGCCGTGCCGTCCGTGAGGCTCGCACCCGCGGCCGCCTGAGCGTCCAGGCGCGGTCTGCCGGGCACGAACCTATCCTGCGCTCAGCCCTCTGTCCTCGTGTCCACAGGGGTGAGGTACCCAGTGAGAGGTACCCATCGCGGAACCTGGGCGCTGTGCTTACGGTGATGCCGACCGCTCGACGACGGGAGAGAACCATGAAGTTCGCGATGGAAGCCGATGCACTGCAGGTGCTCGGGCAGAAGACGGCGACGGAGTCTGATGACTTGGGTCAGCTGGTGCGGAACCTGAAGGAGGCTGCGGAGCCTCTGGAGTCCACGTTCAACGGTGTGGCCAAGGCGTCGTTCATCAGCTTCAAGGAGCGCACGGACGACATCTCTTCGATCCTCAACAATGCGTTGGTGGGGATCACGGAGTCGATCGGTGGTCAGAACCTGGCGTTCACGACTGCTGCTGACGAGGGTGCTGACCAGCACCGTTCTGCTGAGGGCTCCGCTGACTTCCAGGGTGCCGACACGTCCAAGTTCGCCCCCCGGGCCTAGAGGAGGATCGTCATGTCCAGCAACCAGATGGATCGTAACGACTACGACATCAGCTCGTCGCAGGCGGCTCAGTCGAACTTCGAGCGTGCTGCGGGTGCGCTCGAGGCGGCGCTGGCTCGTCGTGACATGGATGTCAAGAACGCGATGGCCGTGTACTCGGCCGACGGTGTCTCTGACCGCTATGCGGCGATGGAGGCCCAGTGGAACACCGCTGGTACCGAGGTCAAGGGCATCATCTCCGCGATCCGCACGTCTCTGTCGGAGAACGACGAGATCGCCCGCCGCGGGCTGCAGCAGGCAGCCTCCTACATCCCGGACTGAGCCATGAACATCGTCCACCCTGTCGCAGACGAGTGGGGCGAGGACTACGCAGTCTTCGCCGCCTCTGCCGAGCACGTCATCCTCAGCGAGCCGCTGGCCGCGTTCCTCGACTACGCCGTCACGGAGCGCCTGCGCCCCGTCCTGATGACGAGCACCGGGACGCGCCTGAGCCCCTTCGTGTCGCTCGCGATGCGCAGGGCCGGCGGGCTGTGGGCCGTGCAGAGCGCGGGCGGTGCGACGTACGACGGGCTCTCCGGCTACAGGATCGACACGCTCCGTGACCTCTGGGAGCGTCCCGGCCAGGGGACAGAGCGTCTGCCGTCCTACACGACCCTGGCCACCACGCACGAGCAGCAGTTCCCCGGCGTGCTGATGTTCGACGTCTTCGCGCACCAGCGTGCTGCCTCGGACACCACGGTCGGGACCCTGTCGGCGGCGATGATCTCCGCGCTCGGTGGGTCGCCCCTCGAGCTGTGGGGTCCCTTCGAGCCGCTCGTGGACCGCTGGGACACGCGGGTCCTCACCGAGGTCGCCCGCCGCGAGATGCCTGCGACGGACGCGCTGCACGGCCTGAGCCGTGACGGCTCCTTCGTGGACCTCTTCGTCGGTCGCACCCGGCGAGGGATCCTCGAGCAGATCAAGGGTGGGGTCGCCCTGCGTCGCTACCCCGACCACATCGGTGGTCTGGTGCAGACGGCGTCGCAGGCTCTCGCGACCATCGCCGACGAGTTCCAGCCGACGATCGGCTTCGTGTCGCTCGCCGAGACGGACATCGGGACGTGGGTCGAGCCGGCTGCCAAGCGGCCGGAGGTCCCGCTCGCCGTGATCATCGGGCCGCGTGGTGTGCACGACCTCGACATCGACGCCGCGGCCCTGGCCGAGAAGCACGACATCACGATGCTCGGGCGCAAGCGCACACCGAGCCTGCTCGTCAGGTTCAGCAACCCCGACCAGGGTCTCTGGGCCCAGCTCGTCGCCTTCGCCCACGACCTCGGTGCCGAGCGCATCGCGGCCGCAACAGGACTCGGGAGGGTCTGACATGCCAACGGAGATCGTGCTGCTGAGCGAGGTCGAGCCGACCTCGGCCGTCATGGTGCGGGCCGCCGCCGTCGACCACCCCGACGGGACGTTCCTGGAGTACCGCGACGGGCAGATCCGCCAGTTCGTCGACGCGCAGGGCCGTGCACTCCTGTCGATCTACAGGAGCCGACCCGTCCGGGAGCCCGCCCAGGCGGCCGACGCCCTGGTCCGGGCACCGACGGCCTTCGGTCTCTGGACCGACATGGCCGTCCCCTACGGGGACACAGGTGCCGGGCGGGCGCTCGCCGAGTCCATCGCCGCCGCCGTCGGCGGGACCATCGCCGACCGAGTCTGAGGGGAAGGCACGACCATGACGCAGTGGAAGATCGACCCCAGCGGGGTCCAGAGCATCCTCACGACGGTGAACACCGACGCGACCGAGCTGGGCACAGCCCTCTCCGAGGACAAGTTCCAGGCTGTCCTCGACGGGCTGACCTGGGGCGGGATGATCACGCAGGACGTCCCGACGGCCGTGAACGCGCTGTTCGCCGACCAGACCGCGAACCTCACGAACATCAACAACCGGATCAACGCCGGCACCGTGGGTGTGGCCAACGCGGTCATCGCCTACAACAACGGGCAGGAAGACATGTCCGCCACCTACCAGGCAGAGCTGCTCAGCTCCGCCGTAGACGGTGACTTCTCGTACTTCGTCGAGCACGGACACCAGGGCTGAGGACCACACCATGACGACGACACCCACGATGTGCGTGAACGACGGCGGGCTGATCAACCCCGACGCGTTCCCGGCACGCGCCAGCGACCTCGACACCGGGGCCATCACCGGCTCTGCGACGAGCATCCGTGCGATGGCCACGACCGTCCACGACGAGACCAGCTCGATCGACACGACGTGGGCCGGGCTCAGCGGCAGCTACGAGGCCCCCGAGCAGGACCAGGTCTACGCGCTCATGACCCCGGCGGTCACCTCCGCCACCGAGCTCAAGACGGCCTTCGACGCGGCTGCCGGTCACCTGGACACCTACGCCGGGGTCCTCGACGGGATCAAGAGCCGTCTGTCGACCTTCGAGACGACCGCAGCGGACTTCCGAGCCGAGGTCATCAACGGTGTCGAGACGATCGCGGCCGAGAGCAACGAGGCGAACGTCGAGGACTACGCCGAGTGGGCCTTCCAGTGGGTGCCCGGCGTCGAGCAGCGCACGGTCACCGTGCCCTGGTACGAGGACAGCGCGACCGTCGAGCGCAACCAGAAGCTGCTCGAGGAGTACGCAGGGCTGCTGGAGGAGATCTCCACGGCGGCCACGCAGTGCGCCAACGACATCAACGCCCTGGTGCAGAACTCGTGCGTCGCACCCGTCGAGGCGATCCCTGCCGAGGCCTTCAACAACCCCGAGATGCCCATGCCGTGGGGCGAGTCCCGGGACGAGGACCGCAACTGCCCCGAGTCTGTCGGCCACGGCGCCGCGAACTTCGGCGTCGGCATCGCCGAGGGGGCCGGGATGCTCGTGCTCGGGTACAACCCCGAGAACGGCGAGTTCTTCCAGGGGGAGGCCTGGGGCCAGGCCTGGGGCGGGCTCGGCAACCTCGCCGGCTCCCTCGTGCTCGCCACGACCCCAGCCGCCACGATCGCCAACATCATGGCCGCGACGGGCAACGGCAACGCGTTCACAGACTTCATGTACGACCGCCAGAAGGTGGTCGCCGGGACCGTCGGCTCGATGATCGGCTTCGACATCGAGAACCCCGACGACCCGTGGCACAAGTGGAAGGAAGACGGAGTCGCGACGGGCACCGAGTCGATCCTCAACGTCGGCACCTTCTTCATCCCCGGTGCCGGGCAGGTCGGTGCGGGCCTCAAGGTCGGCAGCGCGAGCGCGAAGGTCGCGAAGATCGCGGCTGTCGGTGCCGACTTCCTCATCCCTGGAGGCTCGTGGGTCGTCAAGGGTGGCGTGCGCGTCGCGACAGGTCTGAGCGACCTCCTCAAGGTCGCCGACAACGGCGTCCCCGGTCTCGGTGCGACCACCCAGGTCGGTGTCAACGGCGTCAAGCTCTCGCCGACGGCCCTCATCAACGCGATCGACGACGTGCCGGTGTCCCAGGCGACCCCGCCGCCGAGCTCGTCGATCGTCCCGAGCGGCGGGGGACCCGGTACGACAGCCCCGCCGTCCGTCCTGCCCGACGTGAGCGGACCGGCGACCCGTCCCGGCCCGAGCATCGACGACGTCGCCCCCGGCGGCCGCGGCCCCGAGCCGACGACGCCGGCCGACCCGGCACCTGCAGCTCCCGGACCCCAGGACGGCACGCAGCCACCGAGCGGACCACGGCCCGAGCCGACACCGGCCCCGGAGACGACCCCCGCGCCCGAGGCTGGTCCGCGACCGGAACCCGCACCCGAGACTGGGACACGGCCGGAGCCCGCTCCTGCCCCGGAGGCCGGACCGTCGCCTGCACCCGTCCCCGAGCCTGGACCTGCGCCCGACGGGACGCCTGCCCCCGAGACCGGCCCCGCACCCGAGGGCTCACCTGCCCCCGAGGCTGGGACGTCACCGTCGCCCGAGCACGGACCCGCGCCGGAGCCCGGCGTCGACCCGAGCCCGACACCCGAGACGAGCCCCGAGGCCGGTCCCGCTCCCGAGACGACCGAGCCCGGTGGTGCACCCGTGCAGCCCGCGCCGGACGCTGGAGCACCTGCCCCCGAGAGCCCGGCTCCTGAGGCCCCACGTCCGGAGCACACACCCGGTGGTCAGCCCTACGACCCCGAGGCCCCGGTCCGTGAGACCTCCGACCAGAGCCAGGCACCCGGTCGCCCGGACCAGGCCGACGTGGACGAGGCGCTGCGCAACGCTCCGGTCGACGAGAACGGCCGGCCTGTCGACCACCGCAACGGTGAGCCGCTGCGGGCGGACAACGCCGACGGGAGCCGCGGCTGGCACATGAAGTGGGACCCCGAGGCCCACCAGTGGGTCGCGGAGAACCCCGGCAACGCGCAGCCTGGCCCCGGCCAGCTCCCTGCGACCGGTGAGCCGAACAGCTTCGGCTACGACGCCAACGGCGACCGCCTGCCGTACGCCAACAACCGTCCCGAGTACGGCCCGGACCAGGTCCGTGAGGTCTGGGAGGCCGCGCAGGACCGCAACGGCCGGGTGTTCGTGACGAACGTCGAGGGCAAGCGCGTCGAGGTCTTCTGGGACCCGGGCGAGCCCGCGACCGCCACCTCTCCCGGCCGCCCGGCCGGCACGAGGGCCGGGGTCTGGGACATGGGCCACGCTCCTGGTTTCGAGTACCGCCGCCTGCGCGAGCGGTACCTGAGCGGGGAGATGACCCTCGACGAGTTCCTCGAGGAGTACCGCGACCCGAGCAGCTACAGGGTCGAGGACCCGTCGCGCAACAGGTCGCACGTCGACGAGATGTCCTAGGATCGCCCCACCCGCACGAACGCCCGAACCCAGGAGACCATCGTGACTGCTGCCTTCACCAAGGCGAAGACCGGGACGCTCGAGGAGTTCCTCGGCGTCTACTCACCGAGCGGCGCGTCGGAGACCGGCATGGGTGGCATGACGCTGCTGTGCCGGGCGCTGGGCAACCGGCACCTCGACGCCCGCGTCGCCATCGCCAGCAGGCTGCTGGACGACGGGGCCGATCCCTCGACCGTGATCCCCCCGGACGGGTACAACGCGCTGCACATCCTCTTCGGGCAGGCCGTCCACGACCCGGAGGCCGAGGCGCCGCTCGTGCGGAGGCTGCTCGACGGTGGTGCCGACGTCAACGCGGTCGCCGTGCGCTGGGGGACGCCGCTGCAGACCCTGGCCGACAACCAGAAGTATGCGGACGACGAGCTCGCCCCGCTCTACGACGAGCTGTTCGCGCGGGACGACCTGGACCTGCTGGTACCCGGTGCGCAGGGGCGCTCGACGCTCGAGAGCGCGCGTCTGCTGGGTGACGAGCGCGCCGACCTGGTGCGTCGCATGGAGCAGTACCTGACCGACCGCGGTGTCGCGGTCCCTGAGCGAGAGGTGTAGTCGTGGCTGTTCCGGAGTTCATCCCGAATTCGGGTGCGTGCTTGGTGTCGAAGAATGTGGTGAGTGGTGCGGGCCGGGTGCGGTGGATGGTGCGCGAGAACTCTCAGGCCCCTGCCGACAACGGGTGGCGGATCTTCTCCCACATCGACACCTCGGACTATCTCGCCGATGCGTCGAACCTGCAGATCATCCCTTTCAACGACGCGTGCGCGATCGAGCCTGCGTTGATCGGGATCTACGACTTCCCTGTGGGGTCGGACCTGCAGCTGGTCGACGAAGGCGCAGGGATCAAGGTCGTAGACACGGCGTCGGGCCGGGAGATCCCGCCGGAGAACTTCTACGTGCCGCCGTCGATGCGGGCCTGAGGGTCGGCTGTCGAGACCGTCTGAGGAGGGCACCCGACACGGGGTCAGTGTGTCTTTGCCCAGGCGGGGCGGGCTGTTCAGGCCTCTGGCATCGTTGATGTCAGGTGGGATGTCAATGGGGTGTACCGACACGGAGGTTCCAGTGACGACCGAGCACGACGCCCTGTTCCAGTCCTGGCTAGAGGACATGCACCCGCGCCTGGCGCGGTTCGTGGACATCATCACGCCTGCTGGGTGGTCTGGCGGCTATTCACGAGAGTCTCTCGTCGCCCTCGAGCGTCACATGCTCGACAGGTGGCCCGACGTCGCGTCCTTCCAGCATGAGCAGGACACGGATTTCATCGACGGCGCGACGAGGTATATCGGGGAGACTTACCTCCGACTCGGCGGCGGCGGGTGGTTCGTCGACCACGACCCGAAGTTCGTATTCTCCGGCAGACCGTGCGTGCGCCTCGATACCGTGGACCCGCTACCCATCTCACCGGTGAACCTCATGGGTGCCGTGCTCTCGCGGCGCACGGGCGAGGTGCTCGCCCGCGTGTGGGACGGGCAGACGGAGAACCTCGCCGAGCGTCGGGAGGTCGAGGGCCCAGGTTGGGAGCCGGTGCGTGAGCCTGTGCCAGGCCTCTTCGTCGAGCGCCTTGGGTCTCCCGAGCTCGAGGCCTGGGTGCAGCGTGTCCCCGCTCTCGTCGACGTCGTCCGGTCTCGCGCAGGGTCGGAGCGTGCCCGGTCGCTCGACCTGTCGCCACTATCGCTCGAGGTCCTCGCCCAGGTTGCACTCGAAGACGCCGACGCCGGGCACCTGGCGGAGGGCGTGCAGGGCGACGCGCGGGCTGCCTACGTCGCGTATCTCGGGACGGTCGCGATAGGGGCTGCGGGAGGTTCCTGGGTCCTCCTGCAGAGGCCCGACAACCACGAGAACCCTTTCGTGGGTCGGCCGTTCGTCGAGCGGACCGACTCCGACGGCGACCGCAGGACAGCTCTGCCAGACGGGGCCGTCGACGCACTCCTCACGACGCGGTCGACCGATGTCTTCGCACGGATGCTCTGGGCGTACACGGTCTGACGGTGCGCGGCACCACGGGTTGGTACACCTGAGATGGCTGTCCATCGCGGCATTGCTCGCGAGAGGGGAGCAGCACCTGACCGACCGCGGTATCGCGGTCCCTGAGCGAGAGGCGTGAGTCGTGGTTGATGTTCCGGAGTTCAACCCTGGTTCAGGTGCGTGCCTGGTGTCGAAGAACGTGGCGACCAGGGCGGGTCGGGTGCGGTGGATGGTGCGTGAGGAGTCGCTCGACCCGGCGGACAACGGGTGGCGGATCTTCTCCCACATCGACACAGCGGAGTACCTGGCGGATGCCGCGAACCTGCAGATCCTCCCTTCAACGACGTGTGCGCGATCGAGCCGGCGTTGATCGGGATCTACGACTTCCCTGTGGGGTCGGACCTGCAGATCGTCGACGAGGGCGCAGGGATCAAGGTCGTGGACACGGCGTCAGGTCGGGAGATCCCGCCGGAGAGCTTCTACGTGCCACGCGGACCGGTCTCGGCGACGACTCCCCGCGCGCCCCGGGACGTCGAGCGCGAGCCCGGAAGAGTCGCCTCCCAGACAGCTCAGGCCACGCCACCGAAGGCCGACCCCGGCGCGCGGCCGACCCCGCAGGCGCTTGTCGAGTGGGAGGAGCGCGTCCCGGAGCTCATCGCGGCGCTGTGGGCACGCGCCGGGAAGCACGCAGACCTCCTGGACCTGAGCGTGGGGTCGCTGTCGACCGTGGCCCACCTGGCTGTCGAGGACGCCGACCGGGGGTACATCCGCCCGGTCGACCACGGCAAGGCCAAGGCCGCCTACGTGGCCTACGTCGGAGAGGTCGCGCTGCGGGCAGGTGGGGGAGACTGGGTGTTCATGTCGGTCGAGGACAGGCCTCTCGACCAGGGCAACCGTCTGGTCGGGCGTCCCTTCGTCGAGCGTCGCGGCGAGACGGGCGCGGCGCGCGTGATGCTGCCGGAACGCGCTGTCGACGCGCTCGTGGTGTCCAGGTCTGCTGACGAGATCGTCGAGATCGTCCGTCGCTACGCCAGCGAGCGGGTGGACGCGCCGACGCCTGTGGCCGACCCGCGCCTGACCGGCGCGGACGAGGCACAGGTGACGCCGGAGCAGGCGGAGCAGTTCCAGGACTGGCTCGAGGGGATGCACCCGAGGCTCGCACGGTTCGAAGACTTCATCACCCCGAGGGAGTGGACCGGCGGGTACACCCGGGAGTCCTTGGCGGGGCTGGAGCAGTACGTCCTCGACATGTGGCCGGACCACCAGTCCTTCGTGGACGCGGCGGATCTGGACTTCACCGACGGGGCTGTGCGCTACATCGGCGAGACTCTTCTCCGGGTGGCCGGCGGTGCAGGTGCCACCTCCCACGGAAGCTCTCTAGACGGAACCGCTGCCCAGTACGGCGCCGCGCCGGAGACTGGCCAGCCACACTGGGTGAGCGTCCACCGCCGAGCCCCCCGCCCGGACCCCAACCCATGTATCTTGATATCAAGACAAGTTCGCCCAGAGCCACGCCAAGGAGCTGCCCGACGATGAGCAAGATCATCTACACGTACACCGACGAGGCCCCGATGCTGGCCACGCACTCGTTCCTCCCCGTCGTGAGCGCCTTCGCCGGCACCGCCGGTGTCGAGCTCGAGACGCGCGACATCTCGCTCGCAGGCCGCATCATCGCGGCCTTCCCGGAGCGCCTCACCGCAGAGCAGCGGATCGGCGACGCCCTCGCCGAGCTCGGCGCCCTCGCGACGACGCCCGAGGCCAACATCATCAAGCTGCCCAACGTCTCGGCATCGCTGCCGCAGCTCAAGGCGGCCATCGCAGAGCTCCAGGCCCAGGGCTACGACCTGCCCGACCACCCGGACGACCCCCAGACCGACGCCGACAAGGACGTCCGCGCGCGCTACGACAAGATCAAGGGCTCCGCCGTGAACCCTGTGCTCCGCGAGGGCAACTCGGACCGTCGCGCGCCGCTCTCCGTCAAGGAGTACGTGCGCAAGAACCCGCACCGCATGGGCGCCTGGACCCCCGAGTCCAAGACGAACGTCGCGACCATGGGCCACGACGACTTCTTCTCCAACGAGAAGTCTGTCGTCTTGGGCGCCGACGACGTCCTGCGCATCGAGCACGTCAACGCCGCTGGCGACGTCACCGTCCTGCACCCGGGCGTGAAGGTCCTCGCCGGAGAGGTCGTCGACGCGTCCTTCCTCGACGTCGCCGAGCTCCACACCTTCCTCGCCGAGGCGATCGCCCGCGCCAAGGCCGAGGACGTCCTGTTCTCGGTCCACCTCAAGGCCACGATGATGAAGGTCTCCGACCCGATCATCTTCGGCCACGTCGTCCGCGCGTTCTTCCCGGCCGTCTTCGAGCAGTACGGCGCGGACCTCGAGGCCGTAGGCCTCAGCCCGAACAACGGTCTCGGTGGCATCCTCGACGGCCTCGCCGCCCTGCCGAACGGCGACGAGATCCGCGCAGCCTTCGACAAGGGCCTGGCCGACGGACCGCGCCTCGCGATGGTGAACTCCGACAAGGGCATCACCAACCTGCACGTGCCGAGCGACGTCATCGTCGACGCGTCCATGCCTGCCATGATCCGCACCTCGGGCCACATGTGGGGCCCGGACGGCAGCGAGCAGGACACCATCGCGGTGATCCCCGACTCGAGCTACGCCGGCATCTACCAGGCTGTCATCGACGACTGCCGCGCCAACGGAGCCTACGACCCGACGACCATGGGCACTGTCCCCAACGTCGGGCTCATGGCGCAGAAGGCCGAGGAGTACGGCTCGCACGACAAGACCTTCGAGATCCCCGAGGCCGGCACGGTCCGCGTGGTCAACCAGGCGGGCGAGGCTCTGCTCGAGCACGAGGTGCGTGCCGGTGACATCTGGCGCGCTTGCCAGACCAAGGACGTGGCCATCCGTGACTGGGTCAAGCTGGCCGTCAACCGCGCCCGCGCGACCGGGACGCTGACGATCTTCTGGCTCGACGAGAAGCGTGCCCACGACGCCAACCTCATCAAGAAGGTCGAGGCCTACCTGCCTGAGCACGACACCGCCGGGCTCGACATCCGCGTGCTCGCACCCGCCGAGGCCACGACGCTCTCGGTCGAGCGCATCCGCCGTGGCGAGGACACCATCTCGGTGACCGGCAACGTGCTGCGCGACTACAACACGGACCTCTTCCCGATCCTCGAGCTCGGCACGAGCGCCAAGATGCTCTCGATCGTGCCGCTGCTCAACGGCGGTGGGCTCTTCGAGACCGGAGCCGGTGGTTCCGCCCCGAAGCACGTCCAGCAGCTCGTCGAGGAGAACTACCTCCGCTGGGACAGCCTCGGCGAGTTCCTCGCGCTCGCGGCCAGCCTCGAGCACTTCGCCGACGTGAACAGCAACGAGAAGGCCCGCGTCCTCGGCGCGACGCTCGACCGTGCCACCGGCACGTTCCTGCTCGAGAACAAGTCGCCGGGCCGCAAGCTCGGGACGATCGACAACCGTGGCTCGCACTTCTTCCTCGCGCTGTTCTGGGCCGAAGAGCTCGCGCAGCAGACCGACGACGCCGACCTCGCCGCAGCCTTCGGGCCGCTCGCGGCGTCGCTGCGCGCCGACGAGCAGACGATCGTCGACGAGCTCATCGCGGTCCAGGGCTCGCCGGCCGACATCGGCGGGTACTACAAGGTGGACGCTGCCAAGACAGACGCCGTGATGCGTCCGTCGGCCACCTTCACGAAGGCTCTCGCCTCGCTCTGACGCGGCTGATGCACCCGTGACGGGCCCGGTCTGGGCGAGCTCTTGACGAGCTCGCCCAGACCGGGCCCTGTGCGTTCGGCGCCGACGGTGTCTCGGTGCGGTGGGGGAGTCCGGCGTGGAGGGCGGCATCACGGGGCGTGATGGCGGTGCGCCAGAGAGCAGGCGGAGTGTCGCCCGTGCTCTGCGGTGACCGGCAGGCGTCGGTGGCGCGTGAGACGCTCGGAGCATGATCTCCGCTCTCCTCCTCTCAGCAGGCCTCGGCGCAGTCCCCGGATTCTTCGAGGCGAATGGCCGGCCCGCGTCGGGCGCGCCCCGCGTCGGCTTCGTCGCCGCGGCGACGAGCATCTACCCCTCGGCCCCGTGGGTCGACGCAGACCGCCAGGCCCTCACGGGCTTCGGGCTCGACCTTGTCGAGATCGATCTGACGGTCCTCGACGGGGACGCTCTCGCTGCAGCGGTCACGGGCCTCGACGCGATCTACCTGGCAGGTGGCAACACCTTCGTGCTGCTGCACCACCTGCGCCGGTCAGGGCTGGACGAGATCCTCCCGCAGCTGCTCGACGACGGGATGCTGTACCTCGGTGCGAGCGCTGGTGCCGCGGTCGCCGGCTCGGACATCGAGCCGCTGGGCCTCATGGACGACCCTTCGGAGGCCCCGCAGCTCGACTCCACGCGTGGGCTCGGGCTCGTCGACGCCGTCCTCCTGCCGCACGCCGACGGTCAGCTGCCGCCGTACCCGACGAGCCTCGTCGACAAGATCGTCTCCACCTATGGCCAGCGGTTCCCGATCCAGCGGATCGACGACGACCAGGCGCTGCTCGTCGTCGACGGCGTCGCGACGATCGTCCCGTCGCCGCTGGGCTGAGCGGCGCTGGGTTGATCGTCGCTGTGCTGCTATCCCTCGCCCGTGCGACAGCCAGGTGCGGGCTCGGGATGCAGACGACCGAGTAGGCGGGATGCGGGCTCGTGCCCGGGGAGCAGTGCTTCCACCTGCGGTGACATGAGGGGCGCGGGGTCGTCACGCGCTGCGTCCCCAGCGTCGGCGGGTGTCTCACCGGCACGAGGTGTGGCACCCGCCGAACCCCAGAGGGCTGCCTGACTCTCGTCAGGCTCGACGCTATTCACAGGGGAATGGCACGCTGCGTCTCCGCGGCGTTGATATAGGTATAGCAGTGCCCCGAGGGGTGCGCATCCTGAACGGGGCCTGGGAGTCGTCTCACCCGCACGAGCCGCAAGATCCCAACAGAAAATGGTCGTGTGACGGTCGTCATCGTCGTTCACCGGGCGAACCTGGGAGAACCCTGGAACACTGGTTCACGGTTCAACCGAACACATTCTTTCTGGAGGTTGTCATGGGCATTCTTGGTTACATCGTCGTCGGTCTCATCTGCGGAGCAATTGCCAAGGCGCTGCTCAAGGACCGCGCTGTCGGCGGCTGGCTCGCCACGCTGATCCTCGGCATCGTCGGCGCCATCGTCGGTGGATGGCTCGGCAGCTTCTTCCTCGACACCGACCTCGGCGGGTTCTTCGAGATCCGCACCTGGCTCCTCGCGATCCTCGGCTCGGTCGTCGTGCTCTTCATCTACACCTCGATCACGGGCAAGCGCTCGCGCCGCTGACACCCAGCACAGCGTCACCCGCATCACACAGGAGGGCCCCGCCGGACGGCGGGGCCCTCCTGTGCGTCCGGAGAGATGCGGCGCCCCGGGCTGTCGAGCCCGGTCTCGCGGGCGTGGGCAGGGAGCGCCGCGCCGCGTGATTTGATGGATGGATGCAGACAGCAGCCGACTACGTCGCAGACCTCGCCGCCTTCATCGCGGCCAGCCCGTCCTCGTACCACGCCGCCGCCGAGGCGGCCCGCCGCCTGGACGAGGCCGGCTTCGTCCGTCTCGAGGAGACCGACGCCTGGTCCGCAGCCGAGCAGCGCGCCTACGTGGTCCGCGACGGCGCGATCATCGCGTGGGTCGCACCTGAGCAGGCCGGCCCCACGACGCCCTTCCGCATCCTCGGTGCCCACACCGACTCGCCCGGTTTCAAGCTGAAGCCGAAGCCGACCACCGGCTCGCACGGCTGGCTGCAGGCCGGGGTCGAGGTCTATGGCGGCCCTCTGCTCAACTCCTGGCTGGACCGCGAGCTCGAGCTCGCCGGTCGCCTTGTCACGGCCGACGGTCGCGAGGTCCTCGTGCGGACCGGGCCGTTCCTGCGGATCCCGCAGCTCGCGATCCATCTCGACCGTGACGCGAACAACGGTCTGACCCTCGACCGCCAGCGGCACACGCAGCCGGTCTACGGCGTCGGCGACAGGTCGCAGGCCGACCTCCTCGGTCTCCTCGCGGGCCTGGCCGGCCTGAGCGGCGACGAGATCGTCGGGTACGACATCCTCACGGCTGACACCGCCGCCCCCGCGCGCTTCGGGCTCGACGACGCCCTCTTCGCAGCGGGGCGCATGGACAACCTCACGTCGGTCTTCGCAGGTCTGCACGCGCTGCTCGGCGCAGCCCACGAGCCCAGCGCAGACCACGTCAGCGTGCTCGCGGCCTTCGACCACGAAGAGCTCGGCTCGGAGACCCGCTCGGGTGCGTCCGGGCCCTTCCTCGACGACATCCTCACCCGCGTCGGGGCGACGCTCGGGGCGAGCGTGTCGCAGCGGCTCCAGGCCTACGCCGCGTCGTGGTGCCTCTCGGCAGACGCTGGACACTCGGTCCACCCGAACTTCCCGGAGAAGCACGACCCCGCGAACCAGCCCGTCGCCGGGCGTGGGCCGCTGCTGAAGATCAACGCCAACCAGCGCTACGCGACCGACGCCCACGGCGCCGCGCTCTGGGCACGCAGCTGTGCGGCGGCCGGTGTGCCGTACCAGGAGTTCGTCTCCAACAACACGGTGCCCTGCGGCTCGACCATCGGACCCCTCACAGCCACCAGGCTGGGGATCCGGACCGTCGACGTCGGCGTCCCGCTCTTGTCGATGCACTCGGCCCGCGAGCTCGCGCACGTCGACGACCTGCACGGCCTCGCCGCCGCGGTCGGTGCCTTCTTCGCCGGCTGAGACCCGGACCGGGGGAGCGACCCGGACAGCACGGCAGACGACTGACGTCAGCCGCACACACGACCCTGCCGGAGGGCAGGACCACGAGGAGCCGCACGGTGAGCACGATCGTCTCGATCCAGAGCCAGGTGGTGGCCGGCCACGTCGGCAACGCCGCAGCCGTGCCGCAGATGCAGGACGCCGGCTTCACGGTCCTCGCGGTCCCGACGGTCCTGTTCTCCAACCACCCGGGCCACGGACGCTTCCGTGGTCGGGTCACCGACCCGACCCTGGTCGCCGACCTGCTGCTCGGCCTCGAAGAGCACGGGGTGCTCGACGACACCGTGTGCGTGGTGAGCGGATATCTCGGCTCTCGCGAGACCGGTGAGGCTGTCGCGGCCTTCGTCGACAGGGCGCTCGTCGCCGGCCCCGGGATCGTCTACGTCTGCGACCCCGTCATGGGAGACACCGGGTCCGGGGTCTTCGTCGCACCGGGTGTGGTCGACGTCCTGCGCGACGAGCTGGCCCACCGGGCGCACGTCCTCACCCCGAACCAGTTCGAGCTCGGGCTGCTCGTCTCCGGGCTGGCCGTCGCAGCACCGGGGGAAGGTTCCGTCGACGACCTCGCCGCCGCTGCCCGGACCTTGATCGGGCCGGTCCAGCACGGTGTCGTGGTCACCGGGTGCTACCTCGTCGACACCGAGCCCGGCGTCATCGAGACCGTGGTGGTCGAGCGCGAGAGCGTGACTCGGGTGCCGTCGATCAAGGAGTCCGACGCCCCCAACGGCACAGGTGACCTCTTCAACGGTGCGCTGACCGCCGCGCTCGCCTCGGGCGCGACGCTGCCCGACGCGGCGCGCGACGCGGCAGACGCCGTCTCGCGCGCGCTGCGCTGGACGGCCGAGCAGGTGTCACGGCACCTGCTGCTGCCGCCGACCGGGTGGGAGCCGGCTGCGCGCTGAGACCGGGCCCTGTGGACGACAGGTCGTCGAGACCTCACCCGTCCTAGGCTGTCGTCCATGGCTCTCGTGACGTGCGACTTCTTCTCCGACGTGCTCGGTCTGAGCACCACCATGACGGTGGTGCTGCCGCAGCGCACCCACTCCCAGATCGGGATGGAGGGGACCGAGCGGGCAGGCGCGACGCCGACCCTCTACCTGCTGCACGGACTGAGCGACGACGCGACCACCTGGGCCCGCCGCACGTCGATCGAGCGCTATGCGACCGAGCTGGGCATCGCCGTGGTCATGCCGCAGGTGGCCAAGAGCTTCTACTCCGACGAGGTCTACGGCGACCCGTACTGGACCTTCCTCACCGAAGAGCTGCCCGTCCTCGCGCGGTCCTTCTTCCACCTCTCCGACCGCCGCGAGGACACCTTCGTCGCCGGGCTGTCGATGGGTGGCTACGGCGCGTTCCAGTGGGCGCTGCGCAAGCCGGAGCAGATCGCCGCAGCCGCCAGCCTGTCGGGCGCCCTCGACGTCGCGTCCCTCCACGAGGCCGTCCTCGAGCGGGGCGAGGGATTCGAGGTGCTCCGCAAGGTCTACGGCGACACCTCCGTGCGGGGCGCCGACTCCGACCTGCTGCACCTGCTGAGCACCGTCGACCCCGCGACTCTGCCCGCGCTCTACCAGATGTGCGGGACCGAGGACTTCCTGCTCCAGTCGAACCTCGACTTCCGTGATACCGCCGCGAGGCACGGCGTCCCGGTCACCGTCGACCTGCGCCCTGGCGACCACAGCTGGGGGCTGTGGGACACGACCATCCAGGACGTGCTCGCGTGGTTGCCGCTGCGCTAGATCGGCGCACCGCGCGTCCGACAGTGTCACCGTCCGGCGCTCCCAGGTGGTCACGGTCGAGCCAGCCGTGGACCTGCTGGTGAGGGCCGTGCGGACCGGACCTCGACCGTCGCGCACCCTGTCCGGCTCTCGTCGTCCACAGATCACCCGCAGCGTGGTCATCGTCACATCTCCGGTCCCGTACAGTCGTCGCCATGGATCGCAGCCTCCCCCTCGACGCGCACCGCGGTGCCGCAGACGACGTGTCCCGTGACGCCGCCGAGGCGTACGGTGCCCAGGACTACCCGACGGCCGAGCGCGGCTGGACGCTCGCCCGCGACTACTTCGTCGCGAACGGCCACTCCCTCGAGGCTGCCGCCGCCGCCGTGGGCCTCGGAGACGTCTTCTGGGACACCGGCCGCGGCGCCGAGGCGAGCGTCGCGTACGCCGAGGCGCTCGCGGTCTACAGGGCTGCCGGGCTGACCCGCCAGGTCGCCGGGTGCCTCATGAACCTCGGGCTCGCCCACGGCGCCGCTGAGCGCCTGGCCGACGCCGAGACCGCCTACGTCGAGGCCCGCGAGACCTACTCGACCCTCGGTCTCGAGCGTGAGACGGCCAGCGCGAACCTCAGCCTCGGCGGGATCCTCGCGGCTGCGGCACGGTTCGACGACGCAGCCACCGCGTACACCTCGGCGCTCGCCTACTACGAGACGCACCAGCTCCGCTCGCGCGTCGCCGACTGCGCGGCCGGGCTGGCGCTCGTGCTCCGCGAGACCGGTCACCTGGCCGAGGCCGACACGAGCTACACCGCCGCCCTGGACATCTACACCGAGCTGGACCTGGCCCGTCAGCGCGCTGACGCCCTCGCCGGCCGCGGTGCGACCCGGCACGCCGCCGAGCGCCTCGACGACGCAGAGGCCGACTACACGGCAGCCCGCGAGGCCTACACCGACCTCGGGCTCCACCGCCCGGCCGGCGCGTGCCTCGTCGCGCTCGCCGAGATCTACACAGCCGCAGGGCGGACGGACCAGGCCGACGCCGCCTACGAGCTGGCTCGGGGCGAGTACTCCGGCAGCACCGGGCCGCGGTGACCCGGTGATCCGCGAGCACGTCGCACGGGTCTACTGGTCGCTGAGCCGCTGGACGCTCAAGACCGAGCCGATCGACCGGGACGGGGCGGGCATCCTCGTCGGCGCACCGCACACGTCCAACTGGGACTTCATCCACATGCTCGCCATCACGGCCCGCGCGGGTGTGCCCGTGCGGTACCTCGGCAAGCACACGCTGTTCAAGCCGCCCTTCGGCTGGCTGATGCGCGCCCTCGGCGGCATCCCGGTCGACCGTCGGGCACCGGCAGGGCTCGTCGACGAGCTCGTCTCCCGAGTTGCCGCGGGGGAGAAGTTCTACCTCGTCGTCACGCCCGAGGGCACGCGCAGCAAGGGCGAGTACTGGAAGTCAGGCTTCCTACGGATCGCCCGCGAGGCAGGGCTGCCCGTCACGCTCGGCTACGTCGACCGCACGACCATGACAGCCGGCCTCGGGCCGACCTTCACCCCGAGCGGCGACGTCCGCGCAGACATGGAGCTCGTCCGGGCCTTCTACGCCGACAAGGCCGGCCACACCCCCTCACGCCGGACGGAACCGCGACTGCGCGAAGAGGACCAGCCGACAGACGGCTGACGCCTCGCGGCGGCGCGGTCCCGCGGCGGCGCCTCGTCGTCGAGCACGCGACCTCAGGGACTCTGAGCGCGACGACGGGTGCCGTCCCGACGAGCGGTCAGCTGGCCACTGCGTCGCGGTGGTCCTCGGCGACGAGGCGCCTGAGCGACGCGAGCAGGTCGTCTGCAGTGAGCAGTCCGACGGTCTCGCTGCCGTCGGTGACGAGCACGCCACCGGTCTCGGAGACGGCGAGCTCCGCGAAGGCCTCGTCGAGGGACGTGCCGAGCGGGATCGACGCGAGAGTCGCCCCGGGGTGCACGTGCTCGAGGGGACGCAGGTCGTCGCGAGACACGTGCCCGAGGCCGAGCATGCGCATCGACCGACCGGCACCGATGAAGTTCTCGACGAAGTCGTTCGCGGGCTGGGACAGCAGCCGCAGGGGGGTGTCGATCTGCTCGATCACGCCGCCCTTGCTGAAGACCGCCACGCGGTCGCCGAGCTGGACGGCCTCGTCGATGTCGTGGGTGACGAGCATGACCGTCGTCCCGAGCTCGGACTGGATGCGGCGGAACTCGCTCTGCAGACGTCGGCGGCCCTCGGGGTCGACGGCACCGAAGGGCTCGTCCATGAGCAGGACGGGTGGGTCGACCGCGAGAGCCCGGGCCACACCCACACGCTGGCGCTCGCCGCCGGAGAGCTCGTGCGGGAAGCGCTTGGAGTAGGTCTCGGGCGCGAGCCCGACGAGGGCGAGCAGCTCCTCGACGCGCGCCTTCGTCCGCTTGCGGTCCCACCCCACGAGCCCCGGGACCGTGGCGACGTTCTGCGCGACGGTGCGGTGCGGGAACAGCCCGACGTGCTGGATCACGTAGCCGACACGGCGACGGAGCGCGACGGCGTCGGTGCTCATGATGTCCTCGTCGTCGAGGGTGATCCGGCCACCCGTCGGCTCGACGAGGCGGTTGACCATGCGCAGTGTCGTCGACTTTCCGCAGCCCGACGGACCCACGAGGACCAGCAGCTCGCCCTTGCGGACCTCGAGGTCGAGGTCGGTGACCGCGACGGTCTGGTTGCGGAACTCCTTGCGGACGTCCTCGAAGCGGATGAGGACGTCGCCTGGCGCGACGCTCGACGCGCCGCCGCTCTTGGGGTCGGTGCCGTGGTGGGACGTCCGTGCGCTGCTCATGGCGACGACGCTACCGGGAAGTCCCGACAGCGGCGCGGGCTGGAGCCCGGGGGCGACAGAGGTCACCCTCGTTGCCCGCGCCGGTGTCGGCGCCACCCGGTACCGTCGGGCAGATGACTCCCGAGCAGCCAGCCAACCCGTGGCTGTCCTGGCAGTACGTGCAGGACAACTCGGACGAGATCCTCCGGTATCTCGGTGAGCACGTCACCCTCACGCTCCAGGCGATCGCCATCGCTCTCGTCGTCGCGATCCCGCTCGCCGCGCTCGCCCACGCCTGGCCCCGCCTCGCCGGGCCGCTCGTCGCGACGACAGGCGTGCTCTACACGATCCCCTCCCTCGCGCTCTTCGCGGTCGTCTACCCCTTCATCCGGGACCGTCGGACGACTGTGCTGCTGGGGCTCGTCCTCTACGCGCTGCTGCTGCTCGTGCGCAACACCCTCGTCGGGCTGCGCGGCGTCGACCCTGCGGTGACCGACGCGGCCCGCGGCCTGGGCTACGGGCGGTGGCGCATGCTCTTCACGGTCGAGCTCCCGAACGCTCTCCCCGCGGTGATCACCGGTCTTCGGCTGGCGTCGGTGAGCACGGTCGCCCTCGTGACCGTCGGTGTCGTCATCGGCTACGGCGGGCTCGGACAGCTCATGTTCCGCGGGTTCACGAGCGGCTACCACGCGCAGATCATGACAGCGACGCTGCTCTGTCTCGCCCTCGGCCTGACGATCGACCTCGTGCTCTACCTGGTCGGCAGGCTCGTCACACCCTGGTCACGAGCGGCGGTGAGCGCACGATGAACGAGATCGAAGCCGCGATCGCGTGGCTCAACGACCCCCTCAACTGGTCGGGAAAGGGCGGCATCCTCGCCCTGACCGGCGAGCACCTCGTCATGACGCTGCAGGCCGTCCTGCTCGCCTCGGTCGTCGCGCTGCCGCTCGGGGTCGTCCTCGGGCACAGCCGCCGCGCGGCGAGGCTCGGCACCTCGACAGTGGTCCTCACCAACGTCACGCGCGCCCTGCCGACCTTCGCGCTGCTGACCATCTTCGCGTCGACAGGTGTCGGCTTCGGCAACACCCCGACCGTCTACGCGGCGGCGATCTTCGCGCTGCCGGTGATCCTCGCGAACACCTACGAGGGGGTGCGCAGCGTCGACGCCGACATCCGCGACGCGGCCACGGGCATCGGCATGTCCGGCCCGCGGGTGCTGCTGCAGGTCGAGCTCCCGCTCGCCCTGCCGCTCATCACCTCAGGTCTGCGGACAGCCGTCGTGCAGGTGATCGCGACCATCCCGCTGGCCGCTCTGGTGGGCGGCGGCGGCCTCGGCATCATCATCACGCAGGGCTTCGGCACGCAGCGCTACGGCCAGGTGCTGGCCGGCGGCGTGATCGTCGCGCTGCTCTGCCTGGTGGTCGAGGGCCTGCTCGCCCTCGGGCAGCGACTCCTCACCCCCGCACCGGTCCGAGCCCTGCAAGGGTCCTGACCGGCCCACAGACCGTTATCAGAGCGATACCGAATCCGCGCCCCGCCCGGTTGCCCTGCACCTGGCGTCGCGGTCCACTAGACCTTCGACCTCTCTACCCTGGAGACACCATGCGCGCTCGTCGCACGACCATGACCACGACCGCGGCAGCGCTGGGGCTCGTCCTCGTCCTCGCTGCCTGCGGTGACCCTGGCTCCTCGAGCGGCTCGGGCGCTTCGTCGGCCTCGACGCCGACAGCCGCCTCGAACCTCGAGGTCTGCGACCCCGTCCCCGGCGACACCTTCGTCGGGCTCGAGGACGACAAGACCCTCCAGAACCCCGACAACATCATCCCGGCCGTCAACGCGGCCGCAGCCGGTGAGAACGCCGACATCGTCGCGACCCTCGACACGGTCTCGGCCGTCCTGGACACCCCGGCGCTCGTCGACCTCAACAAGGCCGTCGACGTCGACCGTCAGACCTCGCAGCAGGCCGCTGCGGACTTCATCGCGGCCAACGACCTCGGCTCGCCGGAGTCCGTCGGTGACGGCGCAGAGGTCATCGTCGGTGCACCGAACTTCTCCGAGGGCCAGACCCTCGCGAACCTCTACGTCGAGGTGCTCAAGGCCGCAGGCTACGACGCCAAGACGCAGGACGTCGGCAACCGTGAGCTGTACCTGACGGACCTCGAGTCCGGTGCGATCACCGTGATCCCCGAGTACGTGAGCACCCTGACCGAGTTCCTCAACGCCAAGGTAAACGGCGAGAACCCCGAGCCCGTCGCCACGACGGACCTCGACGCGACGGTCGAGGGTCTGACGACCCTCGGTGAAGAGGTCGGGCTCGTCTTCGGCACGCCGGCCGACGCGCAGGACCAGAACGCCTTCGCGGTGACCGCGGCCTTCGCCGAGGAGTACGGCATCACCACGCTGACCGACCTCGCGACCACCTGCGGCGACGTCGTCCTCGGCGGACCGCCGGAGTGCCCCGAGCGTGCGTTCTGCCAGCTCGGTCTCGAGGAGACCTACGGCCTCGAGGTCGGCGAGTTCGTCTCCCTCGACGCCGGCGGCAACCTCACCAAGGACGCCCTGCGCCAGGGCAACATCACCGTCGGCCTGATCCTCTCGAGCGACCCGTCGCTCGCGACGAGCTGACCGCTCGAGTCACCACCGAGGGCCCGGCCCGCACGTCCCGCGAGGGACGGCGGACCGGGCCCTCGTGCGTGCAGGAGCCGCGCGCCCCGCTCCGGACCCACCACCTCACTCACGTTCCCCGATCCACCGGCCAGTCGACCGACCAGCCCGGCCGGACCTTCCCGGACCGAGCAGGTCGTCCCCGCTGCGCCGAGGTCGTACAGACACGCCAGAAGTGCTCCGAGAGGCATGGATCTTGGCGTGTCCGTACGACCTCGGCGTTCCTGGTACGACCTTGGTGCACCAGGTGCGACGTCGCGGGCTGGGGGAAGGGCTGGGGCGGGGTGGCGTTGGTTTCCAGTGCAGGGCAAGGGCAAGGCAGGGCGCCCAGGAGTCAGGCGAAGCCGTAGGCCGCCTTGACGGTGCCGAGGGTGGGGTAGGGCTCGCCGTCGTAGCGCAGGTGCATGCGGCCGTCGTGCTGGTACACGGCGAGGACCGTGATGCTCGGGTCGCAGGCGATGGTCGTGCCGCCGTAGAGGTTGACGGTCACCGACGACGTGCTCGGCAGGTAGAACAGCACCCGTCGCAGGCCGCGCGAGTGCCGCAGACCGAGCACGAAGCCGGGCATGCGGTCGTAGGAGACCAGCGGGCGCCGACCGGCGTCGAGCGGAGCGGTCTCGATGCTGCCCTGTCGCATGTCGTCGAGCTCCCACAGCACGTCCATCCCGGTCACGTCGCCGCCGACGACCACCTGGAGGGAGCCGATCGCGCTCTGGAACCTGCTGAGCGCGAGCATCGGCTGACGAGGCTCCAGGCGCCCTGTCCCGGAGACCCGGGGGATCGAGCGGGCCGGCGGCTCAGGCTCGTGGCTCGCCGCGGCCGGGGTGCCGATGCTCAGCCGCACGGCTGACGGCGCGGCGACCGCCGCCGAGGCGTCCGGGCGTCGTGGCGGGCGCCGACGCACGAAGGAGTCGAGCGGGGTGCCGCTCACAGGTCGAAGCCGAAGTTGTGCGCGACGTCGGCCACACCGCCCGCGAAGCCCTGGCCGATCGCCCGGAACTTCCACTCGTTCTGTCGGCGGTAGAGCTCACCGGCGACCACAGCGCTCGTCGCGCCGAGGTCTGCGGCCTCGACCGGGTAGCGGATCACCTCGGACCCGGCCCTGTCGAGGATCCGCACCACGCAGCCGCGGACGCTGTCGAAGGTGCCCGGCTGACGCAGGTCAGGGTTGACGTAGAGGATCAGCGCGATGCTCATGACGTTCGAGGGCACGCGCTGCAGGTCGACCTCGATCTGCTCGACGTCGCCGCCGGGCAGCGACCCGTCAGGCTCGTACGAGACGGCCTCGTCCGGGCTGAGCATCTGGTTGAAGAACACGACGTGCTGCGACGACACGGCGAGGCCGTCCTGGCCGCAGGCGATCGCGCAGGGCACGACCTCGGTCGCCGGTCCGTTGCTCTGCACGACGTCCCACGAGAACCCGACCGTGATGGTGGTCGCGGTCGGGATGTTGTGGGTGACGGAGGCGTTGGCGCCCTTGACGAGCGTGATGGCAGGCATGTGTGTGAGTCACCCAAACTTCTCGCGGAGGAACCGGCCGTTGATCTCGAGCTGCGCGTTGTCGTGCGCGTAGACCGCGGTGACCATCGAGTGCACCCGGCCGTCGAGGAGACGCAGCTGGCTGAGCAGCAGCTCTTCCCGCGTGGCGCGCTCGGCCCGCGACGCCAAGAACGCGTTCACGGTCGAGGGGATGTAGTCCTTGATCATGAACTCGATGGCGATCTGCTCGTCGAGGGTCGGCGGTGCGACGAGCGTGTGGTCGAGCAGCTCGTTGAGGTTGTCGAGCATCGAGAACAGCACGATCGACGCGGGGACCGGGAGCGCTGCGCCGCTCTGCTTCGCGGCGGCGAACAGCCCGCGCAGGTGCCCCTCCATGGTGTCGTGGAAGGGCACCTGCGGCTCCGGCTCGGCGGCCGGCGCCGGGGTGTCCGGGACGGGCTGCGACCGTCGTCCGAACAACCAGCTCATCGGTTCGTCCTCGTCGGTGCGTGCGTGGTGCCGACCCGCTGTGCGGCAGGCGGCGGGGTCAGGAGCGGATCGGTCAGGACGTGATCTCGGGGCGGCTCTGCGCCCGCTCGAGGTACGGCTGAGCCCGCTCGATCTGGCCCTCGAGGGAGGTGATCGTCACGGCCATGCTCGACGCGGCCTCGGCACGGAAGGTGTCGATCGCGTCCATGGTCGCGAAGACGTCCTGGAAGGCCTTCTCGAGCTTGTCGATCTCGATGGTCGAGGCCGCGGCCTGGCGGTGGATGTCCGCCGAGGTCGTCTTGAGCATCTCGGCGTTCGAGGCGATGAGGTCGCTCGTCGTGCGGTTGAGCGCGGTGATCTGGTCGAGCACGAGACGCTGGTTGGTGAGCGCCTGGGCGACGATCACGGCTGTGCGCAGCGCGGAGAGCGTCGTGGTGCGGGCGCGGTCGACGCCCTTGATGAGCTCGACGTTGTTGGCACGCACCATGTCCATCGCGAGGTAGCCCTGCGCGGACACGGCGAGCTGGGTGAGGATGTCCTCGCGGCGCTGACGGACGGCGAACAGCACGTCGGAGCGCATGGCCTTCGCGGTGTCGGGGGCGGAGACCTCGACCTCGGCGATCTTCTTCTCGACCGCTGCGTCGAGGCCGCCGAGGAGCACGGCGTACTCGGAGAGCGTGCCCATGGTCGTCCAGAGGTTGACCTTCTCCTGCTCGATCGACGCGTTGTCCTTGCGGAGCTCGTCCTGTCCGGACTCGAGCGCGCGGGTGATCGAGTCGAGCTGCACCTGGGCCGACTTGTAGCGGTCGAAGTACCGGGCGATCTTCGACCCGCCGGGGATGAAGCCGAGGATCTTGCGTGCGCCCGTGAGGTCGGCGCGGTTGGGCGTGAGGTCTTCGACCTGGAAGCGCAGGTCGGTGAGCGTCTTGGCGACCCGGGCCTGGGCGTCTCCGGCGTCTCCGCTGCCCTTCGCGGCGGCGAGCGCCGAGGCGGGGCGCTCGAGCATGCGGTTCGACGCGTTGGCGGCACCCTGGATCTCGTCCCGGCCCAGGGTCGTGATCTCGGTGATCTTCGCCTGGAGCTCG